>ENA-ORBV01001436-ORBV01001436.1-microbial-mat-metagenome-genome-assembly--contig:-NODE-1436-length-52972-cov-40.488553_pt1 | contig 52972 bp, 51 predicted proteins | sample MGYA00237777_ERZ505514 | MGnify/ENA primary metagenome ERZ505514 (study PRJEB26160, sample SAMN06269048) | microbial mat metagenome | isolation source: Oligotrophic lake microbial mat | place... | reverse complement strand
TTATTGGTTAAAACCGAAGATTTACTACCCGAATGCTTCGCCCCTACTGCCAAGAGTCGCCTTGGCGGTTGCTATATTGTAAAATAGAACACAGCCAATATCGATGCGGATCGGGATCTACTTTGAAAGCTATTTGAGGCTAGTAACTCAACTTCAACTACCCATAACTGATACTCTGGGAGCAGGCGCACCGCGTAACATTCCTTCTGTGCTGAGATCCTCGTCTATCTCCTCCCAGTGAATACCGTAACCTCCACCACAGACTTCCCACTGCGATCGTTGTTCGGGTGTAGCCTGAAGCAGTATCGGATACCAGACTAGAGGTACACTAATCGTTCGACCGTCCATTAAATCGACACTGATTGTTTCTTCTGTAAAGCGAACATCCTTAACTCTCTCGTCTGCTCGAATCGCCAAAATACCCATACCATGCCTCCACAAGCCTTATTTGATTCTCTTGTACCATTAACTGCAATTTCCGAAGTTCTTTAGCGCTAAAACCAATATTATTTGCTAAGCTGACTGGTTCTAGCCAAAATTTAGCTGATGAGTCATCACGGTCAATGTGTATATGTGGTGGCTCGTTTGGTTCATGACTGTAAAAGTAGAATCGGTAAGCGCCTATTCTTAAAACTGTCGGCATTTTTCAATATTAAACGAAAGCTATCCCGTATGACCGATTGCTACACCGGACGCCTGCTTCAAGCTTGTGCTTACTGTGAATGTCATTAGTCATTAGTCATTCTGTTCATTGTTCATCGTTCATCGCAATGACCAACGAACAATGAACAATGACCAATGACCAGTGACTATTAGCTATATTGCTCTTTGGATTGAGTTTCTGGATTTAGGTTAAACAGCGTTTGCAGAGTCTGCATTGCTTTCCGTCTGGCTTCAATATCCTGCTGCGCCCGCAGTTGTACCATCGGATCGTGCAGAATTTTATTGACAATCCCCCGCGTCAGGGCTTCAATAACTTCTTGATGTTTTTCCGCAAATTCAGTACCGAGCCGAGATAAAGCTTTTTCCAACTCTTGGGCGCGGATGGTTTCCATTTTATCCCGCAGGCAGCTGATGGTAGAAACAGTTTCCAAACTGCGCCACCACAGATCGAAAGCTTCTACCTCTTCGTCCAAAAGCACCTCAGCTTCCTTCGCCATCTGTCGCCGACTTTCCTGATTCTGCGCCACTACAGCTTTCAAATCATCGACATTGAAAGCCTGAACATTAGCCAAATCGTTCGCATCGGCATCCACGTTGCGCGGAACAGAAATATCAAATAACATCAAAGACCGATTTGGTGACAAAACCGCTTCCAGTTTGGCGCGATTAAGTAGCGGTTCAGTGGCAGAAGTACTGGTAAAAACTATATCCGACGCTGCGATTACCTGCATCATTTCCGAAAGCGGGTAAAGTTGCAGCTGCACGTCATTAACGAACTTACTTGCCAATTCCTCAGATCGTTGCATAGAGCGATTCAAAATCGCTATTTCACTTGCGCCTTTGGAGATCAGGTGTTGCACCAGCAGCCGAGACATTTTGCCAGCACCCAGAATCCCTATTCGACAAGCTGCTAAATTTGGCACTTTCATTTGCGCCAACTCCACAGCAGCGGAGCTGATGGAGACTGCACCAGTACCGATGCTGGTTTCGGTGCGAACTCGCTTACCAGCGGTGAGGGCTTGATTGAGGAGTCGGTTAAGGATGCGTCCGACGCCTTTGTACTGCTGACATATTTTGTGAGTATGTTTAACCTGAGCCAAAATTTGGCCTTCGCCAAGCACCAAGCTATCTAAACCGGCAGCAACCCGCATCAGGTGCATGACAGCATCTTCGTGGAGCAACATAAATAGGTGCTTACGCAGGTCAATCGGGGGCAATTTGCTGTAGTCGGAGAGGAACTGGCGTACTTCTGAAATTCCCTGTTCGGTTTCGCTGGTAACGATGTAAATTTCGAGACGGTTGCAGGTGCTGAGAATGGCAACTTCTTCAATATTGGGGTAACTGCAAAGTTGCGCGATCGCACTTTCCGTCTGCGCTTCTGGAATGCTCAGTTTTTCACGAATTTCAACAGGTGCTGTTTTGTGGCTAAGCCCTACTACTGCAATATTCATTTGCTAATTGTTAATTGCTAATTGCTAATTGCTAATTTGGCATTGGAATCAGTTTGGGCATTGGGGTCAGTTTGGGCATAGTTTTTCTGCACTTGCCCATGCCCAATGCCCCATGCCCTGTTACCTAATGACTACCTCAATTGCAGACTCTTTGGTTCGTCAAACAGGTGGATCGTGTCAACAAAGCGAGCCGTCTTGGACTGAGTAGAAATGACCAAGCTATGAGTCCGGGCTCCTCCGTTGAAGAAGCGGACGCCTTCCATCAGCGTTCCAGGAGTGATACCGCTGGCTGCAAATAACACCGTATTGCCAGAAGCTAGCTCCTCTGCCTCGTAAATCTTGTCGGGGTCGTTGATACCCATTTCTTTGAGACGAGCGAGGTTGCCTTCTTTGCTTTCACCGATCAAGCCCGTTTTCACCACCTCTGGATCGTAAATCAATTGACCTTGGAAGTGTCCTCCCAAACAGCGCATGGCGGCGGCTGAGATGACGCCTTCTGGTGCTGCGCCAATGCCCATCAGCGCGTGAATGTTCGTACCGGAAAAGGCACAGGAAATGGCGGCAGAAACGTCACCATCGCTGATTAGGCGCACTCTTGCCCCGGCTTGACGAATTTCCTGAATTAGTTCTTTGTGACGGGGACGATCCATTACCACCACTACCAATTCCTCAATAGAGCGACTCAAGCACTCGGCGAGAACCTTGAGGTTGTGGGTGGCGGATTTGCTAATATCGACGTGGCCCCGCGCTGCTGGGGGAGCAGCTAGCTTCTTCATGTAGAAGTCAGGCGCGGCAAACAAACCGCCTTTTTCGGAAATTGCCAGCACCGCCATTGAGCCATTTTGACCGTAAGCAACTAGGTTAGTGCCTTCGCAGGGGTCAACAGCAATGTCAATTTCTACCAGTTCGTCTGGGTTGCAAAAGGCTTTGGCATCCTCACGGGTACAGATACCAACTTCTTCACCGATAAAGAGCATGGGGGCTTCATCGCGTTCGCCTTCGCCGATCACGATGCGACCTCTCATGTGAATATTGTTCATCCGCTCCCGCATGGCTTCTACCGCTACGCGGTCAGCCTCGTTTTTATCGCCTTTACCCATCAAACGGGAAGATGCGATCGCTGCTTGCTCAACTACCTCTATAATCTCTAAACTGAGTGTATTTTCCACGGGCTGCGTCCTTCCAAACTGCTTGATTTTGCTAGGTTTCGTCTGGCTCTAACAGTTTTCAAGTCTATCAGAGTAGGGATCGCTGTGCAGAGGTGTTGGGGTTCAAGCCGTGTTAAGTTTTGCTGCTGGTGTTTCGCAACGAGCAGAACGACTAGCCCAAAGATTGCGATCGATCGGCATAAATCCCGATGATGTTTAAATCTAGACTAAATACAGTTACTAAGTAGGTGGGCGTAAATAAACTGAACACCCAGAAACCCGGTTTCTTGGACAATACCTTCGCCAAAAACCTAAAATGCCTAATTTGTAGGTTGGGTTTCGCTGGACTCAACCCAACAAAGCAAAAAAATGGCTGAAACCCTTGATTATACATCCTTCTGACCCTAGCCCCTAGCTATACTACACCATCATCAAGGAAACCAAAATGCTCGACTTCCTCAACCCCATCCTGGGCCGCCATCCAGAGCAAATCAAAGCCAACGTAGAGATTTACACCTGGCAAACCTGTCCTTTCTGTATCCGGGCCAAAATGCTGCTCTGGTGGAAAGGCGTTAACTATACCGAATATAAAATCGACGGCGACGAAGAAGCTAGAAACAAAATGGCCTTTCGCGCCAACTCCCGCCGTTCAGTCCCCCAAATTTTCATCAACGATCGGCATATCGGTGGATGTGATGACATCTATCAACTCGATCGAGAAGCCAAATTAGACTCCTTGCTAGCCGACCCAGCAGTTTAAAGGCAAAATTAGCCCCTCTCAGCTAGGGCTTGATTTCTGAGCCGACCGATGGACGTTTTTCAGTCATGCCGTTTGTGAATGAACAATGAACAGCCAAACAGTAAAATTTGGGTTTGTGACCGATCGCAGTATATGGCAATTAATCATCCAGAATATCTAATTCACCGACAATGGATGAATAGAGCTATAGAACTGGCACAAGCCGCTGGAGACGCCGGAGAAGTGCCTGTAGGAGCCGTCATAGTCGATCGCAACGGTAACTCGATCGTCGCAGAAGGAGAAAACCGCAAAGAACGGGACAAAGACCCCACAGCCCACGCTGAAATCATCGCCATCCGTGCCGCTAGCAAAGCTCTGCAAGACTGGCACCTCGATCGATGCACCATCTACGTTACCCTAGAGCCATGCCCCATGTGTGCGGGTGCGATCGTCCAAGCTAGGCTGGGTCTGTTAGTTTATGGAGCAGACGATCCCAAAACTGGCACAATTCGTACAGTTGCCAATATTCCCGATAGCGCTTGCTCAAATCACCGCTTATCCGTACTCGGTGGTATCTTAGAATCTGCCTGTCGCCACCAGCTGCAATCCTGGTTTGCACAAAAAAGGCAAAAGTAACAGGACTTACGCTTTTGGGCTCTTTCGGAGTTGTGATGCTTTTGTTCATTCAATACCTTCGCCAAACCGAAAAATGGACGCGCTTTGTAGGTTGGGTTTCGCTCTAGCACAGGCACAACCTACAAATAAATCGCGAAGGTATTGTCATTATAAGAACATTTTTATTTCTTTTCCCCTCTGCCCCTCTGCCCCTAGCTATATGTATTTTTCCGACAGATGACACCCGTAGAACTGTCCCTTTAATAGAAGACAACTCACCACAGAAAATTTACGGTGGAATTGAAGATGCCTTGATATAGTTAATAACCGCCCCTATGACGATCCCGCTCGACTCTTCTGCACAAACCCTTGCAACTTCAACACCGGCAAAGATAACAACTGTTACCTCTCGCGTTGCGCCTTGGTTCAGTCAGTTAGCTTATCCCTTGGGGCGTCGGATTATTTTACCGTTTTACTTCGGTGAGATTTCGGTGACGGGTCGGGAACATTTACCCACAGAAGGGCCAGTTATCCTAGCGCCCACCCATCGCTCTCGCTGGGATTCCTTTATGGTGCCCTATGCAGCGGGTCGGGATATTACCGGGCGGGATCTGCGGTTTATGGTTTCGGCTAATGAAATGACAGGACTCCAAGGCTGGTTTGTCCGCCGCTTCGGAGGTTTCGCGGTTGACACCGAGCATCCGGGAATCGGCAGTTTGCGGCATGGAGTTGAGCTACTGCAAAATGGGGAAACCCTGGTTTTGTTTCCAGAAGGCAACATCTTTTTTGATAACCAAATCCACCCGCTTAAACCTGGATTGGCGCGTATAGCCCTACAAGCAGAAGCGAGCAAATCTGGCTTGGGGATAAAAATTGTCCCCATAAGCATTAAATACAGCAAATCCATACCCCACAGAGGCTGCGATATTAAAATCAGCATCGGTTCTGCTTTTAATGTGGCCGATTACCGCACCGAAACCGTGAAAAAAGCGGCACAACGTTTGACTGCGGATCTGGAAACTGCTCTTCGGATGCTGCACGAGAGCTAGCATAAAAACTGTGTTTAAATTAGTTGTGTCAGATACCGACCCACTTTTGCCTGGGAATGGTAATATACTCCGAAGTAAATATTTATCCTGTTTGTGCTAAGACGCAAACCTAGTTCATGGTAGTTTCTGGATCTGTTCGCTTACTCCACGTCAACGGCTTCACTTTCCTGTCTCTCCTGGCAGCTTTGACTGTGTTTGCACCATTCCTCGTCCAAGCACAGGAATCTTCTCCGCCAGCTGCTCCCAATCAAGTCCAGCCTTTGGAAGGGACAGACACGAACGAGCTGCGTCCCCTAACTCAGGATAATAGTTTACTTAGCCTCCAAGGCGGGCAGCGTCTCATGTCTGAAGCCAGTAGCGCCGTTTCGGCTCAAAACTATGCTTTGGCTATGAAGAAACTCCAGGACGCTCGTCAAGTTTTCAATCAGTTGTCTAACTTCTATCAAGAGTTAGCTGGCAGTTTCTCAGGGATCGACAACCGCATCTCTGATAGCCAACGGCGCAAGGCAGTAGAAACGGCGCAAATGCGGGATGAGGCAACCTATCAGCTGGCACTGGTACACCGGGCGCAAAATCAGCCTGAATTGGCTGTGCCGTTGCTGGTTCAGATTATTCGCTCTCAAAACCCGACTCGCGATTTGGGGAAAAAAGCCTATCAGCAGTTATTTGAATTGGGGTTTGTGGATTCGCCTTACCCCAGATCTGGCAATAACTCGCCGTCTTCTTCGGCTCAATAGTTAAACTAGATTTAAAACAAAGACTGAACCGTTTTTAAGCGAGAGGAATGGAATGATTAGTCCGGATCGGGTTGAAGCTATGATTAAGGAGGAATTGCCTGATGCACTGGTTCAGGTTCAAGACTTGACCGGCGGCGGCGATCACTATCAAGTGACGGTGGTTTCTTCTTTGTTTGAAGGCAAGGGGCTTGTTCAACAGCACCAGATGGTTTACGGTGCGCTGCGACAAGCGATGTCTTCAGAAGCTATCCACGCTCTGGCTCTGAAAACCTCGACTCCCCAGGCTCAGTAAGCCCCCGATTAGTTTGCTTGAAGCGGAATAAGGCTCGATTAACTAGCAAGCGTAGGGTGACCTTAGTATTTTCTAACCCACAATTGCGCTAAAAAAATACTGGACAACAAAGCGATCGCGCTTACGCGCATTTTACACGAAGGCACTGAAAAACTATGACCCCGGAACTCAAAGAACGAATTGACAATTTGGTAAAGCAGAACAAAATTTTAGTGTTCATGAAGGGCAACAAGCTTATGCCCCAGTGTGGTTTCTCTAACAATGTGGTTCAGATTCTCAACACATTGGGAGTTCCCTACGAAACTTTTGATGTTTTAGAGGATCAGGAAATACGTCAGGGAATTAAAGAGTATGCCAATTGGCCGACTATTCCCCAGGTTTACGTTGATGGTGAGTTACTCGGCGGCTCTGACATTATGATCGAGCTGTATCAAAAGGGTGAATTACAGCAAAAGGTAGAAGTTGCTTTAGCATCCTAGAGCAAAGGCCCTTGCGTTATACTCTGCACGGTCACAAACTCCGCTTTTTCCGAGCGCTGTCCTTATGTCTCCCCCAGTAAGTGATGTCCACAAAAAAGCGCGATCTATGACCGTGCAGAGTATATCTAGAAGGCAGGGGCGTAGCATTCTCCAATCAAAATCTTGGGGAATGCTATCTCCCTAAATATTAATAATTTGGCATACTAAGCTGCTACGCACCTAAATTTTACAGTCAATTTAATGAAATTCTTGTGGGATGGGCATCTTGCCCGTCCCTAACTACAATTTAGATCGTGAGAGCTTAGAAACAAAAGAGTCCATCCCCTCAGCTAATTCTTTAAATGCAGTTACTCCCTTTCCGCTGGAAGACTATGTATAGTGCGAGGGCGAAGCATTGCGGAATTAATCTTAACTCTAAACCGAAACGTTAATTCCGCAATGCTTCGCCCCTACATAATCTTGTGGCGGGAACGGAGTAAGAAGTAATGAGGGATTTTATTTTTTAGGTAAAAAGATAGATGAAATTTACACAAAAATGAATAAAAAAACGATAAAGATTGTAATCGGCAACTAAAAATTGGGTACCTGTAGACCGTTTAACAGTATTATCCACAGGCAACACTTGAAATTTTTTTTCGGGTACCCTAGTGATGCCAATACTAAAAAAGCATCAGTAGTAGTCGGATTGCGGTTGAGTCTGTGGAATTTCAAAGTTCGATCGATCGTATATGTAACGTGTTGCTTCCTCCTCTAAGCGATGGATGCGGTATGGTTCAATTGCGTTGGTATGCCGCAGTGCAGCTAAATAGCCGTCCAAATATAACCGCAAACTATCGTATCTATAGCCGCGATGCCACATCTCGACCAGGGCGTCGGTAAGTTTTTGGTAGTGGCGGATAGTTTCAGTGTCCTGAAGCATGATCGTGTCTTCAATTTGTCTGGTGTCTACTTAAGTTGACGCCTGTCGGCAAAAGCTTTTTTGATTGTGGCTTTGTCGGCTGGGGCGCTAGCGCAGCTTTGGCTTCATCTACACGACCTACAATTAGATTGTGAGGTGCGCGATCGACTAAATTCCGATCCTGTTGAATCTCCGAGTGTATCAGGAGCAAAGGTTTAGCGATTTTTAAATTGCTCTCCATCGCTGCTGACTTTAGCTCGAATTTGATAATTAATCAAAAGTTCGGGCATATGGTGATTCAAACCAGATCGCTACGTTACTTTATTTTAGCTATATCCCGGCGAAGTCCTTACCTCTGTGGCTGGATAGACTGGCTTACTCAGAGGTAAAAAGGAGAAACGATCGGGCCTTTTGGTGCCCAGAGCAGCAAGCGTGCATCCACAATGGAATAATAAGCAATAAAAATACAGTCCAGTCCAGGGTAGCAATCGTTACAAAATTGTCAAAACGGCTCTGTTAACGTGAGATTTAATAAGGGCAAGGAAAGCAAGCCTCCGTGGAATCAGTTGGAATTCAAATTATTGAGGTAAATCCGCATCTGCGATCGCTGCTAGGTTGGCACTTGCAGCAGGCAGGATACCGGGTTTATCAAGCCGCCAGCCTCTATCAGGCGAGGGAAGTTTTCGATCTGCGCCAACCTACAGTCGTAATCATCGATTCGGAACTTCCTGATGGGGATGCTTCCGAGTTTTGCGGGTGGCTGCTACGGCAGCAACAGCCGTATATTATGATGCTCTCGGCTCATAACACTGAAGCGGATATCGTCGCCGGATTAAAAGCTGGGGCAGATGATTATCTGACGAAGCCTTTTGGTATGCAAGAGTTCTTGGCGCGAGTTGAAGCGCTGGTGCGACGCAACCGAATGGCAATTCCACCCGCTTACCTGGATTATGGGGATCTGAAAATCGATTTGGTGCAGCGCCGCGTCCACTTTAAAGAAGATTCGATCGATCTGACGCCGCAAGAGTTCAGTTTGCTCTATGTCTTGGCTCAAGCTGGCGGGCTGCCGCTGAGCCGTTCGGAACTGTTAAATAGAGCTTGGCCCGATGCGATCGATAACCCCCGCACTATAGACACTCACGTTCTCTCGCTGCGTAAAAAACTCGAAATTGACCCGCGTCAACCCAGCTTAATTCAAACAGTTCGGAATGTGGGGTATCGCTTTAATCCAGAGTTTCTTAGAGGGTATGGATCTGAGTTAGATGAAACTCCCCTTCATCAAAAACATCATAATTATGGGTAGAAGCCCGAGGGCTTTAGCCCCGCGTTCGGGAGGATCTCGCTCAATGCAGGCTTGGAATATATGCGAAGATTCTCCTTGACTGTGGTAGGAGCCAAAATCGCTACAATTAAGGCATCGATTTTGCCGCCCGCGCTATGATTTCCATCCCATCAAGGAACTTGTTATAGGATAGAATCACGATCCAGCTACTTTGAGAATCCTGAAGAAATATGCTCAGTGTAGAATTAAAAGTAGAGGAAAGTTCTGATGGCTGAGAATACCGTGAAAGTAGACATCTCATTTCAATCACTGCTGGAAGCTATTTCATCACTGGGAATTGCTGAAAGATACAAGCTCTGGGAATTTTTGGAAGCTGAATTATTCCCGGATGAGGATGATTCTCCAGAAGATATGGCCGAAATTCAAGTTGCCCGTGCTGACTACAAAGCAGGAGACTACACAACTTTCGATCAATACATGGCACAACGGGCAAATAAATCTACATCGCTGTCAAAATCATGCAACTTGCCGAAAACCCGCGCCCAGATGGGGTGGTCAAGCTGAAAGGTGCTGATAATGAGTACCGTATTCGGATCGGTGATTATCGCGTTCGTTATGAAATCGGCGATGAAGAACTCATCATTCTTTTATTACAATGCAAACATCGGAAAGATGTTTACAGAGCATGATATTTCTTCACATCTTATTGTTTTGATATTGCAGAGTATTTTTACAAAAAATAACTTTTTCGGGGTCGATGATTAATAAAAGTTATCTGTTAGCTAGTTATAAACGAAAAAAAATATCTGCCATGCTTACTTCATTAGCTAATTTATCCTTCTGTTCCTTTTCTGCGACTTATTCAGCAAGCCCTAAATAATGAAGTGCTTTTGCCTTCAAAGCCATTCATCAACCGTCTGCTGCTCCAATTGGATAAATGTTTCGCGCAGCTTGTTCCAGTCAAGACGATCGGCTTCTACGTCTTGAACGAGTTCTCCCTGTTGCAAATGCAAGACTCTCGTACAAAACTGCTGTGCTAGATCTAACTGATGATTAGCCATCAGAATCGGAATTTTAGTTTCCTGGGCTAACCGGATCGACACTTGTAGGAGGTGGGATGCACGACCGGCGTCAAGGGCGGAAGTTGGCTCGTCCAACAATAAAATTTTAGGTTGAATTACTAAGGCACGAGCGATCGCTACTAATTGTCGCTGACCGGCTGAAAGTTGCACCTCAGTCCGTCCTAGCCAGTCTTCTGGTATGTGTAAACGCTCGATCCAGTAGTGTACTCGTTCCTGAATCTCTTGTGGTGGCAAGCGTCGTAGCAGCAGGGGATAGGCTATTGCTTCTCGAACTGTCATCCCCAAAAGTTTGGGTTCTTGCAGCACTAGGGTGACTTGCTGACGTAACTGGATGACGGGGATTTGCTGGATGTCCTGATTTTCTAGATAAATTGAACCATCGTGGGGCGAAATCAGTCGGTTCAATAGTCGCAAAAGTGAGGTTTTCCCAGCCCCTGATGGCCCTACAATGGCAATGCGATCGCCAGGAAATACTTCAAAAGAAATATTTTTGAGCAAATACTGTAAACTCACAGGTGCCCTTAAGCTCACCTGCGCTAGCCGTAATATGGGAATTTGTGCTGATACCATTTAACCAAGAAGTGTAGTCATAGATGGAGTGCAGTCCAAATTGTCCAACCATCAATCAATAGCAATATCAGACTCACACCCAATAATATTAAATACATCCAAGGCTGAGCCAAAGGACGAATATCTGTTGTATCAATACCCGTTTTAGCTTCTACCTGCTTAACCATTTGAGCAAAACCAACTACACGCATAGGTAGCAAGTAACCTTTCCCGGATTTACTCACAAAATAGTAAACCAGTCCCCCTTGACCTGTGGTACGACATTTTAATTCTTGCACTTCTGTCCAAGGTAACGACCAACCTTTACGAAACAAATGGGGAACCCAGCGGGGATACGTTACTTGTATTGCTTCCTCATCTAAAATTACTCGTTCGCTTAATGCGCCATAAAGTGCGATCGCACCCAGACCAATCCCCACCCACAATAACATCGGCGATACAGGTGCCGCCGTCACCTTCGCCAAAAAAGGTAAGGGTATGGTGAGTGCTACGTACAAACACAAAAGCTTGACACTCCCACCCCTGAAGGGGATGGGATTCTTAAGACATTTCGGTCTTAATATCCCTATTAATAGGGTTTCCGGGCGCAATCCTTTCGCCTTAAAAGGGCGGGCTGCTAGTTAGAGTCGATAGAGGCATTGCTACCTCTACCTCTCCTTCAGAACCGGACGTGAGACTTTCACCTCATCCGGCTCCTTGATAACTCCACCCTTGTCATGGGTACGATTCAAAACGGATGCTCGTCATAGTTCTTGTTTTAGGGAGCCATCTGAGGCCGTTTTTGTGTCGTGACAATGTTTATGCAGAAGTTGACGATTATCTTGAGTGTCTTTACCACCCAAGGATTTTGGTATTTTATGGTCAATTTCTACAATGTCCGTACTCGTGAAGTACAGACCACAGTGAGGACAAATACCCTTTTGCCTCTTGATGAGTGATGATACCCTGTTTGGTGTTTCTGGGTATTCTCCTCTACGCTTGCTCCAATAAATCCAGTCACCGTTGTACGGACTAGCGTTACCTTTAACTTTGACGTGCCTAATGATGGCTGTCGCTGCATGGTTCATTAGTTCTAATCCGTCCTCAGTGCTGAAACACCAATTTTGGTCGTCTACTGTTCTCCAGTATTTGTCCTTGTTGATGCTACCTTTTCCCCTTGCTCTTGCCCAAGCTCGTAATTTATCGTAAGTCAGGTTTTTGCATTTTGAGAATGTTTCCTTGCTTACTACTGTGGAGTAATAGTTTGACCATCCCCTTATGATTGGGTTCAGTTTGCTAATTAAAGCAGCTTGCGGGGCGGTTTTATGGGTGTCTATTACTTCTGCTATCTTGGCTAGATGGGCTTTGATTTTGGGCTTTGAAGGGGTGATTAGTGTAGTAAATCCTAGTGGGATTCCATGTGGATTCTTGGCACATCTGTAGTTACCTACTTTATGCTGTTGTACATGGAATCCCAGAAACTCAAACCCAACATTTCCATTGTATTCGTTAAGGGTGTGGGTTAATTTTGTCTTACTTGGTTTTAATTCTAATCCTATGTCACTTAACCAATCAGCTATTATCTTTTGACAAGCGATAACTACGTTAACGTCTTCATGTATTATCACAAAGTCATCGGCGTATCGAATTAAACTTAGGGCTTGACGATTATCTCGTTTATTCCCTTTAAGCGTCTCCGCAAATTGTTTAACCCGTTCCTCCATACCATGTAAGGCAATATTCGCAAGTAAGGGTGATATTACCCCGCCCTGTGGTGTACCATCATTAGTATTGGAGAACCTTCCGTTTTCCATTACCCCTGCCTTAAGCCAGGACTTCAGTTGTCGTCTTAAGGTGGGGTATGTTTTTACCTTGTCTATCAGAGCATATTGGTCTATACGGTCAAAGCATTTTGTAATATCAGCATCAAGCACGTACTTGGCTTTTTGTCTAATACCGCTGTATATTGCCTCAATCGCATCGTGACAAGAACGCCCTGGTCTAAAACCATAACTGTTTGGCTCAAATTTAGCCTCCCATTCAGGTTCTAACGCTATTTTTACAAGCGCTTGCAAGGCGCGGTCGTTTATTGTGGGTATTCCTAAAGGTCGCTTTTCCTCTGAACCGGGTTTAGGTATCATTACCCTACGAGTAGGTTTTGCCTTTCCTGTTAGCTTTAGGCGACTAACTAAGGTTGTACGTTGCTTTGGAGTTAACGATTTAACGCCATCCACACCAGCCGTATTTTTACCTTGGTTATCCTGCGTTACCCGACGTACCGCTATACACTTTGCAGACCAAGACCTAATCAAAGTCTTTTGAAGCCTACGGACTGCTTTGACATCGCCACGTTCACTCGCTTGATAGATTCTCTTTTGCAGCTTAAAAACCAATCGCTCGGCTTTACACCAGTTGATTTGATTCCATTCCACCGTCAGATTGTTCTGCGTTTTAGACATATTTACTGCTACTTAATTCTCCATCTGTGGAATTACCGTGTATCTGTCAGCCTATCCTCACCATTACAGCGAGGCATTTGCTTCTGATACAATCCCTTCCTTTTAAATCTTTCGTTAGCTACTTACTGGATTTCGACCTCTCCAGAGATTTAAAAGGGTTACTTCGTTCCAATTACACAAATTTGAGTCTTTAGCGTGATGCTTTCCACCGGGGTTATGGGTAATGCTTGTAGGTCGGCTACGAAACCGCCTATACCCTATCCTTGCCTTTTGGCTTGGTGTTAACCATTCTTTACCGCGTCTCTCAGCGGATTCTTGGTTCAGCCGTTACACCATTTGCAATTACGATGGTTCAGACACATCTTTGATTTTTCGCTACGCATGGACTCCGGCTCGACAGTTACCGGGTTCGGCTCCTAGTAGTTCTGCCTTTTATCCCCGCTTTAGCCTATTAGTTGCTACCTAATAAACTAGGGGATATGCTTTCACCGCTGCATCTGCGGGATAGGTTTCGCACCTACTTGTATAATTAGTTGTCTGGCTAATGGAACCAGCTAGCCGTCCCTGGGTGTTTCTACCCATTTAGGTTAAACGAATCGCACTCCTAGTCTTACAACTAGCTCCTCAGACGTTTTGGGATATAAATCCCTGGTTTCGTGGAGTCCCCGCGTACCATTTAAAATGGTTAGGCATTTGCTTCCCAAACTTAATGTTTGTGTATCCATCCCATCAAGAAGATACTACAGGAAAAATAAAAATTTTTTCTAAAACTGTAACAAATCTTAGAAAACAAGATCGGGACTGCGGCTAAAACCGCAGCGCCTATCCCAACCCCTCTTATGGGTGGGCTTGCGGCGCGACTAAATTCTGTCATAAGCTTTGCAAACATAAATGGTTGCAGAGTTTTGTTTTAAGCTGGTAATTATTAGGTATAAAAAAAATTATGACTGGTCTTTTGCGTCGTCCGATTTTGGTTGGGGGAGTGGGACTCTCATTTTTGCTCTGGCTGTGGCAGAGTTTTGACGACATGGCTGGGCAGATGGATGAAGTGGGTATGTTAGGCGCTCTAGCACTTGGCGGTTTTTGGTTATTTCGGAAAAAAAGAGCCAAAGCTACCCCCATACAGCTAGATATATCGCTTATAGACCGATCGACTGCCGAAAAAGCGATCGCTGCTTCAGAATTACTTATCGCCCAAGTAGAGACAGAAGCAGCAGATGCCGAAGAAGACGCGCAACTACGTCAGAAAGTCGCCCAAGTGACGGCTCAATTAGACCGACAAGAGATAAACTTGGCGGTTATTGGCGGGAAAGCAGCTGGCAAAACAACTTTGATTCAAGCTTTACAGTCCAGTTGGGTTCCCCAAATTAAACAAACTATTCATTTGAGGGAGACACCGCCTTTATTTGCGGGGACACAAACTGGCTTGGCAGCAGAGAAAGACGCTTTGGCAGTTGCTAGAGCTTCTGACTTGGTATTATTCGTCACGACTGGCGATTTGACAGAGCCAGAATTTCAAACTTTGCAGCAGCTAAAGGCAGCTAATCAGCGAATTGTGCTGGTTTTTAATAAAGAAGACCAGTATTTACCTGAAGAACGAGCGGTAATATTGCATCAGCTACAACAGCGGATGCTCTTAATGCTGGAGGCAGATGATACAGTAGCGATCGCAGTCTCTCCCAAAGCGATAAAAGTACGCCAGCACCAAACAGATGGCACAGTGCAGGAATGGTTGGAAGAGTCAGTTCCAGAAATAACTGCGCTGACAGAACGCTTAGGCCAAATTATAGCCCAGCAAAGTCAACAGTTGGTATGGGCAACCACCTGGCGTGCAGCCATTGCTTTGAAAGCAGAGGCGAAAACAGTGCTGAATGGGGTGAGACGCGATCGCGCTTTACCTGCGATCGAGCAATATCAATGGATAGCCGCAGCGACAGCTTTTGCCAATCCTATACCGGCACTCGACCTAGTGGCAACTGGCGCGATCAACGTCCAGCTAGTTTTGGATCTGGGTAAAATTTATCACCAAAAATTCTCCCTCGAACAAGCTCAAGATGTGGCAGGGACAATGGGTGGTTTGATGCTTAAACTGGGTTTGGTGGAGCTTTCAACCCAAGCAATAACTGCTGTCCTCAAAACCAACGCGATCACTTTTGTAGCTGGAGGGTTAGTGCAGGGAGTCAGCGCTGCCTATTTGACTCGGTTGGCAGGTTTAAGCTTAATTGAGTATTTCCAAGAACTAGATGCCGTTACGGCTGAAGGCGAGAACGGTTTGAAACTCGATCGCTTGCGCGAGACACTGCAAAAAGTTTTTCAGCAAAATCAAAGGGTTGCTTTCTTGCAGTCTTTTGTTAAGCAAGTTGTGGGGCGTCTGGTGCCAGAAGCGCAAGAGTCTCAACTTACCAGTTCCGAGACAGCTATGAGCAGTTAGCGATAGACTTCTGACAAGTAGTAACGCAAGTTGCTAGTTATATAATCGAGGCTGGTATTAGGTACGTTGTTGCGATGCCGCGCTCTTATCCAAATTTGGATAAGAACGCGGCATCGCAACAACATACCCAGAATGCAAGTAACTAGCAACTTGAAGTAGTATAGGGTGCGTTTCGCCACGTTTTGATAAATAATGTCTACGCAGCGTAATTGGCTACAAATTACTGAATATGTCTCCCTTGCCGCCTCAGCTGTAGGAACCGTCGCCGCTGCTGTTTCTGGGCAGGTGGCTATGGCAGCAGCGCCTTTGACAGTGGCTTTATCATTAAATTTGGTGAATCGACAGCGATTGCAGCAACAGACGCAGCAGGATACCAGCAGTGCGATCGCTCAATTAGATCGAATCGTTCAATCCCTGCAACAGCAAGTGCAAGCGCTACCAGACCAAACCCTGAGTCCGATCGCTGATTCTCTATCTGGTTTGGAGAATATAACTCAGACGCTAGCTAATCGGCAAGAGGAATTGGCCCAACAGTTGCAAGTAGGATCGCAAACACAAGCGATCGAACAGTTGCAAACAGCGCTGGCATTTTTAAGAGAACAACTGATTGGTTTGGGAATGCGGATCGACAATTTGCCCATTCCAGAACCAGTTAACCTGAGTGGGGTAGAAGGGGAAATCGCCAATTTGCACGATCGACTGGATGCTCTAGTTGAAGAGTTTAGCTCAAGACCAGAGGTAGCTGGGCTAGCAAAGATGCAACAGGACACAAATAGTGCGATTACTCAGTTACATCACATCTTTGAATCTCTGCATCAGCAAGTCGAAGCGCTACCAGAACAAACTCTCAGTACCATTAATCAATCTATCTCTAGAGTAGAAAACTTAACTCAAGCCCTAGCCGATCGACAAGAGGAGTTAGCGCAAGAGTTCCAAGCGCGACCGGATACAGAAGCTATAGCACAGCTAACCGATCAATTGAGCGCTTTGGCGTTAGATCTGAATAATCTTCCTGCACTAGAAGCAGAAGTCACCAATCTACGCGAGGAACTGGATAACCTATCTGGACAGTTTAGCTCAAGATCGGAAGCCACTGCACTGCCACAGGTACAGCAGGAAAGTAGCAGCGCGATCGCTCAATTGCATCAACAATTAGAGAGTGAAATTAATAATCTGCGTATTCAACTAAACGATTTAACCGAACATTTGAGTGCAAAACCTAAGATAGGGACACTAGCAGAAATACAACAAGAAAGTAGCAGCGCCAGTGCCCAGTTGCATCAAGAATTACAAGCAGAAATTAGCAACTTTCGTTCTCAGATAAACGACCTAGCCGAACAGTTAAGCAGTAAAGCCGAAGGATCGGAAATAACACAAATACAACAAGAGAGCAAAAGTGCGATCGCGCTTTTAAACTTCCAATTACAAGGGGAAGTTACTTATCTCCGCTCTCAACTAGATGACCTAGCGGAACTGTTAAGAGCCAAAACAGAGGTAGGGACGTCAGCAGAAATACAACTGGACACAAATAGTGCGATCGCGCAATTGCACGCACAATTACAAGGGGAAGTAACTTCTCTGCGCTCTCAGCTAAATGACATAGCCGAACAGTTGAACGGTAAACTAGAGGGAGCAGCACTAGCAGAAATACAGCAGGAAAGCAAAACCGCGATCGGGCAATTACACGCACAATTACAAGGAGAAGTAATTTCTCTGCGCTCTCAATTATCCGACCTAGATCGAGAATTTAGCTCAAGACCAGAAGTAGCTGCGATCGCCACTTTGTCAGAAGCACTCACTGTACTACAGCCACCCAAACTGGAAAATTGGCCTCGCATCAAAGTTAAAGTTATTAGTGTTGGTGGAGGCGCAGAAAAAGCCGTTAACCGGGCGCTTGCGAGTCGTATAAGTAATGTTGAATTTTGGTCTATAAACACCGATTGTCAGGAATTAACTCAATCCTATGCTCCCAATCGTTTGCAAATAGGACAAAGTTTGACGCAAGGACTGAGTGCGGGTGGCGATCCAGCTATCGGTCAGAAAGCAGCTGAAGAATCCCGTCAGGAAATTGAAGCGGCAGTAGAACAAACCGACTTGGTATTTATTCTTGCCGGAATGGGAGGCGGTACGGGTACTGGCGCTGCACCAATTGTAGCAGAAATTGCTAAAGAAATGGGAGCGTTAACAATCGGAATTGTCACCCGTCCTTTCATTCATGAAGGGCGAAATCGGGCGAAATTTGCGGAGGTCGGCATTGCCGATTTACAAACAAAAGTGGATATGTTAATAGTTATACCTATAGATAATGTTTTCTCTATGATTTCAGAATGGACGCCGATTCAAGAAGCTTTTCGAGTTATCGATGATTTGATTTGTCAAGGAGTTCAAGGAATATCTAATATTATCAACAATCCGGGATTGGTTAATGTAGATTTAGCTGACTTAAAAAAAGTCATAACATCGGCAGGGTTAGGAGTAGTAGGAACTGGTGTAGGTACTGGTAAATCCAGGGCAAAATCAGCAGCGATGGCAGCGATTTCGTCACCGTTGATGGAAGTGCCTATTAAAGGAGCAAAAAGCATTATATTTTATATAACTGGGAGTAGCGATATCAGCGTGCAGGAAATTAATGCTGCTGCGGAAACAATTAATCAAGCTGTTGATGCCAACACAAATATTACTTTTGGGGCAGGAATTGACGATCGCCTACAAGATGAGGTGAGAATTACTGCGATCGCAACTGGATTGCCTGTCCCCAGTTCTAGATAGCGAATTACCTTCAATCTTGTAGTTTATATAATTTTCGCTGGCCTAACGCGATCGCGATCGAACCATCTTTAAGCAGATAATTAAGTAACTTCTCCATGCCATCTTCATCACCAACCTCAAAAATATCTGAAAAATAATCAATTTTTTGCATATCAATTGAATCAAAGTATTGAGCAAGTCGCCATGAATCAAAAGCTCTCGGATATTCCGACATTCCTAAATGAGCATCAACTACCTTGCCGGATTTCTGCCCTGTAAAGCAAATACCTACTCCATGACGCTGAAACTTCCATTCTTCTCCCAGTGACCCGAAGCATCCAGCCCTCGGAGAATCAAGCAAATATTCCCAGTCAGTTATCTGAGGAAAGGTCTCTCGAAATGCTGAAATTAGATTGTTTTGCAGTTCTACAAACTCTAGAATAATAGCCACTATGTCTGCGGTTTTAGTAGGATAATTCATTTAATCTTCACTTCCTGTAATTAATACTGGCGATATTTCTCTGCCTCTGCGGCTGACAACAAAAGCTGATCTTCTTGCGCTGGAGAAACTTTCATCCGCCTAATCGGTACACTTTTTAAGCGTAGCTGTCTAGCAGCAGCAACTCGATGATGACCGTCCAAAATAATCAATTTGCCATCAACATCAGCAACCTCAATGGGTTGTTCGGGGTCAAATCCTTTCTCGTGTATCTTCTTCCTAAGCCTCTTAACCTTACTACCTGACATCTCGCTTGGTGTTTGTCTTGATATTAAAATATTAGGATTAACCAATTCAACATCTGGTTGGGTCTGGCTTGTCCCAAGTGGTTGTTTTGACTCTACAGGATGGGAGGTTTCGGAAAGATTCGGCTCTTGAGAGTTCTCGGTTGACAATGGCTTGTCTTTTATAGATATTTTTTTTATTATAAGAAAAGTTAGGAATAGGAAAAATGAGGAAAATAGATCTGTAGCCTATCCTTCCTTATCCAACCTTGAGCAATCCTCAATCCACCCAACCGAATCCGCAAGCTGGGCGTCACAGCAACCGGCAAGAAACTTACTTTAACCGCGCCCGTTCTAGTATCCGACACGCCCTCTCCGGATATACTCCCAAAATTCGGGCATCCCTGCGCCCCGAAATAGAAGCTTTGACCAACAGCTTACAAAAACTAGACCAAGGCGTGATTCGCATCGCTGCCTTTGGTTTAGTCAGTCGTGGCAAATCAGCGGTTTTGAACGCTTTGCTGGGACAGAAAATCCTCCAAACTGGGCCACTCCACGGCGTCACCCAGTGGCCCCGCTCTGTTCGCTGGATGCCTGACAATAGCGGCAAGGTACAGGTGGAATTAATCGATACGCCGGGATTGGATGAAATTGAGGGACAAGCAAGGGCAACGATCGCGCAGGAGGTGGCGCGTCAAGCAGATTTGATTTTGTTTATCGTTTCTGGCGATATCACGCGCACTGAGTATCAAGCGCTGTGCGAACTGCGACAAGCCCAAAAGCCGATCGTTTTGGTATTTAACAAAATCGACTTATATCCAGAACAAGATAGGCAAGCAATTTATGAAAATCTGCAACAACTGGGTGCTGGTAGCAGTGGTGGCAGGCGTCTGGAACAGTTATTATCTCCAGATGAGATAGTGATGGTGGCGGCGGAACCAGCACCAATTCAGGTGCGTGTCGAGTGGCCGGATGGTAAAGTTACTTACGAATGGGAGTCGCCATCGTCTGATATAGAGGAGCTGAAGGAGAAAATTCTCAGTATTCTAAATAGAGAAGGCCGATCGCTTCTCGCCCTCAACGCCTTGGTTCAAGCAAGGGAAGCCGAAGCAACCATTGCCAGTAAAATCTTGGTATTACGCAACACTGAAGCCGAAGACCTGATTTGGCAATTTACCAAGTATAAAGCTCTCGCCGTCGCCCTCAATCCGATCGCGCTTTTGGATATCCTGGGCGGAACTATAGCGGATTTGGCACTAATCCGCGAGTTGGCGCGACTGTATAATTTGCCCATGACAAGCTACGAAGCTGGGAAACTCTGGAAGACTATTCTATTGAGTTCTGGTGGTTTACTGCTGGGCGAAATGGGCAGCAGTTTGCTCTTGGGGTTGGGGAAAAGTGCTGCTGCTGTTGCTTCTGGTGAAAACCCTACTAGCCTGACTGCTTATGGAGGGGTGGCTATAGCCCAAGCCGGTATAGCGGGATATGGAGCCTACGCCGTAGGTCGTGCTGCACAAGTATATTTAGAACAAGGTTGCACTTGGGGGCAACTGGGGCCAAACACGGTGATTCGAGAAATTCTCGATCGCGTGGAACCCAGTACCATTCTCTATCGCCTCCGGCAGGAATTACGGCAATAAAGCTACTTCAGCTAGTTAAGATTGTTGTCCTTGGGGGGACTCACCAGTATCGTTGGGCATACCGACCTCAGTTTCGCTGCGACTTAACATTGACTCCTGAAGGTGTTGACTTTGATGACGCTGCTGTACCATTTCTTGCCGCGCCTGTTCTTCAGTGCTGAGATCCCCCAGCTGAGCTGATTCTGCCTCTACACGGCGCAACATCGATTCTTGAAGCTGTTCGCTATGCTGACGCTGCTGCGCCATCCGTTCCCTGGCTTGTTCCTCAGTACTCATTATCCGATCCTCTCTAAAAGCTACACTTACCTTTTTAGTATCAATCTCAGCAGAGAAAATTTTTATTTTCAATTTTTAATCATCATAGCCCTTTCGGCCATTTGGATCAGCCTTTTGGGCGTTTTCGCGTGATTCACGGTTAACCGGGGTATCTGATAATTGCTTCTCAACCAACCTAATTTAAAAATTCTGCTATTGTACAAATACCCCGACAAATAATATTTAGACACATACTCTTCAACCCGTTGGTTTAAAGCCCCATAAGGGTATGCTATGTGGGAAGCGACTGTTTTATCTGGGTCTAAGTCTTCTGTACACTCTCTTAGCTTAGTTTGTGCTTCCGCAATCTCATAAATTAAGTCTTTATTATTTAGTTCCGTTAATTTTTTATGAGTTTGTCCGTGAGATTGAATATCGTAAAAACCTTTGAGCAGCCCTCGTCTCAAATTCTGACAAGTTATATTGTAAGAAGTTTTTCTTTCCGACTTTGCCATTGTACCCGGATTGATAAATAAAACAACTTTAACTTTTTGAGAATATTCATTTTCTAAATCCTGCAAAACAGGCAGTAAATTTGTATAAAAGGTTTTATAGGAATCATCAAAAGATATCATGATTGGCCTTTGACCTAGATGTTCTGCGGGTATATGCTTAGATTTAGTTAGAAAATAGTCATAAAGTTCTTGAGTTGAAAGAAACCAAAAATTGTGGCTAACTAGATAATCTAAAAATTCTCTCAAATCTTGCTTAGTGTAATCCATTGCTGGCAACGGACTACCTTGAATACCTTTCTCCTGTGGCTCTTCAATATCAATAATGCTATGAAAACCAAGAAGAGGAATTTGGGGTGCGGAAAGATTTAAAATTAACCAGATGGTAGATATAAAAATTAAACTGGCAATAAAAATACGGATAGTAAAATTTTCAAATGTCAACTTGATTAGCTTCATTGAGCAAATCTCTCAAACAGAGTAAGTATTAATGGTTACGGACGCGATGGGGTGGAAGTTGGGTTACGGGTTTATTGGAACGAGGTTTAAACCGAGGCGGGACTGGAGGAAACTTGGGAGGGGAAGGTTGAAACCGCTTGGCAATTTCTTGGCGACCCAAATGGAAATGGTAAACGGTTGTAAATGCCGATAACGAGAAGTAAAAAAATCGGATTGTCCAGCTACCACAGGCCAATAATAAGGTAATTATCTCTGGTTTTAATTTGGTTATTTTAGTGAAACCAAGAAATTCTGACTTGACTTTTTTCTCCATTTCTTCCGCTTTCATCATTTCCTTTTGTTTGGTGGGAAGAATGGGAAACTGAGCGGTGTAGTGATAAAAACCTAAGAAGCCCTTAAGGTTAACTCTTTCTTTCAAAAAAGAGTTAGTTATAGTCTCGGCTTGCTCAATAGTTATATTTTGTTGCTGGGCAAAATCTTCTATCCAAAAAGTATATTTAACAAAAGCGCTAGTACTAAAAAGTAATGGCAATAATATGATTAGTAAGACAGCGCTAGTCTTAATTTGAGCATACTTCGGCAACAAAACACTTGCTAAGCCAAAACCCATTCCTAGTATAGCAAAGACAATGACGTTGACAAATTCACCAATATCTAAGATTGTAAATAAATCGCCAATAAAGAGAATTTTATATATAAGTTCTTCGCAAACAAAACTTGTGGCGACTTTGGTAATGAGGACTAGAAAAATCAGATTTAGAACGATAACGACATACAAAAAAATTTGAGCCAGTAGCTTAACGACATTAAAAAAAGTTTGAGCCAGTAGCTTGAGGGATTTCATTGAATTAACATCGCATTAAATGTTAGGTACGGGCTACAGCAGAATTGCTGAGTTCTCTTTTTGCAGCTTGGGCTAGAACACAAATCGTCTCTAAATCGGGAGCCGAGTTTGGGCTATCCATGCCTAGCCACAAAAGATACTCTATATTACCAGCAGGGCCGGTGATTGGCGACCAAGTTAAGCCGCGATATTGCCAGCCAATTTGTTGGGCGGCTGTCCATACTTGCGCGATCGCACCCGCTTGGTCGTCAGTATCGCGCACAACGCCCTTTTTGCCAACCCGCGATCGGCCCACCTCAAACTGCGGTTTCACGAGCAATATTATCTCACGGGGAGCCTGAAGCAGCTGCCATAAGGCAGTCAGGATTTTTGTCAAGGAAATGAACGAAACATCGACCACCCCCAAATCGGGAAGTTCCGCATCGCCATACAAATCATCTGGGGTGAGATATCGCAAGTTAGTCCGTTCCCGCAGAATCACTCGCGGATCGTTCCGCAAACCCCAGTCTACCTGTCCGTAACCCACATCAATGCCGTAAACCAGTTTTGCCCCAGATTGCAGCAGACAGTCGCTAAAGCCGCCTGTAGAGATGCCTCCATCAAGGCAAATCCGCCCTTGAACGTGAATGGTAAATATTTGTAGTGCTTTGGCTAGTTTTTCGCCGCCTCTGGAAACGTAGGGCGATCGCTCTTTTACTTTAATCTCTGCCGATATCTCAACTTGGGTCCCCGGTTTGTCGATTAGCTGCTCATTCACCCGCACTTCCCCAGCACAAATCAGCCGCTGTGCCAACTGCCTAGAGGAGCATAAGTTGAGTTCTACCAACAAAGTATCCAGTCGTTGTTTTGTCATGGATTCATCAAATTGTAGAGATTTATGCAGTTAATACACACAAACCTGGCTAAAACTGTCGCGTATGTAACAATTATCTTAGATAACTGAGAACCCAGCGGCCTAGTTTCCGCATTCGAGAGCCACCTATGTTAGAAACTAAACTGACAACCTGCGCCAATATACTGTACCAATGGCTTTTACCGCGAGCTTCAGCCGACTCGAAGCTGAAAGTTGATTTGCTGGATTTTCAGGCGTGGACAGCGGAGTATCGGGAGAAACCATTTAGCGATCGCGAAATCCTCGAAGCACTCAGACAGTTAAAGGAACTTCAGCTAATTAGCGTTAGTAGAACGGAAGTAACCCTGGAAGTCAAACCAGAGAATAATCTATTTTTCAACACAGAACGACCCAAACAGGAGAGCGAAAGGCCCGATCGACTCATGCAGTTACTGCGAATTATTTCAGGCTCTTTATTTTTCGGGTTAATTTCCATTACCTTTAGTTTAATTTTGGTACAGATCCAACCGCAAGTTTTATCAACACCTAACCAATGGAGTGTCCTGGGTGAAAAGAATATTGACTCAGGTAATTAAAATTCACTCTGAAGGTAAGATAGAAGCTAAGGCCCGATCGACAATTTCTTCTTTGTTAACCAGTTGCTCTAATTCTTCTAGTTGATAACGTCCTTCTTCAACTTCTAAAGAAGCCTCGTCAATAGCATTCAAATATGCTTCTTGTAGCGTTTCCAATAACTCATCTGAAGTTAGGTAATAACCTCCGGCTTTCCGGCGCTTATTTTCTCGCTGAATTTCCCGAATTGAATTGCGAATTGAGACATCCCAAGAACGAGTAGTGCGATTTTCAGCTTGTTGTTTAATTAGGTGAAGTAACAAAATTACGGCATAGCTACGAATCGTTTTGATTATATCTTTTTTACTCATTTCTTCCAGTTCTTCAACAATTGCCAATGAACCTTTGATGTCACCTTTTAGCAGCATTTGTTTCAGTTCAAGTATTTCTTCCATAGCAGCCTTTTCCAAATGCGAATAGTTTTTGTGACTGAAGACTAGATCGCTTTTTCCTACAAGCTTCTCGCCGATTCATTCTGATGGTAAAATCGAAGCTAAGGCCCGATCGATAATTTCCTCTTTGTTAACCAACTCCTCTAATTCTTCAGGTTCGTAACTTCCTTCTTCTACCTCCAAAGAAGCTTGGTTAATCGCTTGCGGGTAGGCTTCTTCTAAGGCGATGCGTAACTCTTCTCGTGACAGGTAATAACCCCCAGCCTTACGTCGCTTATTCTTGTTCTGGATTTGCTGAACAGAATTGCGGATTGAAACTTCCCAGGAACGAGTTGTGCGGTTTTCTGTCTGTTGTTTAATCAGATGTAGCAGCAGAATAATACCATAGCTACCGATGTTACTAATCTTGTCATCTTGGCTCATTTCTTCCAGTTCTTCAACAATAGCTAAGGAACCTTTGATATCGCCTTTTAGCAGCAGATATTTGAGTTCAAGTATTTCTTCCATAAGGCTTGTTTAATGTTTTGTTCTTTAGTATGCTAGATAATAGCATATCCAAAAATCACGGACTATAAAAATACGGGTATAGTTCTGACTCAGGAATATATTTGCTTGCCTGTCTGAAAATTGCTTGACAAGTTCCCGTATCTAACTCTGCATGATTAGGCACTGTAAGAGTTTCTTTTCCGGTGATTCCTTGGCGGCGCAGTTTGACGTGACTCCCCTTTTGGCTGTGTACCTGAAAGCCAAAATTAGCCAAAATAGCAATCACTTCCGCACCCGATAATCTTTTGAGTCTACGCATATTCTGGCTGTAATTCAAAAGTTAATATAATTGTAGGTTTGCCAACTAATCCAAATTCAACCGTGTCTTCATCTTCCAAATGGAGAGTAACCGCTTCAACCAGATTTTTTGCCACTTCATCTAATGTTTCTCCCTGCGTCACCACAGAGATTTCTAGGCATTCGGCTACATAACCTTTCTGTTCGCCAGGACGGATAAACGCATTTATGTTTTGTCGCAGTTTCATTATTTTTAGTTGCTAACTGTCTACAGTCCTATTATAGTAAGGCTACGATCCATTCCTACTCCGTTCGGGCCACAAGATTATGTAGGGGCGGGTTTAGACGGCAACTCTTGATGACAACAGACAACCTCGTGACAAAACCCGCCCCTATTATGCAATACCTATAAGAGCGCGGCATCGCAACAACGTACCCACGATGCGCGACAGCTTACAGAAAACGAAAGAGCCCAGAAAACAAAACAGGACTAGAAATGTATCTAGTCCTGTTTATACTAAGTTTTATGTACAATTGCAGTGACTTTTACAACTCACTACACGATGATGAAGTCGCCAGAGGAAAGGTTTAAGCCAGTATCTAAGGTCGCAAACAGGCCACCATTAGTTAAACCTGAGGTTTGACCATCTGGATTGTAGAAGAGTTTCCCATTGTCCTTGTTATAGACAAGCAAGCCTTGGGCTAACCCAGCTAAATTATCGTCGCTACCTGTGACTACTGAAAGTGATGGTGCATTGGTCACGAACAAGTTATTAAATCCAGTAAAGCCTCCAGTAAAACCAAGTGCAGTACCATTACCATCCAGGACTATCTTGTCTACTCCTACCTGGAAGCCTATGATGCTATCCAGCCCCAGTTCGCCCAAGTTGTTGATTACTCCCGCGTCTGGTGATAGTGCGCTCGTTACGAATGTACCGCCAGCAAACACATAGTAATCGGCACCTTCACCACCAGTCAGGACGTCACTGCCAGTCCAACCAATCAGGGTATCGCTGCCATCTCCACCAATTATGGTGTCATCACCACCAACACCACCAAAGAGGCTATCATCGCCAGCGCCACCAGAAATGGTGTCAGCACCATTTCCCCCGTCTAAGGTGTCACCACCATCTCCACCATATATGGTATCAGTACCACCTTTGCCACTGATGTAGTCAGCGCCATCGGCAGTGTCAGCTCCTATGGTAGTAGTGCCACCCACCAGTAATTCCCCCTGATCGGTACCTGCAAGGGTGTCGCTGTCGTCACCGCCGTACAGAGTATCGACTTTAGTGCCTGTACGACCTGCTACTAAATAGTCATTGCCCTTATCACCCTTCAAGATGTTGCCGCCACCACCGGTGCCGTTTGTATCACCACCCAGAAGAGTGTCATTATCTTTGCCGCCGAAAAGCGTTACACCTGAGACGGCACTACCAATCGTCAGCATATCGCTGCCAGCATTGCCGAACAGGACAGCGCTTCCCTTGGCAAAGAGGCTGTCATTGCCATTACCGCCTTTGAGGGTATCTCCAGCTAGACCTTCGAGCGTGTCGCTACCGTCACCGCCGTCCAATAAGCCAGTGCCTGCACCTCGGAGGATATCATTACCCAGACCGCCGTACAGCGTTGCAGTCGCCGCACCGATCATACTGTCATTACCTGTCAGAGTGCCTTCGAGATCGTCCCCATACAGGATGGATGCTGCGGCTCCCACCAAGGTGTCGTCACTCTCACCGCCGTACAGAGTATCGCCAAAAATAGCTACCAGGCTGTCCTTGCCCTTATCTCCGTATAAGACGCTATTGGAACCACTTTTGATGGTGTCATTACCTTGACCCCCGAAAAGGGTATTGCCAGCAACGAAGGACTGGAGGGAATCGTCCCCTTGGTTACCTGCAAGTATGAGACCCCCAGCAATAGCTGTGAGGGTATCACTCCCATCCAGTCCAAGTATGGTGTCCCCAGGGGCACCACCAGTAAAGATATCGTTTCCAGCAGTAAGTGTAATTAAAGGCATTTATCGTTCACTCCTCATTGCTTAGTCGTGGATTGGATATTTTGAAAGATATCCGACGGATTCGCGACAATAGCTTGCGGTGATAGAGTTTCACAGCTAGGTTCTCTAGCTGCCTCTACCTCGCTTGCTTTCAGTAGTATAGCTTGCATCATAGTTTTCTCCAATTACCTAGATAGGGTTCCAGGCAATAGCTTTTTTCCTTCCTGACTGCTCAACTTTTTTTATAGTTCCCTCCATAAGCAAATTATTTGCAATCTTGCCTATAATAGCGAAGATTCTTTACAATCTTTGTCAAGATTTGGTGAAATTTACCTGCGCCAGAGCAAAATCTTGCGTTTGCAGCCCAAGGTTGGACGCGACCTTCTGTTGTGGTGAGAGGGAACGATTAGCGACATCTTGAATCAGCTGGATATGGCGGGGTAGCAATACATCATGGGAATACTGTTCTAAAACTGTTTGCCGAGCCTTTTGGCGGATTTCTGCCATGCGGGTGGGATGATCCAAAACTGCATCGATTTTGTCAGCAATCTGTTTGGGTGAGAAGAAATCGACGAGCAAACCATTTTCCCCATCGCGAATTACTTCCCGTACTGGGGGTGTGTCAGACCCAATCACCACGCATCCGGTAGACATAGCTTCAATCATCGACCAGGATAATACAAAGGGCCGAGTTAAATAGATGTGGGCTTTTGATGCCTGAATCACTTTTAGGTATAACCCATAAGGTAAGGAACCGACGAAGTGAATGCGGGATAAATCGAGGGGTACTTTCTTGAGCATATGCTCTTTATAGGTGACGCCGTTGGGCAAGGTTTTGCCATAACAGACGCGATCGGACCCAACTACTACTATATGACAGTTAGGACGCCTCTCTTGCACGTAGGCAAGGCTTTCAATAAATTCGGGAAAGCCTCGATAAGGCTCCATTCCCCGTCCTACATAAGTGACAATTTCATCAACTTCTAACAAATCTAAATTCGGCAGGATCAGTTTGGCGTTTGGGTTGGGCTTAAAGTAGTCGGTATCTACCCCATCGTGCAGCACGGAAATCTTGCTCTGGAATTCTTGCGGAAATTGGGACTTTTGCCAGTTAGTTGGAGATATTCCGCGATCGCAACTATACAAATCTATCAAAATAGGCGCATTTTTCGTGCGAATTCGCGCCATATCATCCACCGATAACGGGTCAGCCGGGTCAAAGTCAGCATCTGACCCAACGGCATGATAAAACCACTCGAAATAACACATCAGCTGGCTGTTCGGGAAGGCATCCTTCATAAACAGCGTTGGCCCCCAACCGGAATGGCCGTAGATTATGTCTGGAATGAATCCTTCTGCCTTCAGCTGTTCCGCTACCCGAAACATTGCTTGCCCATGCAAAACGCCATTTTCTAGGAAACGGACATAGTGGTGCGTCTCCGCTCTCGCTTCGCGGCTCACCTTGAACAGCACTTTGCGGACGCCAGGAATCTGCCACTCTGGATTTTCGATTTTACAGCCAAAGACAACTTCATTGTTGGGGTCTTGAGCTAGAAGTGTCGCCACATGGCGAAATTGGGCTGGAAAATTAGGATGCAGGAAAAGAATTCGCATGGGCTAGGGGAAGAGAGGGGCAGAGGAGCAGAGGGGCAGAGGAGCAGAGGGGCAGAGGGGCAGAGGAGCAGAGGGGCTAGCAGAATAGTAGGTTGGGTTGAGGCAACAAAACCCAACCTACTTTGTTTCTTTCTTATACTACTATTCATCAGCGTTTCGCGATTTTCCACAGCCAGATTTCGCTTGAGCGGGAAATTGGCTCCAGGTACTCGAAAACTGGCGGTGACTGGTAAACCGTCTCTATTTTATAGTTGCCTTGTTTCCAGTGTCGAGATTTCAATTTTTCCGCAGGTCGGTATAAAAACACATCGCTGAAGCGATCGGGAATTTGGGAGAGATTTTCTTGGGCCACAAACTGAATCTTTGCTTTTGGATTTAGCAAATAGCTGAGAGACAGCACTCTTGGGACATAACCGCTACTGATGACAAGTGGGCGTTGATGCTGGTTAATAATCTCCGCTACTTGAGGATTGTAATAGCTTCCATATTTACTCCACCAAGATTCTGCTTGCGAGCTAATAGCACATGATATAACACCACCAGATATCAGCACAAGCGCGATAAAGCGCCACAGTTGACGACGCTTTTCGCTCGTTATTCGCATCAAACTAGAAATAGTATAAGCAACTGCGATTTGAATCCCTAAATAACAGGGAACAAGATAACGACTTACACTTGAACGGATGCCACCCCAAATTAAATCGGGCAAGATCACAGCCAGCCCTGTTACTCCCATCAAAGTCAAAATAAATAACCAAACTTTTTTTGGAGTTTTTCGGCAGATAAAATAAATGCTATATCCTACCAAAATCGCCAGCGTTACTACCAAAATAACCCGGATGATATCTGCTATTGGATTGCCAAATTCTACAATTCTACCCTGACTATCTAGATCGATGAAAGCACGGCTGAGATTAAAACCCCACATTTGAAATAAAGATGGCAGCGACACTTTTTCTTGGAATTGGCTAGTTGTGCTTTGAATAGTGGATAAGTTATTAGCGACAACAAACAGCCAAGGTGTAAATGTTAGAAACCCAAAACCAGAGGCTAGCAGGAAAGCAGTTCGCGTTTTAGTCCACTGCCAGCCTTCGTTAGCAAATACATAAATTCCCTGTCCGATTACAATTAACACAGAAAATAAATAAGTATATAATAAAAGTGGCAAAGTGGCTGCATAAATTACCCAACTAAATTTTGTGTTAAGGCGTATGGCTCGCAGCAGCAACCAACTGGATAACAAAATGGTCACAGTCCACAAGCTGTACTCCCGAACTTCCTGAGCATAAAGCAGATGGAAAGGCGAAACTGCTACCATTGCTACTGCTATCCAAGCGATCGGCGTTGAGTTAAATAATTCCCAGCACAACCAATAAAGGCAAGGAAATACAAATAAACTAATTATGGCTGGCAAACTTCTTTTTACTGTCAGGTCAGAACCCAACCACTTTTCCCAAAAATAGGCCATTATGTAATATAATGGCGGGTGCTGAGAGTCTTCAAGTGCTAAGGATTTAATAGTATCGGTTATACCTCTGTTTGGATTGGGTTGCTGATATTGCTGCAATTCTTTAATGCTTTTTGGCTTACCATCAAAGAGTTCCTGAGTCGCTTCGGTGAGGGTGTAACCGGCAATACGCAATGAGGTATATACTTCATCGCCCCAGTAAACTTTTTTGTCCAAATTTACGAAGCGAAAAAAGATGCCTAGCACTAAGATGGCGATGATTAAGAAGTTTAAGCTATTTAGGGTGGACTTAGTTTTATACCCAATCAAAATTTGTGCCCAAATACTCTTCTAATTTTTGGTTATACGGTTGGAAATATGCTTTCAGTTGAAGCCGCGTCGCTTCGCTAATTTCCGTTTCCAGGTAATCGCCAGCATTGAGTTTGTCATACTTATCGAGTTTATGAGAGGGTAGATTTAAAAAATCAAATGCTTTATTCAAGATGACTGCTGGGTTGTCGTAAAAATCTTCGCTTTTTAGAATCAAAAACTGTTCTCTGGGGAAAAAACTCATCCAAGTTGTGAGTTGTTCGATGTAGGTTCCCCTAGATAGGTAGGAATAGTGCTGATGGTTGAAGCTGTAGTAAGTTTCACAGGCGAGGATTTTTTCGATTTCGCCTTTGAGTCGGAATTCTTCTTGTGCGATCGCATCCTCGATCGAGAGATACTCCGCATTTAACCTGATTTCATGATTGTAGTGAGAAATCGCCCTAGCGACTGGATCTCTCAGCAGCACAATCAGTTTCACTTGGGGGAACAATTGGTAAAGGCGCTGGGGAACTGAAGGATGGAAGATATAATAAGGACTTGATTCACCAGTGATAAACCCCCTAATAAAATTATCTTGCTCATCCGCGATAGATTGCTCACCTGACTGGGAGACATACTTGGCAAATGTGGGAAATTGATCTCGATACCAATCAACGCCTTTGTGAAAGTTTAAGTCAAAAAAATGCACCTCTTTTCTCTCGGCAGGCACAATCTGGGGATGGCGAACTAGATAGCTATACAAGGATGTAGTTCCACACCTTTGGGCCCCAATAATAAGGAAGTCTGGTTGTCGTTCTTTTTGATATATTTTTGCCATACAAATCTTTATTTCCTTTGCACCACAATTACTACTATTTTAATGCTACTTCCTTCGTCAGCAAAAGCTGTTTTCGGAGTAACTCTGCTTCGTCAAACATTCGGCAAACTTTCGCGTAAGCATTGCTAGCCATACGAGCCGATCCGTCTGGGTCTGACAAACACTGTTGAATTGCGTCAGCTAAAGCTTTGGAATTCCCAGGTTCAACTAAGTATCCTTCATGGCGATCGCTAATCATTTCGGGAATTCCAAACACATTGGTACTAACAATTTTTAACTCGAATGCCATTGCTTCTAATATCACTCTAGGGAACGACTCTTCAAAACTTGAACAAACGAAAATATCGCTGAAAGCGAAAAAGTCATAAACATCTTTGGTTTGATCGTAAATGTACATATTTTCTAACTTTGATTTTCGGATTTGGTGCTGCAAGAAGTTATAATAGCTAATCACTCTGCCGCCAACTATCACACAAGATAGGTTGAAATTTCTCTCTGAGTATTGAGCCTCTAACTCTTTAATTGCTTCTATGAAAATATGTTGTCCTTTTCTTTCGCAAATCGTTCCTACCACAGTTAAAACTACGTCATTTTCATTGATGCCATATTTAGCACGCAATTCAGACTTGGTATGGGATTGGCGGAAGTGATTGATTTTGTCTATAGGAACTGCGCCGGGGATGGTTCGGAAATTATCTTTAACGTTCAACGCTTGAAACACATTCTGTGTAGCTTTGGCTTGGAATACAACTTGATTGGCATTTAAGAAACAGTCTTTCAACAATCGCGGCATTGACTCTTCGCAAGCTTCACCAAAAAAGCTCTTAATACTTTTATCTAGAGTTGCACTTTCATGGATATGCCATATAGTTGGCAATCCAAATAAACGCGCCAATTCCACGCCCCAAAAACTAATCAAGGTGTTACATACCACCAAGTCAAATGAAGCTAAGTCTATGCGATCGCCTAATTCTTTTAACCGGCTACGAAACTGCTCTATTGTTTCATTTGGGAACGGGACTTGTTTGGATACAATTTTCACAGGTATATTCAAATTTTCATAGGCTTCTCGTAATACCCCGTCTTCAGGAGATAGCACGTTAATTTGATAGTTGCCGACCGTCGCAAAATGGCGGGCATAATTATAAACAATTAGGGTAGCACCTTCCAGGTTTAAGTTGTGGGTAAGTACAAGTACTTTTAATTTAGATGATCTTTCGGTGTGGCAATAATGATATGGATTTATAGCCATCCACATCGAATCAATATCTAAGCTTTCATTAAAGAATGGGTCTTTAAAGTCCTTGTATTTAGCTAAAAAGTTCAAATGTTCTTTATAGTTATGATCGTTGCCTCTGGATGCGCTCGTCAGGTGAATTAAGGTAGCTTGGGGTGTGTAGACAATACGTTTCCCTAATTGCATGACTCGCAGACAATAATCCACATCGTTGTACTGAACGGCGAAATTTTCTTCGTCAAACCCGCCTATTTCTCGATATAAAGCGGTTGAGGTTAAAAGACAAGCGCCTGTGACTGCTGACACATTGCGTGCTGCATGGGGTAAACAAATATAACCTACTTCTTCTTTTGGTAGATGATGAAATAGATGATCGGCTAGTCCGTTATGTGGCCCGATGACAACGCCTGCGTGCTGAATCGTGCGATCGGGATAGAAAAGCCTAGCTCCTACTATTTCGACACCATCTATTGACATCCAGCCTACCATGTCTTCTAACCAGCCAGGAGCTAGAGCTTCTATATCATTATTGAGATGAAGCATATAGGGTGTGTCAACGTAGTTGGCAGCTAGGTTCATCAACCGAGCATAGTTGAATGAGCCGTTGGTTCTTCCTGAGTTGATAACTCGGCATTGCAGGACTTGATTTTGTGCTAATTTTTTGAGATATTCGTGAGTTTTCTTTTCCCTAGAGCCATCGTCAATTATTAATAACTTGACGTAACGCTTATCAACGGTTCTTTCTAAACTGGCTACACATTTTTCTAGGAGTTCTACTTTGTCTCTTGTGGGGATGGCAATGGTGACAGGATTTTGAGCCAGTAAGCTTTCGTCCCACTTAAGCTGGTACAAACATAAACCGTGCTTTTCTGCGATATCGGGCAAAAATGGCTTGGCTTTGAGGCCGCGACGTGCGATCGCATCTGATATACCGCGATCGGCGCTATCGAAAATGTAGCGCTTTTGAGTACCATGAGAAGCGGTACTTTCAGCATGACATCGCCAGTGGTAACAAACTTTGGGAATGTGCTTAACTTTATCTGGGGTGGTATGTTCGCTTACCCGTAAAAATAAATCCAGATCCTGCGCCCCCTCATATCCTTTTCGCATCCGCCCAACTTTATCTACTAGGGTCTTTCGGATCGCCGTAAAGTGTTGAGTAAAATTATGGGTAAGCATCATTTCCGGACTCCACTCACCCTTCATTTGGTGGTCGTAGTGAAGCCCTGTGGGAGCTATTTTATCTTCATCGGTGTAAATCCAATCTACGTCTGGATTTTTATTAATACATTCAGCGACGTGCAATAGCGCATCTGGGGATAACAAATCATCGTGATCTAAGAAACTAATGTATTCTCCGGTAGCTAATTCTAAAGCAGAGTTTGTTGCTGCTACGATGTGACCGTTTTGCTGCCTAAAAGTTACCTTAATACGCGAGTCAGATTTTTCTGCCAGTAGCAGGATTTCTTTGATGTGAGGTTTGGTGGAGGCGTCGTCAGCTAAACAAAGTTCCCAATTGGGATAAATTTGGGAGGTTACTGAATCGATCATCTCCCTCAGAAATAGCTCTGATGTATTGTAAACAGGAACAATAATGCTGATTTTGGGCTTGTTATTTTTAAGATTTTCGGCATCTTCTGCCATGCGTGTCAAAAGCTTTGGTGTGAGGCGGTTTGTCTCAATCCATCTTTGATATGGATCTTGCATCTGCCAGGGATGATTGACGTGGAAACTTTCTAGAGCGACATTAGGATCTGCTTGTATTTGTTGGTAGTAACGACGGAGTTTGCGAACCCACACAACCGGAGAAGATGACAAGCGTCCGTGCTGGAATGCGGCTAATGCTTTGAGTGCTGCTCCATAAATAAAAGTATAGGGGTTTAAGCGTTTATTTTGGGTTGGGGCAGAGGTTTGAACTGTGACTCTGCGAGTAAAACAACAAGTTTTTTCCCCATTTTCAAGGACTGCCCAAATGGCGATCGTGAGATTTCCGGAGTAGTTCTGGCCTAAAAGGATATTCCATCTAAAGCCAGATAAAGCGGCATTTGGCAGGTCGGGAAATACTTGAGCGACATCGGGCCGAGGCAGGTCGTAAGTTATGATTTCTTCTGGTAAGTTGTCTCTGACTAACAGGAGGGATTCGATGCGCGAATTTCTGCTACCAAGCCAGCCAAAAACAATCAGCGTACCGTTTATATTAATTTCATTAATAGTGGGACAATCGAGACAACCCAGTAAGTCGCCAGTTGGAACTACTTCCTGGAATAAGTCATTTTCTTGAAGAATATTTGCTTGAGTTCCTCTTGGTGGGGTTAAGTTGGCGTTCTGAACAAATCCTGTCACACGACTAACAATTTTTTTCATTGTTTCTCAATATTGTTGCTAAAACCAATTGCCTGCTTGAATCGAACCCATGCTTTTCTCAATTTCCAAAATTTACTGCTCTCCATTTGGTTAATAATGGCTTGCGTCTGTTGGTGTTCTGCTTGAGCGATTTGGAGTTGATTTTGCGTTTGCTCCCACTCTACCTGCATCTGGTGCAACTGGGTTTGCGTCCGCTCCCACTCTGCCTGCATCTGGTGTAACTGGGTTTGCGTCCGCTCCCACTCTGCCTGCATCTGGTGTAACTGGGTTTGGGACTGCTGCGCTTGTTGCTGCGAAGTCTCCCAGGCAGTTTGGATGAGATGCACTTGCTGCTGCGCTTGCTCCCAGGCACCTTGGATGTGCTGTGTTTGTTGCTGCGTTTGCTCCCAGACACTGTGGATGTGCTGTACCTCCGACTGCGTTTGCTCCCAGGCACCTTGGATGTGCTGCGCTTGTTGCTGCGAAGTCTCCCAGGCACCTTGGATGTGCTGTACCTCCGACTGCGTTTGCTCCCAGGCACCTTGGATGTGGTGCGCTTGTTGCTGCGAAGTCTCCCAGGCAGTTTGGATGTGCTGCGTTTGTTGCTGTACTTTCTGCCATTCGGCGTTAGTTAGCTGTAGTTCCGACTGCGATCGTTCCCACTCGACTTGAGTTAGCTGTAGTTGCTGCGCTGCTTGCTCCCAGGCGGTTTGGATGCGATGCACTTCCGATTGCGATCGTTCCCACTCGGCTTGAGTTAGGTGTACTTGCTGCTGCGAAGTCTCCCAGGCGGTTTGAATCTGCTGCACTTGCTGCTGCGATCGTTCCCACTCGGCTTGAGTTAGCTGTACTTGCTCCTGTGCTTCCTCCCAGGCAGTTTGAATCTGCTGCGCTTCCGACGAAGCTTCCTCCCAAGCACTCTGGATGCGCTGCGCTTGCTCCTGTGCTTCCTCCCAGGCACTTTGGATGCGCTGTAGCTCTGATTGCGTCTGCTGCTGCGATTGTTCCAACTCGTCGTTAGTTAGCCGTATTCGATCCTGGGACTGTTCCCAGGCAATTCTGATCCGCTCTACTTCCGACTGCGCTTCCTCCCACTCGGAGTGAGTTAACCGCAGTTGCTCTTGGGATTTTTCCCAGGCGTTGCGGATGCGCTCTACTTCCGACTGCGCTTCCTCCCACTCGGAGTGAGTTAACCGCAGTTGCTCTTGGGAAGAATCCCAGGCGCTGCGGATGCGCTCTACTTCCAACTGTGCTTCTTCCCAAGCAGATTGGATGCGTTGTAGCTGCTGCTGCGATTCTTCAAATGCTGCTTCAGTTTTTTGCACTTGGCTTTCCATCTCTTCCCGATAGCTCTTTTCTTTTAACAAAGTCGAGTCTTTCCCTGCAAAAATGTTAGCAAAATTCGTCCTGTAAATATCTAAATGTTTTGTACATATATACCGAACTAAGCGCTCATGATTTTCAGGTATTCTACAAATATTTAGCATGGAGCCAGATCTCAACCGATAATCAAATAATACTTCATTAATATGATAAAACTTCCATCCTTTTTCTGCTGCCCCCAGCCACAAATCCCAGTCCTCGTATCCTAATTTATCCGGTATTTTGTCATCATACCCACCACAATCCGACCATACTTCTTTCCGCAAAACAGCACAAGCATCTATATAGTTCTCGCTGGCGATTTTGTTTATATCAAAGTCCGGTAGTTGCCAAATATCACTTTTATCTCCAAACACTTGCACATCTCCGTAAACAACTCCCACTTCCGGGTATTTATCAAGTATTTCAATTCCTTTAGTAATATATTTTGCCCTAATTTTATTGTCGCAATCTAAAGGCAGAATGTATCTACCCCTGGCTTTTTCAATACCTGTGTTTCTAGCACGAGCCAGTCCTTGATTTTCTTGATGATCGATCACACAATAACCGTATTCTTTTAAATAACTTAAAACTTTTTTAGTCAAATTATCCGTCGAACAATCATTAACAATAACGATTTCATATACATCATCTTGACAACTCTCTACGCTAGAAATAGCCTCTAGTATATACTCACCTTGATTATAACAAGGAATCACAATTGATATTGCTATTTCCTTTTTATGTTCATTTTTCCTTGACATTTTATTTTCTAACTCCGTTAATTTTTCGATCGCTGCCCTTTCACTTTTATCTGTTGAACTTGACTCAAAAAAAGCGCCCGCTGTTTCTGAATCCGAACAGCTTGAAGATAGAGATCCCAAAATATATTTTCCAGAAGAATCCGAGTCCCAGTTAACCGACGCCTGGTAAAGATCACTAGGTATATCGGCAGTTCTATCTAATTCTCCTAATAGTGAAAAATAATCTGGCTCGCTGTAATACAAAAATTTTACCGCATGATCCTGAAAACTTAAAGTGTTAAATATTGTCTGCTCGTACAAGTTTTTAAATTTCTCCTCATCCCAGGAATCTCTGACTTTGAGATCGAATTTATTTTCCAATAATTCTACCAGCTTATTAGGCTCCTTAATCCAAGAATTTACATTAAAAAGGATACAGCGTTCCGAATGTTTATGATAAAATTTGAGGATGTGACGATTGTAATAAGCCCAAATTTTTAGCCGATAATCGGGTCGCTCGGCAAAAACCGTAGTATTGAGACGAAGCATAGAATTTGCCACTTCCCACGGCAAACGATAAACAAACAAGTATTTCGCATCCGGAAGTAACCGATCCCAAAAATCAAGCATTAAGGTAGTGCGCGGATCTTTCCAACCCCAGACAGTCGATTTTTGATGGCGAATATCTATTAATTTTTGGGCATCTTTAATATATTTTTCAAACTGGCGTCGATTCAAACACTCACTTTCTGTCCAACCCCAATCAGGAAATCCAGGTTCACCACGACGACAGCAATCTTGCAGAACTGAACGCTGAAATTCTAAAAAATCAACGTCCTCAAAATAGCCTTTTACGTTATAATTATCTGCTGTAACAAGATTATTTCCTACATTTACTCCGAGCGCTTTGATAAATGAAGCAGTTAGAGAAGTACCGGAACGGTGCATTCCCGTTATTACAAGCGGCGTTTTTTTTACCCGCGCATTTTCTGTTTCTAAATCTTGCTTTTCCGGCCAAATTGGTTGAGCCATTTCATTCGCTACTGTTGATGCAAGTATGTTTAATTTTTTCCCCTTTATAGCCACAAAGGTATTGCGATCAGCTTTTTTGCTCGCTCTCATCTTTTCATATTTTAGCAATGGTGGGTTATGACATTCATATACCGAGCTAAAACCTACCGATGACAACAAATTATAAAAAGAAGAACGGGTGAAATAAAAACTATTCACATTGTCCAAGGATGACCATAATAATTTACTCTTTTCCTGGGCTGTCGAATCCGGGTCATGTTCAGCAACTTTTTTGCCCCAATAGTTTTCCTCTTTATAAGAATAACATCTTTCCGCATCCATACTTACATGAGTATCTATGAGCGCCATCCTTTGGCAAACATCAACTATATTTTCTGTGAACTCAAAAATGTCTGGAACATCCAAGTGGTAAAATATACCGATGCACAATACTACATCGAAACAGCCGTACTTTTCCCGACTGAGATTTCGGACGTCATCTTGAACAAGCTCCAGGTTGTCTAAACCAAGAACATCTTTGGCAAATCGCGCTTTCTCAATATTGGCTTCTCGACCTTCTATGGCGACTACTTTAGCACCGTGAAGCGCAAGTTCCAATCCATACAACCCCTCCAAACACGCCAAATCTAAGACGCGCAGGTGTTCCAAAGGACGGTCGGTGATATCGGCAACTATTTGCAGAAAACGCTTTAATTTTACTTCACATCCAGTGATTCTGTTGTCAATCGTATAAATATCGTCAACCAACTGAATGTTGTGATTAGTCCATTCCCCGAATTGCCCAATAATTTCCCGTTTTTTCTGCTTGATTTTTTCAGAATCCATTCTTTCCTCCTGACTAATTTTACCACTCTCAATATTTGGCTAGCTACTTTTCAAGCAATTCAACGCTTTCTTGATGATTTTCTGTTAAGTCGGCATTGATGGTTAAACTTGGCTCAATCAATAAATCTACTATAGCACTAGCACAAGAGTTAGTTTCAGGTTGAACTCTAAACATTGCCACATCAATATGTCTGGCCAGGTAGGTTAAATGTCCGTCAACCAAACCCGTTACGCCTGCATTTAAGAAATAAACACCAGGATTTAGCACACATTTGAAGGGGAACTTTACTATTACTATTGTCTCTGGTTCAATTTCGTAAATTGATTGAGATGAAGCCGTAAATGAAGCTCCTCCCAACTCAAAACCGCTAACGGTTTTAATTAGCATACCAAAGCGGACTTGTTGGGCATATTTAAGAAAGGAAACCGAGTAAGTGTAAATGTACTCTTTGCGACCAACCAAATTATTCACAACTCTGCCATCAGGCATGGTTATATGAGGATTAGTAATTTTCGCCCCACGAGGTACATAGGAAATTGTGTTTGACGGAACCATTTCTGGATCGTAAAATTCTCGAATTTCTTGTGGTTCTGGTTCCTCGTTTGCTGGCTCCTTGGAAACAGTTACTATTGATTTATTTTCAACAACCGAAATATGTTGCTTAAATGAATCATAACTAACACTTCTTTGCATATCCCGTATTTCTTCGCGCAACTCCGGCGCTTTATCTTCCGGCGCATACATCAGTTTATGATATTTATCGACAACAAACTTAGGATGGTGAAAGAGGAGTTTTTCGCCTCTATCCATCAATATGGCGGCATCGCATATTTCTATAACCGAAGTTGCTGAGTGAGAAACAAATAAAATTGTTCCACCTCTAGCTCGGATTGATTGGATGCGAGCGAAGCATTTGCGCTGGAATGCTTCATCTCCAACGGAGAGAGCTTCATCTACTACGAGAATATCCGGATCGACGCTGGTAGAAACTGCAAAAGCCAATCTTACGAACATTCCACTCGAATAAGTTTTGACTGGGTGGTCGAGAAAATCGCCAATATCTGCAAAGGCAACAATTTCATCAAATTTAGCTTCAATTTCCTTTTGGTTCAACCCCATTAACCGACCGTTAAAAAACACATTTTGCCTGCCGGTAAATTCTGGGTTAAATCCGCTACCTAGCTCCAGTAATGCGGCTATTCTGCCGTTTACCCCCACTTTACCTGTAGTTGGTGTCAGGGTGCCTACGATAATTTGGAGCAGAGTGCTTTTGCCAGAACCGTTACGTCCGACAATTCCCAAGGTTTGTCCTTTGGGAACTTCCAGGTTCACGTCTCGCAGTGCCCAAAATTCATTGGCTTTGCTTTTTCCTGGTAGTAATAAATCTTTCAACCGATCGGCGGGATGAGTGTAGCATTTAAAGCACTTGGAGATATTGGTGAGAGAAATTGCTATTTCAGTCATGGCGCTGCTTAAAGGACAAACGATTGAGTTGACAAGTGGGGTTTTTAGTGGAGTTTTTTTTGTTAAAATTTACAGTACATCAGCAAATGCCGGACGCAATCGCCGATAAAGTTGTAAGCCGCCATAGAACACCACTAAAGAAATCAAAGAAGCTATCCCCCATTCTTGCCAGTGCTTCACATTGCCTTCTAAGATGAGGTCGCGATAAGTTTCGGCGATCGCAGTCATGGGATTCAACCAAAATACCCAAATACGCCATTGTTCTGGAATTAGGGAAGCAGGGTAGACGATCGGAGTCAGGTAAAACCACAGATTTGTAATTACCCCCAACGTTTGGGGTACATCCCGCAGAAATACAGTTAGCCCTGCTACTAAATAACTTAAACCTGCCGTTAAAAGCAACTGGGGCAACCATACCAGCGGCAGCAACCAGAGGGTACTGTGAACGGTATGGGTTGTTATCCCAACTAACAAAATCAACCCCATTATCCCGATCGTACTTTCCACAAAGGCGGAAAAGACTGGCACCAAAGGCAATAGGCCCAAGGGAAACACCACCTTTTTTACCAGATTGGGTTGGTTGAGTACGGAAACTGCTGCTGGCAATAAACCACTGGTGAATGCAGTCCAAGGCAGCAATCCCGCAAATATCCACAGACCAAAGGTTAACTTATTTTCTGGCAATCCTTGCAGGCTGAGTTTGACTCTGAGAACGATCGCAAAAACGTAAGTATAAATCAGTAATTGGGATAATTGGTTCACCAACGACCAAAAATTGCCCAAAACAGCGCCTTTATATCGAGCCTCTAAATCTCGCACTACCAACGCTTTGAGGAGATCCAACTTAGCCCACCACGGGTTATTGGGCGGCAGATGGCGGCTAAACCTCTCAGCTTGACGAACAACTCCTCTCATTGACCGATTCAATGCTTGCTTCCTCGCTCACTACCAACACACCACAAAACGAAACAAGGTCTTAGATTAAGATTTTATTCATTTTTTGGCAAGTTGGGCAAAAAGTTTATTCTGGTCAGTGGTCAGTAGTCAGTGGAAGAAGAAAGGTTACTCACTCCCCCACTCCCTTCTTTACTTTTGACTTTTGACTTTTGACTTTTGGGGCCCCTAGCCCCGACGCCCTAACTCCATATAGACTGTGGAATGGTTCATAGATTGGAGTTGCAATGGAAATCGGTAAAACAGTCCGCGTGCGTCGTCTTCGGGATCGTGCGCCTGCAAATGTGATTGGATGCCTGGGTAAGACTGGCGTCATTCAAGGATACAAAATGGTAGATGGTAGCGGTGTGGGAGTGGTTGTAAAGTTTGAGGATAAGTTTGCTACCTGGTTCTTTGAAGACGAACTAGAACCCGTAAACGCTTAAGGAAGAGTAATGTCCCTGATTTTGACATTTTTGGGCAAGGGTGGCACTGGTCGCACTACAGTGGCGATCGCAGCTGCCAAACAGCTAGCTAGTCAAGGAAAGCGCGTGCTGCTGGCCGGACAGGGCTCTGACCCGGCGCTTAGCTTAATTTTAGGTGCCACCCTTGGCCCCGACCCCCAGGAACTAACGACTAATCTCCAGGGGATGCAGTTCCAGACAGCCCAACTGCTGGAACGCAGTTGGGAAGAGATCAAACAGCTGGAAGCGCAATACCTCCGCACGCCGATCGTCAAAGAGGTATTCGGTCAAGAGTTGGGCGTCCTGCCGGGGATGGATAGTGCGCTAGCGTTAAACGCCCTTCGGGAGTACGATGCTTCCGGCAAATACGATGCGATCGTCTATGACGGAACGGGCGACCAAACGATGCTGCGGATGCTGGGAATGCCGGAGATTCTCAGCTGGTACATCCGCCGCTTTCGGAATTTATTTCTGAATTCCGACTTGGGTAAAACTGTATCGCCGTTTATCCAACCCGTCGCCAGCGCTGTTTTAAATGTGAATTGGGGCGAGGATAACTTCGCTCAACCGACTAACCAGGTCAACAATTTGTTAGACCAGGGGAAGGACGCTGTTGCCAATCCCAACCGGATGGCGGCTTATCTGGTGACGACAGGCGACCCAACGGCTGTAGCGACTGCCAAATATCTCTGGGGTAGCGCCCAACAAATCGGTTTAACCGTTGGCGGCGTGATTCTCAATCAAGCGACAATGGCAGATACCGTGGCAGCTGAGGTTGCCCAAAACTTAGCGCAAGTCTACGAGACATTCGATCGCGAAACGGCTGCTATCGACACCGTTACCGCTGAGTTTTCCCCTCTGCCTGCGATCGCCATTCCCACCCGCACCGGGGGCGACTGGCAACCCCTAATCAACGCTATGCCAGATTTCCGTCAAGCCTATCGGGCTCCCAAACCCATAGAAATTGACATTCCGGCTCGCCAAGTGCGGTTATTCTTGCCCGGTTTTGACAAAAAGCAGGTTAAACTCACCCAGAACGGCCCAGAAGTCACCATTGAAGCGGGCGACCAGCGACGCAATATTTTCCTTCCTCCCCAGCTGAGCGGCCAATCCGTCAAGGGAGCCAAATTCCAAAATAGTTATTTAACTATTTCCTTCTAGCAAGAGACTTGGGTAATCGGTCATTGGAAAAGGGAAGATTGAAGGATTGCAGATTTCAAATTTATTTTGAATTGAAAATCTTCCCTTTTTAAATCTGAAATTAATCATCGCTCGACGGGAAAATTCAATCCAAAATCCTTGCATCTAAAATCCAAAATCCAAAATTGATATGTCTGACCCGACTCCCTCCCAGTTTTCCACAGACCCCGAAACCCTTAGTCAAGATCTGGCAGAACCAACACCACTGGAGGTGAATCCCAGTATTGAGGCTCCTATCACTGCCAGTGCTAGTGCCAAAACGCGGCAGATGCTGGGTATGAAAGGTGCCGCATCTGGGGAAACCAACATTTGGAAAATCCGCCTGCAACTGATGAAGCCAATTACCTGGATTCCCCTAATTTGGGGCGTCGTTTGCGGTGCGGCTTCCTCTGGCAACTACACCTGGACGCTGGAAAATATCCTGATAGCTGCCGCTTGTATGTTGATGTCGGGGCCATTGCTGGCGGGTTATACCCAAACCATGAATGATTTTTACGACAAGGATATCGACGCGATTAACGAACCCTATCGTCCAATTCCTTCAGGGGCAATTGCAATTCCCCAAGTGGTGACGCAGGTTTGGGTGTTGTTACTCGCTGGGATTGGCGTGGCATTCGCTTTGGACACCTGGGCGGGTCACAGTTTTCCCACGATTACTGTTCTAGCTTTGGGCGGTTCTTTCCTGTCCTACATTTATTCGGCTCCACCCCTGAAACTGAAAAAAAATGGCTGGCTGGGTAATTATGCTTTGGGTGCTAGTTACATTGCTTTGCCTTGGTGGGCGGGTCATGCTTTGTTTGGCGACCTCAATGCCACGATCGTTGTTCTGACGCTGTTATATAGTTTGGCAGGATTGGGAATTGCGATCGTCAATGACTTCAAAAGTGTGGAGGGAGACAGGCAGTTAGGTTTGCAGTCGCTGCCGGTGATGTTTGGCGTCACGGTAGCGGCTTGGATTTGCGTGGTGATGATTGATGTGTTTCAAGCTGCGATCGCAGCTTACTTGATCGCCATTCACCAAAACTTATACGCTACAATTCTGCTGCTGCTAGTTATCCCGCAAATCACTTTTCAGGATATGTATTTCCTGCGCGATCCTCTGAAAAATGATGTAAAGTATCAGGCAAGTGCCCAGCCTTTTCTGGTTTTAGGGATGCTGGTAGCAGGTTTAGCGTTAGGGCACGCAGGAGTTTAACTGGATAAAGAGTTGCCGTGTTTCAACTGCTTTCCCCTCTGGTTCATTCTGTCCAACCTTTTTTGGTGCCGATTTGCTTTTTCTTGGCCTGGGCATTGATGCTTCTTTTAGCTTGGAATCTCTGGTCGGCTATTTCTCATGGCGTCACCCAGGCTAAGCGGATGCACCAAATCCCCTGCCCTGGTTGTCGGTTTTTCACTAACGATTATCGTCTCAAGTGTACGGTACGTCCCGGTGTTGCAAATTCTGAGGATGCGATCGACTGTCCCGACTATTGCCCGAAAACTAATTCTTTCTACTATTAACGCAAGTTGCTAGTTATATCATTAAGGTACGTTGTTGCGCTTTAGCGCTCAAAGAGCGCTAAAGCGCAACAACGTACCCATTATCCATTCCGAACAAGTAGCCAATGGAACTATAGCTAGAGGCTATATTATCCGTTGCTACTCACTCCAGGAAAACAGCGCAATGGCTGCTAGCGCTAGTAAAATACTAACTCCTTGTCGAATAGAAATAGGCTCTTTCAGGATGAAAAAGGCTAGGATGATACTAATTAGGGGATACAACCCCGTTAGAGTGACCACCATCGCAACTTTACCTTTGCTGAGGGCGAGTAAAAAAAACAATGATGCGAACGTTGCTACAAAACCGACCAGAATTGCGTAAAATATTCCCAGGTTATTCGCCTGCAAATTAAAGCCCGATCGACACAGTACAAATAACCCGACTAGCATGGCACCGATCGCTTGATAGACCAGCGCACTTTCTGGTTCGATATAATTAGTAGTTACCTTGCTGAAGAATCCCCATAACCCGTATAAAAGGCACGAAATTGCTGTATAGATGAGCCAACTATCTATCATACAATTATGAGTATATTGTTAGATTGTCTCATTTAAACCTTTACGCTGTTTAATGTCTAGGAGTCGGCGCTAATTTCTAGCAATATTTTTAAGACACCTCGTTCTTGGGCGCGATCGAAAGCTGCGATCGCATTTTCCAAAGCATAGCTGTCTTGAATCAAGTACTTGACATCTACCTTATTTTGTGATAATAATTCCAATGCTTCTGGAAAGGGGCCGCAACGAGAACCGATGAGAGTAATTTCATCTACCACCAGAGATGAGGCATCAAAAGTCAGATGACCGGCGTAGGTGCTTTTGAGTACGAGTGTGCCGCGTGGACGGAGGGCGCGACGAGCGATCGCAAATCCGTCTGGATTGCCCGTACATTCGACAGACAGGTCGAAAGTGCGATCGACTACAGCATCAGCAAAGCCAGTTTCGATCCCAAGTTCAGATAAGCGATCGAGCTTATCCCCATGACGCCCTATCACCAGTAAATCGCATCCAGTCAGCGCCAATGTCTGCGCCACCAATTGCCCCAGCTTACCATCTCCCACCACCAGAACTCGGTCATTTTGACTTATTTTCACCTGTTGCTGAATTTCCAAAGCAGCCGCCACAGGCTCAGTAAAAGTGGCTACATCGCTTGGCAAATTATCCGGTACTGGATGCAGGTTTTTTATTGGCAAAGTCAGATATTCCGCAAAGGCTCCATTGCGGTTAACGATACCCAGGACAGTACGGTTTTCGCAATGAGTCGGGTATCCATTACGACAAAAACGACACTCACCGCAAACCGCATTAATTTCTCCCACTACCCGTTTGTTTTGCAGTTCCCTTGGCCCCTCTTCCACAATTCCGACAAACTCGTGGCCTAAGATACCAGTGTAGGGATAGTAGCCTCTGAGCAGTTCCAAGTCGGTGTTGCAGATACCCGCACGGACAACGCGCACGAGTGCTTCCCCTGGTGGCGGTGAGGGAATGGGAACATCGGTACGCAGTTGCAGTTGGTTGTTTTCTAACCAGAGGGCTTTCATAGTTGGTGTTGGGGGGGGAGGTTAAAGAAATATTGTAGGGGTTGGGGATGAGATCTCAGTTCAAATCCGTGTGGTGCGTGCCTTTTGTCAATCTTCCCCTAAAGTTAGTAAACCAGCTTTCCGATCTACCACTAATCGCCGAGTTTCTAGCCAAGGTAAACCGATTAAAATTTCAGGAATTTGTTCGCCAGCCAAAACAGGTACGATCAACTCTTGACCGTCCAAAAAAATAGTTCCCACGTAGAGATCGAATATTGCGTCTCCCCGTGCTGTCCGCATTTCCCGTTTCTCGATAAATGACCATCCCAAACTCTCCACATCTTGGATATCCATAGCCAGCCAGCCAGTAAACCCGGTGTCAAGTAGGGCATTGACTGTAACTGCTGAACCATCAGCAGCTATTAAATCAATCTCAAAAAATAACTCCCCCTTGTCGCCAAAATAACCTTGCATCATATTGTGCCACAAGTCCCCGTCTCATTAAGGCGCATCATCAGCATCACTGCGGTGGGGTACTTCTGATGGCCTTTTTGGGAAGCAACTTCTTCATTGGGGTCAACAAAATAGTCTCCGCTGTCTGGCTCAATCAGAATGAACCAGTCGTAACAACCCTTAACTAATTCCGGGTAAACTCGGTTAAAAATCTCTCGACACCGCTTGCCAAATGCTTCATCCTCAGCCTTGCGTCTGGCTATATCTACTTCGGAAAGTGGGGGCCGATCGGGAAAAATCCTCCTGCCACGCGGCACTCGTATATGAGTTCTTTGGTTCATCGTAAAACTCCCAAGTACAGTGAAATGAATTAATTTTATCTTTTATCAGTGCTGAGCGATTCCTATTTCACAAGCAAATAGGAATTGCTGCCACTACAAGTCAAGTTGGGATTTTTGCTGCTGGGTCTGGAAATTTAAAACCGCCCGGAAATAGCGTCAAGACTGCTGGCAAAGGCACATCATATGAAGTCATCCCATGTCGTCGTCTGCATCATGATTCGTTAAAGCTTCATTGAATAAGTCGTTTATTTGTTCTGCTGCTTCTCTAATACAACGAAGATATTGTCGTTTTTGCTCCTCACTGCATATATGGCCGTAATTTTCTAGTAATTCTGTAGATAGTAAAATGGCGGCCAATGGAGTGCGGAAATCGTGAGCAATTGTGGCGAAAAATTTGGATTTGAGTTCGAGGAGTTCTTTTTGTGATGTCATTTGAGTTAACATGGTCTCGTTTTACTGGGTGTTCTCGATTACTATGAGCCCTGCTTACGATTAACTCAGTGACTGAACCCTGGTGGCAAAGATGACAAAACCAGTACGGTTGGTTGATGACACACGCCCTAAAAACGTGCCCCAATCCAGGTATCCGAGTGATGCTCATCACAAGATGGCCTAGCCCCCGACTGAAAGTCGTGGGGATAATCCAAAATCCTTTCATCCAAAATCCAAAATCGAATGACCGATCGACTACGCCAACACACGGCAAAATATTGCTATGAGAAAACGCCAAATTGCCCGCCTATGCGCCTTGTCGCTCGGCATCATCCTGTTCTGCACCCAGATGGCATCTGCACAAAGGGTATCCAGTCCCCGCCAGCTGCCCACTTACAGTCCCCAAACCGTGTTGCAGCAACTAACACAGGCAAATGTTGTGTACCTGGGGGAAACACACAACAACCCTCAAGACCATTTGATTCAACTACAGATTATTGAAGAACTTCATCGGCAAAATCCTAATATTGCGATCGCAATGGAAATGTTCCAGCGACCCTTTCAGTTCCAACTCGATCGCTACATCGCCAACGACTTAACGGAAAGACAACTCCAGGATAGAACTGACTATAAAGACCGATGGGGCTATCCTTGGGAATATTATGCCCCCATTTTGCGGTTTGCCAAGGCCAATCGACTGCCAGTGTTAGCCATGAATACACCTACTGAAATAACGCGCAAAGTTGCCCGTAGCGGCTTAGAAAGCTTGTCTCAGTCAGAGCAACAATATATCCCACCACTCTCAGAAATTCGCACGGATAACCCAGCTTATCGCCAGTTGATGCTAGATATCTACCAACAAATGCACCAAGGGGTTGGTGGTAGTAATAGCTTTGAGAGATTTTTTCAAGCCCAGGTGTTATGGGATGAAACGATGGCGGAAGTAATTGCTAAGTTTTTGCGTACTAACCCAGACTTTCAAGTAGTGGCGATCGTTGGTCAGGGTCACATTATCTACGGACATGGAATTCCGACGCGGGTTGCTCGACGACTGGGGAGTGCTAACTTAGTTCAGCGTACAGTTCTATTAAATCCCTCCCCAAACGACCAATACAAAGCAGACAGGTCAGCCGCAGACTTCATTTGGAGAAGCAGGTTTGAGTAGGTAATTTCAGATTTAAGATTTAAGATTTCATTTGAAATTTAAAATTTAGAATCTAAAATTCTCCTTCCCTTTAACGCTTTTCGCCCAGGAATTGCACTAACGGTTGAAACACGGTCAGCAATTCAGATCGACTGACTACCAAAGTTGGGAAAGATCGATCGCTATAATCCTCCCCTTCTTTTAAAGGAAACACCGACTCTTCTTGCAAAGGAACCAAAACACCGCCAGCTGCCTGAACAATTGCCCAAACTGCCGCTAAATCCCACACTTTCGGCGTAGACTCGACACCCGCCAAAGCAGCACCAGCAGCAACAGACAGGAAATTGTAGGTAGTCACGCCCAGCATCCGAACTTTGCAGGGGAGGGGCTTTTGGAAAACAGCAATACTCCTAGCACAAACGTTGAAAAAGTGACTGTTGCTAGGAGAATCAGCACTGGTGTGGATGGGGCGATTGTTCAAAAAAGCCCCATTGTCACCATTGGCTGAAGATGAGCCATACCAGTAACCGTGAAAAGATTGACCGATCGTAGGAAAATGTACGTATCCAAATACAGGTTCTCCTTGATATAACAATCCCATCGAAATTCCCCAAATCGGAATTCCGCGCGTAAAGTTAGTTGTACCGTCAATAGGGTCAATCACCCAGCACCATTCGGCACCGCCAAAAATGTGATCTCCTTCTTCGCTTAAAACATCGTGGCTGGGGAAAGTATCATAAATTGCATTGCGAATTTCGTCATCCGCCCACTTATCATCTGTCGTTATCAAACTGCCATCAGTCTTTAGAGACGGCTGTAACTGCCCGAAATCTTGCAACAGTTTGGTGCTAAGTCTGGCAGTTGTTGTTTGAGCAAAATTTAAAACTGTTTCCCCAAAATTGGTCATATCTTTAGTTAGTTATGCGGGTGCAAGTTTGTGTAATTTTTAGATTTGGCTATTTAGAGATGATATCCTGGATTGTCTGCCGAAATCGTTAGCTAAAATTTAACCGCAGATGAAGAAAGATGTAGACGCAGATGAACGCAGATACGATCGCAAATTTTTGGCTCTTTCGGAGTTGTTATGCTTTTGAATGAACATTTTTATTTCTTTTCTCCTCTGCCCCTCTGCCCCTCTGCCCCTCTGCCATAGCATAGTAAGCACGGAAGAGCCACTTATCATCTCATGCCACAAGGGTAAGGGGGAAGGGGAAATGCTCATTCTACAACCTTTTCCCTTTTCTCTTTCTGCTTAGGTAGATAATTTGCAAAGCAGCGATCGCAACACATTTATCTCAATCTAGCTCATTTTGGAGGACAGATGCGATCGCTTCCCTGGCATTGGTGCGGAATTCCGTCACATTCACTTTCCCCAAATACCAAACTGCCAAAAGCATTGCCAATCCTTGCACTACGAACACCAGTCCGTAGGCTAACACCAAATCCGGGAACAATTTCTTGCCCACATCTAACAATGCACCACCGGCAATTGTCGCTACTCCTCGCGCGAGCGCTTGTGCCAATCCCCAAGCGCCAATAAACGTGCCTGCCGTTTCCGCTGCTGTTAAATCTAACATCAAACTGAGCGCTCCAGTCGTTGCCACTCCAGAACACAAACCGAATAGTAAAAGAGCAATGAAAAGAAATGCTGAATTATGGGTAAATCCAGATAATATCACCCAGATCAAAGAGACAACCACTGACACGCAGCCTACTTTAGTAGTATTGCGCTTACCTATACGCGGAGCCAGAAGGAAGCCAGCGGCCAGCAGACCAAATAATGTCCCAGTACCCCAGAAGGCGTTCAGACTAGCGGTTTCGCCGACCTGCATTTTGAAGACATCACCGCCATAAGTTTCCAGGACGGCATCTTGGATAAATAAGCCCAGCGTCATCATTACCAAAAAGGTAAAAAATACCTGAGTTTGCCGACTAGCAGTTAAAATGCGCCAAGCTCTATCTAGGGTAATCTTTTCTTCCCGATTAACTAATGTCGATCGCAAAGTATAGCGGGAATATTTTTTCTCCATCCCCCAAGTTGCCAGCATTGCTAGCCCAAAGACGATCGCAGGCACGATCGTAAACAGGCGATTAATTGCTGCTTGTAGATCCTCTATCGGTGCATTTAAAGTTAATTTCTTCAGCAAGACGCCAATGGTAATTGCTCCGATAATAATTCCCATCATTAGCATCGACCAGTCTATTCCCACCAGTTGAGAGCGATTATCCTCGTCGGAAACATCCACCAGCAGTGTCGCAAAGGGCGTAGAACAGGCGCTGACTGCGACACCGTAAAGCGCAAACAAAAACGCTAGCAAGGCAGTCCAGCCGTAGGTTTGGCTCGTCCAGCCTTCTGCTTTCAAACTACCGCCCACCTGCCACATCACTTGCACAGCTATAAATGCGATAATCGCCAGACTTGCTGCGCCAATCCAGATATACCCCGTGCGATGATATCCCCACAAGGCTCTGGTGTCAGACATCTGCCCAAACCAAACTCGTGCTGGTGCTACAAATAAAGTCAAGGCCAGGATGACTGTAGCAAGCGTTGCTGGCACTCCCAACTCTCTGATCAGCACGCGGTTGAGGACGCCAAAGACGAGAACTGACATCATACCCAGTCCGATTTGTAATAACCCCAGTCTTAACATCGCGGCTAGATTAAGTCTGGGCAACTGTTTGGAATTTTCTTCTATCTGCAAATCTGATAAGTCTCCACTAGACATATTTTCTCAAACAAGCGATCGCTACAAAATTGACTTTTACAGCGGCTTGCAGCCGCACAGGTACTATACAATAGTTTTCTCGATCCCGCGTAGGGGCGGGTTTGGTAGTTAATTTGTGACTAACCGACAAGAATCATGGCAAAACCCGCCCCTACAATTTACTGGTTTCTTCTCTAAAGATACGCCGTCAGCGACCCTCCTTTGAGCCTTTTTCGGTAACGCTACACTTGAATTATGTAAAGAAGTGTAAAGAAAAATGGCAACAGAAGTGCAAGCGATCGCTCTGGGACAAAATGGCCCTACTGTCACACCTCTGTGTATTGGCACTTGGGCTTGGGGTGACAAACTGTTTTGGAATTACGGCAGTAATTACGGGGAATCGCAGCTGTGGGAAGCTTTTAAGGCGTCTCTAGATGCTGGCGTTAACTTTTTTGACACGGCGGAAATCTACGGCATGGGACTCTCAGAGGAGCTGCTGGGAAAGTTCATGCAGCAAACAGATCGAAAAGTCCAAATTGCCACTAAATACGGCCCCTTGCCCTGGAGATTTACAGCAGAGTCGGTTTCTGAGGCTCTGACGGCGAGTTTGAAACGCCTGCGAGTCCAGCAAGTCGATCTCTACCAGGTACACTGGCCTTTTGCCTTCTTGATGAGTCAAGACACGCTGATGAACGCCTTGGCGGACGAAGTAAAGCGGGGCAGAATAGCCGCAGTGGGCGTCAGCAACTACTCAGCCGAACAGATGCGGTCAGCCCACCAAATCTTGGCATCTAGAGGTGTGCCTTTAGCTACTAATCAAGTGCGGTACTCCCTGCTGACACGACAGGTTGAAAGTAAAAAAATCGTTAGTACTGCTAAACAGCTAGGTGTCACCATCCTCGCATATAGCCCCCTGGCTCAAGGCTTGGTGACTGGGAAATACACACTTGAGAATTATCAAGAACCGAAAGATGCTCGCCGATTCGATTCCCGCTTCAGTCGTAGCGGTTTAGAAAAAATCGCGCCTGTAATATCTTTACTGCGTCAGTTGGGAGAAAAGCACGATCGTACCCCCGCCCAAGTTGCGCTCAATTGGTTAATTGCACAAGGGAATGTTGTACCGATTCCGGGTGCTAAAACAGCCGAACAAGCGAGGCAGAATGCTGGCGCGTTGGGTTGGCGACTGAACGATGATGAAGTTGCTCAGCTCGAAAATGCGAGTCGCCCCTGGCTAGCATGAGGGGAGACCTCACCCCCCCAACCCCCCTCTCCGCCTGCGGAGAGGCTGTCTCTTATACACATCTCCGAGCCCACGAGACTAAGGCGAACCTCGTA
>ENA-ORBV01001433-ORBV01001433.1-microbial-mat-metagenome-genome-assembly--contig:-NODE-1433-length-53030-cov-8.015089_pt1 | contig 53030 bp, 53 predicted proteins | sample MGYA00237777_ERZ505514 | MGnify/ENA primary metagenome ERZ505514 (study PRJEB26160, sample SAMN06269048) | microbial mat metagenome | isolation source: Oligotrophic lake microbial mat | place... | reverse complement strand
TTTAATGATACGGCCACCACCGAGATCTACACCTCTCTATTCGTCGGCAGCGTCAGATGTGTATAAGAGACAGGGGTTGGGGCTTCCGGTACTGGTTCGGGTTCGGGGGGTGGTGTTGGCGCCGTTACTAATCCCCCTCCGGCCGTCCCGATGCCGAAGAATAGGCGCTTTTATGGGCGGAAGACGTTGGATTCGACGCGGTTTAGCCGGGATGTAGGGGATATCGCGACGGCGATTGTTCAGCATTTGAATTCAGTGAAGGATGCGAAGGTGACTATTACGATTGAGATTGCGGCGGAGTCCGCGGCCGGGGCGCCGGATAGTGTTGTGCAGACGGTGACGGAAAATTGCCGGACTTTGAAGTTTTCGAATTTTGGGTTTGAGGATCAATAAATAAATCATTAGGAACGGCAATAACAATGAACCAAAAGATGTTAGTGTCCGCGCCCAGTACAGGGTAGGTTTGCAGCAGAGTTTGATTCCTCTGCTCTGAATTGGCGTTGACAGAGGAACCGCGCACAATGGACTCGCCGGTCTCCCGATCCATTTATAGTCAATCACTTACAGGGATTTTAAGGCACTGCGATGGGCGCTTTTTTGTTCCAAACTGAACGTCGGTCCTCGGCGCTCACCAAAACTTGACCACTTGTGCCCCGATAGAGTTGCCCACCTCCACCGAGTCCGCGCCGACAAACCACTGATGGACAAGGCCTTATCATCCCCGGCCCCGCCGGGCCGGTGGGTCACTCTCCGTGAGCATACTCGGGTCATCTCTCGCGAGTGCCGAAGACGTCGGTCCTGCAAGGCATTGATTCGAAGGCAGTTATGTAAAACCTTCGAATCGGAAATGGAGTGATCGGAGTACAACGCCTAAAAGCATTCCAATCAGTGATTTCCCAAGGCAAGCGCGACAGATTTTTCTCAAGATGCCACTTTGCGCTGGACGTCAAAGCTCCAGCAGCCGTTCACTTAGATGCTATCGGTCCTTCCCGCCAGCCTCTCAAGTGATCGCCGAACGCATACGCGTCTCTGAAACTCACACATTAAACATCCTTAATCACAGTTTTTTATTATTTATATTTCCTTTTTAATCAACATATTGCAAAATCGAATAGCCAATTCCCCTGTGATCCCCTGCTACAGTGACAATAGCGACAAGGCCCTGGCCCCCTCCCCACACCGGAGGAATCAGCCAGGGCCTTCCCATTTTCACAATCACAGGAGCAAATATGATCACCAAAGACCGCAAAGCCGAAATCGCCCGCGAAAACGGCGCCAAATCAAAAGGTCCCACCAGCGAAGCAGGCAAGGAAAAATGCGCCCGCAACGCCATCACCCACGGCGAACGCGCCCAGGCTCTCAAACTCATTATCCCGCCCCACTCCGCCTGCCTCGCCAACGAAGACCGGCAAGCCTTCTACAAGCTCTACGACAACCTCATCGCCAAGTACCGTCCCGCCGACGAAACCGAACAAGGAGTGGTTAAAGAAATCGTCGACTTCCAATGGAAATCCATGCGCAATAAACAAATGGAATCCGCCATTTTCAATCGCGAACTAATGCGCCAAGGCACCCGCACCCCGGGAAGTATCCCCGAACTTAGAGACCTCGAAATCTCAATAGCCGCCCAGGAAGCTCTCACCGGAAACAAAACCATAGCCGAACTGCGCAAAGACACCCAACTCTGCCTCCGCATCATCGCCCAACTCCAGCGCCGTCTCAAAGAACTCCAGAAAACCTGGCCCGCCGCCGCCCCCGTCCCTCCTGCCCCGGAACGAAACGATATCGACGAACAGACCGACCCAAATAGTGAAAATACGGCCCAAACGTTCGATATTAACGGTCCCGTAACCCCCAACGTCGTCAACCTCTACCGCGAAATCTTCCACAAAAACGAGTTCGAACTCGTCGGCCACGAACCAACCGAAACCGCCACCGAACCGCGACCGTCGGAAAGCCGGCCAAAAGCCGCCTAAACCCAATGCACCCCAAACTCTTCCACCGCTTACTGCGAATCAAACCGCAAAGCGATCCGGAAGTGTCTCCAATAATCGAAATCCCAACCGTCTCCGAATGGGCCAAAAAATCACTCAACTTCCACGCCGACAAAATCCAAACATCCGTCCTCGATCACGACGCCCACCGGCTCATTCTCTGCTGCTCCCGCCAATGGGGCAAAACCACCATCATCGCCATCAAAGCCCTCCACACCGCCATATTCCAGCCCGGCTCGGAAATCGTCGTCATCTCCAGATCGCTCAAACAAGCCGGTCTGCTCCTCAACAAAGTGTGCGAGTCCGCCGCCGTCCTCGGCTTCCCCCGCAAACGCGTCCTCGGCTACGAACAGTCCCTCCATTTACCCAATGGCAGCAAGATCTTCGCCGTCGCCAACTCCGAAAAAAGCAGCCGCGGCTACACCGGCAACATCGTCATCGTCGACGAAGCCGCCCTCGTGCAGGACGATGTCATCGGCTCCGCCAGCCCCACCCTCGCCCGCACCAACGGTAAGCTCTGGCTCCTCTCCACGCCCTACGGCCAAACCGGGCTTTTCTACAATGTCTGGCACGATAAACAGCTAACGGACTGGCTCAAAGTCAAAGCGACCATCGACGACTCCCCCTACGCCACCCCCGCCTTCATCGCCGAGCAAAAACGCCTTTTTCCATTCAATTTCCGGCAGGATTTCTACTGCGAATTCACCCCGGCCAAGGGCAGCCTTCTCAGCCGCGAACGGGTCGAAAAAATGATCGACCCATCCATCGCTCACATTCCATTTCCGCGCCTGTTTAAGGAGTCGTTATGATACCCCCGTCCACTTCCTGGCTCCTCGGCTTCGACCTCGGCCAGCGCCGCGATTTCACCGCCCTCACCACCCTCAGCTGCGAGTGGACCATCGAAGGCCGTGACCCCGTTTCCTGGGACTGGATCCGCGTCCCGCGCCTGATACTTCGCGACATCGAGCGCTTCCCCCTCGGAACCAGCTACCTCCTCTACACGCAGGTGCTCGACGACCGGCTCAGCCACATCGCCGGCCTCGTCCCCCCGTGGACCACCCCGAACGTGACCCTGATCGTCGACGCCGGCGGTCCCGGCGCGCCCGTCGTCGACGAACTCCGCCGCGCCCGCCTCAACCTCACGCTCAAACCGCTCGTCATCACCGCCGGCCACGAGCCCGGCGTCACCTCCGGCGGCTGGCTCACCGTCCCCCGCAAAGTCCTGCTAACGAACCTGATCCTCCTCATCGATCACGGCAAGCTCGTCACGCCCAAAGAGCTGGAGGATTGGCCGATCCTGCTCGAAGAAATGCTCGATCTCAACGCCGTCACCTCTCACCCCAACAAAACGTCGAACCATGACGACATGGTCATGTCCCTCGCCCTCGGCGCCTGGCAAGCCACCCGCCAGCACCCGGAACTCCTCCCCGCCCGCAAGACCGCCACCGCCCGCTGGAGCCCCACCGGTTCCCTTTTTTGACCTTTAACCGCGTTGATGCAGAATGGATAAACATGTTGACAACAACCTCCATTGACTTTGGCTATCCCTGGTGGCTCAGCCACGGCCACCTGATCGTTCTCGTCCCCGCTCTCGCCGGACTCGTCGTGGGCCGCATTCGCAAATGGCCGCTCTGGGGGATGGCTCTTTTGGGCCTGGTGGCCGCATGGGCCGGGGCGGCGTTTCTTGTGGTGCGCTCGCTCGAAGTGAACGGCCATCCCCGATTGCTGACCGAGAACTTTCTGCGCTCGGGAGCGGGAAGAGTGCTCGATCTCGGCGCCGGGACCGGCAGATCCTCAGTCATGGTTCTGACCGCCCGTCCGCAAGCGACACTGGTGGCGTCGGACCTTTTCGCCGATTCGTTCGATCATCACTTTGGAGCCGGCGACCGCCCGCAGGACCGGCTCTTGCGGAATCTGAAAGCCGCTGGCGTAGATCGACGCGCCACCATCGAGACGGCCGACATGCTGAAGCTGCCGTATGAAGCCGCCAGTTTCGACGGCATTGTCAGCGCCTATGCCATGGATCACGTGGGCCGCGACGGAGCCAAACAGGCCTTGTCCGAAGCAATCCGCGTCCTAAAACCCGGCGGTGATTTCCTGCTGATACTCGTCGAGAATGACCGCTTTACAAAATTCGCGTTCGGGCCGCTGCTTTCGCACGGCGGCGCCCGTGGCGCGAATTGGTGGCGCGCGGCGGCGAGCGAAGCGGGCTTCCAAATCCTTGAGGAAGGCGCCGCTCCCGCGACGCTCTACTTTCTGCTGCGGCGGCCGTAGTTCGGCGCCGCCAGCCCGATGTAATTTGACGTGTGAATTCTTTCGATTGCTAACGCTGGCGCGATCCGGCTTGATTCTACCGAGCCGGGACCGTAAGGGAGCGTTTTTCGTGGTCAAGCAACCCGTCGCAATCGCCGGGAACTTGATTCTACCGAGCCGCGACCGTAAAGGAGCGTTTTTCGTGGTCAAGCAACCCGTCGCAAGCGCCGGGAACTCCGGAAGCCCGTATCGCAAACAATTCGCTAGTTGAGGCGGTTGAACACCGACTTCGCCGGCGCCAGGGACGCATTGACAGCGTTGATGTTCTTTATTCCCTCGGTGGACAGCCATTCTTCCAAAGCTTTAACGCCTTGCTTGCCGTAGACCGGAATGCCTTCTTTCCAGGTGGCGCGGCCGCACAGGACGCCGCTGAAATCGGTACCGGCTTCAGCCGCCAGGGCGAGGCTCTCATTGAACTCCGCGTTCGATACACCGGCGCTTAAGTAGATGAACGGTTTGTCCGTCACCTCGGAAGCCTGGCGGTAGAGCGACATGGCTTCAGCGCGTGTCTGGGCGGTGGCGCCTTTATAGACCGAACTGCCTTCGACAAAATTCGCGTTAACCGGTACTTCCACCTTCAGCACGTCCACTTTGTATTGGGGCTTGGTGAACTCCTGCATGCTGCCGATAACAACTTGCGGCTTGATTTTGGCGTACTCTAGCCCCTTCTCGTCGCCGCCCTGGGGATCGTACCCGACAAATTCGAGGAAGAAAGGAATCTGGATATCTTCGCACTCGCTCCCGATGCGTTCGACAAAGGCGTGCTTGATGTCGTTGACGCTGGTGTCGTCGAAAGGCGAGTAATAGATAAGAATCTTGACGGCGTCGGCGCCCATATCTTTGATGCGCTTGGCCGAGACGTGGGGAAGAAGATCGGGCAGCCGGCCGGGCTGGCTGTTATCGTAACCGGTGGCCTCATACGCGAGCAGAAGGCCGGCGTTCTTGGAGCGCGCCGCCGCTGCGGGGAGACCGAACTCGGGGTCGAGGAGAATCGCGCTGGCGTGCGGGGTGAGGATCTTGGAGACGGCGACCTTAAACTCCTCCATCATCTCCCGCGTCACGTCGTTGACGCCGATGCCCTTGGCGGAGGCGATGGACTTCTGGAGACTGCCGCGCTGATCCATGGCGGCGGCGGCGATCACGCCGCGTTCGTCGGACAGGGCGGCCAAATGCTTACGTTTACCTTCTGAAATGCTCATGTTGTTGAGGGAGAACTCCTGTTTTCTATTATAAAGCCGGGCGCCATTTGGCGATCCGGCGGTGGTAGGCCTGGGCGCGCGCCACATCGCGGAAGATCTGAGTTTTCAGGGCTTCGGGCGAGTCGAACTTGTGTTCGTCACGGACGCGGCGCAGGATCTCGACCTCAATGCTGGCCGGGGTTCGGCCATCGAAGGGGTCAAGCAGGAACGTCTCTATGGTCAGGCGGTCGCCATTGAAGGTGGGCCGCAGGCCTATGTTGGTGATGGAGGCCCAGGAGCGAATGGCGTCAAAGTCCCAGGTACGGGAGATGTAGACGCCGTTAGGAGGCAGGACTTCGCTATTGGGCTCGATATTGAGTGTGGGAACGGTCTGCTTGGACCCGATCCCGTGGCCGGGAACGACGGCGCCGGTGAGCCCGTAAGGACGGCCGAGTAAGCGCGTGGCCATGGACATGCGGCCGGAGCCGATGGCTTGGCGGACCAACGTGGAAGAGATGATGCCGTAGCGGGAGCCGATGGCGGGCTCAATGTGGGTCGAGAAGCCGAGTTGCAGGCCCAGTTCAGCCAGGAGGTGCATGTCCCCGGCGCCCTTGTGCCCGAAGCGAAAATTATCACCGACTACAATGGCCTTGGTGTTGAGCGTGGCGACCAGGATTTCCTTGACGAACGCTTCCGGCCGAACTTTGGCGAGCTCGGCAGTGAAGGGAAGGATTAGCACTCTTTCGAGGCCGCAAGCCGTCATCACATCGACGCGCTGGTCGAAGTTCGTGATGCGCTTTGGCGCTTGCGCCGGCGCGACTATGTGGGCCGGGTGCGGGTCGAAAGTGAGGGCGGCGGGGAACCAGTTTCTGGACTTGGCAAGGAGCGCGACTTCCGCAAACAGAGCCTGATGGGCGAGGTGGGTGCCATCAAAATTTCCGATGGTCAGGGCGCAGGGCCCGAATTGGCCTTTGGCTTGGTTGAGATCGCGGAAGACTTGCATGGATGGTTAGGCGTCGACCGCGACGGTAAGGCCGTCATAGGAGAGGCGGACGTTATCGGGGAGCATGCTTTCGGCTCGCTGGTGGCCCAGGTCGTGGCAAATGTGGGTCAGATAAGTCATGCGGGGTTGCAGCGTTTCTGCGATCGTCAGCGCCTGAGCGACGGTGGAGTGGGTGGGGTGGGGCTTGTAGCGTAGCGCGTCGAGGAAAAGTGTGTCGAGATCTTGGAGGAGAGGCATGGATTCGTCGGGGATTCTACTGTGATCGGTAAGGTACGCAAGTTTGCCGATGCGGAAGCCGTAGACGGGCATGGAACCGTGGAGAAGCGGAACGGGCTCGATCTGTTTCCCATAGAGATCGAAGGGGGAGCCGTCGATAACGACGGTCTCAAGCTTGGGGCGGCTGGACTCGTTCTTGGCTTCTGAAAAGACGTACTGGAAGACCCTTCTAACGATTTCCAGCGTGTCTTGACTGCCGTAGACGGGGATGGAACCGGATTGACGGAAATTGAAAGGGCGAACGTCGTCAAGGCCGAGAATGTGGTCGGCGTGGCCATGGGTAAGGAGGATGGCGTCGAGCTTGGGAATGCGGACGCGGAGGGCTTGATACCGGAAGTCGGGCGTGGTGTCGATAACGACGTCGCGGTTGTTGTAACGGAGCCAAACAGAAGCGCGGAGCCGGTTGTCGCGGGGGTCCGTCGAAGTGCAGACATCGCAATTGCAACCAATGGAGGGGACGCCGGTGCTGGTGCCGGAACCGAGGACGGTAAGCGTGATAAGGCTCACTTTGAGTCCTGGAATTCGGGGGCCAGCATTTCTGTCTATTTTAGCAAGGGCTTGAGGTCTAAGGACGCAGTCCGAAGAGATCTTTCGGCACGAGCTTGAAGGTGAAGTGCGCGGGGTTAACCGCCGTTGCCCCGGGCGTGTCGACCAGGACGATTTCGGCGGCGACGGGCTCATACGCGGCGCGCGGAGCGATGGTGCCTTTGGCGACCAGAATTTTTTGGCGCTCCGGGTAAATGCCCAGGTGAACAATTTGATGGATGGAGTTAGGGGAGGAACGCTGGTTCGTGAGCACTAGGTAGTTTTTCATGGTCGGCGTGGAGCCCTCGGCTTCGATCACCGCGGTGAGACCCATCTGATAAAAAGTGTTGCCGCCATGCCGGACAGCGGTTTCGATGTATTCGCCGTCGTCGAAGGATCGGACACGGCCGCGGACCCGGACCGGCTCGCCGTGCTGCTTATCGGACTTGCCGCCCACCGGCATATCGAACGCGCCGCCGATGCCGGATTTTATGGCCGCGTTGACGGCGGCCGGATCGTACATGACGACCACCCAGCCGTCGGCCTTTTGCTTTAGGAGTTCGTTGAGGAGGAAGGTGGAATCGCCGGCGGAACCGCCGCCGATGTTGTCGCCGGTGTCCATCAGAGCGACGGGGAATTTGGCTGCGCGCATCGCGTTCTTGACGGCGTTGGCGGCATCGGGGACGTTGACTTTAAGCTCGTCGCGGACGGCCCACATGCGGTCCGAAAGGCGTTTGGCTTCCCGTTCGGCGAGGTTGCGGTCGCCGTCGGCGACGATGACGACGGCAGGCCCCATGAAAGGAACGTCCGCATATTGGTAACCGGCGAGCACGGAGGCGGAGAGGATTTTAGGGTTCGTGTTTTCGAGGTTGATCGAGTCCTGCGTGATGGGATGGAGAACGCCCGCGAAGGTGTTGTGATACAGGATGTTGAAGACCATGGGAGGCTTGACCATGGATTGCACCGGCTTGATTTCGCCACGGAGGGTGCGCATGAGAATACTGGCCGCCCGCTGGCCGCGGGCGCGCGTATCGATGTGGGGCGTCTGCTGATAGACGATGAGGGCGGTGCAGTAGTTAAGCGATTGCGGCGAAATGTTGGCGTGAAAATCGTGCGTTACGACGATGGGGATGTTGGGGAACGCTTCTCGGACCCGGCGCAGAATTTCTTCGTCGGCTTGGGGAAAATGCTCAGCGACCATGGCGCCATGAAGCGCCAGGAGAATGGCGTCTAGTTTGGTTTGGGATTTGAGGGAGATTACTAATTCGGTAACAAGAGATTCAAAGACGGCTTTGGCGACGGGGCCTTTCGGGGTGGCGGAGCCGTAGAGGCCCTGCACGATCTTGACGTTGGGTTCCTTGCTAAGGACGTCGAGGAACCCCGTGACTTCGTTCTTCTGGGCGTCGAAGAACGGGCGCCAGTTGGGGGCGTTGCCCGGGACGAGGGTGAAATCGGCCCGTTGAGTGAGTGAGCCGTTAAAGGAATTCGACTCATGCATGAGCATGGCGACGCCGATGGTTTGGGCGTGGGCGGCGACGGTGAGAAGGAGCAGGGATAGTAATCGCATTGAGGCCGTTGTATCATACCGGGACGTATGGATGCCGTAGACAAAGCCACAGCGACGCAAGTTGCGAACATTCAGAAGAAGACGGGTAAGACGCTGGCGGAGCTGGCGGAGTTGATTTCCGGGAGCGGTTTGACGAAATTCGCCGAGCGGCGAGAGTTTGCCAAGACCGCGCTCGGCTTGGGGCATGGGGACGCGAACACGTTGATCCATGCTATTTCGAAGCCTGCGGAATTGGCCCGGCTACGAACACCCGCTTTGAAGTGGGCTTCAATTTGAAAGGCGCTCCGGGCGGAAGTCGGCTGGAGGAGATGCCGCCAAAGGGGATGTGCAGCCACAAGGTGAAGGTGAGTGGGGTGGCGGAGGTGGATGGGGAGTTTCTGGGATGGATCCGAATGGCGTTTGAGCAGGCCGGGTAGGCGGTTATAGGAGGTTGGCTGGCGTGCGCGGGTTGCTTAGGATTTCGATGAAGGCCTTCCAGCGGGCGGCGGTATCTTCGCCGGCGGATTTGGCGACCCAGTTGGCGACGATTTCCTCGCCGTAGCTGTAGTTGATAATGTAGCTGCGGTGTTCGTCAAAGAACTTGACGCGGCGCTCTGCCATCGCCTTGGGCTGTAAGGTGTAGCGCTCCAAATACTCGATGGTCTCGGCGGCGGTACTGACGCCATCAAGGTACGCGCGGGCGGCCTGGATGGGCGCGAAGCGGAGCGGGCGGATCAGCTTTTGGAATCGGTGCTGTTCGGCGGCAAGATCGGGGTCGAGGCCGGCCTCCTTGAACAGGACTTCGCGCTTGAAGTTCAAGCGGTCTTCGCCGTGGATGACGAGGCTGGCGCCGTAGTCCGCGGTTCCTTCGGCGATCAAAGATTGCGGGCTATAGAGAGGGTAGACGCTGTACTCGCTCCAGCCCTTTTCCTTCACCAGGCGGGCTTCGAGGAGGGCGTTATAGACATGATGGCCAGGGTAGCCCTCGTGGCAGGCTAGATGCAGAATTCGGTCGATACCGATGGGGAGATCGATGTTGACTTGGATAAGGGAACGGGCGTTGCCCTTATACCAGTTATAGGCGCTCCAGGATTTGCCTTTCACGTATTCGATGTCGAACGATTCATTGGCGGGAAGATTGGGAATCCACTTTTTCGTGCGGGAGCGGGCTTCGGCGATGGCGGCTTTGAAGGTTTGATCGACTCTTTGGGCGGGAATCGCAAAACGCGCATCGAATTTGGCGTAGCGCGCTTCGAGCGTGCCTGGGCCAGGGAGGGCTTTCTCGACGGCGGCGCGGCTGGTTTCCAGTTCCGCGCGGCTGACGGCGGGGGGATCTGCCTCGTAGAGCATCAGGGCTTCTTTATCGAAGGAGAACTTCTCGCCGCTCAACATGCGAATGCGGGATCCGGCGGCGCGGGTTTGAACGAGCAAATAGTTTTGGCGGTAGGTGTCGCCGCCAATCAGTCCGTCGATGGCGTCACCAATGGCGCTGGCCTCGGTGGCGAGCCGCTCCAGGGACTGCTTGGAGGGTTTCCACTCCGGCGGGCCATAGTATGCGTCCACGTAGTTGGGATCGTGATGGCCGATCCCGAGGATCAGTTTTACGTAGCGCTCGGCGAGGGCGTTCATTTTTTCGAGTTTGGGGGCGCAACCGGCGGCGGAAAGAGCCAGCAGCGTATGGCGGCGGGTGAGCATTATTTGTCGAGACTGAAGCGGTCGATCAGGCGGTATAGGGTTTTTCGTTCGATACCGAGGATCTTGGCGGCCTTGCTCTTGTTGCCGCCGGTGGCCGCGAGCACTTTGCGGATCTGCTCGGTTTTGGCGTCTTCGAGCGTTTCGCCGGCGGTATCCTTGCCTTCGCTTTCGGCGATGGATTCGTTAACGGCCGATTCGTCGATCCGGCCCTGCGGCGCCAGGATGACGAGGCGCTCCATCAGGTGTTGGAGTTGGCGGACGTTACCAGGCCAGGTATAGGAGTCGAGTGCCTTGACGCCGCTTTCGGTGAGGATAGCGCGGATCTGGTAGCGCTCTGTATAGCGGTCGAGAAACGTTTGAGCGAGGAGGGGCACATCACCGCGGCGTTCGCGGAGGGCGGGGATTTCGATACGCACGACGTCGAGGCGGAACCACAAGTCTTCGCGAAACTTGCCTTGTTCGACGAGTTGACGAACATTCTTGTTTGTCGCGGCGACGATGCGGACGTCAATGGCTTTACCGCGGGGAGACCCGAGCGGCCGGATCTCGCGTTCCTGCAGAACGCGGAGGAGTTTGGCCTGGAAGTTGACGTCAATGTCGCCGATTTCGTCGAGGAAAATGGTACCGTAATGAGCGGATTCGAACACGCCGGCGCGGTCCCGATCGGCGCCGGTGAAGGCGCCTTTCATAGCGCCGAAGAGTTCGCTTTCGAGCAGTGACGGGGGAATCGAGCCGCAATCGACGGCAACGAATGGCTTGTCGGAACGGCGGGAGTAGCGGTGTATGAGCCGGGCGATCAATTCCTTGCCAGTGCCGGTTTCGCCTTCAATGATGAGCGTCGCATCGGTGGGAGCGACTTTCGCGAGGATCTTGAAAATCTCGACCATGTGGGGCGAGGATCCGATCATCTCGGAATCCGGGATGTCGTCGATGCGGGTTTCCTTTTCTTCGGGTTCGACTAGCGACGCTTCGGCGCGCCGGATCTTGTCCACCATGTCGTCGAGGTCGAACGGCTTGGCGAGGTAATCGAACGCGCCCCCTCGCGTGGCGGCCATGACCGTTTCCATGGAACCGCGGCCGGACATTAGAATGACCGCGCAATCGGGGTTTGAAATGCGGGCGGCATTTAGGACATCCAGGCCGGTCCGCTCATCAAGATAGATATCCGAAAGGACGATGGGGTAACTGCCGTCCTGTAACTTGGCGAGAGCTTCGCGCGTGGTGCCGACGGCTTCCACGTCAAACCCTTCCAGTTCCAGGCAGGTGACGATATTGTTACGAACGGCGTTATCGTCCTCAACAACCAGCAATCGTTGCAAGGTTCACTTCTCCGATTCCGGCAGGACGGACGCGGGGGAAATCATAGCCGGTACTAACATCGTAAAGCACGAACCGCGTCCAGGGGAACTGGTAACTTTCAAGCGGCCTCCGTGATGGTTGATGATTTGCTGCACAATGGAAAGGCCGATGCCGGTTCCGGCCTCGCCGGACTGCTCCGCTTTCGTGGTCCGGTAAAATTTTTGGCCGATTTTTTTGATCTCTTCGGCGCTCATCCCGATGCCCTCATCCTGCACGGCGACGCTAAGCAGTCCTTCGCGGAAGGAAGCGCTTACATCGACTTTCGTTTCCGCCTGGGAGTATTTGACGGCATTGGTTAATAAGTTGTAAACGGCATACTCCATAAGTTCGCGATCGCCTTGAACGGTGGCGGAAACGCATTCGTGGAGTTGGAGGATGATGGATTTTCGTTCGGCGAGAGGGCGGACCCGGTCAACACAGGCGCTGACGATTTTGGCGATTTCAAAGGGCTCGGTCTTGAGATTCATCTGGCCGGCGGAGAGGCGCTCAACGTCGAGGAACGTCTGAATCATACCGGCAAGCCGTTTGGACTCGGTGTGGATTTGCTGGGAGAGTTGCTTCTGTTTTTCTTCGGGGAGTTTGTAGCGATTCATCAGTTCGCTGGATCCCTGGATGGCGCTGAGGGGCGTGCGCATTTCGTGGGTAACAAACTGGATAGCCTGCTGATAGCGGGAGCGCTCGCCCTCGGTTTGGGCGAGTTGTTCGCGGGTGCGGAAGTATTGGAAGACTGCCGCACAGGTGACGCCGAACCAGGCGCTGGCGGCGGGGGCGACGTACGGGAAGACGACTCCGTTGAGAAAGAAGAGATGGGGCAGGGCATGCGCTATCAGAATCAATGCGGCGGCGAGGGCATAGGCCGTTGTGCCGGACCAGCGAAGGAAGAGGGCGCCGGCGATGGCGATGAGGGATATCGCAACCAGGAAGACGAGGGAGGGAGACGAGTCGGCGAAGAACCTGCCTTGAGCGAGGGTCTCGTAAGCGTGGGCATGGATTTCAACGCCGGGCATGGGGCGGCGAGTATTGTAGGGCGTCATCATGCGGTCTCGAGTGGCGGTTTGGGCAGTGGCGCCGACGAACACGATTTTATTTTTGAAGACCGCGGCGGACTGCGGATTTCCGAGTATTTGTTGGAGGGTGACTTGCGGGATGCGGGATTGCTCGTTGGCGTCTGGAGGGAGATAGCGGATACGGAGGAGCCGGCCGTCGGCGCGGGCAGCGGGAATGTGAAGGCCGGCGATGTCGAGTCCTTCAGCGGATTCGGTGATCCGAGCGTTTTTGGCGCGGCGGAAGGCTTCCAGGGAGAGAGCCCAGAATCGCTGGCGATCGCCGGATTTTTCGAGCGGCATACGGCGGCTCATGCCGTCGGCGTCTGGCTCGGCGTGGACGTGTCCGAGAGATATTGCGGCTTCCAGGAAAATTGGTTGTGGCAGTTTCCAGCGGGGTCCGGGCAGAAGTTCGCACGGGAGGATGACGTTGCCGGCGTTGCTAATGGCCTGAGCCAGTTGCCGGTCTTCGCCGCCTTGGCCGGCATCGACCAGGACGACGTCGAGGGCGATAACTTTGGGCTGGGCTTTGGCGACGATTTCGATAGCTTCCGCAAGCTTGGAGCGGAGGTTGCGAACGCCTTGGGTGAGTTCGTAAGAGTCCTCATCAAGGGCAAGAATTGCCGCTTCGGGCTGCCAGAGTGCGGGCTGGTGAACTCGGAAAAGCCAGTCCGTGGCGTAGTTATCAATCTGACTGGCGAGAGGGGTCCAACTGGCGACCAGGGCGAGGAGGCCGGCGGCGGTGACGGCGAGCCAATATTGGGCTTTACCGCTTCCTGTCATGCAGTGTTTTTTCGATGGCCTCGGGCTCCGATGGCAGCCCGCTGGTGAGGAGTTTCGAGCCGGTTTCGGTAACTAACAGCATATCCTCAATACGGACGCCAATGCCTTCTTCGGGAATGTAGATGCCGGGTTCGATGGTGATGACGTTGCCTGCTTCGAGCGGCATGACGGGGAGGCCGGGGTCGTGGACATCGAGCCCGACATGGTGGCCGAGGCCATGGGTGAAGTACTTGCCGAGGGGTTCACCTTTGAGCGAGCGGCCATGTTGGTTCATGTAGTCCATGGCGATTTTATGGAGGCTGTTTTCGGTCTCTTTGGCGAGGCGCATGCCGGGCTTGATCGCGGCTATGGCGGCGCGCTGGGCGCCGAGAACGACATTATAAATTTCGCGCTGCCGATCGGAGAATTTGCCGTTGACGGGAATGGTGCGGGTGATGTCGGCGGCGTACATGGAACACTCGCCGGCGACGTCCATGAGGAGAACTTCGCCGGAATCCATCCGGCGATCGTTTTTGTTGTAGTGCAGAATTGTCGAGTTAGGACCGGAGCCGATAATGGGCGGGTAAGCGCTGCGTTCGCAGCCGGCCTCGAAATAGATGTTAGTCATGGTCGCGCCGATTTGGTATTCGAAGAGTCCGGAGGCGGCGCGTTGCCAGGCGGCTTTGTGGGCTTTTATGGAAACGTCGGCGGACGTCTGGATAAGTGCAAGTTCGGCGGGCGATTTGACTTGGCGCAGTGGGAAAATGACAGGCGCGGCGCTTTCGATGGGGCGGGACCCGGTGAGGCGTTTGAGCGGGGAAGACTTGTTGATATTTAGGAGCGAGAAGATCTTCTCGGCCGCCTCGAGGCTCTGAAATAGAGTTACTTCGAAGCGGCTAATGTGCAAGACCTTTTCGAGGCCGGTGGTATTGGGGTCTCCGGGCGCGAGTTTGCGGCCGGTGTATATCTCCCGGGCTTCGCTGCGTGCAGGGAGGAAGAGGAATTCTTCAGTCGGCGTTAACAGAAGACGGGCGCCGGGTTCGGTCCAGCCGGTAAGGTAATAGAAATTGGTTTCCTGGAAGAAGCGGCTGCGGATGTCGCCGCGTTCGGCTTCCGTGGCGCCATAAAGGACAAGAATGCCTTTTTCCTTGGCGAGGTGATCGCGGACTTTGGCTCGCCGCTGACGGTATTCGCCGCTATCGACGGCAAACGCCGCGAGGCTGAACAGCGTCAGAACCGCCCAAATCCGGGGGAGCATGGACCAATGATAACGAATGAGATAATGGTGTGTATGGGAATCCGAAATGAATGGGTGGCCGCGCGGGTTGGCGACGTGGTCCGGACGCAGATGCATTATGCCCGGAAGGGCGTAATTACGGGCGAAATGGAGTATATCGCCCAGAAAGAACGGCTGAGCCCGGAGACGGTGCGGGATGAAGTGGCGCGGGGACGGATGATCATCCCGGCGAACATTAATCACCATTCGTTGGAGCCGATGGCGATCGGCGTGGCGACGTCGTGTAAAATTAACTCGAATATCGGTAATAGCTCCACGACTTCGGACGTGGAAGCGGAGCTGGAAAAGCTGCGATATTCGGTGAAGTATGGCGCCGATACGGTGATGGATCTTTCCACCGGCGGCGACATTCCGATGATCCGCAAAGCCATTATTGCGAATTCGCCGATTCCGATCGGGACGGTGCCAATTTATGAGGCGCTGTCACGGGTGCGGCGCGTGGAGGATTTGAATAAGAATGTGATGCTGGAAGTGATTGAGGAGCAGGCCGAGCAGGGCGTGGATTACATGACAATCCATGCGGGGGTGTTGATTCAATACATTCCGCTGACGACGAAGCGAATTACAGGAATTGTGAGCCGCGGCGGCTCTATTTTAGCCGAGTGGATGGTGAAAAACCATAAGCAGAATTTCCTGTATGAGTGTTATGACGATATCTGCAAGATATTCCAGAAACACGATGTCAGTTTTTCATTGGGTGATGGGCTGCGGCCGGGGTCGCTGGCGGATGCGTCGGATGAGGCGCAGTTCGCGGAGTTGAAGACGCTGGGGGAGTTGACGCGGCGAGCCTGGAACTATGACGTGCAAGTGATGATTGAAGGTCCGGGTCATATACCTATGGACCAGATTCAGATGCAGGTGGAGAAAGAGAAGGAGCTATGTTATGAGGCCCCGTTCTACACGTTGGGGCCGTTGGTGACTGACTTTGCGCCGGGGTATGACCATATTACATCCGCTATCGGAGCGGCGATGATTGGGTGGTACGGGGCGTCGATGTTATGTTACGTAACGCCGAAGGAACATTTGGGTCTGCCGAATAAAGAGGATGTTAAGCAAGGGCTGATTGCGTATAAGATTGCGGCTCATGCGGCGGATATTGCGAGGCACCGGCCGGGGGCGCGGGACCGGGACGATGAGTTGTCGCGGGCGCGGTACAAATTCGATTGGCGCCGCCAGTTTGAACTGTCTTTGGATCCGGAAACGGCGCAGGCTTATCACGATGAGACGCTGCCGCAGGAGGGTTTCAAGGATGCGCATTTTTGCTCAATGTGCGGGCCAAAGTTTTGTTCGATGAATATTTCGTCGAAGGTGGAGGAGTTCACGGCGGAAGATGCGGCGGCGGTGCTGGAAGGCCGGGAGTCTTTGGTGCGGATTGGGGATTGAGTTGAGGCTTGCATTCCACTTTGAATCTGTATATATTTGAACCCGCGCTTGGACTCATCCAGGCCCAATTTCGATTTAGGAGAGAACTCAATGCTCAAATCGCTCGCGCTCGCAGTAGCCGCTATTGCCTTAACGGTCTCAGCCGCCGACCTGGCGGGTACGTGGAAATTCAACGCCGCCAAGTCCAAGTACACGGGCATGCCCGCGCCCAAAGAAATGACCGCTACTTATACGATGCAGGGAAGCGGATGGAACTATGCGGCCAAGGGCGTGTCCGCCACTGGCGAGCCTATCACTATCTCCTTCAGTTATGTAAAGGACGGGGAAGAAGTCAAGGTTACGGGATCCCCGGCTTGGGATGGTATCGTAATTCAAAACAACGCAGCCGATAAGAGTTCGGCGAAATTCATGCGGCAAGGCAAAGCCGTGGGAAACGGAACGCGCAGAATTTCCGCGGATGGCAAGACAATGACCTTACGGAGTAACGTCACTCTTCCCGACGGGAAGAAGGCGACAATGCTAACCGTTTACGACAAACAGTAAGGAGAACTTCAATGCTCAAATCGTTCGTACTCGCAGTAGCCGTTATTGGCGTGGCGGTCTCAGCCGCCGAAATAGAGGGCACCTGGAAGCTCAACCCAGCCAAGTCCAAATACACAGGAATGGCCGGGAACAAAGAATTGACCGTCGCTTACACGAAACAGGGGAACGGATGGGTGTACGATGCACGCGGAACGTCTTCCACGGGCGAAGCGATAAAAAGATCGTACACCTATGTGAAGGACGGGGAAGAGGCGAAGGTTACCGGGTTTCCGAATTGGGATGGAATTGTCATGAAAAACGCCGCGACCAATAAAAGTACCTCTACCTATATGCGGCAAGGCAAGGCCGTCGGGACTGGAACGCGGACGATTTCCGCGGATGGGAAAACGATGACTATCCGCGGCAGGGTGACTCTTCCCAACGGGAAGAAGGCCACCATGCTTTCGGTTTACGACAAACAGTAACGCCGCCTCAATCAAATGGGTTGAAGACGGGGACGGAGAAGATTACGAAGTCTTTGACGTTGCGGGTGGCGACGGTCAGGCGGTGGACTCGAGCGGTGGCGGCGATTACCGCATCTTCGTACAAGTGCAGCGAACGGCCCACCAAGAGCCGGGCTCGCTCCCTGGCTATCAAATCGTTTATTGGGATAATCCGGTGCGTGATAGAAATGGTGTCGATCCAAAGCTCGATTTCCCGCGCCTTCGCCGGATCATGGACTCGAGTCTTTTCGGCACCTGCCTGCAACTCTCCGAACGTCGCCGCAGAGAGAAGAATAGAGTCGTGAGATATCGACTGCAGCCACTTGACCACGGCCCCATGTGGACGCGCCTTTCGCATTTCTGAAACGACGTTGGTATCGAGGAGAAACACGGCTAGTCGAAGTCTGGCGGATCGCGATGTCTCTGCTCTCCTCGGTCCGCCAGAAGTTCATCCAAGTCAAAGCGCGGATGGGGTTGAAGGAGCAACTCCTTCAGCGTGGGTCGGGCGGAGGCGGAAAGCCGCTTCCATTCGCTCACCGGAATAATGACTACCGTCTCGATTCCGCGGCGGGTGATCACTTGCGCACCCTCTTTTTCAGCCTTATCGACTAGTTCGCTGAATTTCGCTTTTGCCTCTTGCAGTTGCCAGGTCGCCATGATGTTTCCCTTCTGACTAACTATAACACTAGTCAGTTCATTTCCGCTTGTATGTGTGGGTGGCGAAATCGAAGTCGAAATCGGTGCGCTGGGGTTTGGACGGGGCGGCGTGCTTGGGGATCCATTGGGCGAGGTCCTTTTTCAAGGCCGCATACTGCGGATCGCCCGCAAGATTCTTCCAGTCCTGGAGATCGACGGACTCGTCGTAGAGTTCTTCCGTGCCGTCGTGGTATTTGATGTAGCGCCAGCGGTCCGTGCGTACGGCGTGGTTGCCTTGCATGAAGTCGATGACGGCGGGCGGGCGTTTGGCGGCTGAACTCTCCAGAAGCGGACGGAGGCTGAGACCTTCAAGTTCCTTGCGCTTGGGCAGGCCGCAGAGATCAACCAGAGTTGGATAAATGTCGAGGAGGCTGACGGCTTGCTTGCGCGGCTGGCCTTGTTGACGCGTTCCCGGGCCGGCGATGATGAGCGGGACGTGGGTAGAACGCTGCCAGAGCGTGGACTTGTGCCAATGCTGCTTCTCGCCGAGATGCCAGCCGTTGTCGGACCAGAAAACGATGATGGTGTTTTTGGCGTGCGGGCTTTTTTCGAGGCCGTCGAGCAGACGTCCGATCATGGCATCGGCAAAAGTGATGGCGGCGAGATAGGCGCGAACGGCGTCGCGCCACTTCCCTTCCTTGACGATTCGATTGTGCTCTTCCCGGCGAGCGGCGGCGAATTGTTGGCCGACTTTGGGAACATCGTCAAGGTCGCCATCGGGCGTGTAGGGGATCTTCACTTTCTCCGGCGGATACATGTCGAAGTACCTCTGGGGCGAGAACATGGGGATGTGCGGGCGCCACAGGCCGACGGCTAAAAAGAACGGCTTTTGTTGGGGTTTTTCGAGGAATTTGAGGCCGAAGTCAATGGCCTTCTGGTCGCCGTATTCACGTTCGGCGGCGGGGATGACGCCCCAGTCGAATTCGCCTTGGAAGTTGTTCAGACCGTTGAAGCGATGACCTTGCGGGGCGGGGACGCGTTTGTTCCAGGGATACCAATCGGCGCGGCGATACCAGGGATCGTCGAAGACCTGGAGCTGGAATTCATCCCATTGATCGGGCGGGTTGTTGCCGGCGGTGTGATGGAAGACTTTGCCGGCACCGGCGACACGATAGCCGTTAGCTTTGAAGTGCATGGGGATGGTGACCGCGTCCGGCAGATTGGGGCGCCAGAACTGGTCATTGTTGTACATGCCGGTGGTGGAGGCGCGCATGCCGGTAAGAAGGGCCGTACGGGAGGGATTGCACAGCGGCGAGGCGCAGTGGGCATTGGCAAAAAGCACGCCGCGCTTGGCGAGCCGATCAATATTTGGCGTCTGGACGCCGTTGTACCCACCAAGGCAACCGATCCAGTCGTTCATATCGTCGACGGAGATGAAGAGGACATTGGGCTTGGCGGCGGGGGCCGCGGCGAGGACGGATGTGGCAAGGAACTGACGGCGAGTCATCCCGCCTACGCTATCGCGAATCGGCGGGTGGCGGCAAGAAACTTAGTCAATCGGGCCGACTTCAATTTCAGGATCGAACGTCTGCGCGACCGGAGTTGCGCCGTTTATCGAGGTGAAAACGCGTCCGGAGTATTGCCAGTTAGAGTCGCCGCTTACGATCACCCTGCTCAACAACGTGCCTCCTGAGGGAAGCGGGGTGCTGAATGGAAAATCGGTCGGTATAACCCCAAAAGGACCGGGTTCCTGTTGTCCATTCTGATCGGTGAAGAATAATTTGAATTCCGTGCAGGTCACGGGGGACCTTGGATTGCTGGACGGTTCACTCCAAACGAACGTCACATAACAATTATCGGTAACGTTTTGAAGGTTTTCCTGAGCTTGCGGCCCCATCCCGCTAAAATTGCGGCCCGGAATCGCGTTATTGTTTATGTCAAAGCATTGACCGGAGATCCCGGTGACACCGGGGTTGTTTCCTTGTGAGTTGGTAGTGATGGTAATGGTCACACTGGCGGTGTCTACCGGTGCGGGATCAGTGCAAGGCTGGGGTGCGCTGCTCATTGAATTGCTCCATATAGGGATTTAAAACAGGATCAATCTATCACACTCCGGTGGGCAATTCAACGATTTTCCGTTAGGCCGCTTAACCGGCGATGGAATCCAGCATCGGCACGCAGGTTCACCAGATATGGATCGTTTCGGATTTCCCTTCGGGAATGACCCTTTTGGATAGCGACCTCGAGTAAGTCCAGCGCCCGCGCGCGGCGACCGGCAAGTTCATTGGCGAGCGCGAGATTGTAAGCAACCTGACTTGTTCCGGCGCTGGCGTCGATTGTATCCGCTTCGGCCAACGCCTCGCCGCCGCGGCCGCTTTTAGCCAGATAGGATGCCAGGCTGGAACGGGCCGCCAGGTCATCGGTCATCGCTTTTCAGGGCAATTGCCTGCCGCGCCAACGAGATTGCCTGTTGGAAAGCCTCTCTCGCCTTGCCATCGCGCCCCGGCGCCCAGTGGCTGGCATCGGCCAGGTTGCCCCAACCGCGGAACGAATTCGCGCGCAATTCCACCGCTTTTTCGAATGCGATTGAAGCGTCCTGGAATTTGCCTTGGAAGTAAAGCAGCACTCCTAAATTGGAGTAAGAAATGGCGGAGGGCCGGATTTCGATGGCCCGCTGATAGTTAGTGGCCGCTTCTTCATATCGATCCAACATCTGGTAGGCGGCCGCCAGATGGCGAAACGGAAGAGCATTATTGGCGCTCAATTCCCGGCTACGGTCAAAGGCGGCGACGGCGCCGGTGAAATCCCCTTGGTTGAAGCGATGCAAGCCCTGCCACATATGGGTATTCCAGTCATCCGGACTCAATTGGATGGCACGTTCATACATCCATTTCGCGGCCGAATGGTCCCTGCGGTTCTCGAAGACCGCGCCCAACAAACGGTGGGCGTCGTGATTCCGCGAATCGAGTGCGATAGCCCGTTCCAATTCCGTACGGGCCTCATCCAAGCGATTCGCGCGTAAATTGACAACGCCCGCGGCGACGTGAGATGCCGAAAGCAACGGGTCACGCTCCAATGCGACCCGGGCATGCTGTTCGGCCAGGCGGAGCCAGGTACCGTCGGGGGACGAGATGAATTTCTGAGCGTAGGCGACCGCCAGGGACGCATCGGGCAAGGGCCAGTTCGGATCCTTGCGCTGGACTTCTTTGAAGGCTTCGATGGCGCGATCCACATTTTCGGGGTAGTCGTAACGACTCAGCGCGGCAAGTCCGGCTCGATGCAGTTCGCGCGCGCCCAGCGACATGTCGATCTGGACGAGGCCGGTGGCGGCCACCGGGGGGGCGGCCGAAGGACGCGGCAGCAGGGCCGCCGCCGCAATCAGGGCCACCCCTACACCCAGGCCAACGGTCCACTTCCGCCAAAGCCGTGGACGCGGGGATTCGACGGCGGGCTTACCCTCGAGGCCGGCGGCGAGAACGGACTGCGATTTTACCCAATCGACTCGTCCCGTTGCGTACGCCAAGCCTGACAGTTCTTCAGCGGCTTCGTGGATGGAACTGAGGCGGGCATTCAGGCTTTTTTCCAAACAGCGGTCAACCAATGCGGCGAGTTGCTCCGGCGTTTCCGGGCGCAGTTCCCGAATTGGCTGATGGGGATGGTGGACAATCCCGCGCAGGACATCCGCGGAGCCCACGCCCCGGAACGGCCGCTGCCCGGCGATGGCTTCGTAGAGTACAGATCCGAAGGAAAAGATATCGGTCCGAGCGTCGAGTGGATCACCCAAAGCCTGTTCGGGAGACATGTAGGCGATGGTCCCCGCAATCATTCCGGGCTGGGTGAGCGCGGCCGTGACCGTTGCCCCAGGATCGGATGGATCGGCGTCTTCTACATGCACGCGTTTGGCGAGTCCGAAGTCGAGAATCTTCAGCCGGCCCTCGGGAGTAATCATGATGTTGGCGGGTTTCAAATCACGATGGATAATTCCAGCGCGATGCGCCGCCGCGAGGGCATCGGCGGTCTGGCGGGCGTAGTCGATGACCTTTGGTATCGGAACCGGTCCGCCAGCGAGGATCTGGTTTAGCGGAAGACCCTCGACCAGTTCCATCGCAATGAAATCTGTGCCGTCAGCCGAGCCAAATTCGTAGATGGTGACAATGTTCGGATGATTCAAAGCCGAAGCGGCCTTGGCTTCCTTTACGAAGCGCAACTTATGAAGGGATGACGCGCCGTCGATCTTGAGAAGCTTGATGGCGACCGGCCGGTCGAGCCGCGTATCCCGTGCCAGGAATACGGCGCCCATGCCGCCGCGTCCCAGTTCCCGTTCAATGCGGTAGTGGCCCAGAAGTTGCCCGGACATTATGACCTCGGACTATCAGTCAAGCGTAGTATATCGCTAGAAAGGGCTGTTTAGCGGTTGCTGACAACAAATACCGCGACTTCGGCCATCAGGTTGGGGAACGACTTTACTTCGCGGGTACCGGAGAGGAAGTAGCGGCGTTCGACTTGCCAATTCTGGCGGGCGGCGAGGATTTCGAAATCGTCGACGGTAAGGAAATGGATATTGGGGGAATCGTACCAGTCGTAGGGAAAGAGTTTGGTCTTGGGCGCGCGGCCGTTGAAGAGATGGGCGAGGCGGACGGAGAAGTGTCCGAAGTTTGGGAACGCCACAATGGCGCGGCGGCTGACGCGGAGGATGTCCGTCATCACTTGCAGGGGATAGCGGATCTCCTGGAGCGTTTGGCTGAGCAGAACATAGTCGAAGGCTTTGTCGGGGTAATCGGCGAGGCAGGTTTCGATATTGCCCTGATAAGCGGACACGCCTTTGGCGATGGCCTTCTGGAGTTTAATGGGACTGATTTCGACACCGCGGGCGTCAACGTCCTTGTTCTCGGCCAGCCATGCGAGGAGTTCGCCTTCGCCGCAACCGAGATCGAGGACGCAGGAGCCGGGCTCGACGATTTCGCTAATGAGGCCGTAGTCGCCGCGGCCGAATAACTCGTGGACCAGCGGCCCGTTCTCGCCTTTCATTTCTTGCCGACCTCTTTCATGGTGCGGGCGAGGAAGCCGCGGATGAGTTCTGTTTGCTCGTCCACTTCGACAAGGAAGGCGTCATGGCCGTAGTTGGAAGTGAGTTCGATGTAGGCCACGTCCTGATTGCGGCGGCGCAGGGCGCTGACGATTTCGAGCGACTGGTAGGAAGGATAGAGCCAGTCCGAAGTGAAACTGATGATGAGGTAACGGGTGCGGCTTTTGGCAAGGACCGGGACGAGCGATTGGGCGCCATTGGCCAAATCAAACATGTCCATAGCCTTGGTGATGAAGAGAAAGGAATTGGCGTCGAAGCGGTCAACGAACTGGCTGCCGCGGTAACGGAGATAGCTTTCAACTTCAAAGATGCCATTCTCTTCGCGAAGGCGGCGGCCGAATTTCTGGCGCATCGATTCATCACTCATATAGGTGATGTGGCCGACCATGCGGGCGACGGCGAGGCCACGGCCGGGGGGCTTCTTGTCGTAGTAGTTGCCGTCGCACCAATCGGGGTCGGCAACGATGGCTTGGCGGGCAACCTCGTTGAAGGCGATCTGTTGCGCGCTATGACGGGCGGTGGAGGCGATGGGAATGGCGCTGGCAACGGCTTCCGGATAACGGACGGCCCATTCAAGAACCTGCATTCCGCCCATGGAGCCGCCCGCAAGGCTGAGCAGGCGGGTGATTCCGATGGAATCGATGAGCATTTTTTGCAGGCGGACCATGTCGCCGATGGTGATGACGGGGAACGTCATGGCGAAACGCTCGCCGGTGGCGGGGTTAATGGACGAAGGCCCGGTGGAGCCTTTGCAGCCACCGAGCACGTTGGAACAGATGACGAAATACTTTTCTGTATCAAAACCCTTGCCGGGGCCGATCTGACTGTCCCACCAGCCCCTGTGGCCTTCGGCATCAACGCCGGCGGCATGGGCGTCGCCGGAGAAGGCGTGGAGGACAAGAATAGCGTTCGACTTGGCGGCGTTCAACGTGCCATATGTTTCGTAGGCGACCTGAACGGGCGAGAGGACGAAGCCACTTTCGAGTTCGAGGGAATCAAACTGCTTGATCTGCGTGGTGACCACCATCGGCGGGTGAAACCACCAGGATAGCAACTCGGGCCTTACTGTTCAGAAGCTAGTCAGTAAATTCGGCCGCAGTTACGTCCTTTGACGTCTATTCAGCGAACGCGAGATCCTTATGACACTAGGCTTTATTGTTCAACAGCCAGTCAGTAAATTCGCCTTCGCCATGGACATCGGTAAGGCGCTGGTCGCGGCTCTGATAGCGATAGGTGAGCTTGGTGTGATCCATGCCGAGGAGGCGGAGGATGGAGGCGTTCATGTCGTGGACGTCTTTGCGCTGATCGACGGCGCGGAGGCCGAATTCATCCGTTGCGCCGAGAGAGCGTCCGCCTTGAATGCCGGCGCCTGCCATCCAGGTGGAGAAGCCGTAGGGGTGATGGTCGCGGCCATTCTTGCCCTCGGCGAGAGGCGTGCGGCCGAATTCGCTGGACCAGACGACGAGCGTGGAATCGAGCAGGCCGTGGGCCTTCAGATCCTTGAGCAGGGCGGCGATAGGTTGATCGGACTTCTTGCACATTTTGTTGTGCGAGCCCAGTAGGTCGTTGTGAGCGTCGTCCCAATCGTCGCCGAGATTCGTACCGCAATAGAGTTGAACGAAGCGGACGCCGCGCTGGACCAGACGACGGGCGAGGAGACACTTGCGGCCGAAGTCATCGGTGGCGGGTTCGCCGATGCCGTAGAGCTTGCGAGTAGCGTCGGACTCCTTGGAGATATCGACAGCGTCCGGCGCTTCGGATTGCATGCGGAAGGCGAGTTCGTACGACGCGATACGGGCGTCGAGAGCGGTGTCCTCTTCGCGTTCGGCGAAGTGGCGCTTGTTCATGCGGGCGATGAGATCCAGGGTTACGCGTTGGGATTCCGGGCTGACGCCTTTGGGGGAATTCAAGTGGAGGACAGGGTTCTGGCCGCTGCGGAAAACGGTGCCTTGAAATACGGCCGGAAGGTAACCCGCGCCATACGCGCCGGAGCCCGATTTCATCGCGCCATCGCTCATAACGACGAAGGAAGGCAGGTTCTGATTTTCGCTTCCCAGCCCGTAAACGGACCAGGAGCCGAGGGACGGACGGCCGGGAAATTGCGAGCCGCTGGTGCGAAGGTAGATGGCCGGGGCGTGGTCGAAGGCGTCGCCGTGGCAGCTTCGGATAACGGCGATGTCGTCGGCGTGTTCGGAGATGTGGGGATAAAGCGCGGAGATTTCAAGGCCCGATTTTCCGCAGCGGTGGAACTCCCAGGGGGAACCGCGCATCAGGGCTTTGCGGAAATCGATACGGCTGGTGATAAGGCCTTCTCCGAAGGAGCCGGGGAGGGGCTGGCCATCGTATTTGCGGAGCGCCGGTTTGGGATCGAAGGTATCGACGTGGCTGACGCCGCCGTGCATGAAGAGGAAAATGACATTCTTCGCTTTCGGCGCGAAGTGCGGGGGGCGGGCGCCGGTGGCGGCGGCGGCCTCCTGTTCGAGCAGCCCGGCGAGCGCAAGGGATCCAAAGCCTTTGCCGGCGCGGCTCAGTAAGTCACGGCGTGAATGCATAGGGACCTCAATCGACATGGAGAAATTCGTTAGTGTTGAGCAAGCCGCGGGCTAGTTCGGTGACGGCGTCGCGACGGGTGGCGGTGAGCGTGGCTTGCTTGGCGAGGAACTCCTTCGCGACTTGCCGTTCGTTGGCGGATGGCGCGCGGGCGTAAACGCGGCGGAAGATTTCGTTGATTAGGGCTTCGTCGTCAGCGGTGGCAAGAGCTTTATCGGCGAGGGCTTGCGCTTGGCGCAGGGTGAAGTCGCCATTGAGGAGGGTCAAAGATTGCGGGGCGGTGGTGGAGGACTCGCGGCGCGAGCAACTGAGGACGCCTTCGGGACGGTCGAAGACTTCGAGGAGCGGCATGCGGAAGTTGCGGCGGGAGATCATATAGACGCTCCGGCGGTCATGCTCCTCGCGGGCGGCGGTGACGACCCAGGCGTTGTTGGCGGGCTGGCTCATGCCGTAGAGCTCTTCGGGCTGGAGTTGCGGGACAACGGGGCGCCCGCCCATCTTCGAGTTGAGCGTGCCAGCGGATTGGAGGACAACGTCGCGAATCTCTTCGGCGTCGAGACGGCGGCGGCGGAAATGGGAAAGGAATTGATTCTCCGGGTCCTTATCGGAGACACCGGGCGTTGGGCGGCTGGAGCGGCGATAGGCGGCGGAGAGCATGATTTCGCGGTGGAGCTTTTTGAGCGACCAGCCGTCTTTCATGAATCTGGCGGCAAGGGTGTCGAGGAGTTCCAGATGAGACGGCGCGGAACCGCGGGCGCCGAAATCACTGGGCGTAGCGACCAGACCGCGACCAAAGTGATACTGCCAGACGCGGTTGACCATGACGCGGGCGGTGAGGGGATTCTCGGGAGACGCCAACCAGTCGGCCAGGGCGCGGCGGCGCTGGGTGGTGGGCGACGTAATCGGCGGTTCGGGAATATCTTTGCCGCCGAGAACGGTGAGGAGTCCGGGACCGACTTCCTCCTGGCGGCCATTGACGGGCAAATATGTTTTAGGAGATTCGCGGCCAACATCGGTGAGACCGGGCGAAAAGGGGCCGGGGGCGTAGGTGGTGTAGAGCGATACGATGCGCTTTTCGGCGCGCTGGAGGCGGTCACGGTCGGCGGGTGTGAGGCGGGCCAAGACCTCCTCTTCGCGGGAGTTGACTTGTTTGCCATAGGCCTCAAAGTAGGCCTTCTGTTGCGGCGTGCGTTGGTTCTCATCGGCGGCGAAGGCGGCTTGGATTTCCGGGGAAAGCTTGGCCAGTTTCTCCTGACGGAGCTTTTCCTGGTACGGAGCTTTGATGTCCATGATTTCCGCACCGAGATCGTAGAGCTTGAAGGTGCGGGTGTTTTCGCCGAGGTCGTAGCCGCGGGCGTTGTTGTAGTGCAGGAACACGCGGTTCTTCTGGAACGGCGCGAAGATGGCCTGCATGCGGAAGTAATCGCGCTGCGAAATGGGATCGTACTTGTGATCGTGGCAGCGAGCGCAACCGACGCTGAGACCCATGAAAACGGAAGAGGTCGTGTCGACGAAGTCGGTGAGCGATTCGACGCGGTTGATGTCCTCGACCTTATAGAGCATGTCGCGGTTGGGTCCTACGTTGTAGTACCCGGTGCCTTGCTGGGCTTCGGGATCTTCGAAAAGTTCGTCGCCGGCGATTTGCTCCTTTATGAAGCGATCATAGGGCTTGTCGTCATTGAAACTCTTGATCACATAATCGCGGTAGCGCCAGGCGTAGAGGTTGTAGGGATCCTGTTCGAAGCCGGATGTATCGCCGTAGCGAACGAGATCGAGCCAATGGTTACCCCATTTTTCGCCGTACGTGGGAGAGGCGAGAAGGCGATCAATGAGATCGTTGTAGGCGGCGGGGCTGGCGCTGTTAACGAACGCGGTGATTTCAGATTCGTCGGGGGCGAGGCCGGTGAGATCGAAGGAGGCGCGGCGGATGAGAGTGCGGCGATCGGCCTCGGCGCCGGCGGTGAGAGTCTTTTCGCGAAGTTTGGCGGTGATGAAGGAATCAATGGAGGCGTTGTCGTTGGAAATGGGCTTTTGGAAGGACCACCATTTCGAGGCCGCAGTGTTCGCGGAGGCGGCGGGCCACATGGCGCCACTGTCTATCCAATCGCGAAGGACGGCGATGTCGGCGTCGGACAATTTGCCGCCGGGAGGCATGGCGAGTTTGGGATCGGCGTGGTTGACGGCTTTAAGGATTGGACTGGCGGCGGACTGACCGGGGACGATGGCGGGGCCGCGTTTACCGCCTTGGAGAGTGGCGGCGCGGGAGTCAAGGCGAAGAGCGGAGAGCGCTACGGCGGCGCCGTGGCAACTGAAGCAATTCTTTTCGAGAATGCGGAGCGCTTGATCGGGCGGGGCGGCGGCGAGGCCGAAGGAGACGGCGGAGAAAAGCAGACGGATAATCACGCTGCCCCGATTCTATCGCAACGAATAATCGATTTGGAAAATGGAGTAAACTAAGGGCCATGCGGCTATTCCCTACGATGGCGATTGTGTTTGCGTACTCCGCTTCTGGCGAGCTTCTCGTCCTTCACAAAGGGCATAGCTCGCTGGGTTTCTATTCGGACGAGGGAAAGTGGATCGCCAGCGTGCCGGTCCGGCAGCATCCGCATGAAATGGAGTTCTCCGCCGATGGGCGGTACGCCTACACGACCGATAACGGCACCATGCGCATTGAGCAGGCCGGGACGGGCGGGAATACCGTTTCGATCATCGATCTAAAGGAACGGCGGAAGGTCGGTGAGATCAGTACCGGCGAGTTCCGCCGGCCGCACGGAATCGATCTCATTCGGTCAACGGGACAACTGTTGATCAGCACTGAATTGCCGGATCAATTGCTGGTGCTGGACCCGGTGAAACGGCAGGTTGTCCGAACATGGCCGACCGGCGGGAAGACGGCGCATATGGTGGTGGCGACGCCGGACGGCCGCTATGCGTTTATATCCAACTCAACGTCGGCGAATGTCTCCGCGATTAACCTGCAAACCGGGAAGGTGAAACTCATCCCGACCGGTGCGCGTCCGGAAGGCAGCGTGATGAGCAAGGACGGAAAGCGCGTGTATGTTTGCAATCGCGATGGGGCGCATATTTCGGTGATTGACACGGCGACGCTGGCGGTTGTGCAGACGATTAAGACGAGCCCGGGGCCGGTCCGCATCGCGATGACGCCGGACCAGCGGCACGTGGTGTACGGGCTGCTGGACGAGCGCGGCGTGGAGTGGGCCGATACGCAAACGGGCAAGATTGCCGGACGCGTTGACCTGCCCGCGGCGCTGGGGCAGATCGTGTCGCTGCACTTGAGCCACGACGGGCAGACGGCCTATGCGGCGAATGAGAATATGGACACGGTTTACGCCGTTTCCCTTCCGGGCAAGAAGATTCTGCATAGCTTTAAGACGGCGAAGGGGCACGCGCCGGACCCGGTGGTTCCCAAGCCGTAGACTTTAACGCCGCTGCTCAACGGGCGTTCCGGGAAGAGCTAATCGCGCCGACAGCACCCGTTGGACCATAGCGCGAACCGCATAGACGCCCCAGCCGATGGCCACGGCAATCGCCGCGTTGACGACCAGCACGCTCATGGCGGTCAGCAAGAACGCGACGGCGTCGGTGCGCCGCATTTTCCCCAGGCGGCTCCAGGTGCTCCACTCCAGCAGGCAAAAGCCCATCCAGGCGGTGATGCCAGCCAGCGCGGAGATCGGCACATGGGCGACGGCGCCGGCGAGCACCGTCATACACAGCAATATAAACGCCGCGTGGAAGAGGTTCGACATGCGCGTCGATCCACCGCAGCGGACGTTGGCCAAACTGCGCGCGGGAATGCCGACGCTGAATGGCGCTCCGAATAGCCCGCCAAAGAGGTTGGCGATCCCGTAAGCGCCGAGTTCGCGATCCGCGTCGGCACGTTTTAAATCCGCGCGACGTCCGCGAAAGTGCTCAACCACGCGCGAAGTAATCAACAGATTCACCGATGTGACAACAGCCAAACCGAGGGCGCTCGGCAGCACTTGCAGGACGTCGGAAGGAGACCATGTAAAACCCGCGAGCGGCGGAAGTGCGAGGGTTAGCGCTCCCACCTCTTTGTCGTGCCAACCGAAGGCGGCGCCGGCGCCGACAGCGAGTACAATGCCGATCATGGGCGATGGCGCCGACGGTCGATCAATTTCTGCCGGTCGATCAACTGGCCCGCCGATGCGTTCGCCGTTTCCATGACCGGAACCTCTTCGGTGACCATGACGCTTTCCGTCACCTGACCCACTTCCAGCTTGATGTCGATGGTCAGAAACTGTTGCGTGCCCACCGCAACGCCCTTCCGATCGAACTTCTTAAAACTTGGCAATTCCGCCGTGACAGCGTAGGTGGCCGGCACCACGCCATTGAAAACATATTCGCCGGTCTCGTTTGTCAAAGACGCGCGGATGGCGTTGGTTCCCTGGTCAATCAGAGAGACCTTCGCGCCGGCAATGGCGCCGCCTCCCGCGTCGGTAACCAAGCCGCGAATGCCGCCTTGAAAAGACTGTGCAGACTTGCCGGGGTGCTTCTCCGATGGAGAAATTCCGGAGGAGGCATTACTGCTAGGCGCCGACGCAGTCAAGGCTTACCTCCCGAATTGCATCAAGCACGGCGACGCCGTTCCAAAGCCTGGCGCCGCGAGTGGGCAATGGCGGCAGCGCGTGCCCCGGAGCCTCCTCCCGTGCTTGGTTGCCAAGGCCGGTCAGGAAGGTGTCAGCTTGAACACGCTCGTAACCGCCATGATCGCGGAAGGTCTGGGCCGGAGGCGAGGTTCATAAGGGCAGTTGCCGGGCTGCGGTCTACGCCAACACATCCCGGATCACATGCCCATGCACATCGGTCAATCGCCGCTGCAGGCCATTGTGATACCACGTCAGCCGCGTATGGTCGAGCCCCATCAGGTGCAGCATCGTGGCGTGGAAATCATACAGCGTCGCCGGATTCTCCGCGGCTTTATATCCCAATTCATCCGTCCGCCCATAAGAATAGCCCGGCTTCAATCCAGCCCCGGCCATGAACGCCGTAAAGCCTTCCGGATTGTGATCACGCCCGCCTTCGCCAATGCCCTCGCTGATCGGCAACCGCCCAAATTCGGTGGTCCATACGACCAGCGTATCGTCCAGCATTCCGCGCTGTTTCAGATCCGCGAGCAGCGCCGCAGTGGGCTTGTCCATCGTCGCGGCGCAGCGCGAGTGGTTCGCCCGCAGATCCTCGTGGCCATCCCAATTGATCCGCGGCGCGCCGAAGTGCCCGCCATTAAACAACTGCACGCAACGCACGCCGCGCTCGACGAGCCGCCGCGCCAGCAGGCAGTTGTAGCCGTAGGCCCGCGAAGCCGGCTCGTTCAACCCATACATCTCTTTTGTCGCCTCGGATTCACTGGTGATATCGGTCACTTCGGGCGCGCTCATCTGCATTCGCGCCGCCATCTCATAAGCGCGGATCCGGCCCGACAAAGCGTCCTCGCCGGGATGCGCGCCAAGATGCTCTTCGTTCAGTTGCGATAGCAGATCGTAAGAAGCCGCCTGCACTGCCGGAGCCACCGGCGCGCGCAGGTCGGCAATCGGATTCTTTTGATCCCCAAACATCACGCCCTGATGCTGCGACGGCAGAAAGCCATTGCCCCAATTCGCCACGCCGCACGGCGGCAGTCCGCGCGGATCCGGCAGCACTACAAACGATGGCAGATTCTGATTCTCACTCCCCAACCCGTAACTCACCCACGATCCAACCGAGGGAAAACCCTGAAAAATAAAGCCAGTCGACATCTGGAAAATCGCCGGCCCATGCGCGTTGCTGCGCGCCACCATGGAATGAAAGAAGGTCATGTCATCGACGCGTTTCGCCAGGTTCGGCAACAGATCGGAGACCCATTTTCCCGTCTGCCCGTACTGCCGGAACTCCCACGGCGATTTCATCACCGCGCCTGGTTTACCGAAGAACGGCGTGATCGTGTTCTCCCCTTTTGTCGCCTTGCCGTGATGCTTGATTAGCTCGGGCTTGTAATCGAAAGTGTCAATGTGGCTGATGCCGCCCGGCAAAAATATCAGGATGACGTTCTTCGCTTTCGGCGCGAAATGCGGCCCCGGTTTGCGCGGCGCGGCTTGCGCTTCCATTTGCGCTAGCGCGAGTCCGGCCAACCCGCCGCCCACTTCCCACAACATTTCCCGGCGTGTAACTTTTCGTTTCATGGGGTATATACAAACTCGTTGGTGTTGAACAAAACTCGCGCATAGGCCGCCAGCGAATGCCGCTCAATAAAGGCCGTGCCCGCGCTTAATTCCTTCTCCGCCGGCTCCCGCCCATACAGTAGCGAATACGCCCTTGTAACCTGCGCTGACAAACCCGCTCCGGCTTCGAGCCGCAACCTTTCCGCCATCCGCTCGGATTGGCGCATCACAAAGCTATTGTTCAACAGCGTCAGCGCCTGCACCGGCGTATTCGAATTGCTGCGCTGCGGCGTCGCCACCGATGGATCCGGACAATCGAAACTATCCATAAAGATCCGCCCGCCGCCGCGCACCACAAACCGGTAAATCGCGCGACGCCAGACTGACGGGCCGTCGTTGTCGAGCGCATCGTAAATGTACGAGCCGCCGCCGCCCTTTTTCTGCAACAAATAGCTCGGCCCGCCGCGCTCCGGATTCAGGCTGCCCGTCACCGCCAGCATCGAATCCCGCAGCGACTCGGCGTCCATCCGACGCAGCGGCATTCGCCACAGCAGGCGGTTATCGGCGTCGATGCCAAACGCCTTCTCATTGATCGCCGACGCCTGACGATAGGCCCGCGACGAAACAATCTGCCGCTGCAGCCACTTCAGGCTCCAGCCATTTTCCATGAACGAAACCGCCAGCCAATCCAATAATTCCGGATGCGACGGCCGGTCGCCCATCAGCCCGAAATCGCTCGGCGTGTTCACAATGCCGTTTCCGAAATGAAGGTACCAAACGCGATTCACAATCACTCGCGCCGTCAGTGGATTCTTCCCGTCCGCGATCCAATCCGCCAGCGCGTTCCGCCGGTCCGCATCGGACGCCGACGCGTCCAGTCCAAATGAAGCGGGCCGATGCCCGGCTGCGGACAGCGCACCGGGGAAAACTTCCTCTTTCGCCTTCGCCACGCTGCCGCGCTCCAGCAAATACGCCGGTTCCACCGGATGCGGCTTGGCCGCATAGACCATCGCGGGCGGCGGAATCGCGTCCAGCTTTTTCTTCCAGGTATCGCGCTCCGTTAACAGCGCCGTTCGACGCTCGCGCTCCTCCATTGGCAGCGCCGCCACCAGTTCCGGCTCGCTCACCGACGGCAGCTCCAATTCGTTCGAGCTCACATGGTCCAACGAACTCGCCACCGCGCGCCAGTTCACGCCGTCATCGGAAACGTCCAGGGAATAGACGCGAATCGACCCGTCGCTCTTTCCCGTCACGCGATCCGCCGACCAAACCATCTCGCTCACGGTGGCCGGCCCATCGGAAGGAATGGGCAGAATCACCGGCGCTCCGGATGCCCCCGTAAAGTCGCGCACCATTAATCCCGCCGGCTTCAGTTCCAACAAATCGATCTTCGGCAACTTACCTGTATGCCCCGTAATCACAAGTCGAAAATGCCGAGCCGTCACCGGTGAAAACACATTGCGATTGAAGAACGGACTCAACGGCACGCGATACTTCTCCGCCCGGCGCCGTTCATCCAAAGCCTGGTACCGCTCGCGCATCATCCGGGTTCGCACGGGCGCTTCTATTCCATCCAGGACTTTTTGCACCCGCGCCAACTCGGCCTGCAACGGTTTCGCCGCGGCCTCGTATTCCCGCTTCGCCTCATCGGTGATTACTTCCCGCGTGCCGAACCCCACACCGCCAAAAACAGAAGTCAGCGAGTAATAATCCTTCGTCGGGATCGGGTCGAACTTGTGATCGTGGCAACGCGCGCAATTCACCGTCAGCGCCTGGAACGAATGGAATGTCGTCGTGACCATATCGTCTAGCTCATCCATTCGCGCCGTCTTCTTCATCAGCTCGTCCTTGTTCAACTCCGAACTCACCGAATCCCACGGCCCGGCCACCAGGAACCCTGTCGCCGCCACCATCCGCGGATCCTTCGGGGCCAGCAGATCACCCGTAATTTGCTCCCGCACGAACTGCGTATACGGCTTGTCCGTATTGAATGCGTCGATCACATAGTCCCGGTACCGCCACGCATGAAACCGCTCAAAATTATGCTCGCCGCCATCGGTCTCGCCGAAACGAACAACATCCAGCCAGTACCGCGCCCACCGCTCGCCATACTCCGGCGACGCCAACAATTTTTCCACCGTCTCCGCATACGTCCGGCGATAGTCGGCCTCACTAGGAGGCAACCCAGTCAGTCCAAAATACAATCGCCGAATCAGATCCCGCTCCGAAGCCTGCGGTGAATACGCCAATCCTTTCGCGTTCAACTTCGCCAGCAAAAACGAATCAATCGAACCGGCCGTCTTTACCGGCGGCACAAACGCCCACCATGTTTTCTTCTTCGAAACGGCCAAATCACTACCCCATAACGCCCCTCCGCGAATCCAATCGCCAATCAGCGAGACTTCTACCACATTCAATCGAGGCCCGCCCAATGGCATCTTCCCCGACGCGACGTGCTGATAAAGCTTGCTCGCCTCCGGATCGCCGGTCACGACGACGGCCGCCTTGCGGAACGATTCGCCAGTCGTGATATCGAATCCCGCGGAAGTGCGCTCGCCTCCATGGCATCGCACGCAGCGCTCCGCGAATAGCGGGCGCACATCGCGGTCAAACTCCGCGGCGTGTAGCGCGGCAATCCCGATTCCCAAGATCAGCCATCGTTCGAAGACCATCACACAAATATGATACCGACCTGTGGCAGCCTGTACACGGACTCGAGGAGTTTTTGACCGTCGGTCCAGTGCCGGGTGAAGACCCCGATGGCATTCGCGGTGGAACCGGGACGAGGGTCTTCTCCGTTTACTTGGCGGCGTCCGCACGTGGAGTTGAATACGTGCCGGCGGCAAGCGGCTAAGGCCAGGCGCATGGTGACGAAAGCGCGCGCCATCCGCGAACGCTCAGTAGCTTAACGAGGAGGCGCGGTTTGAACGCTTCTCCAGGAGAACTGTTCAATTCTGGTGCGGTGCCCTGCGCCGTCTATGCGTCAATTGCACGCCAATCAAAGGGTGAGAGAATTGGCGATGATTCGGGTTTTGAACAGAATACCCGATTCTGTTCCAGTGATCCGGTTGCGCTATGCCGAATGAAAGCGGAAGTCTTCGTTATCGATCCTGTCTACCGGCACGCCCAAGCCCCGGCGCATTTCCAGAACCACATTGCCGAATAGTTGCTCCCGTAAATTAGGGCTCTTTTCCTGGGTTATGTCTACTAGAAAAATACGAAGCTTTCGTACTAATTCTTGATCGCCAAGCAGCCAGAGTTCGCGTACGGCTGTCAAGAACTCTTCTTTTCGGCTCTTATCTGGCGTCGTGTCATACAAACTGGCAACGTTACGGACAATGGCGAGATACCGTTTATCCTTCTCGGCCCGTAGGGCTGAAGCTACTGCGGCTTCGGCTTCAGTTCGTTTTACCGCCAGTTGAGTTTTCGCTATGTCCCGGCCAGCCGTGGAATAAGATTCGCGGGACGGACCACACAGACGAATCCCGGCGGCCCCAAACATTCGGCGATCTGTTAGCATTGTTTCTGTAAGTAACAGTTCGCGCTCGACCTGACTTGTTACTATCGGCAACAACTGCCCTATGGACACGGTTTTTACCACGAAATCGTTTAATAAAGCCATCGCCAAGCTCCCGGCAAACTGGCAAAAGCGAATTGTGGCAAAGATCAAGGAGGTCGCGGTGAATCCCTACGCGCTCAACAACAATCTGACAAAGCTCCAGGGCCGCGGTGCATACAGGCTCCGGGTGGGAAACTGGCGCGTAATCTACGAGCGGCATGACGACCGCCTCGTGATGCTGATATTGGAAGTGGGACCGAGAGGGGGAATCTACTAATGCGTATTGAGAAAATCACCCGTAGGGGCAAAGAGTTCGCAGTTATCCCGGTGGCAGACCTTAAGAGGTTGATGGACGATGCGGAGATGCTTGCCGACGTAAAGGCGTACGACGCCGCCACGGCCCGCCTTGACCGTGGCGACGACGAGCTGATACCGCTGGAGATTACCGAGCGCCGCATAGCTGGCGAGAACCCCGTTAAACTTTGGCGTAGGCATCGCGCACTTACTCAGGAAGCGCTTGCCAAGGCATCCGGAGTCTCCCGCGCCATGATCGCCGCAATGGAGGCCGGCCATAAGACCGGAGGTATCGCTACGCTGAAGAAGCTTGCCGCGGGCCTAAACGTCGATCTCGAAAATCTGACCTGACGTTCCTCACCCCCGCCCCAACCCCAGCGCCCGAATCCGCTTATGCAAGCTGGTCCGTTCCATGCCCAGCGCCCGCGCCGCCGCCGACACATTCCAACTCGCCTCGTCCAGCGCCCGCGTGATGTGATCCCGCTCCGCGGACCGCCTCGCCTCCTCCACCGAGTTCGGCGCATCCGTATCCCGGCCCAGCCGCAGCTCGATCGGCGTCGCATCCTTGTCCAGCACTTCCCCCACGCTCAATATCGCCATCCGCTCCACCACATTCCGCAGCTCGCGAGCGTTCCCCGGCCAGGGATAGCGCTCAAACAGCGTGAAAACCGATTCGTCGAACTGCTTCGTCCGCACATTGTTCCGTCCGCAAAATTCTTCCAGGAAATGCGCGGCTAGAATGCGAACATCCTGCGGCCGTTCGCGCAGCGCCGGCACCCGCAGCGGCACCACCGCCAGCCGGTAATACAGATCTTCCCGAAACCGCCCATGCGTCACTTCCGCCGCCAAATCTTTGTTCGTCGCCGACAACACCCGCACAGTCACTTTCACTGGCAACTCCCCGCCCAAACGATGAAATTCGCCCTCCTGCAAAATGCGCAACAGCTTCGCCTGCGCCGCCTGGGGAAGGTCTCCAACCTCATCCAAAAACAACGTCCCGCCATCCGCTAATTCAAACTTCCCGCGCCTCAATCCCGCCGCTCCGGTGAAGGCGCCCTTCTCATGCCCGAACAGTTCACTCTCCATCAGTTCATTCGGAATCGCCGCGCAATTCACTTTGATAAAAGGCCCAGTCGCGAATGGCGAATTGGCATGAATGTGCGCCGCCAGCAACTCCTTCCCCGTCCCCGATTCCCCCATCAACAACACCCGCACATCGCTCTTCGCCGCCAGCGTCGCCTGCTCCACCGTCCGCTGAAATGCCGGCGACCCGCCCAACATCCGTGGACTCCCCACCTGTTCCTTCAGCCGCCTGTTTTCTTCGCGCAGCACCAACTGGTCCAACCCGTTTCGCACTGCCAGCAACACCCGGTCCCGATGCAGGGGCTTCTCCAAAAAGTCGTACGCCCCGGCATGTACCGCCTCCACGGCATCCGCGATCGTCCCATGCCCGGAGATCATAATCACCGGCGCAGTCACATTCGCGGCTCGCAACTCCCGCAATAAATCCACGCCCGACGCATCCGGCAATCGCACGTCCAACAGGAACAGCGCCACCTGCTCCCGTCCCGCCGCCCGCCGGTAGTCCGAAGCGCTGGTGAATGTCGTCACCGTAAAGCCTTCGCGCTCTAATATCAGCCGTAGCGAAAGCCCGATATTCGACTCGTCGTCAACGATCCAAATTCTTCGCATTCCCCGCTTCCATTACCGCCGCCGGCAGCATCACCACAAACGCCGCGCCGCCCAGTTCGCTCACCCGATGCTCAATCTCCCCGCCGCACAACAGCACGCTCCGCCGCGCAATTGACAGCCCCAGCCCCATCCCGTTCTTCTTGAAAGTAATCGACGGTTCGAACAGTGTTGACCGCGCCAACGCGCTCAATCCCGGCCCCGAGTCCTCCACGGCGATTCCCGTTCGGCCGCCTTCCACGAAGGTCTTCGTAAGTATCCGTCCCGCGGAACCCACAGCTTGCGCCGCGTTCTCCAATAAGTTCGTCAACACGCCCCGCAACAAATCCGGATCCGCCGTCGCCGCCACGTCCACCGCCAACTCCAGATCGTACTGCACCCCCGGATGCAGGGGCCGCAGAAACGCCACCCGCTCTTCCACCAGCGCGTTCAAATCCGTGGACCGCAAATGCGCCGGCGGCTCGGCCGCGAAGTCTGAAAACGCCCGCACCCGCTTCTCGAGCGTCGTCACCTCATCGGCCACAATCTGCGACGCCTGCCGCAAAAACCCCGCGTCCACTGAACCGTTCCGCGCTCCAATTTCCTCCATCGTCAACCGGATCGGCGTCAACGAATTTTTCACTTCATGCGCCATCTTGCGTGCCAGCGTCTGCCACGAAGCCAATCGGGTCAATTGGACCAACTCCTCCCGTGAATCCGCCAACTGCGCCGCCGTTTTGTTGAACGCGGAAATCGCCTGCCCCGCTTCGTCTGGCCCTCCGTCCGCCAGTCGCACCGTCAAATCGCCGGAGGCCAAAGTCTGCAAGCCCCGCGTCAACTCCCGCATCGGCCGGCTCACGCGGAACGCAATCAACACCAATACAGTCAAGGCAACCAGATAAACGCCCGCGGCCGTCGTCAAAAGCGTCAGCGTCAACCCGCGCCGCAGGTCGGTTTCCTGCGACCGGTCCACCAACTGCCGCGCCCGCGTGAATTGATCCGTCAGCCGGTTCATCCCCACGCCCAACTTCCGCTCGTAGAGCCAGATCTTCCCGTCATTCCGCCGCACCAAATACTGCAACACGTCCCCGCCGTTCCCGCTCGTCCCAAACCACTCCCCCTCACCGCTCGCGGCAAACGCGGCCACGGCCGCGTCGGCCGGCGCAAATTTCCGCGGCGCCGCCCGTCCCGCCGCGGCGTCGGACTTCAAGACCTCCCGTGCCGTCTGATACATCTCCCGCCCCGTCGTCCTCAATGACAGCGAGACCTCGTCCAACTCCACCGTCGTCGCCTGACTCAACCTCACCTCAAACAGATGAAGCGTCACCCACAGCAAAACCGCCATTGGCGCCAGCGTGGCGGCCAGGAAGACGACGATCAGCTTGGTTCGCAGGCTCACGGTTGCAGTCTAGCGCGCTAGCTCGGCCGGGCGAAACGGTCCATGTTCAAGAGACCACCGCTCTGACTCCCCCCGTTGCGCCCGGCCAAACCATTCGACAAGCCGGGTCAACGTCACCGCCGGATCCAGCAGAAACCCGCCCGCGTCTCTCGGTTCATCCGCTCGCAGTTCGGCCCGCACCCAATGCGCCGCATCCGCCTTCAACCCAAGGAGCGGCACGCCGGTATGGTCGAACATCCACCGCTCCGCCGCCTCCCGCGACAGGTGCGAAGCTTCTTGCTTCCCAGAGCCCAATCGTACTACCGCAAACTTCTCCTCCCACAAATCGAAGCTTACGACAAAACGTTCCACCTGCCGCCGTGACACCGTTCGAAACTGATCCGCCGACAGCGACAACTGCAGCGAAAAAACCAGACCCGCCCCGTCCTGTAATCGCCGCAGCGTGCGCCCCTCCAGAAAATGCAAATTGGGCGCCGCCACTCGCAGCACCCCATCGTCTTTCCGGATCGCCAGCGTCGTCGGCGCCCATCCGCGCAGGAATGGGATCGCCACGAACAACGCCGCTAAAATAAACAATCGTGCGGTGATGTTCAAAAGGTTGCCCCCGTCATCACCATCGGTTCAATCCGCCCATCCCGCAACGGAAACGCCACATAAAAGAAGAACCCATCTCGCGTCCGCAGTCCGCATCCCGCCGATGTCCGCGCCTCCGGAGCCACGCCGCGATTCCAAATGGACCCCGTATCGACAAACACCGACGCCTCCAGCTTTCCCTTCAACGACTGTCCATATTCCACGCTCGAAGCCAGGAGGCGCGTCCCGCCCAACGGGGCAATTTCAAACTTGTTCCAGCCGCGCAAAAAGAGCGTATTCCCCGCCGCGAATCGCTCAGTGAATGGCGCGTTCCCGCGCAGCGAACCGCCCGTAAAATCAATTGTCAATCGCGACCCGCCGCGCTGATGTTCCACCCCTCCGCGCAACTCCTGCCGGTCAAAAGAATAGTCGCCGCCGAGTCCGTTCGCCAGCGCCGCCAAACCCGTCAATGCCGTCCTCCCTGTTTCCACATCACCTCTCACGCGCCGGTATCGCAGAGTATTTACCAGCGCGTGGGAGGCAACATTGCGATTCGCCTCAGGGGACAAGAGCGCGAACCGCTGCAACCGCAAGCCGACATCCACCGTCAGTTCTTCCCGGTCGTCACCACGCCATGGGATGAACGTAACTGTGGGTTGGAAACTGTCGACGTTGCGATATAGCTCATTCACTCCCGCAGCTTGCAGCGTGCGGGTATCGTACTGCGCATGCGCAGCCGAAACGGAAAAACCCGGCCGTATACGGCCATTGAACAGACTGCGCGAATAGCCGGCCTTGGCGCCACTGAATCGCTCCGTCGGCGTGTCTCCATCGGAGAAGACCCCCAAGCTCAATCGCTGTCTGTCCCGCTCTTCAATCGTCAACAACAGGTCGCCGGTCCAACCCTGCCGGGTGTGCCACGCCAACCGCGATCGATCGGTCGAAACATTCACTCGCCGGCCCATTACATCCAGGACGACACGCACACTCTCCGGCGCGCTTCCTTTCATCAGCTTCGGCGACACCAGCCGCGCCTGCAACTCATCTCGCACCCGGCCCGACAATCGCGCAAACGCTTCCGGAGAAAATCGTTGACCCACATAGCGCCGCAACTCTTCCCGCAGACCACGGGACAACCGCGCTTCACTCGCTCCTGTGATCTCCACGCTTTCCACGGTGTAACGGGAATTGACGTTGGTGTCGTCGCCGGGGTTCCAAGAGAACGCCCGCGCCGAAAACAAACCGAATAGGAACCCAGCCACGAAGACCGCGGCGACCATGCGTCCAAATGGGGTGTTGCGTCGCATGACTAATGAATAGCATTTTCCCGGCCAATCGCTAACACGTTGATTCTACGAGCCGGGACGCCCGCTCACGCGCTGCCCTCTGTGTCACCTGTGCCGCCCGTTCACACCCTGATATCCTCTCCCTCATGGATGCAAACACGTTGCGTGCCTGGTGGGCGCACAAACAGGGTCTCGACGGGTCGTTGCCCGGTCAATCCCCGTCCGCCGTTCTGGAACGATCCGGCTGGGCGCGTTCCGTCGCCGGGGTGAACCCGTATCTCACGCTGTTCGCCGCGCCGGCACGAGCCGCGAAGAGGCTGATCGCGCCGTCGCGCAAAAGGAAATCCACGAACTCCCCGCCGCCCGGGGCGGCACCTTCGTCGTTCCGCAATCGGACTTCGCTCTCGCCCTCCGCTGCGGCCGCGACGCGGCCAAGATTCCGATCAAAGCCGCCGCTAAGCTGGGAGTCACCGAAAAGGAAATCGACACTCTCTGCGCCGCCATTCTAAGTGCTCTCCGGAATGGTCCGCAAGACCCGGACGGTCTGCGCGAGGCTTCCCGAAGTCTCGGCCCCGAGGGCGTCAAAAAGGGGATGACGACGACCCTCCCGCCCGGCCTCGGCAAACTACAGTCCATGGGGCAAATCCGCCGCGTCCCCGTAAATGGCCGTCTCGATCAGCAGCGCTACTAATACATTTTGTGGAATCTGAATTCCACAAAAATGGAAAACGACGAAGTCTTCACCGAGCTCGCCCGGCGCTTTTATAGCTGGATCGGCCCGGCCACAATATCGGAATTCCAATGGTTTTCGGCGCTCTTCAATTCCCCGAGGACTTGGACGCGCTCCGCGCCTTCAAAGCCCCCAAGAAAACCCAAATCAGCCTCTTCGCCGGCATTGACAGACTCATCCACCATCGCCGCAACCACGCATCTCTCTTCGATAATCCCGACGATCTCCACGCCAACATCGGCCACATCGCCGACCTCCCCAGCCACGCCATCGCCGATCGGGCCGCCTTATCGGCCTCTGGGAATTCGATTCCGAATCCGGTGAAATCGTCCGGCTGACTTTCGACAAGCCAGCGAAGGAAGCCGCCGCCGCCGTCAAAGAAACCGAGGCGTTCATTAAGGACCAACTCGGCGACGCTCGTTCATTCAGCCTCGACTCGCCGAAGAGTCGCGTCCCTCGATTGGACGCCATCCGTGGCGCGGCAAATCGGGCGCGGTAAACTAAGACAGAAACTCGGCCGTGAAGCCGTTCGGTTGAGATACAACACCGGATCCAACCACTGGGACGATCGGGCGATATTCTTCCGCATCGTCCGCTGAGATTCCGCGGCCAGGGAAGAGACTTTAGTGACGGCATAGATCTGAACTGGACATAGTGAATGGCGTACCGTGACGACCTGCTGGTGCAGGCGCTCGATCTCGTACACAAAGATCCTGCGAGTCACACGCAAGCTGATCTGCGGCGATCCGTTTCAGCAGCTTATTATGGTTTGTTTCACTTACTCATCAGCGAAACGATCGTCCACTGGCGCCTCGATAGTTCGAGAGACGGGTTAGACAAGATGTTTGAACATCGGGTAATGTCGAAGGCGTCGGACAGGGTTCTTGATTCGAAGTTGTTTCCCTTCGATGGTGAAGATCCGGCAGTCGTCCAGAAACTGCGAAAAATCGCCCAGGACTACTTGGTTTCGCTGTTAATCAAACCTCGTGGCGGCCCCTCGTCTACCGTAAATGAACCGGATTCACCAGTCTCCTCCTCAATCGCGCCCCCTCCTCAAAATCCCCCCGCAACTCACCATCCCGCAAACGCAAGCGCATCGCTTCCAACCGCTCAATCAACGACACCAACGCCGCATCAACCGGCCCCGCGTTCGTAGTCAAAATATCATTCCAAATGTCGTAAGGACTCAACGCCAAACGAGTCATATCAATTAATCCGGGCCCGCCGGCTCGCAATTGCTCATCCCGCTCCAACCCCGCTCCCACCGTGCAACCTAACGCGGTCGCTATCAACTGCGGCAAATGCGAAGTCAACGCCACGGTCCGGTCATGTTCTTCCGGTCTCATGACTAAAACATGCGCACCAATTTTCCGCAACCAACTAACAAACGGATGTGAACTCTCTCGCGTCAACACCCAAGTCCGCCCCCGGAACAAACCGCAATCGGCACTCGAAGCGCCGCGCGACTCTTTTCCCGCCATCGGATGCCCGCCCAAGAACTGCTCCGCCGGCAGGAACCGCGCCGCCGCCGCACAAATCAGGCTCTTCGTACTCCCAGCATCCGTGACCAATGTCGAAGGCCCCAAGAAGGGCGCCATCTCTTCAATCTGCGACACAATGCGCCCGATCGGCTGCGCCAGAAACACGACATCCGCCGATCGCGCCGCCTCCGCCAGGGTTATCTCGCGATCGATGATCCCGTGCGAAAGGGCCTCCGCAATCGTCCGCTCCGAACTTACGCCCGCGATAACGCCGGCAAAACCGGCCCGCCGCAGCGCCAAAGCGAAACTCCCGCCGATCAAGCCAACGCCGGCGATGGCAACAGTATTCATTCCGCTATCGACCGCCCCACGGCCGTCGCAATCATCCGCAACTGCTGCATCAACTCCGAGAACTGCTCCGGGAACAACGACTGCGCGCCATCGCTCAACGCATGGTCCGGGTCGTGGTGGACTTCGATGAGCAACCCATCCGCGCCCGCCGCCACCGCGGCCCGCGCCATCGCCGGCACCAGCGGGCGCTTGCCCACCCCATGCGACGGATCCGCAATCACCGGTAAATGCGTCAACTGCTTCAACACCGGAATCGCCGAAATATCCATCGTGTTCCGCGTTGCCGTCTCAAAGGTCCGGATTCCCCGCTCGCACAAAATCACGTTGTAGTTGCCGCCCGACATGATGTATTCCGCCGACAACAGGACCTCTTCAATCGTTGCCGCAATGCCGCGCTTCAGCAGGACTGGCTTTCGCGCCAACCCCAATTCGCGCAGCAAATTGAAGTTCTGCATGTTGCGGGCGCCGACCTGCAGGATGTCGGAATACTTGACTAGTAAAGTAATTTGCGACCGGTCCATCACTTCGCTCACCACCAGCAACCCATGCCGGTCCGCCGCCACCCGCATCATCTTCAACCCGTCTTCGCCCATGCCCTGAAAACTGTACGGGGACGACCGCGGCTTAAATGCGCCGCCCCGAATCACCTTCGCACCCGCCTTGGCCACCAACGCCGCGCAGAGCTCAATCTGCTCCTCATTTTCCACGCTGCACGGCCCCGCCATCACCACCACTTCGGGCCCGCCGATTTTGACGTTTCCAATCTCAATTACAGTGCCCTGCGGCCGGAAGCGCTTGTTTGCCAACTTATACGGCGACACGATCCGGTGGCACTCCTGCACGCCGTCCAGCACTTCGAACTCCGCCGGGTCAAACGTCTCCAATGGCCCAACGCCGCCCAACACCGTATGCGTCACGCCCGTCGATCGATGGACCGTAAAGCCCATCATCACCAAGCGGTCGATCACCTGCTGCACCTGAGATTCCGGCGCGCCCTCCTGCATCACGACTAGCATCCGCTACTTTCCCCCCATTCGCGTCCGTTGCAACGTGCGCATTTCGTCAATGATCCGCTCAAAAATCCGCCGGATCGCCTCGTGCGAAATCGGCCCTTCATTCGCCAAAATAATGTTGGCGTAAACTTCATCTTCCCGCTTCGGTTCGTACACCGGCATGCTGACCAACTGCTTTATTTCGCCGATCCGTTCCACGACGCGGCTGCGTTCATTCAACAACGCAACGAGCCGCCGGTCGATTCCATCAATCTCACTCCGGCACGCGCTCAACGTCTCTTTCGCTTCGTCCAGCGTCATTGAGTTCTGCCCCGCAACGCCCCCATTTTCAACTCGCGGGCCAGCGCTTCCAACTTGCCTTCCATCTCCGGTGTACCCGCGTACTTTTCTATCACGCGCACGAAAGCGCTGCCGACCACGACGCCATCCGCCAGCCGTCCCACCGCCTCCGCGTCCACCGCCTTCCCGATACCGAAACCCATCGCCAGCGGCAAATCCGTGTGCGCCCGCATCGCGGTCACCAGCGGCAATGCCTGCGCCGAAAGCTCGTCCTGCTCGCCCGTCACGCCCGTGCGGCTCACCAAATAGACGAAGCCCGACGAGTAACGGCCAACCAGCGCCAATCGCTCCGGGGTGCTAGTCGGCGCAGCGAGAAACACGGTATCTAGCCCCGCCTCGCGAATGGTCTTCACATAAGGTTCGGCTTCTTCCACGCTGGCGTCGGTCATCAGCACACCGTCCACGCCAGCCGCTTTCGCGTCCACCGCTAACTTAGCGAACCCATACCGCATCAGCGGGTTCAAGTACGAAAACAACAGGATCGGAACTTCGGACGCTTCGCGAATCTTCGCCGCGCAATCGAGCACCCCGCGCAACGAAGCGCCATTGGCCAGCGCCCGCTCCGCGCCGCGCATGATCACGGGCCCATCGGCAATCGGATCGGAGAAAGGAACGCCGAGCTCAATGATATCCGCTCCGCCGCGTTCCAACGCCGCCACCAGGCCAACTGTCGCCGCCAGCGACGGGTCGCCCGCTGTAATGTAGGCCACCAGCGCCGGTTGGTTCTTCTCGCGCAGCTCCGCAAACCGGCGCCCGATTCGAGTGTTATTCATCCAGGTCCTTTAAGTTCTCGCGATAGATATCCATGTCTTTATCACCGCGCCCGGAGAGGTTCACCAGGAACACTTTACCCTTTTCCAACGGCGCACGCCGGATCGCTTCCGCCACCGCGTGCGAAGACTCCAGCGCCGGTATAATCCCCTCGGTCCGGGACAACGTCAGCGCCGCTTCCAGAGCCGATGCATCGGAACAGTTCACATACTGCGCCCGCCCGCCATCCGCAAGAAAAGCATGCTCCGGCCCGATCATCGCATAATCGAGTCCCGCCGAAACCGAATGCGTCAACGCGATCTGACCGTCGCTATTCTGCAGCACGTAACTGTAGCAGCCCTGCAGCACGCCGGGCGATCCGCCCGCGAACCGCGCCGCGTGTTCTCCCAGGGTCAAATTTCGCCCGCCTGCCTCCACGCCCACTAACTCCACGCCCGTGTCCGCGATGAACTCATGGAACATGCCAATCGCGTTCGACCCGCCGCCGACACAGGCAAATACCGTGTCCGGCAGCTTCCCTTCCCGCTCCAAAAACTGCGCGCGCGCTTCCTTGCCGATGACGCTATGGAAATCCCGCACCATCATTGGATACGGATGGGAGCCCAGCGCCGAACCCAATAGATAATGAGTGTTTTGGACGTTTGTCACCCAATCGCGCATGGCTTCGCTGATCGCGTCCTTTAGCGTTCGAGAGCCATTCGTCACGCTCACAACCTTCGCGCCCAACAGCCTCATACGGAATACATTAAGGCGTTGCCGCCGCATGTCCTCCTCGCCCATATACACCGTGCAGTCCATGCCAAAGAGAGCGCACACAGTGGCCGTCGCGACGCCATGCTGCCCGGCGCCCGTTTCGGCAATCACGCGTTTCTTTTCCATCCGCCGGGCCAACAAAATTTGCCCCAGGCAGTTGTTAATCTTGTGCGCGCCCGTATGCAGCAGATCCTCGCGCTTGATATAAATCCGCGCGCCGCCGAGCAGTCCCGACAGCCGTTTCGCTTCCCACAGCGCCGTCGGCCGACCCGCGTAGTTGGTCATCAAATCCGCCAACTCCGCATGGAACGCGGGATCGTGTTTCGCCGCTTCGTAAGCCTTCTCCAACTCGTCCAGCGGCGCCATCAACACCTCGGGCACAAAGCGCCCGCCATATGGGCCGAAATGCCCGCCTTTATCCGGTTCCGATATCGTGATCATACAGAATGAGCCGCCGCGATAAATCGCGCCATGCGGCCATGGTCCTTCTTTCCAGGCGCCGATTCCAACCGCGAACACGCATCCACGCCCCATGGCCGCGCGACCGCGATTGCCACCCGCACATTAGTCTCATCAAGCCCGCCGGCAAGCAAAATTCGTCCGGCCCCGCCGCGCGCCCGCGTCCAATCGAACGTGTGCCCGCTCCCGCCATACATTTCCGTGGGCGCGTCGAGCAAAAACGCTTCCGCTGGGAACGTCTCCAACTGCTCCAACTCAAATGCGCCGTCAACGCGAAACGCTTTCCAAACCCTAACTCCCGGCGGCACTCCATCCGCGTCTTCATCGCCGTGCAGTTGGGCCACGTCCAAACCCGCCTCCCGCACGATTTCAGCCACCCGCGCCGGCGGCTCATTCACAAAAACCCCAACCTTCAAAATCCGGGCTGGAATCCCGGCCGTAATCGCAGCAGCATCAATCGCGGACAAGTACCGCGGACTCTTCGAGTAAAAATTGAACCCCAACGCCCCCGCGCCGGACTCCACGGCCGCCCGCGCGTCCCCGGCGTTTGTTATCCCGCAAACCTTCACCAAAGTCACGCCCGCAACGCCTCAATCGCCGCCGCCGGATCCGGCGATTTCATCAAATGCTCACCAACCAGGAACGCCTGGTACCCCGCGCCCCGCAGCAATCGAACATCGTCGGCCGAATGAATTCCGCTCTCGCTTACCCGCAGTACGCCCGCCGGAATCCGCTCCGCCAACCGCAGCGAAGTATCCAGATGCACCGAGAACGTACGCAAATTGCGATTATTCACGCCGATTATCGACGCGCCGGATGCAAGCGCTCGATCTAATTCTCCCTCGTCATGCACCTCAACCAGCACATCCATCCCATAGCTCTCGGCCAATTCCCGGAACCGCCGCAGTTCGCCCGTCTCCAGAATCGCCGTAATCAACAAAATCGCATCCGCCCCGTGTGCCGCCGCTTCAATAACATGCAGCGAATCAATTGTGAAATCCTTCCGCAAGACTGGCACACGGACCGCCTTCCTCGCGGCCTGCAGGTCCGCCCACCGTCCCTGAAAAAACCGTTCATCGGTCAGCACGCTTAATGCGGCGGCCCCGCCCTTTTCATACAATGGCGCTATCGCGGCGGGGTCGAACGTCTCACTCAAAAGGCCCTTCGATGGAGAGGCCTTCTTGATCTCCGCGATGATCGCCGGGGCCGATGCTTCCAGAGCTTTCCGAAATCCGCGACGCCCAGGCGCGGAGGCTTCCGCCGCCTTCTCCAACAAGCGCAATTCCGCCCCTCGCTCAGCGAGGTCCAAACGCTTGTGGGCGACAATACTGGCGAGTATGTCCGGCACGGTCATTTGGCGGGTTCCGGTTTCCGTTCCGCCATCTTTACCTGCACCTGCGAGCGCAGCGAATTCATCCACTCCCGGCTCTTGGCAACGCGGAGACGCTTCGTCAATTCCTCGCGAACTTTCTCCACGCCCGGCTCTTCCAACGCAATCAATTTAAAGAGGTAATACCCATTGGGTAACTGCACCGGAGCGCTTACTTCGCCAGGGTTCAACTCCCAAATCGTCTTTTTCGCCGCCGGCGGAAAATCATCGGTGATCTTCAACGGACCGTAGTCCCCGTTCTTGTCCCGTGAGACCGGATCCTTCGAATACTGCTTCACCATCTCCACGAAATCCGCGCCGCCCTGAATTTTCTCGCGCACTTCCTTCGCCAGTTCCAGCGCCGCCTGATTCTCCGCCTCGTTGTCCTGCGCCGCCGAAAAAAACACGATCTTCAGCTTCGCGAGCGAGACATACTTCAGGTTCTCCGCGTAGGCCTTCTTTACTTCGGCATCGGTCACGACGATCGATTTTTCTTCCGCCTGCATTAGCGCGTTCGACAGCGCCTGCAGCCGCGTCAGTTCCAACTGCTGACGGAACGGCGGCGTCTGGTCCAGCTTTCGCTCGACCGCGATCTTCGTCATCCGCCGCATGAAGCCAATCCCGCGCAGCATCTCCTCCGGGTTATCGCGAAGATTCGCGCGCAGCTTTTCGTCCATCGCGCCCAGATAGGCTTCGATCTCCGCCGGGGTGACGGGTTGCCCGTCCAGCGCGGGCGACGGCTTCATCGCCACCGAGACCGCCTTCCGATGCGTCTCCACCCATTCAAGGTTCCGCTTCTGCTTGATCTCGGTAAAAATCGGATCCCTCACCTTATCGTACGGATCCACGTCCACGCCCGTGCGTTGGAAAATGTAGTACCCATTGGGCAGCCGCACGGGCGGGCTGTAACCGCCGTCTTTCAACCCGAAGACCACTTCCTTGACCGTCCGCGGAATTAGCTGATCAGACATTCGCAGTTCCGGGAAATCGCCGTCTTTTTCCCGCGACTCTTCGTGCTTGGAATACTCTTTCACCATCGCCACAAAAGGCGCCCCGCCTTGCAGCTTCTTGTGAATATCTTCCATTTTCCGCTTCGCCTGCAACTCTTCCGTTTCGCTTGCGAATGGCAGATAGATCAGCTTCAACTTGACGCCCGAATAGGCCGCCTGATTCGCCTGATAGTAGCCGCGTTGTTCGAACGGCGTCACCACTTCTTCAATTTCGTGCTGCTGAATAACGGCATTCGACAGCAATTGAATCCGCGTCATTTCCAACTGCAAACGCAGCGGACTCTGGTCCGGCAACCCGCGCTTTTCCGCCTCCGCGCCCATGCGCCGGAGCCAGCCAACGTATCGGAGAATCTCCGGCGCGCTATTCCGCGCGGCCTCTTTTGCCTTCTGGTCCAGGGCAACGATTAACTGCTGGAACTCTTCCGCCGTGATATCCTTACCGTCCAGTGTCGCTACCACCTCGCGCGGACGGCTGGGATCGATCTCAATCTGGCGAACTTCCTGGGGTTTAATGGGTTGCGAGAAAACGCCGCCGGCGATTAGAAAAACAGCGACTAATCGAATCTTCATCATTTTCAGTGTACTTAAACTCCTATACTAATAGACGATCCCCAGGAGATATCGTGACTTTCCGACCCGTGATTGTTACCGTCGCCGTCTATTTTCTTACACTTGGATTTTCGCTTGCGGCCGCTCCGGAAAATCCGGAAGCCATTCTTCGCAAGGCCTTTCGAAAGCCGCCGGTGCAAGGTTGGATCCAAATTCACCTGGAGGGGACGCCCGCCGAAATCGGATATCAGCATGGCAATCTGCTGGCCAAGGAAATCGCCGAACTTCAGAAAGTGATCGCGCTCGAACTCGAGCACGACACTAAAAAGGATTGGGAGTTTTTCCGCAAGGCCGCCGAAGAAGTTCTTTGGCCACGCGTGGAGCCGGAATATCGCGATGAACTGCAGGGCATTGTCGATGGCCTGCTCTCCCGTGGCGTCGAGTTGGATATTTGGGACGTCGTCGTCCTCAATTCCTTCCTCGAACTCGGTCCTTACTACGTCCCCTTTTGGGACAAGAAGCAACCGGACACCGAACAGCCGAGACCGGTCTCCGTTCCCGAACGCTGCAGCGCCTTTATCGCCACGGGCGGCTATACCAAAGACGGGAAGATCGTCATGGGTCACAACGCCTGGACCGGATACATGGACGGCCAGCGCTGGAACATCGCCTTCGACATCGTTCCCGAGCGCGGCAACCGCATCTTCATGGATGGCCTCCCTGGCGTGATACACAGCGCCGACGATTTCGGCGTGAACTCCGCCGGCATGATGATCACTGAAACCACCATCAGTCAATTTTTCGGCTTTGACCCCGATGGCATACCGGAATTTGTCCGTGCCCGTAAAGCCATGCAGTATGCCACCTCCATAGATGAGTTCGCGCGCATCATGAGCGAAGGCAACAATGGCGGTTATGCCAATAATTGGCTCGTCGGCGACAACAAGACCGGCGAGATCGCGAGCCTGGAACTCGGCCTGAAGAACGTCACTCTCCGCCGCAGCACCGATGGCTACTTCGTCGGTTCCAACTTCCCTGTAAGTGAAAAGCTCGCCGCAGAAGAAACGACGTTCAACATGAATGACCGCGGCGTCAGCGCCAATGCCCGGCGTATTCGCTGGGAGCAACTCATGAGCGAATGGAAGGGACGTATTGACGTCAAGGCCGGTCAGCGATTTCTCGGCGACGCTGTCGACAGTTTCACCGGTAAGATCGACCCGAACGAGCGCACTCTCTGCGGCCGCATCGACCTTTCCCCTCGCGGCGTGGTTTCCTGGGTGCCTCCGTTTGGTCTCGCGGGCGCGGTTCAGAACAAGGTGACCGATGCCGCGATGGCAGCGCAACTCAGCTTTACGGGCGCCATTGGCCCACAGTGCGGCCCGCCGTTTCGCGCCTCCCGCCATCTTGCCAAGCACCCGGAGAACAACTGGACGCGACCGTACCTGAAGGACATGCCGGCGCGAGCGTGGACGACTTTAACGGCTGATCCCAAGCCCCGCTGAACTACCGCTTTTCCTATCGGGCAGAGCGGTTCTGCTTAGCTCCTGCGAGCGAGGATGCGATTCGCCCGCCGGTCGATCTTCTCCATCCGGCGCTTGCGCGTCGTGATGTTAAACCGCTTCGCCTTCTCCGCAAAATCCACATTCTCCAGAAAGGCGACCGCACCTTTCATCGCCGGATCGTTCGCCAGGGTGTCGAGGATCGCAGCCGCTGGGATCGCATCTCCGTCCTCCAGCATCCCCTCGATATGCAGGCGCAACGCTTCGACAGCCATCCTGTGCGCTTCGTCGAGCGTCTTGCCAGCCGTCACGCAGCCCGGAAAATCTGGAAAACTTAGGCTCCACTCTACGAGGCACATCTACGGATTGCCGACTCGGCCAAGTGGATTGGTCTACACGGCGCCGTTTTGCGGGTTCTATCGGGGGGACGCTCGAAATTCACAATCCCGAAGGAATCCCAGGGTATCTCGCCGCGCGGCTGGTACATAATGAAGAAGTTGGGAACAAGAATGAAGAAAACGATTCAAGTGCGGATCAGCAGAGGGGATCGCCAGTTCGTGGCCGAGTGCCTTGATCTGCCAGTGGTAACCCAGGCCCTGACGCTCGATGAATTGTTCGTCAATATTCGCGAGGCAATTGGCCTTCACTTGGAGGGCGAGGACCTAGCTTCCTTAGGAATTGCCAGCAATCCCACTGTGCTGGCAACCATGGAACTCGAAGCTGTGGCCTGATGCCGAAGCTGCGGGCCCTGTCCGGAAGCGACGTGCTGGGGATACTAGCCGAGTTTGGTTTCCAGCCGTTTTCGCAGCGGGGCAGCCATATCAAGGTTCGTCGAATCACCGGGCAGGGCCAAACTCAAACACTCACGATCCCAAATCACAAGGAAATCGACCGCGGTACGCTTCACGCGGTCTTCCGGCAGGCATGCCGTTTTCTTGCGGAATCCGAACTCCGCCAAAGGTTTTTCGCCGACTGAAGTGCGAGCCGCCTTGTGGGGATTTTGAGAATCTGAAGGACTCGCCCATGGGAAGAGATCCTCGAGAATTCCCACGTGACGCGTGATCAAATCCAGACCGTCCTGGACTTCGCCGCGAAGAGCGCCAAAACGCCCGCCCAATCCCTACAAGCCTGATGAAAAGAACCGTCAGGCATAGAATTGAAGCATGAAGTTTCGCGTTGTGCTGGAGTTTAACCCGGACACCGACAGCTACTCATCCGTCTGTCCCGAGTTGCCCGGATGTGCCTCGGCAGGCGTGACGGAGGACGAGGCCCGAGTCAACATCGAAGAGGCGATCCGGCTCGACCTGGCACCAGTCGAGATCACTTTGCCAGATACGGCGAAGCTTTCTGAGGTCACGATTGGGTGAGCGATGTACCCCGAGGCTGACCGCTGATCAAGCTGCCAGGATACTGAAGGCGCACGCATTTGTGCTGGTCGGTCAATCAGGCAGTCATCAGAAGTGGCGCACCCCCATCCAACCATCCTTAACAGCCCGCTCGACACAATTCACGGCCTCTTCATCCTGTCCCAGCACCGCATACACCAACCCGCAATGGAACAAACTCCAAGTTTCCTACCCGTAATTCCAACGAGGACATCGTTTGAAGAAGCAATTCCGTTTTCACCTCCCTTATAAACCATCTAAAAAATCCACTTGAAGACCTTCTATATTTCTGTTATTATCGAATTATAGAAACTACAGGCCCGGCGCTCGAATCCAAGCCCACCAGAAAGCACACCCAATGCCAAAGCAATCATCCGAAGATCAGGTCGCCCGCTACGCCGACATGTTCTCCGCCATGGGAACCGAAGCCCGGTTGCGCATCCTGCGCCTCCTGCTCTCAGCCCATCCAGAAGGCCTCACCGTGGGTGAAATCGGCGGCGAACTCGGCATCCCGGGCTCAACCCTCTCTCATCACCTCGAAAAACTGAAAAATGAAGGCCTAGTCGGCGTCCGCCGCGAGAGCACCTATCTCTGGTACTCCGCCAACACCGACACCCTCCAGGAGCTCCTCGGCTTCCTCTACGCCGAATGCTGCACCCGCAACCAGGCCATCGCGCCCGAAAAAATCATCACCC
>ENA-ORBV01001432-ORBV01001432.1-microbial-mat-metagenome-genome-assembly--contig:-NODE-1432-length-53099-cov-5.261061_pt1 | contig 53099 bp, 36 predicted proteins | sample MGYA00237777_ERZ505514 | MGnify/ENA primary metagenome ERZ505514 (study PRJEB26160, sample SAMN06269048) | microbial mat metagenome | isolation source: Oligotrophic lake microbial mat | place... | reverse complement strand
GAGTCAGGCCAACCCAAACGCCCTTCCGCCTTCGTCCCGCCCACGGCGGACCGGCCCGGGCCCCTCCACGCATGAGCCGCACCTTTTTTGACAAGCCCGTCGAACGCAAAACCGGCGTGAATCCGCTCGGGCTGCGCGGATTCGACCACATCGAGTTCTACGTCGACCACGCCGACCAGTGGCGCGACTTCTTCGTCCAGAAATACGGCATGTCGACGCGCGCCTACGGCGACAACTCGACCGGACTCAAGGGCCGCCGGGCGCACGTCGTCGGCCAGGGCCGCGTCAACTTCGTCGTCAGCGAGCCGCAGGGCACCGGCCCCGAGGCGGATTTCCTGCGCACCCACCTGGCGAAGCACGGTTGCGGCGTGCGCGACGTGGCCTTCAAGGTGAAGGACGCCAAGCACGCCTTCACCGAGGCGCAGCGCCGCGGCGCGCACGCCGTGCGCGACCTCTACGCCGACGACAACATCGTCCACGCCGCCATCGCGGCCTACGGCGACACCATCCACAGCCTCGTCGAGCGGAAGGGCCGCGGCGAGTTCATGCCCGGCTTCGTCAACGTCCCGGGCGGCATCGATGATCGCGAGATCAACTTCGCGATGATCGACCACGTCGTCGCCAACGTCGAAAGCATGGACGAGTGGGTCACCTACTACGAGCAGGTGTTCGGCTTCGACCTGTTCATGCACTTCGACATCAACACCGGCCGTTCCGCCCTCATGTCGAAGGTCGTCAGCTCGACCGACGGCTGGGTGAAGCTGCCGATCAACGAGCCGTCGTCCGCCAACTCGCAGATCCAGGAGTTCCTCGACCAATACAGCGGCGCCGGCGTCCAGCACATCGCGCTCCTCACGCCCGACATCACCGCGACGATCGACGAGATGCGGAAGATGGGCCAGGAGTTCCTCGACGTGCCGGACAGTTACTACGACGGCGAGTTCGACGCGCGCGTCGGCAAGATCCAGGAAAACAAGGACGACCTGAAGAAGCTCAAGATCCTCGTGGACCGCGACAACGAGGAGGGCTACCTGCTCCAGCTTTTCACCAAGTGCGTGTTCGCGCGGCCGACGCTGTTCTTTGAGGTCATCCAGCGGCGCGGCCGCTCGGTCGGTTTCGGCGAGGGCAACTTTCGCGCCCTGTTCGAGGCCATCGAGCGCGAGCAGGCCCGGCGCGGCACGCTTTGAGTGAGGGTGAAAGTGACAGCGAGAGTGTTCCCCTGACCGCTCTTGCTGATCCCCTCACTTTCACTCTCACTCTCACTTTAACCCCTCCCGTCATGCCCCAATACCTCAAGCTCGGGTCGATGCCCCGGAAACATCACATCAAGTTCCCGCGCGACCCTGCGGCGAGCTACAAGGGCGAGGGCCTGCACTACGAGCACGTCGTCACGACCGAGGGCTTCGACCGTGCCTACAGCATTCTCTACCACTTGAAGCCGCCGACGCGCGTGAAGCGCGTCGAGCTCTTCCAGGAGTTCGCCCTCAAGCCCGGCGCGCCCACGCCGCTGCGCCACCATCACCTCAAGTCCGCCGGCCTGACCCGGGCGGGCGACCCCTACACCGGCCGCGTGCCGCTCATGTTCAACGCCGACATCGGCGCCTACCGCTGCCGCCCCGCGACGGCGATGGACCAGGGCTACGACTTCTACCGCAACGGCCAGAGTGACGACGTCATCTTCGTCTGGAGTGGAGGCGGCTGGCTCGAGTCGCAATACGGCCGGCTGCGTTACCGGCAGGATGATTATGTCGTCATCCCGCGCGGCACCATCTACCGGCTCGTGCCCGACGACATCGTGAAGGAGGACTACCTCATCATCGAGTCGACGCATCCGGTCCGCCTCCCCGAGCGCTACCTGCACAAGGAGGGCCAGATCCGCATGGGCGCGCCGTACAGCGAGCGCGACTTCCACGGGCCGGCCGAGATCATCGCGCAAGACCAGGAGGGCGACTTCGCCATCCTCACGAAGGACCGCACGCGTTTCACGCGCAACATCATGGCCGGTCACCCGCACGACGTCGTGGGTTGGGACGGTTACCTCTACCCGTTCACGTTCAACGCAAATGATTTTGAGCCGCTGACCGGCACCGTCCACCTGCCGCCGCCGGTGCACCAGACCTTCGAGATGCACGGCTTCGTCATCTGCACTTTCGCGCCGCGCTACCTCGACCACCACCCTGAGGCCATCAAGGTGCCGTGGGCGCACGACAACACCGAGGCCGACGAGGTGCTGTTCTACGTGCGCGGCCAGTTCGGCTCGCGCAAGGGCGTCGAGCCCGGCTCGTTCACGCTGCACCCGCAGGGCATCCCGCACGGCCCGCACCCGGGCACGACGCTGAAGAGCTTCGAGCACACCCGCACCGAGGAACTGGCGGTGATGTTTGACACGCAGTTCCCTCTCGAGCTGACCGCCGAGGCCCTGGCGATGGACGATCCGAACTATCCGCTGAGCTGGCTGGGGTAAGCCGTAGGTGGCGAGCTTGCTCGCCACGTTGCACGCAAGCGTGCAACCTACCACCCGATGATCATTGATTTCCAAAAACTACCCCCGCGCGAATCCTACCCGTGGTTGATCAACGCGATCAACCCGCGGCCCATCGCGTGGGTGTCAACGATCTCCGCCACCGGCAAAACCAACCTCGCGCCGTTCTCGTTCTTTCAGGGTATCTGTGCCAACCCGCCGACCCTGATGTTCACCGGGGCCAATGACCGCACCGGCAAAAAGAAGGACAGCGTCGTCAACGTCGAGCAGGTGCCGGAGTTCGTGGTCAATGTCGTGCCCTACGCCCTGCGCGAGCCGATGAACCTCACCTCGGCGCCGCTGCCGCACGGCGAGAGCGAGTTCGAGCATTTCAACATCGCCACCGCGCCCTCGACCCTCGTCAAGCCGCCGCGCGTCGCCGCGTCGCCGGTGTCCTTCGAGTGCAAGCTCGACCGCATCGTCTGCATCGGCGAGGGCCCGCTGGCGGGCAACGTCGTGTTCGGCACCATCCTCTGCGCGCATGTCAGCGAGTCCGTGATCACCGACGGGGCGCTCGACCCGCACAAGCTCGACACCATCGGCCGCATGGGCGGCGACTACTACACGCGCACGACCGAGCTTTTCACCATCAAGCGGCCGACCGCATGAAAGCTCCAAGAACTCCAACAGCCAAGCTCCGGTGAATAGCCAACGACCAATCGTCAATCAGGCCTTTGGCTATTTCCGCTCTGAGTATTTCTCTGTAGCTTGGATGTTGGAGCTTAACCAATGCAAATCATCGCCCCATGACTGATATCGTTATCCTCTCCGCCACCCGCACCCCCATCGGGGCCTTTCAGGGGGCCTTCGCTTCCGTCCCGGCCTCGCGCCTTGGCGCTGCCGCCATCAAGGGTGCGGTCGCCCAGGCCGGGGTCGCCGTGGGCGATATCACCGACTGCCTGATGGGCAATGTGCTGCAGGCGGGGCAGGGGCAGGCGCCCGCCCGCCAGGCGGCGATCCACGCCGGGCTGCACAATTCCACGCGCTGCGTCACCGTGCACAAGGTCTGCGGCTCCGGCCTGCAGACGGTCATGGGGGTGGCCCATTTTCTCGCCGGCGGCATGGGCACCATCGCGGTCGCCGGCGGCATGGAGAACATGTCGCTCGCCCCCTACCTACTGCCGAAGGCGCGGGAGGGCTTCCGCCTCGGTAACCAGACGGTGGTCGATTCGCTCGTCACCGACGGCCTGTGGGATCCCTACAACAACATCCACATGGGCAGCTGCGCCGAGCAGTGCGCCGCCAAATACAAGTTCACCCGTGAGCAACAGGACGCTTTCGCGATCGAGTCATTCAAGCGGGCTAATGCCGCGCAGCAGGACGGCAAGTTCGCCGCCGAGATCACCCCGGTGGAGATCACGGACCACAAGGGCAACGTCACCAAGGTCGAGCACGACGAGGGCCCGGCCAAGGTGAAGTATGACAAGATCCCGTCGCTGAAGCCGGCGTTCCAGAAGGACGGCACCATCACGCCGGCCAACGCCTCCACGATCAACGACGGGGCCGCCGCACTGGTCTTGACCACCGCCGAAACCGCGCTCTCCCGCAGTCTGAAGCCCATCGCGAAAATCATTTCCTTTGGCAGCCATGCGCAGGACCCGGTGTGGTTCACGACCGCGCCCGTGCCGGCGACCCGCACCGCCCTCAAATCGGCGGGCTGGAAGGTTGAGGACGTCGATCTCTGGGAGGTCAACGAGGCCTTTGCCGTCGTGCCCATGGCCTTCATGGCCGAGCTCCATGTCCCGCATGCCAAGCTAAACGTCCGCGGTGGCGCCATCGCGCTCGGCCACCCCATCGGCGCCAGCGGCGCGCGCATCCTCGTGACCCTCATCGCCGCGCTGAAGGAGCGCGAGCTCAAGCGCGGCGTCGCCGCTATCTGCATCGGCGGCGGCGAGGGCCTGGCGGTGTGCGTGGAGCTGATTTGATGAAACGCGGAGGACGCGGAGAGCACGGAGAGTTTCCCGTCCCTATTCATCCTCTGCGTCCTCCGCGAACTCCGCGTTTAATTCTTATCCCATGAGCAAAGTCTACCCCCACGCCCCGGCCGCCCTCGCGGGCCTGCTGCACGACAACATGACGATCGCCGCCGGCGGCTTCGGTCTCTGTGGCATCCCGGAGAATCTCATCGTCGCGTTGCGCGACAGCGGCGTGAAGGGCCTGACCATCGTCGGCAACAATGCCGGCGTGGACGATTTCGGCATGGGTATCCTCCTCACGACGCGGCAGGTGAAAAAGGTCATGGCCTCCTACGTGGGCGAGAACAAGGAGTTCGAGCGCCAGGTGCTGGCCGGCGAACTCGAGCTCGAGCTCATTCCCCAGGGCACGCTGGCCGAGCGGCTGCGCGCCGGCGGCGCGGGCATCCCCGCCTTCTACACCCGCACGGCCTTCGGCACGAAGCTGGCGGAGGGGAAGGAAACCAAGGTTTTCGACGGCAAGGATTACGTGCTCGAGCCGGGCATCAAGGCCGCGGTCTCGCTCGTGAAGGCGTGGAAGGGCGACAAGTCCGGCAATCTCGTCTTCCGGAAAACCGCGCGGAACTTCAACCCGATGATCGCGACCTGCGGCCAGGTTTGCCTCGCCGAGGTCGAGCACCTGGTTGAGGTGGGGGAGCTGGCGCCGGATGACATCCACACGCCGGGCATCTATGTCGATCGCATCATTCAGGGCGTGAATTACGAGAAGCGCATCGAGTTTCGCACCGTGCAGGGCGCGGCGGCCTCGAAAAAAGAGACGCCCATCCGCGAGCTGATGGCTAGGCGCGCCGCGCAGGAGTTGCGCGACGGCTACTACGTCAACCTCGGCATCGGCATCCCGACGCTCGTCGCCAACTTCATTCCGAAAGGCATGAACGTCACGCTCCAGTCCGAGAACGGCCTGCTCGGCATCGGGCCCTTCCCGCCCGACGAGCAGGTGGACGCGGACCTGATCAACGCCGGCAAGCAGACCATCTCGACCATCCCCGGCTCAGCTTTCTTCTCGAGCGCCGATTCCTTCGCGATGATCCGCGGCGGACACATCGACCTGTCGATTCTCGGCGCGCTCGAGGTCGCCGACAACGGCGACATCGCGAACTGGATGGTCCCGGGCAAAATGGTGAAGGGCCCCGGCGGCGCCATGGACCTGGTCGCCGGCGTGCGGCGCGTCGTGGCCGTCATGGAGCACTGCGCGAAGGACGGCAGCCCGAAGATTCTGCAACAGTGCTCGCTGCCCATCACGGGCAAGAGTGTCGTCAGCCTCATCATCACCGACCTTTGCGTGTTTGAGGTGAAGACCGGCGGGGGGCTCGTGCTCCTCGAGCTGCACCCCGGCGTCACCCTTGCCGAGGTGAAGGCCAGGACCGGCGCGCCGTTTGCGGTGGCGTTGAAATAGGGCCGCCCCCGGGCCGGCTCCGCCGGCCTCCCAGGGCGGGCTAAAGGATTGAAATGGGCGCGGCCCTCTGACCGATTACGGGGGTGCCCCGGTCCTTGCTTTGCCTTCCGCTCTTCGTGCTGCTGGCCGCGCTCGCGGGGGCCGAGCCGGATGCGCCCCGGCCGGTCGACGCCGGCCCGCAGCTCTCGGGGACAACCGAGGCCGATCTGCCTGATGGTGACGAAGTCTGGGACTCCGCCCAAAAGGCGCTCGCCCAGGCCAAATCCGAGCCCGAGGCGCTGCAGGCCCTGGTCAACGTGGTCAACCTCCAGCGCCGCCGGGGCGATTATCCGGCCGGCGTGGCCGGGGCGCGCGAAGGCCTGGCGCGGGCGCGCCAAACCGGCGAGGTGCGCCGCCAGGTGGATTTTCTCTACCTGCTTGGGCGGCTGTATTGGAACCTCACCGACTACCCGCACTCCCTGGAAAACCATCTGGAGGAACTCCGGCTCGCGGAGCAACTGGCCGACCCCTTCGTGCTCGCCCGCACCCATGGGGGCCTGGGGCTGACCTACCAGCGTTATGGCCGCAACGAGGATGCCCTGCGGCACTTCAAGACCGGCCTGGAGTTTGCGCTCAAGGCCAAGGACGACCGCATCCGTTCCAGCCTGCTCAACAGCCTGGGCAACTACCACCTCGGCCTGCGCCAGTATGAGCAGGCGGCCGTCATCCACGAGGAGGCCTTGAAACTGCGGGAAGGTTACGGCAACCGCCGGGCCATTGCCGAGTCCCTGATGAACCTCGGCCTGATTGCCGAGGCGGGGGGGCAGACCGCGCGGGCGCTCGATTATCTCCAGCGGGCCCTCACGACCTTCGAGGCGCTGAAATACCGGCGCTACATCGTCAACGCCCACCGGCGGCTGGCGTTTGTCCTCCGCAAGGCCGGCCGCAGCGACGAGGCGCTGGCCCACCTCGAGACCGCGCTGCAGGTGGCCGCCACGCTCGAGAGCGCGGAGGTGCTCGCCGACCTTTATCAGGAGCTGACCCTGACCAGCGAGGCGCGCGGCGATCCGGTCGCCGCCCTCGGCTATCAGCGTAAGCTCGCGGCCGCCACGGAACTGATGCGTGGGCAGCAGGACCGGCAGCGGATGGAAGAGCTCCGGGCCCGCTACGGCGCGGAACAGCGCGAGCTGGAGATCGCCCTGCTCCGGCGCGAGCAGGAGCTGCAGCAGGCCGAGCTGGGCCGGCGGCGTTCGCAAAACTTCGCGCTCGCGGCGGGCCTGGGCGGCGGCCTGCTGCTGCTGGGTGGCATCATCCTCCTCCAGCGCTACCGCCTGCGGACGGCGCGCCGCCTCCATGCCGTGACCGAGCACGCCCGGGAGCGCGCCGAGGCCGCCGAGCGGCTGAAGTCGCGCTTGCTGCAGATCGCCTCCCACGACCTGAAGGTGCCGCTGACCGCGCTCAACGCCACCGCCGGGCTCATCGGGGACAATGCCGCGGTGGCGCCGGCGGTCCGCCGGCTGGCCGGCGAGATCCAGGCGGACACCGCCCGCATGCGCAGTCTGGTGCGGGATTTCCTGGAGGCCGCCGCGATGGAGGACGGCAACCTGCAACTGCACACCGCCGAGCACGACCTCGCCCTGATCGCGCAGCAGGCGACCGAGGGCCTCGCGGCGCTGGCCCGCACCAAGGACCAGCAGCTCGCCTGCCGGCCGGCCCCGGCCCCGCTCGCCCGGGTCCACGCGGATGGCGACCGGCTGCGCCAGGTCTTCGACAACCTCATTGGCAACGCGTTGAAATTCTCCCCGCGAGGCGGCCGGATCACGGTGGCCTGTGGCGAGGCCGCGGGCTGGGTTTATGCCGAGGTGCAGGACAGCGGTCCGGGTCTCGGGCCGGCGGACTTTGCCAAGATCTTCGCCCCCCACCAGCGGCTGTCCGCCCAGCCGACCGGCATCGGCGAGGACTCGACCGGACTGGGCCTGTTCATCGCGCGGGAGCTGCTGACGCTCCAAGGCGGCCGGTTGGAGGTCCAGTCGCAGCCGGGCTGTGGCGCGGTGTTCCGGGTGCTACTGCCGGCGGTGATGCCCGCGGAGGCGCGCTGATCAGCCGAGGCCGTTGCGCAGGCACCAGCGGACCAGCATCGGCACATCATGCAGGTTGAGCCGGGCGAGGATGCGCGCCCGGTGCTTCTCAACCGTGCGCGGGCTGAGGTCGAGCTGGGCGGCGATCTCCTTCGAGACGAGCCCGCGCGCCACCAGTCGCACGACCTCCTTTTCGCGCTCGGAGAGCGCCTCCGGGCCGACCCGGGGCAGGGTGGGCTCGCTCGCGAGGGAGGAAACGGCGATGGAGCATCTCATCGAGATCGCACCGGGGCTCTTGCGTGATGGAGAGAATCTCCTGACCATCGACGCGCCGCCAACGCTGGATGACATCGAAATCGGCCCCATTCTCCTCTCTCCAAAATCGGTGAAAGAATGGCTCAGCGGGGCGGCGATCGCGGTCACGGTTACCGACCGCGCCACGGGAAAAGCGCTGCCGTGCCGGCTGACCGTGACCCGGCGGGACCGCACTCTGCAGCCGCTCCGGGCCGAGCCCGCCAGCGACGTGGCGGTGCGAACCGGTGTCGTTTATCTGCGCGATGGACGGACCACGCTGTCGCTGCCGCCGGGCGATTACGTCCTCTTTGCGGGGCGGGGTTTTGAATGGAGCGTGGAGCGCGCGGAGATCTCGGTGGGCGAGGGCGAGACGAAGACCGTGGCGCTGCAGCCGCGCCGCGAAGTCGCCACGCAAGGCTGGATTGCGGCGGACAGCCACATTCATACGCTCACGCACAGCGGCCACGGTGATGCGACGATCGCGGAGCGCATGCTGACCATCGCCGGCGAGGGGATCGAACTGGCCGTCGCGACCGATCACAATCATCACACCGACTACGCGCCCTTCGCCGCCAGCGTCGGCGTCGCGGAGAAATTCACCCCGGTCATCGGCAACGAAATCACCACCAAGCAGGGGCACTTCAACGCCTTCCCGATTCAGCCGGGAGCGGCGCTCGTGAACCATCAGGAAGTGGATTGGGCGAAGTTGCTGCCCGCGATGCGCGCCACGCCCGGCGTGAAGGTCATTACGCTGAATCATCCGCGCGACATGCACAGCGGCTTCATTCCGTTTGGCGGCCTGCACTTCCACCCGAAGACTGGCAGCCACCGCCACGCTGCGCACTTCGATGTAGATGCGATCGAAGTCATCACCTCCGGGGCGCTGCAATCGGACATTCATCTGCTGTATCGGGACTGGTTCGCGCTGCTCAATCGCGGCCACCGCATCGCCGCGATCGGGTCGAGCGACACGCATGACGTGAACCGCTTCATCCTCGGCCAGGGCCGCACCTATGTGGCCGCGAAGGATGCCGATCCGGCTAATCTCGATCTCGATGAAGTCTGGCGCAGCTACCAGCAGGGGCGGTTGCTCGTCGGTCTCGGATTGCTCACCACGCTGAAGGTGAACGATCGCTTTACCGTCGGTGATCTCGCCACTGGTCTTGGTGAAAGCATCAAGGTCGAAGCCGCCGTCAACGGTCCCTCGTGGGTGAAGGCGGATCGCATCGAGCTTTTTGCGAACGGCATCTTGATTCGGGAGCAACGGATTCAGGATGACAGCCGTGCCGGTGAAAAGGCGCGCGTCACCTGGATGCTGCCCAAGCCCGCGCACGATGTGCATCTTGTGGCCATCGCCACAGGGCCGGGCGTGACCGAGCCGTACTGGGAAATTCCGCGCCCGTATCAACCGAGCAGTAAAACGTTCGTCCCGCGAGTCATCGGCTCCACGAATCCCATCTGGATCGATGCCGATGGTGACGGCCAGTTTCAGGCGGCGATCGCTTACGCCCAAAAGATCGTCCAGCAGAACGGTGCCGATCGCGAAAAGCTCCGCGAAACCTTGAAGCACTACGACGCCTCGGTCGCGGTCCAGGTCGAATCCCTGATAACGCCGACCTCCCACTAATCCTGCCACGCTCGAGATTCATTACCGCCTGCGCCTTTGCCTCAAAAACAGAACTCCAAACCACAAAACTCATGAACCCCCACATCGCCTCGTTCGGTCGCCCTGGATCGAGAATGACCTTATGAAACCGTTCGCTATTTCTTCCCTCCTCCTCATCGCGCTACTGCCGCTCGCCGCATCCGCGCAGTCGCACGACACGCTCTCCCGCGCCCTGACTTTCCACGCGTCCTTCGACAAGGGCCTCGAGGCTGATTTCTCGCGGGGCGACAGAAGCTGCTTTGTCCGCACGAGCAAGGGCGTCGGGCCCGCCGTGCTGAACGAGGAACTCAAACTCGTCCCGGAAGCCGGGCGCTTTGGCAGCGGGCTGCACTTCACGAAGAAAGGCAACACGCGGCCGCAGTTCAGGGGCGCGGGCGTGCTCGGCTACAATGACAAGAACTGGAGCGCGACGGTGTCGGTGTGGTTGCGGCTTGATCCCGACAAGGATCTGGAACCCGGCTACTGCGACCCGGTGCAGATCGTCGGTGACGATACCAAGAAGGGTTTCATTTTCCTCGAATGGTCGAAGGACGAGACGCCGCGCTTTTTCCGCTACGCGATCCGACCGCTCTTCCCCATTTGGAATCCGACCAACGTGCCGTGGGATACGATCCCGGCTGACAAACGTCCGATGGTCCAGATGGCAGGTGCGCCATTCTCACGCGAGGCGTGGACTCACGCGGTTTTCTCATTCGAAAATATTAACGATAAGAGCAGCAAGCCTGCGGGCCGACTGTGGCTGAACGGCAAACTCCAGGGCGCGATTGAGGGCTGGGATCTGACCTTCGGGTGGAATCCCGACGCCGTGCAACTCGTGCTCGGCGCGTCCTACGTCGGCCACCTGGATGACCTGGCCGTCTTCAACCGCGCTCTTACCGATGCCGAGGTGAAGCAACTCTTTGCGCTGAAGAATGGCGTCGGTGAGCTGTATCCGTGACGCGAAAGCGCCTCGCCCTTCATCCCTCCCATCGTGATATCCAGATTCTTCCTGCGCCAACTCTTCGGCGGCTGCCTGCTGGCCATGCCCGGCGCTGCGGCCGACGCGCCGCTCACCATCGGCAGCCGCCGCGAACTCTTCGTCGATCACTTCCTGGTCGATCAAATGAAAGGCACGCAGTTGCAGATGCACCCGCCGCGCGATGAGGGAATCGCACTCAAGTTCGATGCGCCTTGGGAGGGCGGGTTCAGTGGCTACGTGAGCATCGTCCGCCTCGGCGAGCGGCTGCGCGCTTACTACCGGGGCAAGCCGGTGGCGAACAAGGATGGCAGCGCGGATGAAGTGACCTGCTGCGCGGAATCCAGCGATGGCGTCCACTGGACGCGACCGGATGTCGGCGCCTACGAGGTGCAGGGCACGCGGAAAAACAACGTGGTGCTCATGAACGCCAACACCTCCACCCACAACTTCAGCCCGTTCCGCGATGAGCGTCCCGGCGTGCCGGAGGACGAACGCTTCAAGGCGCTTGGCGGCACCGTGGATAGCGGTGGCCTGGCCGCGTGGAAATCGGCCGACGGCCTGCGCTGGCAGAAGATGGCGGAGGAGCCGGTGATCGCGAAGGCGCAGGTGCCATTCAAATACATGTTCGATTCGCAGAACGTGCCTTTTTGGTCCGCCGCGGAAGGCCGATACATCTGCTACTACCGCGTTTTCGAGGGCGGCATCCGTCGCATCGTGCGGAGCGAAAGCGCGGACTTTCTCAAGTGGTCGGCGCCTGTGCTGATGGAATACCGCAACCCTTTGGCGACCGCGCCCATCGAGCATCTCTACACCAACCAGACGAGTCCTTACTTCCGCGCGCCGCATCTTTACGTGGCCATCGCGGCGCGATTCATGCCCGGACGCCGCGTGCTCACCGACGAGCAAGCCGCCGCGATCAAGGTGAACCCCGGCTACTTCAAGGATACCTCCGACGCCGTCTTCATGACCACGCGTCCGGTCGAAGGTGCCGTGCACTCCTCGTCCTACGACCGCAATTTTCTCGAAGGTTTCATCCGCGGCGGCATCGGCGCGCAGAACTGGGTCTCGCGCACGAACTACCCCGCGCTGAACGTCGTCCAGACCAGCCCTGTGGAAATGTCGGTGTATGTGAATCAGGATTACGCCCAGCCGACCGCACACCTGCGCCGCTATTCGCTGCGACTGGATGGCTTCGCCTCGCTCCACACCGGCTACTCCGGCGGCCACATGGTCACCAAGCCGCTCATCTTCACCGGCCGCGAGCTGTCGCTGAACTTCTCCACCTCCGCCGCCGGTGGCGTGAAAGTCGGCATCGAAGATCCCGAAGGAAAACCAATCCCCGGCTTCTCCATCGACGATTGCCAGATGCAGATCGGCAACGAACTCGACCGGAAGGTGACGTGGAAATCCGGCACCGATGTCAGTGCCGTCGCCGGCAAACCCGTGCGGCTGCGTTTCTCGATGAAGGACGCGGACGTGTTCTCGTTCCAGTTTCAATAGCGGCAAAACCAAGCCCCGACAAATCTCCCCATGATCCTAAGCTCGTTCACCTCATCACTGCTGGCGGCGTTTCTCTGCATTACGCCCATCGTAGCTGCCGGTGATTTCAAAGTGGGTGTCGCGCAGGTGGACATTACACCGACGAACGGCACGCCGATGGCCGGCTACTACAAGTTCCGCGCGGTCGGCGGGGTGCTCGATCCGATCTTCGCGAAGACGATTGTCGTTGAGCAGGATGGCGCGCGCGCCGCGCTCATCGTGCTGGATCTGGTGGGAACGACCCGACCGCTCGTGGCCGAGGCGCGCAAGCTCATCGAAGAGCAATGCCAGATTCCCGCGGAGCGCGTGATGATCTCGGCGACGCACACCCATACCGGACCACAACTACCGCGCGGCTCGATGATGGACGAAATCACCAAGGTCAATTCTCCGCCAGGTGTCCAATACGTGAGCACGCTGCCGGGGCTGATCGCAAAATCAGTGCAAGAGGCGCTCGCGAATCTCAAGCCAGCCAAGGCCTCTGCGACGATCGGCAAGGCCGATGGGATCAGCTTCAACCGCCGCGTCATCGGCAAGGATGGGAAGTGCATCTGGCAGCCGCGTAAGATCGACCTGGCCGTGGAGCGGCCCGCCGGGCCGGTCGATCCCGACCTCGGCCTGCTCGTGTTTGATTCAATCGAGCCGCACCAGTCGCCGATCGCCGCGTATGCGAATTTCGCGATGCACCCAACGAGCGTCGGCGGAGGGTTGCGCATCTCGGCGGACTATCCCGGCGTGCTGACGAAGCTGCTCCGCGAGCGCCACGGCGCGGAGATGATTTCCGTGTTCGCCAACGGCTGTTGCGGCAACATCAATCACACCGATTACCTGAGCGGAAATCCCCAACGGAATACGCTCCAACTCGGGACGGCGCTCGCCGACGTGGCGACGCAATCCTGGCCCAGCCTGCAGCCGATGAAGACCTCCGCGCCCCGCGCGCGCTCGATCACCGTGAAGCTGCAACGCCGCGCGGTCACCGATGCGGAACTCGCGAAAGCGAAGGACGTAGCCAACCGGATGTTCACCGAAAACCTCGGCACCGTGCCGATGGCCGAAGCCGTCTGCATACTCGAAACGATCGCGAAACAGGACGTGCCGCTCGAAGCCGAGGTGCAAGTGATCGCCTTTAGTGACGACCTCGCCATCGTCGCGCTGCCCGGTGAGATTTTCGTCGAACTCGGCCTCGCCATCAAAGCCGCGTCGCCCTTTAAGCGCACCTTTATCGCGGAGCTGGCCAATGGCAGCGTCGGCTACGTCCCGAACCGCGAAGCCTATCCGCAGGGCAACTACGAAGTCGTCAGCGCTCGCGGCGCTGAAGGCTCTGGCGAACGTCTCGTGGAGGAGGCGGTGAAGCTCTTGAAGGAGCTGGCTAAACCGTAGATCCGCCGCTGAAAAGGGCGGTGTGCCTGCCGGATTGGTCGAGGACGATGGTATTCCACTCAGCGATGGCGAATCCCGGTTGAGGCGGCCGGAGCTGTCCCGCTCGCTTAAAATCGCACAGGCATCAGGAGGTTCGGGTCAAGGTTGCGTCACTTCCAGGCGCATGAATCGGTCGTTGCCACCAGCGATCGGCACATGGTCGCGCACGGTGACGGTGCGGAGGCCGGCGTTGACGGTGCTGCTGACCTCGATGAGGCCTGCGGTCGTCCAACTCGCGGGGGTGAGCTCGGCGCCGGCTTGCACCGCGTAAGTGATGCCGGACGGTGCGGGCTCGGGGCGGGTGTACGTGAACGTGAGGTAGTCGCTGCCGGCGTCGGTGGTGGTGCCGTCGCTGAGGCGGCCGGCATTGCCGTTGACGGCGGGGGCGAGGCCGAGGGCGTATTTGATGAGGTTGGGCAGGCCGTCATTCGCAGGGCTGGCGGTGGCGCTGCCCTGGCCGCTGGCGTCCATGGGCAGGCCGTTGGCGAGGAGCCACTGCTGGTATCCGGTGGCGGTGCCGGGGGCTGGCTGGGTGAAGTCATACCATTGGTCGCCGCCGTTGGTTTCCTGACTGAGGAGGTAGTAGCTGGTGTTGGCGGCGAGGGTGATGGGCGCGGCGAGCGGGGTGTAGGCGAACTGCCCGCCGGGTGCGCCGAGAGTGGCGACGCTGGCGGTGGCAAGGTCGGCTCCGGTGGTGGCATCAACGAGCTTGACGGTGTGGGTGCCGGTGTTGCCGGGGACGACCCAGCGGCCGAGCTGATCGACGAGGGCGGTGGTGGCTCCGGTGGTGAGCTTCAAGCCAAGCCAGCCAGTGTAGTCATTGCGCAGCGTGGTCATGCTGTGGCCAACGGTGAAGGGCTGGGCGGGGAGCGAGTAACGGAAACTCAGCGGCCCGTAGCAGTTGTTGGCGCTGTAACCGGCGGCGTAGGTGGCCCCGCTGGAATAGACGGCGTTGTTCACGGTGGCCACAGTGCTGGGGTAGGTCAGGGTGTTGTTGGCTTCATACCATTGGTCGCCACCGCTGGTTTCCTGGGTGACGAGGTAGTAGGAGGTATTGGCGGCGAGAGTGACGGGGGCGGAGAGCGCGGCGTATTTGAATCCGACGGGCGCGCCAGCGGTGGCGATAGAGACGGAGCCGCCGGGCACATCCACATCGGTGGCGGCATCCACTAGCTTGACGGCGTGGGCGCCGCTATTGCCGGAGATGACCCAGCGAGCCAGCTCGCGGATGACAATGGGATTGGCCCCAGTGGTGAACTTCATGCCGAGACGGCTGCCGGAGTTGTTGCGGATGGTGGTGCTGAGTGTCTGGCTGGTGACGAAGTTCTGCGTCGCCGGGTAATACATGAAGCCGGTGGGCACATAGCCATTGCCGGGCGCGGCGTTGGCCCGGTTGAAAGTGAGGCTGTTGGTGGACCAGACGGGGTTGTTGATGGTGGCCACCCTGGTGTGCAGCAGGCTGGCGCTGGTGGCCCAGGAGGAGCTGCCCGCCGCATTGCTGGCGCGGAGGCGGTATTCGTAGATGACGCCGGGCAGCGCGGTGCCGTCGGTGAAGGTGGTGGCGTTGGCGGCGACGGTTTGCAGCAGGGTCCAGGTGCCATTGGCCGCGCGGCGCTCGATTTGGAAGCCGGTCTCGTCGGTGGCGGCATCGAGCCAGGTGAGGACGAGGCTGCTGCTCGCGCCGGGGGCGGCGGTGAGAAAGCCAGGGCGCAGCGGCTCCAGCGGCGCGTAGGTGAACTCAAGGGTGGGCGGCACGGCAGTGGCGTGCTCGCGCGAGGCGAAGGTCATGCTGCTGCCCGTGCTCTGATTTCTGATGACGAGTGTGACGAGGTTGTTGGGGCCCCTGTTGTCACTGAGGTTTTCGGGAGGGTAAAAACCGACTTCGAAGACACTGCCGTTGGCAGGTGCTGCGAAAATGAAGCTACCAGCCAGCGAGACGGTGGGGGCCAGATTGGCACCGTTGCTGGTGTTGTTCTGCGGGGCGTTGTTCCAAGTGAGGGCGGACTCGGCCCATGTGTCGGAGCTTTCGCTGCTGAGCAGGGAGGTATTACCATTGAAGAAGGTGGCGGGGATGCCCTGGGTGCTGAGGACGGTGAGCTTGAGGGTGGCGGTCTTGAAGGTGGCGGCGGGCAAGCTGCTGAGGTCGAAGCGGAAGTAGGCTTTGCTCGTGGCTGTGACGACGCCGCCCATGGTGGCGACCAGGACGGAATCCTGCGTGCCGGACGCGGCATCCGGCGTGTCAGCGCGCACGCTGGCATCCGCATTGCCCGCGCCATCGGTGGTCAGGGAGAAGATGCGGTCCGCCGGCGGTGTGACTAGACGTTCTGTGGTGCTCCAGCCGCCATCGCCCACGCTGTTGTAGGCGTGGATGCGGTATTGGTAGGCGGTATCCGATGCGAAGTTGTAATCGGTATAGGAGGTGGTGGTGCCAGAGGGGATGTCGATGAGGTCGAGACTGCCATCATCCCCACGGCGCTCGATGCGGTAGCCAGCGGCAAAGCTGGCAGCGGTCCAACTGACCGTGGTCTGGCTGGGATCATCATAAGCGGCGCCCAAGCCGCTATAATAGGAGAGCGTGAGCCCGGTGGGCACGCCCGGCGGCGTGGTGAAGTCCTCGATGGTGACATTCTGGAAAGTGCCGAGCTGGAAGTCGCCGAAGTAGGTGGTGCTCGATGCCCAGTCGTTGGAGTAATGGAAGATGCCCCACAGCGCGGTGGCAGGCATGCCGGGGACGCTGCCGCTGCCCAGCGAGAGCCAAGTCGTGCCGTCGGCGGAGGCTTCGCCAAAGAATATGGTGCCGATGCGGGTGATGCGAATCCAGCGTGGAGTGTCCAGATTGTTGTCCGTGCTGGGCGTGACGGTGGTGATACCGCCGACGGTGGCGCGGTAGGCGAGCTTGCTGCCATAGGTGCCATTGTTGCTGTTCACCGCCGTGGCAGCGGAAAAGGTGTTGTTGGCGGTGGAAGCGCGCACCATCACGGCCATGTAAGCATTGCCCTGGAGCGGCACGCCACTGGGCACATACGCGGTCATCACCCCGTCGCCGGTGCGGCTTTGGTAAACGAAACGCCCGGCCTCCGAGGTCGCTTGGTTGGTGACGCCGAGACCGCCGAGCGTGGCACTGCCGATGACGCCCTCGGCGCTCACGGATGGCGAGCTGTCGGTGAGGCTGCCGAGCAGGGTCTGCTGCCACGGGGCATTGAGCGTGGCGGTGGGATCTTCGATGAGCGCGGCGACGCTGGTCCACTGCGCGAGACCGGAGCCGCCGGTGGGCGTGGTGAGGTTCACCTTGAATTGACGCGGGAGCTGCGGCGTGCCGGTGTTGGTCACGGGCACAAGGATGTCCTTGCTCCCCGTCTCGCCATCCGCCCAGATGAGCGTGCCGCTGGTGCTGGTGAAGTGCGTGCCAGCGAGGGCGCTAAGGTTTGCCGTGGCATAATTCACACCCACGTTGCCCACCGCGCCGCCGAAGCGCTTGACGGCGATGGTGGCGGTGCCTGCGGTCTTGTTCACCTTCATCTTAGTGGTCGTGAACTCGATGAACCCGGCCAGCGCGTCGAAGGACACCTCATTGGACGGCACAGAATCCCCCGCCGCGCCAGTAGCGATGACGCGGTAGAAATACACGTTTCCCTGCGTGAAAGGGCCGGCATCGGTGAAGCTCATTGCATTGGCCGCGAGGGTGCCCACGGTGCCGTAGGCACCACCGGCGTTCGTCTTGCGCTCGACGCGATAGCCGGTCTCGTCGCCCGCATTATCCTGCCAGGACAACTGCGCGTTCGTGGCGCTGGTCTGCGCGGTGATGGCCAGTTCCGAGGGATTGCGCGGCCCGCTCGTGACCGCGCCGCTGGCGGTGATGGTGACGGGCGAGCCGACGCTCAGATTGTAATAAGAACCACCCGGCACGCTATCTAGCTTTAAGGTGCGCACGAGGTAGGTGTAAGCAGTGCCGACGGTCGCCGTGTTGTCCGCATAAGTGGTGCCTACCTGCGGTGTGGGCGTCAATTTCGTGAACGGCCCGGCGGTGCTCGTGGCGCGATAGACATGGTAGCCCTGCAAGCCGCTCTCGGCGGACGCGGCCCATGAGAGATTCACCAGCCCGCCCGCGCTCGTCGCACCCAACCCGCGCGGCGGTGCCACCTGATGCAGTCGCAGCGCTGGATCGCCCATCAGACCCATGTGAGCCTGACTAGTAAAACTGCCCAGCGAATAATTACCGCCGCCGCTCAGTCCGAGGTTCATCGAGAGTCTCATACCATAGCCGAAGGTCTCCCCCATGCCCAGATGGTGCATGTAGTGGCGCGGACGTCCGGCCCAGAAGCAAACGAGCCCGAGGTTGTCACCCGTGGCATTGCCAGCGAGGGCGGCGCGCATCAGGTTGTTGTCTGAATCCCAGTCGCCGTGGTAGCTGCCGAAGATGCTGGTGAAAACCGCCCGGCTGGCCAGATGGCCCAGGTCGGTAGTGTTGCCAAACGCTCCGGCTGACTCATAGCTGCCAGCGCCATTCACATGGCCCCAGAGATAGCTCTGTCCACCGGCATAAGCGGGGAGGAACCACTGGCCGCCTGACGCCTCGTCAATCGGCGCGCCCGGTGCCTGGCCCACGCCCGTATAGGCCAGCGACCAACCGGAGATAGCAAAGGCTTCGCCGCTAAACTGGCCGAACCCGTCCCGAATGATCGAGCGGCGCGGGATGGCGGCATACGCCCCCTGCTTGTGGCGGAAATCGTGCGCCCGGCGCAGGTAGCGGCGCAGGCGCGTGGTTTCCGTCATGCTCGTGGACGGAGCGCGGTTGATGCGGTCCAAATCCACGCGCCCCACCTGTAACTCCACCGAGCTGGGGAAGACGGATGGGTCGAACTTGCCGTCGCCGGGGATGTTGTCGTTCTGGGTGCGCGAAGCCGCCGTGTTGTTCACCGTGGAGTCCGTCCAGATGCCGTCCATGTCGCCGTAGTAGCCGTCCGCCGGCCACGCGCCCCCGTGATCGGGGTGGCCGTCCGCAGCGGCATTGCCCGAATACGGCACCGGCACATGGCCGAGCACATAGACCATCTTTACATTCGCCGGATCGGCATCGTAGGCCGCCTTGATCAGCGCCTTCGTGCTGACCGCCGTTCCTAAGCGCGGTGCGCTGATCTGCTGCACCGTCCAGCCATCCGCCGCCAGATCGAGCTGAAGCTGCGCGATCTCCGGCGCGAGCGGCGCGGTCATCGTGTCATCAATCACGAGCAGCAGCTTACCGCGATCATGCACCTCCGGCACCTTCACCCCGGCGGAGAGGTAGCCGATGGCCGGACTGGGCGACACACTGCTGAGCGTGCGCTCCATCCAGTATTCATACTCGATGCCCGGCAGCACCGTGCTGTCCGCGTAACTGGTCTGAGTCGTCGTGAGCGTCGCCTGCAGCACCCATGTCGTTTCCCCCTTGAGCCGCCGGTGCATTTTTTGCGCCGTGATGTTCGCCTGCAACTGCTGCGTCCAGTTCAGCGTGATGTGCGGCACGGTGTCCGATACAGCGGCGGAGAGCGGCACCACATGATCCTTCGGCACAGCGTGGAGCGAGGCAGGGGCCGAGGCGAGGACTAGACACAGTGCGGCAAAGTATTTTCTCATGACTGGAATATGTGAAGATGCCATGCCACCCGCAGATTAAGGAGACGTAATTCATGCAACGGTTGCACGATTCGTCATCCTGACGCATCATTGCGCAGCCGCCATGAAGCCCAAGAACCACTGCACCGTGCGCGACATCGCCGCCCACTCGGGCGTCTCGCCAGCCACCGTGTCACGCGCCCTGCGGCATGACCCTCGCATCACCGAGGCCGTGCGGCTCAAGGTCGTGAAAGCCGCAGCGAAACTCGGCTACCGGCGTGATCCCAAGCTGGCCCAACTCATGAGCCATATGCGCGCTACCAAGCAGCGCGCCTTCCAGGGCACACTCGCTTGGATCACCGACTCTGATTTGGACTTGCCCGCCGAGACCAAAGTGCACGATCTCTACTGGCCATCCGCCGTGCAGCACGCGGAGGCACTCGGCTACCAGCTCGAATGCTTCCCCAACGCCCGGCACACCGATGCCGCCCGCATTAAACGGCGGCTGCGCGCCCAGGGCATTCAGGGCATCGTCATCCAGCAGTTCAAGGAGGCGTTTCACGTGGCCGACTGGCCAATCCACTGGCGTCGCCTTGCGGTCGTCCACAGCGGCTCATGCCAGACCGTCCCCAGCTTCGACAGCGTGGATGCCGATAGCATCTCCAACTGTGTGGCCCTGCTGGAGAAACTCACCCAGCTCGGCTACCGACGGATCGGCATCTGCACGACCGAGGAGATCGAGCGAGCGATCAGCTTCGATCTCAGCACCGCGAGTCGACGGTTCAGCCTGCTGCATCCCGGCGTGGAGGAGTTGCCGCCCTGTCTGCTGCCCGATCTCAGCTTCGCCGCCGCCCGCACCGCCGCGCACTGGATCGAGCAGCACCGCGTGGACTGCGTCGTCTCCCAAGTGCGCGGCATGAAGGAGCTGCTGGAAAGCACTGGCAGACGGGTGCCCGAAGACATCGGCCTCGCCTGGCAGGGGGTGAACCCCCACAGCAGTAACTCCGGCATGTGGCAGCGGGAGGACATCCTTGCCGCCGTCATCATCGAGACCTTGATCGCCAGCGTCGAGCAAGGTCGTCTCGGTCTCCCTGCCGTGCCACGCCTCACACTCATCCCCGGCATCTGGCATCCGGGCGCGACTTGGCGGTGAGGGGTAAAGTCAGCGCTTCGAGCCACAATCACTCTTTGTTACACATTCACTTCCGACCATGGTTTCGTTTTGAACTGCGCAACCTCCGCCCGGGAACCGATAATCTCGACCTCGATACGAACTTCGGCGAGGGACTTGGCGGCGTTCCGCTCCCGAAAGAACAAGCCGGGGCGCGAACAGCCCGGGCGAACATCGGTAAGCCGTTCCTCGCGCAGACAATACTTCACAAATGCCCGACCCCTCAGAGCCAGCGCCCGCTTCGGAGCAGTTCATCACGCTGCTCAATGCTTCCCATGGGCGGCTGCTGGGATTTCTGCGGGTGATGCTGGGGAACAGCGCCGATGCGGAGGACGTGCTGCAGCGCGCGAGCATGACGATCTGGCGGAAATTTGCGGAGTACGATCCGAGCCGGGACTTTTTCGCTTGGGCGAGCAGCTTTGCCTTCTACGAGGCGAAGAATTTCCAGCGCGCTGCGGCGCGTTCGCGGTTGCACTTCGATGATGAGCTGATGCAGCGGCTCGCGGACGAGCGCGTGCCGGACCTCGATCATCGGGACGCGCGGCTCGCCGCCATGGATCGGTGCATCGAGGAGCTGGACGCGCCGAGTCGCGAATTGGTTCGCGAGTTCTACCTGAACAACACCGAAATCGCGGCGCTGGCGGAGCGGCTCGGGCGCGCACCGCAGACCCTTTACAACAAACTTAACACGCTGCGCCGGCTGTTGGGCGAATGCATGAAACGGCGCCTGGCGCAGGAGGCATGAACGTGAATCCGAACGATCAGGAATTGCACCGGCTGTTTGTTGGCAAGGCGGATGGGACGATCACGCCGGAGGAGCACGGGCGGCTGTCCGAGCTGCTGAAGAACTCCGCCGAAGTGCGCAGCCAGTGGTTCGCGTTTCTGGATGCGGAATCGGCCTTGCTGGCGTGGTCGCAACGCGAGGCGCTGCGCAGCGAGGAAGGCGTGGGGATTGTGATGACCGGGAACGAACGGGCCTTCTCGGAGCAGCGCTCGGGCGGAGGGCTGCGGTATCTCGGCGCGCTGGCGGCGGGGATTGTGATCGGGCTGGTGGCGTGGTCGATCTGGCTCCGCTCGGCGGATCGTGCGCCGGGGAATTTGACGGCGCAAAGCGAGGCGACGACTTCGAGCGTGGCGGTGCTGGCGCGCGGGGTGAACATGGAATGGGATCGGACACTGGCGGCGCCGGCGGTGAACGCGCCGCTCCAGCCCGGCCTGCTGCGCCTGCACAGTGGGGTGGTCGAGATCGAGTTTTTCCAAGGCGCTCGGCTCTGCGTCGAGGGACCGGCGGAAATTCAGCTCGTCTCCGCGGGCGAAGCCTTTTGTCGCTATGGACGTTTCAGCGCGCACGTGCCGCCGCAGGCGCGCGGGTTTCGCCTCGGCACGCCAAAGGGTGACATCGTGGATCTCGGCACCGACTTCGGCCTCGATCTAAATGAGACTTCGCCCGAGCTGCACGTCTTCAAGGGCGAGGTGGAACTCCATCAACCGAAAACCGCGATGCGGATGCTGACTACGGGCACGGCGGCGGGTCTCGAGCAGCCTGGCTCGACGCGCACGCTGGTCGCGAATGCTGCAGCGTTCACCTTCAGCCGCGATCTCGATGCTCGCGTGACTGCCTCGGGGCGCGAAGCTTTCGACCGCTGGCAGGCCGCGAGCGCGCGCTGGAATGCCGATCCCGATGTCCGGCTGCGGCTCGACTTTCAGGACGAAAAGGGCGCCCGCTCGCTGCGCAATGTCGCCGCGAATGGCGGGAACATTGCTGCCGGAACGATCGTCGGCGGCAACTGGACGGAAGGCCGCTGGCCGGGCAAAGGCGCGCTGCAATTCCGCAGCGTGAGCGACCGCGTGCGGCTCAATCTGCCCGGCGAATACCGGCAGTTCACGTTCTCCGCGTGGGTGCAACTCCACGGCCTCAGCACGCGGCAAAGCCAAAGCTCGCTCTGCATGAGCCAGGGGATCGAGACTGGTGGCATTCACTGGCAGGTCCTGCACGACGGCTCGCTCTGCCTCGGCATCGTTGCAAGTTCGCGCCCGAGCGTGACGGACGATTACATCAGCCCGGTGGTTTTCACCCGCGAGCGTTTCGGCCAGTGGACGCATCTCGCCGCCGTGTTCGACATGGCCACGCGCGAGGTGCGTTTTTATGTGAATGGCGAACGTCTCTCGCGGCACGCGATTAAAGGGGCGGTGGTGCCCAAGCCCTCGCTGGCCGAACTCGGCAACTGGATGCCGTCGCCTGATTACCCCGGGTCGCATCCGGTGCGGAATTTCGTCGGCGCCATGGACGACTTCAGCCTCTGCGCCCGCGCGCTCAACGACAGCGAAGTGCGCAAGCTCGCGGAGTGAGCGCCGCCATTATTTCCAATCCCCCGAACGATGAAGAATCTCCTCGCAGCTCTGCTCCTTCCGCTGGCCAGCTTCACGCTCACGTTGCGCGCGGAGGTCGTCGCCGGTCGCTACGACATGGCGACGGTGCGCGATGTTTCCACGTTGGAAACGCGCGTCATCGAAGACTGGCATCCGTGGCCGAAGGACGCGGCTGTGCGGCAGAAGCTCGTCGAGATCACGGTCGGCGAATGGTGGCCGGGCCAGAAGGTGCGACTGCCGGTGACTTTTCTCGCCCCGACCGCGGGCGGCCCGTGCCGGAACTTGATCGTGGGCAATGCGGGCGCGGATTTGAAGGCGGCATCGCCAGCCGGTGCGATGCTGCGTTTGATCAAGGAAAGCGGCGTGGGCGTGGTGCTGATCGGCATGACGACGATCGACGCGATGGAGCCGCTCGGAAAACTCGACGTCGGGATGAAGGAGCATTTCCTGAAGAGCAAGGACGCGCGGTTCACGCCGGCGTGGATCTGGGGCCTGAGCGACATGCGCGCGCTCACCGCGGCGATCGCGGAGAAGGAGGTTTTTCAGCCGGTCAAAGTGCTCGCGACTGGTGGCTCGAAGCGCGGCGTGGCCACCGCGGCGGCGGGCATTGCGGATGACCGGTTCACGGCGATCATGCCAGTCGTCGCGCCGATCATCGATCCGCCCGGCGGGCCTTATGTGGAAGGCCTGAAGCCTGCGGGAATCACCGCGGCCAACGAGCAGTTCCTCGCGGATCTCGCGGCGGGGAAGATCGCAAACGCGCCCGCGACGGCGGTGGAGCCGCTGGTTTCGCGGGACAAAATTCGCGCGGCGGAGCGCATCACCGTCGAGGAGGCCCGCGGCGCCGGATGGAGCGACGCAGATATGAAAGCCGCGAGCACGCTCGCCTGGGAGGTTTGCCGCACGACCAAATATCTGCCCGCACTGAAAAAGCGTGGTTTGGAGATCTTCTACAACCAAGGCTCCAACGACAATGTGAGCCCCGGTTTGCGAGAACTCGGCCAGCGCTTTCCCGACCTGCCGATCTACGTCGTGCCGGGCGGACAGCACGGCGGGGCAAAGACCGCGGGATTTCTGAAACAGGTCGGCTCGCTGCCCGAGGTGGACGAAAATCTGTTTGCCTTTGCGCATCATCATTTCTTCAACGCTCGACCGATGGTGGCGCCGCCGAAGGTGACTCAGCAGTGGGACAGGGCCACGCACCGCATGCGCGTCACCGTCACCTTTCCCGACAAAGCCGAACCGCAGAAAAACGACGTGTGGTGGTCGGTGAATCGTCACGCGGACTACACTTTCGCGATGGAATACGACACGTGGGAATCCGCGCCGCTGCGGCAGGCCGGCCCGGCCACGTTCACTGGCGAGGTGATTCTCCCGAGCAAACCTAAAACGCTCGACCTCGTAACCGTGCATCAGCACACGGCCAACGGATCGACGCTCACCTTTTCCAGCCCGCTGCTGCGCCCGGAAATCCCGTGACGATCGAGGATCTGCCCATCACTTCCACCGTTCGGCTTCGAATGCACTGGCTGATCCCTTTCCTCGCCTGCTTGCTCCTGGCGCCGATCACTGGCTGGGCCGGGCCGCTCGAGGCGGGCGTCGCCCGGATGGAGATCACCGATCGCAGCGCGGGACCGGTCAACGATCCGTCGTTTGTGAAGGCGCTCGTGCTCAAGAACGGCAGCACCGTGGCGGTGATCGTGACGATCGATGTCGTGGCCATCGGGGAGATCGGGCGGATCGGAAATGGCTTTCTCGCGGCGGTGCGTGCGCAGCTTCAGCAAGAGCTCGGGATTCCACCCGCCAACGTCCTGATCACGGCCAGCCATTGTCATAGCGTGGTGCGCGCGGACACGGAGGCGCTGACCGTCCAGGCGGTGAAGCAGGCGTGGAAAGCGATGGTGCCGGTGAAGGTCGGCGCGGGCACCGGACACGAAGATCGCATCAGCGAAAATCGCCGGTTGAAGATGAAGGACGGCAGCGAGGTGGACATGCGGCGGGCCTACTCGATGCCGCGCGATGAAGACGTGGCGAGCGTCGGACCGATCGATCCGCAAATCGCGCTGCTGCGGCTGGATCGCGAGGATGGCCGCCCGCTCGCGGTGCTCTACCAATTCGCGTGTCACCCGATCATGAACCCGCCAAGCAAGGGGAACTCGGCGGACTTTCCGGGCTTCGCTTCGAAGGTGATCGAGGAAAATTTGGGTGCGGGGGCGATCGCGCTGTTTGTCCAAGGCTGCTGCGGCGATATCAACCCCGTGCGTTACAAGGAGGTGAGTCGTCCGGCGGATGCGGAGCCGCTGGGAAATCTGCTCGGGCTCAGCGTCCTGCGGGCGCTGAGGGGGATCGAGACCAAGGCCGCCGGTGAGTTGAAGATTCACAACGAAGTCATCGCCTTGCCGCGTGGCATCGATCTCGAGCGCCGCATCGCCGCGGTCCAGGCGCAGCAGGCCAAACTACTCGGATCGCTCAAACCGACGAACATCAACTTCAAGACCTTCCTGCCGCTGCTGCTGCAACAGAAGCTCTCGCCCGACTTTCCGTCGCACTACGCGCAGAGTTACCTGCACGACAGCGCGCTCGATCGAAAGGCGCTGTCTCAGCTCGATGCCGACAATCGCGCGAGCGTGGAAGCGTACCTGCAGAACCTCCAGATCATGGAGCAGCTCACGCGGCTGAATACGAATCTCGCCCTGCTCAAGAAGCACCTCGCGCAAAATGTGGCCGCCGGAAAACCGACGATCGATGTGGAAGTCGCCGGCCTGCGGGTCGGCGATTTCAAACTCGTGACCTTCCCCGGTGAACTGACCGTGCAAGTCGGGCTCAACATCAAGAAGGCCGCGAACGATCCGCACGCCTTCGTCGCCGGCTACACGAACGGCTATATCTATTACACCCCGACCGCCGAACAGCGCGGCAACAGTGGCTACGCCCAGGAAGATTGCGACTCGCTCGTGGCGCCCGAGTGGCAGAAAATCTTCGAGGCGAAAGCGGTGGAGGTCTTGAAGGGATTGTGAGCGCGCCGCCCTTGCGCCTTAAATAGCCCGCACCAATCATGAGCATCTGCCTCTGTCTCCGCCGCTTTGTCGTCGCGTTTGCCCTCTGCCTCGTCCTCGCTCCCTGGGCAGACGCACGCGAGCCGCAGTTCGAGGTCGCGGTGCAGCAGGATGTGATGGTGCCGATGCGTGGTGGCGTGAAACTCGCAACCGACGTTTATCTCCCAGCGCGAGGTGGGCAGCCGCTCGCGGAACGACGGCCAGTCATCCTCACGCGCCTGCCTTACGGTAAGGCCAGCGCGAAAAGCTTCGGCGAATACTACGCGGCGCGCGGATACGCTTTTGTGGCGCAGGACACGCGCGGGCGTTTCGGCTCGGAGGGCGTCTGGCGCTTCCTGACTGATGACGGCAAGGACGGCTGGGACTGCGCGGCGTGGATCGGCGCGCAGCCTTGGTCGAATGGGAAAATCGGCATGCTCGGCACGTCTTACGTCGGCGGCACGCAACACGCCATGGCCCTCGAAAAGGTGCCGCAGCTCACCACGGTCATCCCCGTCGATGCGGCGTCGAACATGGGCCGGCAAAGCATGCGCAACGCGGGCGCGTTTGAGCTGCGCTTTTGGAACTGGATCATGCTCAACGCCGGTCGCGGCAGCCGTGCGGGGCGCGACCCGGCCAAGGCCGCACTGCTCAAGGAGATGGCGGACGCGCGTTTCGACTACCTCCCGCTCCTGCCGCTGCGCGTGGGCACCACGCCGCTGAAGCTCGCGCCGGAGTACGAGGAGTGGCTGACCCAGGCGATGAGCCACGGCGCAGACGACGCCTTCTGGTCGCAAAACAACATCCTCGCTGATCCCACCCGCTACAAAGACATCCCGGTCTATCTCGTCGGCGGCTGGTACGACTCGTGGGCGGGCAATACGACCGCGAATTTCCGCGCGTTGAGCAGCACTTTGCAGAGCCCGGTCTACCTCATCATGGGCCCATGGATTCATGGCATGCAGGGCAAGACGGCGCACGGGCAGGTGGACTTCGGCCAGGACGCGGCGATTGCCGACGAACGCGCGTGGCGGCTGGAGTGGTTCGATCACTGGCTATTGGGCAAGGAAAACTCGGTCGGAAAAACCGCGCCGTTTGCCACGCGCGTGCGCATCTTTGTCATGGGCACCGGTGATGGTGGGAAGACCGCGGAAGGCTTGCTCCGGCACGGCGGCGCGTGGCGCGATGAGCACGAGTGGCCGCTCGCGCGGGCCCGCCTCACTCCTTATTACCTCCAGCCCGGCGGGCGCTTGGAAACAGATAGACTGACCACGGAGAGCATGAACACGCGCTTCGATTTCGATCCGCGCGATCCGGTGCCCACGCTCGGCGGCAATATCTCCTCCGGGGACGGCATCATGCAGCAGGGCGCGTGGGATCAGCGCGGCGGGGCGAAACTCTGGAACTGGCCGAAGCCGATCCCGCTCTCTGCGCGGCGCGACGTGGTCGTCTTCCAGACCGCACCGCTCGTGGAGGACATCGAGGTCACCGGCGAAATCGAGGTGAAGCTCTGGGCGTCGTCGTCCGCGGTGGATACCGACTTCACCGCGAAACTCGTGGACGTGTATCCGCCGAGCGCGGAGTGGCCGGGCGGCTTCGACCTCAACCTGACCGACGGCATCGTGCGCGCGCGTTTCCGCGATTCGCTCAAGCACGAAAAGCTGATGGAACCCGGCGAGGTCTATCCCTTCACGATCAAACTTTACCCGACCTCGAACGTCTTCAAAAAGGGTCACCGCATCCGGGTGGACATCTCGAGCAGCAACTTCCCGCGCTTCGACGTGAACCCAAATACCGGCGAACCGCTCAACGCCCATCGCCGCTTCGTAATCGCCACGAATACCCTGCGGCACGACTCGGAACATCCCTCGCACATCATGCTGCCGATTATTCCGGCCAGCGGAACTTCCGACGATTCCCATGCGCAATAATTTCCTCCCGTCGCCGGTAAGAATTGCGCCTGGCCGACAATACCCCGTGAACCCCTGACCAGCGCACCCTTGCTCATGACATCGAGAACCCCCGCCTTTTTCCGAGTGGTCCTGCTCGCTTGGGCGGCGGGTGGTGTGCTCGCTGCCGCGCCGCCTTCGGCGGAGCAGACGGAGTTTTTTGAAAAGCAGGTTCGGCCGGTGCTCGTCGAGCGCTGTTACGAATGCCACAGCGCGGAGAAGAAGACGAAGGGCGGGCTCGCGCTCGATACGCGCGAAGCCACATTGAAGGGCGGCGACACCGGCCCGGCGCTGGTCGCGGGCGATCCTGAAAAGAGTTTGCTCATCGAGGCGGTGCGCTACGCGAACCACGACTTGCAGATGCCGCCGAAGAAGCGGTTGTCGGAAGGCGAGGTGAAGGTTTTGGAAGCGTGGGTGAAGATGGGCGCGCCCGATCCGCGCGAAGCGGCGCCCGCGGTGAAGGTGGCGAAGACCATCGATATCGAAGCCGGGCGCAAACATTGGAGCTTCACGCCGCTCGCCCGAGTGGAGCCGCCGAGCGTCCCTCCGCTGGCCTCGCCGATCGATGGATTCATTCTCGCGAAGCTGGCGGAGAAAGGGCTGAAGCCAGCGCAAGCCGCTGAAAAACGCACGCTGCTACGCCGCGCCACCTTCGATCTCATCGGCCTGCCGCCGACGACGCAGGACGTTGACGCGTTTCTTGCCGACAGTGCCGCCGACGCTTTCGACCGCGTGATTGAGCGGCTCCTCGCTTCGCCACACTACGGCGAACGCTGGGGCCGGCACTGGCTCGACGTGGCGCGCTATGCTGACTCCAATGGCATGGATGAAAACATCGCCTTCGGCAACGCGTGGCGTTACCGCGATTATGTGGTGCGGGCGTTCAACGAGGACAAGCCGTTTGACCAATTCCTGATCGAGCAGATCGCGGGTGATCTTTTGCCGCCAAGCGAGGCAGCCATTTCCGCCACTGGTTTCCTCGCGCTCGGCGCACGCGTGCTGGCGGAACCTGATGTGCAGAAGCTCGAGATGGACATCATCGACGAGCAGATCGACACGATCGGCAAGGCCTTCCTGGGCATGACGCTGGGCTGCGTGCGCTGCCACGATCACAAGTTCGATCCGATCTCGCAGGAGGACTATTACGCGATCGCGGCCATCTTCCGCAGCACGCGCAGCCTCGCGACGGAGAAGATGGGCGCGATCAAGTTTTGGTACGAGCATTCCCTCGCCACGCCCGAGCAACTCGCGGAGAAAAAGAAGTTCGACGAGGCGTTGAAGGCGAAGAAAGCCGAAGTGGCGAAGTTCGTTGGACAGGCGCGGACGGCGGTGAAAGCTGAGGTGCAAAAACGCGCGGCGGACTACCTCGCAGCGGCGGCGCTCCTGCCCGCAAAGGCCACGCTCGCCGATGCCCAAGCCGCGGCGAAAGCGGACACGCTGGACGCGGACATCGTGTTCATCTGCCGGCAGTATTTGGAACGGAGCACCGAGCACCCAGTCTTTGCGACGTGGCGCGAGTTGGCGGCAAAGCAGGATGCCGAGGCCATCCGCCAACACTACGCGCCGATCTTCGCCGAGGCACTCACCGCGAAAAAGGGACCCGCCTACGACGCGCTCGTCGAGGCCAAGGGGTTCCTTGCGCTGCCAGCGAAAGACGCCGATGTGCTCGACGCCGAGACGCTGGTGAAGATCGCCGCGATGAACGAGGAGGTGACGAAGTTCGAGGTAACCGGCCCCGATCTGCCGGCGCTCATGAGTGTGGCGGAGACCAACACCGTGAAGACCCTGCCGGTCCACATTCGCGGCAGTTACCTCACGCTCGGCAAACCCGTGGAGCGCGGCTTTCCCGAAGTGATGCGGACGAGTTTCAGCAAGCCGATCCTGCCAGCCAAACGTAGCGGCCGCCTCGAACTCGCGCGCTGGATGGCGAGCAGTGAACATCCGCTGACCGCACGCGTAATCGTGAACCGCGTGTGGCGCTGGCACTTCGGCCAGGGGCTCGTGAGCAGCACGGATAACTTTGGCATTCTCGGCGGCAAACCTTCGCATCCCGAACTGCTCGACTGGCTGGCGCGGACCTTCATCGAGGACGGCTGGTCGATCAAAGATCTGCACCGGCTGATCATGAAATCGGCGACGTATCAGCAGGCGAGCAGCGTGAGCTTTTCCACTGCTGACCTGGCCGATCCGCGGCTCGTCGATCCGGAAAATCGTCTGCTCTGGCGAGCGAATATCCAGCGCCTCGAAGCGGAGCAGATTCGCGATGCGATGCTCTCCGTCAGCGGCTGGCTCGACACCACGATCGGCGGCAAGACGATCCCGCTGCGCAACCGGGAGTTCGTCTTCAACCACACCAGCAAGGACGCGACGACTTACGAAAGTCCGCGCCGCGCGCTCTACCTCCCGATCATCCGCAACCATCTCTACGACATGCTCGAGCAGTTCGATTACCCGGACCCGACCATGCCGACGGGTAGTCGGAACAGCACGGTCATCGCCCCGCAGGCGCTGATCATGATGAACGCGCCGGTGGTCATGGAAAGCGGCGCGCGGCTCGCGAAACGGCTCGCCGATTTACCGGACGACGAACAGCGCGTGCAGCAACTCTACGCCGCGCTTTACGGGCGCCCGCCGCTTGATCACGAGAAGGCGGATACGCTCGCTCTGATCCGCGACTTCAGCGCCGCGGACAAACCCGAGCGCGCGTGGGCGCTGCTCTGCCAGACGCTCTTCGCCGCAAACGAGTTCATCTACCTGAGGTAATCGCCATGCATCCGCAACCCATCCAGCCGATCACCCGCCGCACGATGCTGCAGCGCAGCGCCGCGGGCTTTGGCTACCTCGCGCTGCAAGCAATGCTCGGTCGTGAGCATGCGCAGGCCGCGGTAGTGAACCCGATGGCGCCGAAGCCGCCGCACTTTCCTGCGCGAGCGAAGCGCATCGTCTTCCTTTTCATGAAAGGCGGGCCGAGCCATGTGGACACCTTTGACCCGAAGCCGCTGCTCCAGCGCGACGATGGCAAACCGTATCCGTTCAAGCAGCCGCGCGTGCAATTTGCCGAAACGGGCAAGCTCCTGAAGTCGCCGTGGAGCTTCAAACAATACGGCCAAAGCGGGCTGCCGGTGAGCGAACTCTTCCCGCACGTCGCGCAGCATGTGGACGACCTGTGCATCCTGCGCTCGGTGCATGGCACCAATCCCGCGCACGGCGGCGCGCTGCTCAAACTGCACACCGGCAGCGACACGCAGGTGCGGCCGAGCATGGGCTCGTGGGTGCTCTACGGGCTCGGCACGGAAAACGAAAACCTGCCCGGCTTCATCACCATCTGCCCGACACTCGCACACGGCGGCGTGAACAATTGGGGCGCGGCCTTCCTGCCCGCCTACTGCCAGGGCACGCCGATCGGCAATGCCAGCATCCCGTCGGACAAGGCGCTCGTGCGCCACATCCGCAATGATCTGAACGGCAGCGCGGTGCAGCGGAAGCAGCTCGATTTCCTCGCGAAGATGAATCGCGAACATCTCGAACTCTCCGGCGCCGATCTCGCGCTGGAAGGGCGCATCAATTCCTTCGAGCTCGCCTACCGGATGCAGAGCACGATGCCCGAAGCGCAGGATGTGGGCAGCGAAAGCGAGGCGACGAAGAAGCTCTACGGCATGGATCAACCGGTGACGGAAAACTTCGGCCGCCAGTGCCTGATGGCGCGGCGTTTTTTGGAACGCGGCGTGCGGTTCGTGCAAGTCAGCCACAGCGATGGCGAGGTGCAGTGGGATCAGCATGGCAACCTTTTCAAAGGCCACTCCAAGAACGCCGCGGAAGTGGACAAACCGATCGCCGGTTTCCTCCAGGACCTGAAAGCGCGCGGCTTGCTCGACGATACGCTGGTCCTGTGGGGCGGCGAATTCGGCCGCACTCCGACTGCGCAGGGCGGCGACGGGCGCGATCACAATCCGCACGGCTTCACCATGTGGATGGCCGGCGCCGGCGTGAAGCCGGGCATCGCCTATGGGGCGACCGACGACTACGGCTACTTCGCGCAGGACGACAAAATCCACATCCACGACCTGCACGCCACGATGCTGCACCTGCTCGGGCTCGATCACGAAAAACTCACGCACCGCTATGCGGGCCGGGATTTCCGGCTCACGGATGTGGAAGGCCACGTCGTGAAGGAAATCATGGCTTAGACCCAACATCCCCTCGAACTATCAACCAGATCGACCTCACCCATCGTTGCGCCGTCATCACCGGCGGTGCCCGCGGAATCGGACTCGCCATCGCCACCCGACTGCTGAATTCCGGAGCCAGCGTTTCGCTTTGGGACGTGGACGCGGCGGCCCTTGCGCAAGCGGCGGGAGAGCTTGGATCGCTCGGCACGGTGCATACCGCGGTGGTGGATGTGACGAGTGCGGAATCCGCGGAGGCCGGTGCAGCGGCGTCGGCGCAGGCGCTCGGGAAGCTGGATATTCTGGTCAACAACGCGGGCATCGCCGGGAGCAACGCGAAGACCTGGGAGACCGATCCGCAGGAATGGCGGCGCGTGCTCGACATCAATCTCACCGGCCCCTTCCACTGCTGCCGCGCCGTGATCCCGCATCTGCTGCGCAACGGCTACGGGCGCATCGTCAACATCGCCTCGATCGCCGGCAAGGAGGGCAACCCGAACGCCGCGCATTACAGCGCCTCAAAGGCCGGCGTCATCGCGCTGACTAAATCGCTCGGCAAGGAACTCGCCACGAGCAACGTCGTCGTGAATTGCGTGACGCCCGCGGTCATCGCGACCGACATCCTCAAGCAAATGTCGCAAACGCACATCGACTACATGCTTTCGAAAATCCCGATGGGCCGCCTGGGTCAACCGGCGGAAGTGGCGGCGCTGGTCGCGTGGCTGTGCTCGGAAGACTGTTCCTTTACCACCGGCGCCGTGTTCGACCTCTCGGGCGGACGCGCCACTTACTAGACAGGATCTTTGCTTGGACCGCGCCGCGATCGTCTCCCGCCCCGCCTCCTGGAAATGGTGGATCACCGGCCTGCTCCTGCTCGCCACGACGATCAACTACATGGATCGCGTCACGCTCGCGAGCGCCTCAGTGCGCGTCACGCGGGAGCTGAACTTGAGCGATGCGCAGTATGGGAATCTCGAGCTCGCTTTCGGCTGGGCCTTTGCCGTGGGTTCGCTCGTCTTTGGTTTTCTCGCGGATCGGTTCCGCGTTTATTGGCTCTATCCGGCGGTGCTCGGCGCGTGGTCGTTCATGGGCATGGCGACCGGCTGGAGTCAGGGCTTCACCGAGTTGATCGTGTGCCGCGCGCTGCTGGGATTTTTTGAAGCGGGGCACTGGCCTTGCGCGCTGAAGACCACCTTCGCGCTGCTCAGCGAAAAGGACCGCACCATGGGCAATAGCGTGCTGCAAAGCGGCGCTTCCATCGGCGCGATTATCACGCCGCAGATCATGAAGCTGATGATCACGGACCAGCCGGGATCGTGGCGCACGACCTTCATCGTCGTGGGTGCCGTGGGATTTGTATGGGTCGCGATGTGGTTCATCTTCCTGCGCCCGCGCGATCTGGATCATGCGCCGGTGACGACTGCAAAGGAAGACGCGCTCGGCCTCGGGGTGATCGTGCGCAGTGGAAAATTTTGGGCGGTCGCGCTGCTCATCGTCGGCGCGCAAGCGGTCTGGCACGTCTATCGCGTGTGGCTGATGAAGTTCCTGCAAACCGGCCGCGGCTACGCAGAGAAGGCGGCGCTGGACTTCAATTCGTTCTACTTCATCGCCACCGATGTCGGCTGTATCGCCGCTGGCGTCATCTCGCTCTGGCTGGTGCGTCGGTGGGCACTGTCGCCGCACGATGCCCGGCGCCGCGTTTATGCGAGCGCGTGTTTGCTCACTTCGTTGAGCGTTTTCATCCCGTGGCTGGGGAAAGGCTGGCCGCTCCTCGCGATCCTGCTGCTCATTGGCGCTGGCGCGCTGGCTTTGTTTCCCTGCTACTACAGCTTCGTGCAGGAACTCTCGCCGCATCACGTCGGCCGTCTCACCGGTCTGCTGAGTCTGTGGGTCTGGGCGGTGACTTCGCCGATGCACAGTTTTTTCGGCCTGCTCGCCGACCGCAGCAAAAGCTACGATCTCGGTCTGGTGATCGCGGGACTGGCGCCGTGGATTGGCGTCTTTGCGATGAAGTTCCTCTGGCGGCGCGACGATGCACTCGCCGCGCCTGCCAAAACTTCGCCGGTCTGATATTCACCCTCGATCCCCAGAAATGAAAACTTCCTCGCTCGCCCGCCGTTGCTCCCTCTGCGCTGTCGCCGCCCTGCTCGCGGCGGCGTTGTGCCCCGCTCGCGCTGAATTCAAGGCGGGAGCCGTCGCCGTGGACATCACGCCGCCGAAGCTGCCGGTGATCGTGAACGGCAGCATGCTCAGCCGGTCGGTGGACAAGGTGAAAACGCGCATCCATGCCCGCGCCGTCGCGTTCGCCGATGGTCAGGAGCAACTCGTCATCGTGGTCGTGGATAGCTGCATGATGACCCGGCCTTTGCTCGATGAAGCCAAGGCGCTGGCCGAGAAACGCACGGGCATTCCCACGAACCGGATGCTCATTTCCGCCACGCACGCGCACAGCGCGCCGGCCTCGATGGGCTGCCTCGGCACCGACCCCGACCCGGCCTACGTGCCCTTCTTGCGCGACAAATTGGTGGAAGCCATCGCCGCCGCCCAGGCCGCACTGGAGCCCGCGCGCGTCGGATTCGCGAAAGGGGACGCGGCGGATTTCACGGCGGTGCGCCAGTGGATTCGGCGCCCGGATCGCCTCGCCGAGGATCCATTTGGAAACATAACCGTGCGCGCGAATATGCACGCCGGGCGGAAGTGGGATGACGTCACCGGCGAAGCGGGCCCGGAAGATCCCGAGCTGTCGCTCATCTCGATCCAATCGCGCGATGGCCGCCCGCTCGCCGTGCTCGGGAATTTCTCGATGCACTACTTTGGCGATCAGGACATCAGCGCGGATTACTTCGGTCTGTTCGCCGAAGGGCTGAAGCAGCGCCTCGCTCCCGAGTCGAAATTCGTCGGCATCATGTCCCACGGCTGCAGCGGCGACATTTACCGCGTGGATTACAAAGTGCCGGAGAAGGATCGCCCGAAGCCGACGATCGACGAATACACGAACGGCCTGCTCGACATCGCGATGACGGCTTACCAAGGCATCCGCTATCGCGACGACGTGGAACTCGCGATGACTGAGCGGCGCATGACGCTCAACTACCGCGTGCCCGACAAGCAGCGCCTCGAATGGGCGCAACGCGTCGTCACGGAAATGGGCGACCGGCTCGCGAAGACGCCGACGGAAGTTTACGCGCGCGAGCAGATCATCCTGCACGAGGAGCAGAAGACCGAGATCGTGGTACAGGCGCTGCGCCTCGGCGACATCGGCATCGCCACCACGCCGTGCGAGACATACGCGATCACTGGCTTGAAGATCAAAGCCGCCAGCCCGCTGCCGCACAACATGGTGATCGAACTCGCTAACGGCGGCGACGGTTACATCCCGCCGCCGGAGCAGCATCTCTTCGGCGGCTACAATACCTGGGCCGCGCGCTCCGCTGGATTGGAGGTGCTGGCCGAGCCGAAGATCACCGAAGCGGCGATCGAGATGCTGGAAAAGATCAGCGGGAAACCGCGCCGCGAGTGGAAGCTGAGTGACGGCCCCGCGGCGCGTGCGATCCTCGAGGCGAAGCCGGTCGCCTACTGGCGGCTGAATGAATTCACTGGCCCGCACGCCGCCGATGCCAGCGGTCACGATCACGACGCGGTTTATGAACGCGAGATCACGTTCTATCTCGACGGACCGCGCTCCGCGGAATTTTGCAATGCTGGTGAGGTCAACCGCGCGCCGCACTTGGTGGGTGGCCGATTGCGCGCGCAGTTGGATCAACTCGGGGACCGTTATTCCGTGTCGATGTGGCTGTGGAACGGGATGCCAAAAGATAGCCGCGAAGTCTGCGGATGGCTATTCTCCCGCGACCGTGATCACGGCCTCGGCGCGTCTGGCGATCACCTGGGTATCGGTGGCAAAGGCTTTCACCCCGCTCGCCTGATCTTCTTCCACGGCGACGACGCGAAAACCGTGGTGGTGGGGAAAAGCGAAATCCCGCGCTGGCAGTGGCAGCACGTCGTCCTCATCCGCGACGGTGAAAACGTGCGCATCCACCTCAACGGCCAGCTCGACTTGGAAGCGAAAGCGACCACGGGAACGCTCGCGAACTTGCGCCAATGCTTCTTCGGTGGCCGCAGCGACAACGAATCGAACTGGGAAGGACGCCTCGATGAAGTCGCCGTCTTCGATCGGGCGCTCAGTGCGGAGGAAGTCGCCAAGATCGGACTGAAATAGTTTCACCATGCTGACCGAATCCACCCGCCTGCGCGACTTCCCGACACTCGCCGGGATCACCTATCTCAACACCGCCGCGGAAAGCATCCCTCCGCGCTGCACGGGCGAGGCGATGGAAACCTACTGGCGAGACAAACTTCTCGGAATGAAGGGACGCGACGGACACTTCGCGCAAGTCGAGGCGTGCCGCGAGGTCAGCGCGCGGATGCTTGGTCTGCAGACGTCCGAGGTGTCGTTCTGTTCGTGCAGTTCGGAAGCTTACAACCTGCTCGCCTCAGCGCTGCAACTCGGTTCGGGCGATGAAGTCGTGGTCACCGACCTCGATTTCCCGGCGGGGGTCACGCCGTGGTTGCGCGCGGCGGATGTTCCGGTGCTGCGGGTGTGGAAAGCGGTCGATGGTGCGCTCGACGCGGATCACCTCGCGCCCTTGCTCAACGAACGCACCCGGCTCGTGCAGGTGTCACTCGTGAGCTTCTACAACGGCCATCGCATCGACTGGGCGCCCTTTCGCGACGCGGTTCGCCGGCTGGCGCCGAAGGCCGTCATCTCCGTGGACATCACGCAGGCGCTCGGACGTGTAGTGCTCGATTGCGAAGGTGCGGACATCCTGATTTCCAGCACGCACAAGTGGACGCTCGGCATCCACGGCGGTTGCATCATCGGCATCCCGGCCGCCAGCGCGGCGCGGCTGACCACGCGTGCGGGCGGTTGGCTGCATTTGGAGAACGCCTTCGACGCCGACCGCTTCGAGCGCGCGGTGACAAAGACGGGCGCGGCGAGCTTCTCGGTCGGGATGCCCAACTTCGTCGCGCTCTACGCGCTGAATGCCTCGCTGCGTTATTTGGAAAGCGTCGGCGTGGCGAATATCGCCGCACATGCCGATCCGCTCGTGATCGAAGCCGAAGCGGAATTGCGCGCGCTCGGGGTGAAGCCCCTCTGCCGCTGGAACGGCACGGGGATTCTTGCCTTCCAGCATCCGCGCAGCACGGAACTGCACGCGACATTGGAGCACGAGAAAATCCACGTCATGCACAACGCTGGGCGCATCCGCATCGCGGTCCATGGCTACAATACGCAGGACGACGTCCAGCAATTCCTCCGCGTGCTGGCCACGCTGCTGCGGCGCGTCTGATCAGCTTCACGTTTTTCCCACCATGAACACACCACCCAACATCACCCGCCGCGGTTTCATACGCGCCGCCGGGCTCGCCACCCTCGCTGCCGCCGGACCCGCGACATTCGCCGCTCCGGCCGGCGACTCCATCGACGCACACGTCCACGTCTGGACACCGGACATTCAGCGCTACCCGCTCGCTGCCACGTTCAAGCCCGCGGAGATGAAGCCCGCCAGCTTCACACCGGAGCAACTCTTCGCCCACTCCAAGCCCGCGGGCGTGAGCCGCGTCGTCCTCATCCAGATGAGTTTTTACCAATTCGACAACCGCTACATGCTCGACATGATCGCGCAGCATCGCGGGACGTTCAGCGGCGTGGCCATCGTGGACGAAACGAAAGCGGACGCGCGCGAGACGATGAAGACGCTCGCGGGCCAGGGCGTGCGCGGCTTCCGGATCTACACGGATAAAGCGAAGGCTGAAGCCTGGAGTGATTCCGAGGGGATGAAAAAGATGTGGGCCTACGCCGCCGATGCCGGGCTCTCGATGTGTCTGCTGGCGAATCCCGACGCGCTGCCCGCCGTCCAGCGCATGTGCCGAGCCTTTCCGAAGACCCGCGTGGTCATCGATCACTTCGCGCGCATCGGCGTGAAAGGCGCGGTGGAGCCGAGCGACCTCGATAACCTCTGCCGCCTCGCCGAGTTCGAGCAGGTTTACGTGAAGACCTCTGCCTTCTACGCACTTGGCGCGAAGAAGTCGCCTTACACGGATCTCGGTCCGATGATCCGCAAGCTGCGCGACACCTACGGCGCTTCGCGACTGATGTGGGCGAGCGATTGCCCGTATCAGGTCGAGGAAGGCCACACCTATGCTGACTCGATCGCGCTGATCCGCGACCGGCTGGATTTACTCTCCGCCGAAGACAAACAGTGGATGCTGCGGAAGACGGCGGAGAAGGTGTTCTTCGCGTAGTCGTCGCTACTCGAAGCGCAGAATGAAATTGCGGTAGAACTCAAAGGCGCGTTCGACCTCGGCGAGGTCCACATACTCCACGGCAGCATGCGCCTGGTCGATGCTGCCCGGGCCGAAGACGAGGCTGGGAATGCCTTGCCGCGAGAGCTTGCTGGCGTCGCTGCCAAAGGGCACGCCGCACAGCTCGCGATCAAGTCCCATCTCCGCGAGCAAGGTGCTGGCAAGTTGCGCGGGCGCGGAGGCAGCGGCGGTCTCCAAGGCTTCATCGGTAAGCATCGGCGGTTCCATCACTGCATCGAGCGTGGGGTGCTGCGCGCGCAAGGCGTCGAGCAAACCTTGGTAGTGCGCGAGCACCGCAGCGACCGTTTCGCCGGGGAGCAGACGGCGGTCGATCTCGATGGCGCAGGTGTCCGGCACAAAGTTCACCTGCGTGCCGCCATGGATCATGCCGACGTTCACGGTCGCGGGGCCGAGCAGGGGATGCACGCGCGCGGCGAGGCTTTGGTGATCTTCCTCCAGCGCGAGAACGACCCGCGCCATGTGCGTGATCGCGTTCACGCCGAGATGCGGCTTCCCGCTGTGCGCTGCCTTACCGCGCACGACGATGCGCCAGCGCAGCACGCCTTTGCTCGCAATCACGGCGCGCAATCCCGTCGGTTCCGCGATGATCGCGGCGTGACCGGTGAGCCCTTCGCAAAGCTTCACCACGCCTCGATACGAAAATTCCTCGTCCACCACCGCGGCGAGCCACACTTCGCACGGCGGCTGAATTCCATCCTCATGCAACGAAGCCACCGCGTGCATCATCGCGGCCAGTCCGGCCTTGGTGTCGCAGCTCCCACGACCAAACATCTTCCCGTCTTCCACCCGCGGCTCAAACGGCGGGATACTCATCCCCAGCACCGACACCGTATCCGTATGCGCTTCCAAAATCACCCGACGTGAAGCATCGCGACCCGGCAACCGCGCGATCACATTCGGGCGCCCGGGAAACACCTCTTGCTCCGAGACCTCGATTCCGCGCTGTTCAAAAAACGTGCGCACCCAAGCGGCAATCTCCCGTTCCCCAGGACCGCCGTCGTAGGAAGAGTTTACGCTGTTGATCCCGACCAAGCTGGCAAGTGTCTGAATCAAGGGAGAATCTTTCATGCCGCACAATCATGAGGGTTTCCTGTCGTCACACGAGCAGGAAGCCAGTTCAAAAACCCTCGCGTGTGCTACCGCAGGATTTTCGATTTAGCGGCGGCTCCTGCGTAGTGCAGCCACGTCTTCCTTATTTGGAGCCCAGTAACTAAGGGCGGTGACCGTGCTCTTTTGCAGCCATAGTACGTTCACGCTGGTTTTGCCCCGGGGAAGACGCACCGAGCGAGGCGTCATCTGCGAGGATGATGCGGAAAACGGGCACGCCATTGAGGTGCGAACTGCCCGGTGAGCAACGTCGGACGGCTCGGCGTTCAGATGGAATTGGTGACGAAAGAATTCGTGAACCGCGCGCCGCCTTCAGCGAGTCGGTCAATGTTCGGCGTCGTGTTTACCTTCGAGCCGTAGGCCGAGATGGCGTGCTGCGCATGGTCGTCCGAGAAGATGGAGAGGATGTTCGGGTGTGCAGATGTTTCGGCGTTAGCGGCCTGGACGGAGAAGAATCCGAAGAGCGTGGAGATGATGAGGAAGTGTTTTTTCATAGAGTCTATTTGGAGGGTGCTGCGGGAACGAAGCGCTGTTGAGTGGCGAGTTCTTTCAACGTGGCCGCGTGCTCCGGCTTGCTGGCGGGGTTGTGCTATTCGAGCGCGTCGGTGTTGTGGTCGTAGAACTCGCTGCTGGCGCGGCCTTCGTCCCATTCGGTGTAACGCCAGCGGTCGGTGCGGATGCTGCGGCCCTTTTAAAGGTGGCGACTTTGCCGGGCAGCGTGGGATCGTCGAGCAGCGCGCGGAAGCTGACGCCATCTTGCTTCGCGGGCGGCGTGAGGCCGCAAACCCCGGCAATCGTCGGATACAAATCCACGAACTCGAAGATGCCCTTCATGAACGGCGCGCGGGCAGCGCGGCGAAAGTCTCGCGCCCCGAGCCCTCACTTCGGCGGAGCCGGGAGGTTGCAGCGGCGGCGCGCTCTTCTTTTTCTTGCGCTCGCTCTTCGGTTTCTTCGGCTTCGCATCGACAGACGGAGCCATGCCGAAGCGCTTCGCGCCGGCTTGAATCGGCTCGGGCATTTCGGCGAGCCACGCGTCGTGCAGCTTGGTCAGCTCGGCGACTTTGTCCGGCATTTGCGCGGCGAGGTCGGTCTTCTCCGAGATGTCTTTGCCGAGGTCGAACAAACTCACGCGCGCCCGTTCGCCGACGAGCTTCCAATCGCCGGAGCGCACGGCCCACCAGCCCCCCTCGCTGCCGGAGGACCAGAAAAGATTGCGCGATGACGCGGGCGTTTCACCCCGCAGAATGGGCAGCAGATTGATGCCGTCGAGCGGCTTGTCCCCCGGCGAGGCTTGTCCGCTGGCGGCCAGCGCGGTGGGCAGGATGTCGAGCGAGGAAACCACCGCCTGCGTCTCGCCGGGCTTCAGCTTGCCGGGCCAGCAAACGAGAAACGGCACGCGGATGCCGCCTTCGTAGTCCTGATGTTTGCCGCCGCGCAGCGGCGTGTTATCGGCGGTCTGGGCGAGCGGGCCGCCGTTGTCGCTGATGAAAAAGAGCAGCGTGTTTTCCCACACGCCTTGCTTTTTCAGCGTGTCCACGACGAGGCCGATGGCGTCGTCCATGCGTTTGCCCATCGCGAGCAGCGTGTTGCGCTCGGTGTTGCCGGTGTTGAACTGCGCGACCTCGTCTGCGGGCGCCTGGAGCGGAGCGTGGACGGCGTTGAACGCGAGATAGACGAGGAACGGCTGGTCTTTCGTCCGCGTGATGAAGGCCGCCGTCTCCTCGCCGAGCCGGTCGGTGAGATAGCCGCTCTCCGGCACCGGCGTGGTGCCGCGGTAGATGGGGTCGTTCGGGTCGTTGAGCTTGAAATAATCGTGCGCGCCGCGGCCGAGGAAACCGAACACTTCATCGAACCCGCGCCGCGCCGGGCTCCACTCCGGCGTGGGACCGAGGTGCCACTTGCCAAACTGCGCCGTCACATAGCCCGCCGTCTTGAAGTATTGCGGGAAAATTTTCTCGCTCATCGGCATGCCCGCGCCGAGCGGCCCGGCGGTGAAAAAGCCCATGCGTTGCTGGTAACGCCCGGTCATCAGCCCGGCGCGTGTCGGCGCGCAGACGTGGCCGCTCACATAGCCCTGCCGGCAAATCACGCTCTCCCGCGCCAGCGCATCGAGATGCGGCGTGGTGATTTCCTTCGGATGCCGCGGGTTGAAGAGCACGTCCGCGTAACCGAGATCATCGGCAACGATAACGACGATGTTCGGCGGAGCGGCTAATACCGACGGCGGGAAGGTGCATGATGCGGTGAGGAAGGCGAGGATGAGGACGCGTTTCATGGCTATTCTCTTGGGGCTTTGGATGGGTTGGATTTGAAGAGGACGATTCTGGCGTCGCTGGACTGCCTTACACCGGGAGTGCTGCGGCCGTTGGTAACCTTTTGTTCGAGGAGCCTGGTCATGCTTGCGACGATCTCGGGATGCTCGGCCTGCACATTTTTCGTTTCGGCGAAGTCGGCGCTCAGATCGTAGAGTTGCACGCCAGGCATGCCTTGTTTCATCGCTTCAGCATCGCCGGGTTTTCCCCAGCCTCCGCTGCCGGGGCAGAGTTCGAGTTTCCAGCTTCCCTGACGAATGGCAAAACTGCCGTTGTTGCTGTGATGCGCCACGGCTTCACGCAAAGGCTGGCGGTCTGTGCCGAGCAACGCCGGGAGGATGCTCACGCTGTCCTCGCCTGCATTCTCGGGCAGTTTGACGCCGAGAATTTCTGCGCAGGTGGCCATGAGATCGGTGTGGCAGATGAGTTGCGCGCTTTGGGATGCGACTTTCACCTTGTCCGGCCAGCGTGCGCAGAATGCCACGCGGTACCCGCCGTCCCAGATGTCAGACTTGTAGCCGCGATACTGCGCGCTGGGGAAATGGCCATGAGTGCCGCTTTGATTGAACAAGGAGCCGAATAACTCGGGATACTTCATCGCCAAATGCGTGGAGCCGCGCCCACCCATACTGGAGCCCTCGATGCAGCGCGCCTTGCGGTCGGCGATGGTGCGATACGTCGCGTCAATGTGCGGCATCAGTTCCCTGATGAACGTCGTCTCCGCCATGAAGCGGCCATCGCCGGAATCCTGATACATCGTGGAGCGTCCGCCATTCGGAAAGACCATGATCATTTCCGGCAGACGGCCCGCGAGGATGCCCTCGTGCAGGACGGTCGCGGAGAAGATGCTGCGGGTCTCATTCCCGCCCGCGCCGTGCAGATGTTAGACGACGGGATAAAGCCGGGCCTTTTCCGTCGCATAGCTCGGCGGCAGGTAAAGACAGTAGCCGAAATCGCGCTGCATCGCCTCGCTCCGATAGCTGTACTGCGTGACGCCGGCAGGCAACTCCGGAACCGGCGCAGTGACCCACATGTCGTCGGTGTTCGCCTGATTGGCCTTCGGCTTCGCAGCAAAAAGCGCGGAGCTGACGGCGAGCAGCAGCAGCGTGGAGAGGAAGGACGGGATGAGGCGCTTCATGGGTGAGGGAATCATTGCTCTGCTTGTTTCGCGCCTTTGCCACGCTTGCCGCGGCCTTCGATGTAGCTCTTGAACTCCCAGCGCTCTTTCCACTCCGCGAGGTAGGGCTGGTAGGCGGGCGACTCATACCAGGCGACCGGCGCGGGATCGGGCGGGTTGAGTTTCCCCTCGGTGTAATCGCGGCCCACGAAGCTCGCCTCGACGGTGACGTTCCAGGCGAGCAAGTCGCGCTTCATTTTTCCGAAAAGCTCGGGCTGCTCCGTGGCGAGGTCGCGGGTTTCCTTCGGGTCGGCTTCGAGGTCGTAGAGCTGAAATTTTCCGCCCGCGAGATTTTCGGTGAGCAGCTTGTGCCCGTTGTCCACGAGCGCGGCCTTTTTGCCGAAGCGGAACGGAATAGGTTTCGCGCGCGGGCCGGTCTCGGCGGTGAAGAGCGGCTTCAAGCTCACGCCGTCCAGGGGCTGGATGAACACATTCGCGGGCAGGCCGAGGATGTCCGCGACGGTCGGGAAGAGGTCCATCGTGCAGGCGGGGTGGCTCGTGACGCGCGGGGTCTTGATGACCACCGGCCACTCGATGATGCCGGGCACGCGCAGTCCGCCCTCGAAGACGGAGCCTTTGAACCCGCGCAGGCCGCCGACCGTCTCGGGCGTGATGCCAGGCAGCCCGCCGTTGTCGCTGTTGAATACGAGCAGCGTGTTTTCCGCGAGGCCGAGGTCGCGCAGCTTCTGGCGCAGCGTGCCGATGCTGCGGTCCATCGCGGCGAGTTCGCCATAGTGATTTGCGGATGTTTCGTTGAGCTGGCTGAACGTCCCCTTGTCATCCGCCCGCGCCTTGAACGGACTATGCGGCGAGCCATACCACACGACGGCGAACATCGGCTTGCCGCTCGCGCGATGGCTTTCGAGAAATTTCACCGCCTCACCGACGGCAATCTCCGACGAGTCGCCCTTGAATTGCTCAATCACGCCGCGTCGGCTCATCAGCGGGTCCACGTCGTAGAAGTTCGTCACCGACACCCATTCGTCGAAGCCAAACGCGCCAGGGCTCTTCGGATCGTCGCGCAAAATCGGCGCGCCCGGTCCCTGGAAACCATCGAGGTGCCACTTGCCAAAGTGCCCGGTCACGTAGCCCGCGCCTTTGAGCGCCTGCGCGATGGTCTTCTCTTGAAGCCGCAGACCGTAGCCGTGGCTGAGCACGCCCGTGCGGTCATTCGCGCGCCCCGTGAGCACGCTCGCGCGCGTCGGCGAGCAGACCGGCGCGCCGGCGTAGAAACGCTCAAAGCGCAATCCATTCGCCGCCATCGCATCGAGGTTCGGCGTCTTGAGCACGGGATGCTCGCGATAGCCCGTCTGCCCCCAGCCCATGTCATCGGCCATGACGAAGATGATGTTGGGCTTCGAGTCGGCGGCGCATGCCGAACATAGAACGGCCAACGACGAAAGAATGCGTGTCAGGAGCTTCATAGTTGTTTGTTTTGGTACTTCTTTTTCGCAGGCGAATCGGGCGGCGGCGTCAGGCCGTCAGCGGGTTGATTCCACAAGCGCCACGGGTCGTCGAGTCGGCGCATCTCGGCGAGCATCAGCGCTTCCATTTCCGCAAGCTTCGTCGCGTGTTGCGGATCGGCGGCGAGGTTGACCTGATGCTTCTCCGGCGTGACGCCGGTGAGCGCGATCACTTTCGGGTCGTGGTGTTCGGCGAGAAATTCGTCCGGGTTTTCCTTCACGTTGAAGAGCTGCGTCTCGCGCACTTTGCCGTTCATCACGTCATACTTGATGAGCTTCCAGTCGCCCTGCTTCACGCTTCTCATGCCGGGCTTCGTGCCGCCGTTATAGACGCCGGAGAGCACATTGCGCACGGCCGCCTTTTTGCCTTCGAGCACGGGCTTGAAGCTGAGGCCCTCGTTCGTCTCCGGCGTGGGGATGCCGGCGACATCGCAGAGCGTGGCGAGCACGTCGAGCAGGTAGATGTTTCCCTCGACGCGCGCGCCGGGCTGGATGCCCGGGCCTTTCACGATGAACGGCACGCGCCAGGTGTGCTCGTAGAGGTTCTGTTTGCCCTGCAAGCCGTGACGGCCGATGGCCATGCCGTGGTCGGCGGTGTAGAAAATGTAGGTGTTGTCGAGTTCGCCCATCGCCTTGAGGCGTTCGAGGACGCGGCCGATCTGCTCGTCAATGTTTTCACTGCACGCGAACTCGCGGCCCAGCTCATTGCGCATGGTGCGCTCGTCGCGCCGCTCCCACACGCCACTGACGGCGACTTCATCGCGCAGGCCGGGATGACCGTGGGGAAAGGGATGCGCGGGCAAGTAGCTCGACGGCAACTTGGGTGACTTCGGATTCGCCGGTGGCGGGCTGGCTTTGTCGGTGTGGTTCACCGCACCGTATTTCGCGAGGAGTTCGGGCGTGCCGTCGCGCTCGTCGTGCGGATGCGAGAAGCCGAAGTAGATGAGGAACGGATCGGTGTCCTTCGACGCCTTCCGTTGCGCGAGGTAATCCATGACGCGGTCGCCGTGCCAGGCGCTGCCGGTTTCCGCGGTGCCGCCCCGTTTGGTCGCATCGTGGCGCACGGTGAAGAGCTTGTTCGCCGCCTCGTAGCTGTTGCCCTGTTTGCAGGTGCGCATGGTGTCGTAGCCGGCGCGATTGAAGACGGCTGGGATGGTGTTCTGCTCCAGTCCGGGCGGACACAGGCCCTTCTGCATCGCACCCGGCGCGATGGGTAGATGCCAGACCGTGCGCCCGCTCATGATCATGTGCCGCGACGGCGTGCAGACCGCGCCGCTGAAAGATCCCATGTGATACGCGCCATCGAAGACCATCCCTTCGCGCGCGACCCGGTCAATGTTCGGCGTGTCCAGCGGCGACTTGGGGTTGTAAGTCTTCAGGTCGAATGGCGACTGATCATCTACGAGGATGAAGAGGATATTGGGCCGTTTTTCAGCAGCGAATGCGGAGTGAAAAATGGCGAGTGACGAAAGGATGAGCGCGAAGAGGATTCGTTTCATGGCGTGGTGCTGGGGTGGTTGATGAGCGTTCTGTGGAGAGGACCAATGGCAATTGAGCGAACTTAGTCTTCGCCTTCTATCTCGCCGCCATAACAACCGATGTCCGGGAAGCCCATGTCGTTCGCCATGATGACGGTGATGTTCGGCATCGGTGCGGGTGGAGAAACGACGGGAGGTAGAGGAGAGCAAGGGGCAGGTGCCGCATGATACGTTTTTCACAGTCCCATTGCGCGAAGGATCCCCGAGCGCCGAAGGGGCTCCGTCTTTCAGCCCAGGGTTGCGAGGCACGAGCTACCCTTGGATCTGAGGTGACCTGACACAACCCTGAAGGGGTTGGATTGATGCGACCAGCGGAGGATGCAAACCTTTCAGGGTTGGGCATATTTTTTCGGGAGGCCTCAGGGTAGCGCGAAGCGCGCCACCCTGGGCTGAATGATGCAACGCCGTTGGCGTTAGCGCACTTCGGGCGGTTCAACTGTGTAAATAGTATGATTGGCTGATGGGTGAATCTTATCCGTGTGAAACTGGCGTAACTCGGATTGGTTGCGGGCATGGTGGCTTCCCACTCGTCGAACTGGCGGTCGGTGCGGTCAGGTGGCGCGGTTACCTGGCATTCTTCTTCTTTTCACGCGGGTTCTCCCTCGCGGACTGCTCGAAGATGCGGTCGAGTTCGGTGGGACGGGCGTCTTTAAATTGCGCGAGCGCGTCCTGGAGCTTCTTTGCGGCGGTGGCGGCTTCGCCTTCGAGCTGGGCGGATGGCAGCGCGGCCTTTTCCTCGGGGTCGGTCGCGAGGTCGAAGAACTGGCCCGTGCGGTAGAGCTTGAAGCGCTGGTCAAAGGCGTATTCGCGCACCGTCAGGTCGGCGCTCTGGCGCGGTGAATACCAGGTGTAGAGCCACTCGCGCGGCGTGCCTTTTTCCCCGCGCAACTGCGGCAGAAAGCTGACGCCATCCACATTCGCGGGCACGGTGACACCGGCGGCGGCGCAGAGCGTGGGCAGGAAATCGGTGCTGCTGATGAGGTCGCGATTGACGCGTGGCTGCTTCATCACGGCGGGCCAGTTCGCGATGAGCGGGACGTGCGTGCCGCGATGCGTGGTGGTGCCTTTGCCGCCTGAGTACTCCACGCTATTGAAACGGCTGGCGATGTCTTTGTTGGTGCCGTTGTCGCCGAGAAAGATGAGCAGCGTGTTGTCGCGGATCCCCAGCTCGCCGAGCTTGGCGTCGAGACGGGCGACCATCTTGTCCATGTAAGCCACCATGTCGGCAAAGTGGTTTTTCTTCTGCAGGCGGTTTTCGCCACGCGTGGTGGGATCCCAATCCGGGCTGTCGGGCGTCGGCTGGAAGGGGTTGTGCGTGAGAATCATCGGGTAGTAGAGGAAGAAGGGTGCCTCATTGCTAGGCGCCTCCGCGCCTGCCCTCCGGGCTGCTTGCGGCACGCTGTCTCGCTCCGCTCGGCTGTGCCGGGTGACGAAATCGAGCGCGAAATCATTGATGAGCTTGGGGCCGTAGCTGCCCTCCGGGTATTCCTTTTCCTCGCCATTAAGTTCGAGTCCGGGATTCGCGTAACGCGGCGGCCGACGCGTCTGCTGCCAGAGCAGGGACTCGTCGAAACCGAAATGCTGCGGCGAGTCCTTCTCGTCCCCGAGCTGCCACTTGCCGCAGATGCCGGTGACGTAGCCGGCCTGCTTGAGCAGATGCCCGAAGGTCGTCTCCGTCCGCACAAGCGTGCCGAAGTTGAGATAGTTCCGCACGTTGTAGCGCCCGGTCATAAGCTGCGCGCGGGTCGGTGTGCAAAGCGGCTGCACGTGGCACTGTTCGAAGCGCATCCCTGCGGCGGCGAGCTGGTCGAGATGCGGCGTCTGATATGACTGTCCGCCGTTCGCCGTCACGCACTCGTAGCCGAGGTCATCGGCCATGATGAGGATGATGTTCGGCTTGGACGGCTTGCTTTCGACGGCGTGGAGCGCGGCTAGCGGAGCCAGCAGCAGTGCCGCGAGGGTGAGGATATGTTTAATAGGAATCGTGGATGTCATCGTGGTCCCGGCGCATCCGCGTGCGCGACATGCGGATCGCGCCCGGTGCCTCCGCGGTGGCGGCGTCATCTCCAAAGCGGTTCGATTTGTTCCGCGCTCCATCGATCCCAGAGCGCGGAGAGTTCCGCGACGCGGGCGGGTTCCTGCGCGGCGATGTCGGTGGTTTCGCTCACGTCTTGGCTGAGGTTGAAAAGCTGCCATGCCCCGCCATCGCGGATGAGTTTCCACTCGCCATGCCGCAGCGCGTTCTTTTTGCCGACGCGCCAGAAGAGCGTGGCGTGCGGGGCGGCCGGGGTGGTGCTGGCGAGCAGCGGCCCGAGGCTCGCGCCATCGAGTTTGGCGGCAGCGGATTGCGCTCCGGCGAGGTCGAGAGCGGTGGCACCGGCGTCCATTGAAATCACGGGTGTGTCGAGCATGCGCGGTGCGATGCGGCCCTTCCACGAGACGATGAAGGGCACGCGGATGCCGCCTTCCCAGAGGTCGCCTTTGCCGCCGCGCAGCGGCGTGTTACTCGAGGTGAGTTCCTTCGTCGGCCCGCCATTGTCGCTGAGGAAAATGACGAGCGTGTTTTCTTCGAGCCTGTTCGTGCGCAATTGCGCGAGCACCTGGCCCACGGAGTCGTCGAGGTGCGCGAGCATGGCCGCGAAGATGCGGCGGTGGATGTCTTCGATGTGCGCGAACTTTGCCATGTAAGCATTCGCGCCCTGCATCGGGCTGTGGACGGCGCTGTAGGCCAGGTGGAGGAAGAACGGCTGCGCGCGGTGCCGCTCGATGAAGTCGCACGCCTCGCGTGTGAAGGCGTCGGTGAGGTTCGCCTTTTCGTCCACCGGTTGGCTGCTGCGCAGGAGCGGATTGTCCGTGTCGTATTCGTGCTCGTGGTAGCCGAGATGCGTGCTCCAGACGATGCGGCCATCGCGCGAAGTCCAGCGGCCTTTGCCTCCATCGGGCAGCGTCTTGCGACGGAGCCAGGTCGTGACGCCGGTCCACGGTGGCGGCACATAGAAATGCCCCTCGTGCAGGAAGCCGAAGAACTCGTCGAACCCGCGCCGCTGCGGATGAAACGGGGCCGTGCCGCCGAGATGCCACTTGCCGACGAGCGCCGTCGCATAGCCCGCATCGCGCAAGCGGTCGGCGATGGTCTTCTCGTCTACGGGCAGGCCAATGCCGAGCGCGGTGTTCTTCGCTCCGATGGGATTGAACTCAAACCCGAAGCGCGTCTGATACCGCCCCGTGAGCAACGCCGCCCGGGAAGCCGCACAAAAAGGCGCAGTGACGTAGCCATTTGTGAAACGCACGCCGCCTGCCGCGAGCGCATCAATGTTCGGCGTCGGGATATCCTTCCCGCCGTAGCAACCAAGCTCGCCGTAGCCGAGGTCGTCGGCGACGATGAAGAGAACGTTCGGGCGCGCCACGTCGGCAGCCGCCGCTGATGCCGTCAGCAGCGCGAGCAATAGGATGCAGATGGGTCGTTGCATGACTGGTGGCGCGATTGTTTGGGGAAGGGAGTTTACGTGGATGTGCATTGAGCCGGTTTCTGACCAATTGGTTGCAGCTGGGTTACTTTGCCCTTCTACCGCTGACAGCTCCGAAAGCTGGTTCACGACTAAAGCTCAGGCGCCTTCCAGTCGGGGATGCCGGTGGCGGTTTTTTGCTGCTTGAACCACTCGTGATACGGCTGGGTCGCGGACATCGGGGCGGTTTCGTTCACCATCAGCGGGCGGGCTTCCTTCCAGTATTGCTCGTAGGCAGCGCGCATCTGCGTGGCGACTTCCGGGTGCTGCGCGATGACGTTGGTCGTCTGGCCGGGATCGGACTGCATGTCGTAGAGGAATGCTTCGGATGACGCGCCCGCCTTTCTACCTTTGCCGCCGGCGCCGGTGGGGCCGACGTAGCGGTAGCGTTGGTTGCGGACAGCGAAGTTTGCGTCCTTGAATTGATCCGGCTCCGCGCCGGTCGGCCAGCGACAGGTGTGGGTGAAGAGGAAGCGGTCGGCCCAGCCATCGGCGTGGCCTTCCAGCAAGGGCAGCAGGCTGCGGCCTTCGACTTGGTTCGCCGGCAGCGCTGCGCCGGAGAGCGCGGCGAAGGTGGGGAGGATGTCGATGTGCGCGGCGATGCGGTCGATGTCCTGCCCGGGTTTGATCTTGCCCGGCCAGCGCACGAAAAAGGGAACGCGCACGCTGCCCTCATCGGTGGAGCCTTTGAGCCCCTTCTGGCCCGCGTTGAAAAACGGATACCCCGGCGCGAGATCCTTCCCTGGCTGGCCAGAGCCGCCGCCGGTCATGCCATTGTCCGACATGAAAATGAGCAGCGTGTTTTCGCTCAGCTTCCACTCGTCGAGCTTCGCGAAAAGGCGGCCCATGTTTTCGTCGATGTTTTCGACCATGCCGTAGAAGCCGGCCTGTTCCTTGCCGAAGCCGAGGTCGGTGAAGCGCTTCGCATTTTTCTCCGGCGCGATGAAGGGACCATGCGGCGCGTTGGTGGTGATGTAGGCGAAGAACGGTTCCTTCGCCGTGGCCTTCTGTTTGATCCAGCCGAGCGCGGCAGTGAAAAACACGTCGGTGCAGAAGCCGTGCGTCTGGACGAAGCGCCCGTTGTGACGGATGACGGGATCGTTGTATCGGTTGTCCGGCGCGTCGGCGCAGGAGCAGGCGTAGCTCTGCCCGATGCCGCCCGCGCCGTGGATGAACGCTTCATCGAAACCGCGCTGGTCGGGCTGGTATTCGTGTTCATCGCCGAGGTGCCATTTTCCAAAAATGCCGGACGTGTAACCCGCCGTCTTGAGCACCTGCGGGAGGATGGTGGCCTTCAGTGTCATGCGCTCGCGCTCGAGGATGGTGTGGGTGATGCCGTTCTTCTCCGGGTGCCGTCCGGTCATGATCGCGGAGCGCGTCGGCGAGCAGGTGGGCGCGACGAGGAACCGTGTGAAGCGCGTGCTCGCGTCGTGCAGCGCGTCGAGATTCGGCGTCTTCAGCCACGGATGCCCGTGCCGGCCGACCGGGCCGTAGCCCTGGTCATCAGTGATGACGAGGATGATGTTAGGCTTCGACCCCGCCAGTTCAGCGAAGGCCGGGGAGACGAGGGCGATGAGCAGTGGGATGAGGAGTCGGGGAGTCATGGTGGATGGGTGTTGGTAGAGTCGAGTGGCTGGATGTCGAAGTTACTTGGACTTCCCTTTGCCCTTCCCGGCTTTGCCTTGAGGTTGGTCGGCGAGGGTTTCTTTGACAAGGGCGGTGAAGCTGTCCGTCTGCCGCTGCCAGACGTGCTCGAGTTCCCTCACCTTGTCTGGCATTTTGGCGGCGAGATTGTTCGCCTCGGCGCGATCGGTTTTGAGGTCGTAGAGTTCCCAGGGAGCATCCTTTCCGGCGACGAGTTTCCAGTCGCCTACGCGCACGGCGCGGTTGCCTTCGTGCAACCACCAGAGGCTGTCGCGGGCGATGGTTTCATCTTTGGCCAGAGCAGGCACGAGGCTCCTGCCGGGCGCTTCGGGAATGGGCTGGCCGTTCCATTCCTTCGGCTTGGTGATGCCCGCGAGTTCGAGCACGGTGGGCACGATGTCGATGACGTGCGCGGGCGTGTGCCGCAGTTCGTTCTTCGCGGTGATGCCCGCGGGCCAGTGCGCGATGAGCGGCGTGCTGATACCGCCCTCATGCACCCAAGCCTTGTGCCGGCGATGCGGCGTGTTAGACGCGCTCGAAAAGCCGGGGCCGAGACACAGATACGTCGCCGCGCTGCCGGGCGCGGCCTGCGGATCGTGCCCGCCATTGCGCACCATGATTTCAGCGCTCGCGCCATTGTCGGAGGCGAAAAGAATCAGCGTATCCTCATAGGCCCCCATCGCTTTGAGCTGCGCAATGATGCGTCCGATTTCCTGATCCATGCGGTCCACCATCGCCGCGTGAATGGCCATCTTCGTCGCCTGGAAGCGGCGCTGCTCCGAGGTCAACTCGTTCCACGGCAGCGGGCGGTCCACTTCATCGGGACCGAGTTTAACCATGGCATCGGGAAAGGCGTAGGGCGGGCCGACTTCGCGCTCCAACGCCGACAGCGTGGTGTTAGTGATACCCATCTTCTTCTGCCGGGCAAAACGCGCCTCGCGCATGGCCTCCCAGCCATCCAGATACTTGTCGCGATACTTGGCGATATCCTCCGGCAGCGCATGCAGCGGGAAGTGCGGGGCGATGAAGGCGACGTAGTGGAAGAAGGGCTTGCCCGCGTGATTCGCCGCGTGGTCCTTGAGGCATTCGATGGCGTGGTCCGCAGTGGCCACGGTGGCGTAGTAGCCTTTCTCGTCGGCGCTGGTTTTCACCGGCACTTCATCGATCGAGTTGCCAGCGGAGGTGAAAAAGTTCCCCTGATTCTTCATGTCGAGCGAGCGGTCGAAGCCGCCCGCGAGCACCTTGCCGTCGATGTGCCACTTGCCGCTGTGATAGCTGCGATAGCCCGCCGGTTTCAAATAATCCGGCAGCAATCGCGCCCACTGCTGGCGCACGCCCTGCCCGCCGCCACCGAGGCCCGGCAGCGTATCGCGATGAATCTGCTGCGCGTAGTAGCCGGTGAGCAAAGCCCCGCGCGAGGGCCAGCAACGCGCGGTGTTGTAGAACTGCGTGAAGCGCACGCCGTCCTTTGCGAGCGAGTCGAGTTGCGGCGTCGCGATCTCGCCGCCGTAGCAGCCGATGTCGGAGAAGCCGAGATCGTCGGCGAGGATGAAGACGATGTTCGGCTTGGCCGCAAAGGACTGTCCGCACGCGAGCGCAAGGACAGCGAATAGGTTGAGGAGGCGTTTCATGGGTGGATCAATTTTTGGGGGAGATCGTTGGCGCGAGCGGCTTGGAGCTTGGCGGCGAGTTTTGATTTGAACCCGCTGACTACGCTCGTGAACTTCGGAATTAAAAGCAGGAGTTTCATCGCTGATTCTTATCGGGCTTTTTGTAGTCCGCGCCGGAGAGGCTTTGCAGCACGGACTGCTGCCATTCGCGGAGCCGGGTTTGCAGTTTTGCGGCGATGGCGGGTTCCT
>ENA-ORBV01001430-ORBV01001430.1-microbial-mat-metagenome-genome-assembly--contig:-NODE-1430-length-53114-cov-6.715425_pt1 | contig 53114 bp, 40 predicted proteins | sample MGYA00237777_ERZ505514 | MGnify/ENA primary metagenome ERZ505514 (study PRJEB26160, sample SAMN06269048) | microbial mat metagenome | isolation source: Oligotrophic lake microbial mat | place... | reverse complement strand
GTCGTGGTGCTGGTCGTACCGACCGACGCCGACGTCGAACAAATGACCGGCGACGCACGGTTTTTCCTGAGCGCGATGCTCGGACTCTCCGACGGCCAGGTCGCACAAGCCGTACTTCCCTTCCCCTCCCAGGAAGTCGACCCGTACCGCGGACTCGCGCCCCACCTCGAGGTCGCGTCGGCGCGCGCCCGGGCCCTCACGGGTCTCACGACGGGAACGGCGAGACTGGTCATTGCCTCCGCCCGTGCGCTGCCGCCGCGCTTGAGCGATCCGGCGCGATTCCAAGAGGCGAGCCTCTTCCTGAAGCCAGGCATCGAAATCGATCCGCAGATCCTGCGCGAACGACTCGTGGACGCGGGGTTTGTCCCCGAGGACCCGGTCGATCAACACGGAGAATTTTTCGTGCGCGGTGGCGTGGTCGACCTATACCCCGCCTCCGAAGCGCAGCCGATTCGCCTCGAGTTCATCGGCGACATCATCGAATCCGTCCGACAGTACGACGCGGCCACACAACGTTCGCTCAAGGCACTCGATGCGATCACGCTGAGCCCCCAGCGAGACTTGTTGCCCAAACCCGGCTTCGACGACAGCGCCGAAGCCGCCCTGGCTGGTGAGGCGGACGATCGCAGCGCGTCATTCATTTCATACGCGCGGCGCGCCGGGGCCACCGTCCTCGTCTACGAAATTGACGACGTGACGCAGAAGGGCATGTCGCTCGAAGAGCAGTGGCGGCAGAGCGCGGCCGATGCGCTCGCGCGTACTCCTGCGACGCCGGCATTCGAACACTTCGCACAACCGTGGGCCGAGATCGCGGGCTGGCTTGAGAAGGCAAGACGCATCAGCCAACTCGCGCTCGACGACACGAGTGATGTCCACGTCCCCTGCCAGCCCGTGCTTGAGTACCGCGGTCGCCTGGGCGACTGGGTGGAGGAGATTCGCCGCGCGCAGGAACGTGGCGAGACGACGGTGTTTGTTGCGGCGACTCAGGGACGCGCGGATCGCACCATCGAACTGCTCGCTGACTACGAGATTCGCGCGAGGGCGATCGGTGACAACGAAGACCTGACGCGCGCCCAGGTGCTTGTCACGACGGGTCACCTCTCACGCGGATTCCATCTACCGTCGGGCACGTTCCTGATCTTCGCGGAGACCGACCTCTTCGATGAGGAGCGGCGCAGCGGCGAAAAACGCAAGTCCGCCGTGCGTACGTTTGTCTCCGACTTTCGCGACCTCAAGGTTGGCGACCTCGTCGTGCACATCGACAACGGCATCGGCAAGTTTGTCGGCCTCAAGAAGATGGCCGTGGGTGTGGGTGAGCCGCAGGAGTTCATGGAACTCCGCTACGCCGGCGAGGACAAGATGTTTGTCCCGCTCGACCGGCTGGATCTCGTCCAGAAGTACACCGGTGGCGCGGCACCAGCCCTCGACAAACTCGGCGGCACCACCTGGGAAAAAGCGAAAACCCGCGTCAAGAAGGCGATGCGCGATATGGCCGAGGAGCTCCTCAAGCTCTACGCTGCGCGCAAGGCCGTGCTGGGCCACGCCTTCACCGCCGACTCCCACTGGCAGCAGGAGTTCGACGATGCGTTTCCGTATGAGTTGACGCCAGACCAGCAGTCGGCCATCAGCGACATCACGAAGGACATGGAGTCCACGATGCCGATGGATCGACTGCTGTGCGGAGACGTCGGCTACGGCAAGACGGAAGTCGCCATGCGCGCAGCATTCAAGGCGGTCATGGACGGCAAACAGGTCGCCGTGCTTGCACCCACCACCGTGCTCGCCTTCCAGCACGAACGCACGCTGAAAGAACGTTTCGGCGGCTTCCCTGTTCGCGTCGACATGGTCAGCGGCTTCCGCACCAAGTCCGAACAGCAGCAAGCCCTCGAAAAACTTGCCTCCGGCCAACTCGACATCATCGTCGGCACCCATCGCCTCTTGTCGAAGGATGTGGTGTTCAGAGACCTGGGATTGCTGGTCGTCGACGAAGAGCAGCGCTTCGGCGTGTCGCACAAGGAACGCATCAAGCAGATGCGCAAGAAGGTCGATGTGTTGACGATGACCGCGACGCCGATCCCGAGAACGCTCAATATGTCGTTGGTGGGGATTCGTGACATGTCGATCATCGAAACACCGCCGCGCGATCGACTGTCAATTCAGACGCATGTCGTGAAGTTCGACCAGGATGTGATTGCACGAGCCATGCGCACCGAGCTCGAACGCGGCGGGCAGATCTATTTCGTTCACAATCGTGTGGAGTCGATCGGGTCGATCGCCGGCCTGATTCAACGCCTGGTGCCGGAGGTCAAGATTGGCATCGGCCACGGCCAGATGGGTGATGGCGAGCTCGAAAAGGTGATGGTCGACTTCGTCGCGCACAAATACGACGTGCTGGTGGCAACCACGATTGTGGAGAACGGGCTGGATATCTCCAACGCGAACACGATCATCATCAACCGCGCCGACCGGTACGGTCTGTCGCAGCTCTACCAGCTGAGAGGCCGCGTAGGCCGGTCCGATCGCCGGGCGTACGCGTATCTGCTGATTCCGCCGGAACAGGCGTTGTCGCCGATCGCCAGGAAGCGCCTGGCGGCGATTCGCGAGTTTAGCGACTTGGGATCCGGCTTTCGAATTGCGGCGCTGGACCTGGAAATTCGTGGCGCGGGCAACCTGCTTGGCGGGCAGCAGAGCGGCCATATCGAGGCCGTCGGCTTCGATATGTACACCAAGCTGCTTGAGGAGACGATCCGTGAGCTCAAGGGTGAGGAGATTGAGGACGACCGCCGGGCAGCGGTCAACCTGAAGCTGAACCTGCGGATAGACGAGACCTACATCACGGATATGAATCAGCGGCTGGCCGCCTATCGACGGATGGCGAGCGTCAGGACGGTTGCCGAAGTAGATGCGCTAATCGCCGAACTTTTAGATAGATATGGTCATATACCAGAATCAGTTATTGATCTTGGTGAATACGCACGTATCAGGGTCACGGCAGACCGGATTGGTCTCGACACCTTGGATCGCGAGGGTCAGTCCGTAGTGTTCAGATTCAGACAGGATGCCAAGTTGGACCCTGTTTGGCTGCTAAAGATGGTTCAAAACCGCGCAGATCTCACACTTCTGCCTCCAGCGGTCCTGAAACTCGACATGACCAAACCAGTTGGACCGCCCACTGAGCCCAAGTCTGTGACGCCTCCCCCGCCCGGAAAGCTCAAGCCGAAGTCTGAACAACCGGGTCAAGGCCGGTATATCAAGACGGCCAAACCCGTCGACGTTCCCGGCCGGGAATCCTGGTGGGCCACACGGGCGACGGCCGGCGACGTCACCGGCGGGTTCTCGCGCCAGGAGGTTCTGGCGGAACTGCCGCCTGACCCCCGAGCGCCTGGGGGCGTGTTTGAGCGGGTGCGTCAGGTGCTTGATGAAGTCGCCCGCGGCCTGACCACAGGCTGAGGGGCTTATGATTGAAGGGTCTATGAAGCGAATTGTTGCAGGAATTGTCGTCGCGGTGATGTCGGCAGTGGGAACAGTGGCCGCGCAAGGCCAGGCACCGCAGGCCGCGCCTGCCCCGAGCCGACCTGTCGTGTTGCAGCGTGTGTTGGTCAAGGTCAACGGCGCGGTGTTCACAAAGACCGAACTTGAGGAGCGGCAGATCCAGACGCTGGCGGAACGCAATCAGCGGCAGCTGTCCCAGCTCGATCTGCAGAACGATGCCAGCCTGCGCGCGATGCTGGTCGAAATCACGCCGGAAATTCTCGCCAATGTGGTGGACGAACTCATCGTCATTCAACAAGGGCGCGAAATGGGCGATCGTCTGAGCGACGCACAGTTCAAGTCCGCCGTGGACGGCATCAAGAAGGAAAATCAGCTGGACGATACCACCCTCGTCACGGCGTTGAAGCAGAGCGGCATGACCATGGACGACCTGCGCACACAAATCGAGAAGACGTTTTTTCGTCAGCAGGTTCTCGGCGAGGTCATGGGACGGTTGACGATCACCGAAGAAGAAGCGCGTCAATATTATCGTGCGCACCCGGAGGAGTTCATGACGCCCTCGCTCATGACCCTGCGTGAAATTTTCATTTCCGTGCCGACAGAAACCGTCGCCGGCCAGTTGTCCTTCAACGCGGCGGCCGACGAAGCGGCACAGGCGAAGATGGTGGCGATTCGTGAACGAGCCGCCAAAGGAGAGGACTTCGCGGCGCTTGTGACGGAGTTTTCCGAATCCGCGTCAAAGGCCAACGGCGGGCTCATCGGTCCGATCAATCTCAATGAACTGGCAGAGTCCCTGCAGACTCGGTTGGCGGCGCTCAAGACCGGTGACATTGACCAGCCGATTCGGACCGCGAAGGGATATCAGCTGCTGAAGGTCGAATCGAGATCGGACTCCGCCGTCGAGCCGTTCGACAAAGTTCGTGATGCCATCGGCAACCGGGTTCGCGACTCGCGCCAGGGCGAGCTCATGGAGAAGTATCTCCAGAACATGCGCGCGCAGGCCATCATCGAGTGGAAAGACGAGGAGCTGAAGAAGCTCTACGAGCAGTACATGGCACAGCAGAAAAAGACGAACTGAGGATCTCCTGTGCACGGTACTGACCCGGCGGCGTGGTACGCGATCTGGACACGGTCGCGCCACGAACAAGTCGTCCGCCAGCAACTCGACCAAAAAGGGATCGACGTGTTTCTGCCGACAGTGCTCAAGTGGAGCCGGTGGAAGGACCGAAAAAAACAGGTCTCGTGGCCGCTGTTCCCAGGGTACTGCTTTGCGAAGTTTGATCTTGAACAACGTGTGTCGGTGCTCAAGTGCACCGGCGCCGTCAGCATCGTGTCATTTAACGGCGCCCCGGCCGCGATCCCCGAGGAGGAACTCAGCGGTATTCGTCAACTCGTTGACTCCGAGCTGGCGTTTGATCCGTGTCCACTCATTCACGAAGGGGACAAGGTCGAAGTCACTCACGGTCCTCTCAAGGGCGTCGTCGGCCGCCTGGTTCGCAAAGGTTCACACGCGAGACTGATTCTCGCCGTTGATCTCATCGGCCAAGGCGTCTCGGTGGAAGTTGATGCGTCAGACGTCCGCCTCTATTAGTTCCGCACCTGAACCCCAATGTCATTGAAGATCGGAAACGTCACACTGGAGCACCCCGTCGCCATGGCTCCCATGGCCGGGATGACCGACACGGCGTTCCGCCGCCTGGTGAAACGACAAGGTGGGTGTGGTCTGGTGGTCACCGAAATGGTCAGCTCGGAAGGATTGGTGCGCGGGATCGATCGCACACTGGAGTACGCCGAGTACACCGAGGAAGAGCGGCCGGTGTCGATTCAGATCTTCGGCGGCGATCCGGTGAAGATGGCAGAGGCCGCACAGATCGTGGAAGGCATGGGCGCCGACATCGTGGACATCAACATGGGATGTCCGGTGCACAAGATCGCGAAGCACCATGCCGGCTGCAGTCTGATGCGCGAGCCGGCGCACGCGGCGAGCATCATCAATGCGATGGCCAAGGCGGTGAAGATTCCCGTCACTGTGAAGATGCGCGCCGGCTGGAACGAACACGAGATCAACGCGCCGCTGCTGGCCCGTATGGCGCAAGATGCCGGCGCAGCCGCCGTGGCGGTGCACGGACGCACGGCCGCGCAGTCGTACACGGGTGAGTCAGACTGGAGTCTGATCGCACGTGTCGCTGAGCAAATTTCCATTCCCGTGTTGGGATCGGGTGATTGTGTGGAGCCCGATCAGGTGGTCTCACGGCTCGCTTCCAGCAACGTCGGGGCCGTGCTTATTGGTCGGGGAGCGCTGCGCAATCCCTGGATATTCAAACAGGCCGCCGAAGCCAGGGCTGGCCTCACACCCACGGAAATCCCGCTCGAAGCGCGCGGCCAGTTCCTGTTTGACTACATGGAGCTGCTGCTTGATGAGCGGGTGGAGGAAGCCGCCGGCTTTCGGCACCTCGCCCCGGGACACCTTAGTGGCCCACCACCAGAAGCCCGTGGTCGCGAACGGTGGGTAATCAACAAAATTAGGGCACTGGGTACCTGGTACACCAAGGGTCTAGACGGCGGCCCAAAACTGCGGGTCGCCATAAATTCGGCCAAATCAATACCGGAATTAAGAAATCTGCTCTCTGAGTTCTTTTATATAGATTTGGCCAATCGTTAATTATTAGACATCTTTCTACTGTTTAACCAAATACAAGATCCAGATAAGACAGTTGCTGTCCGTCGGGCTAAAGCCCAACGGCTCCGAAGACTGATTCAGGCGAACGGGTCGCCCGAGGGTCGTTTCTTCGCCGGCGCCGCCGACGCTGGCCGCTCCGCTCGCGCCGGCGGCCGCTCCGTTCTGGCTGGTCGCTCGGTACGAGTGGGCCGCTCGGACGCATTCTCTTCGCGTGGCGCTGCGGTCTCAGGCGTGCCGCTTGAATCATTGCCAGCGATCAGGTTCCGTTTGAACTTGGCCCGCTTCTGATCGCGGGTCAGCTCAAAACGGGCGCGGGGATCCTTGTGTTCTCCACCAGGCCGCCATTCCTTGCCGCGAGGTGGCCCCAGAGCAGGGTCACGCCTGGGTCGCCGGACCTTGGCTGCCTCAGCCGCGAGCAGGGACGCCGCGCGGGCGGCGTCGGGGTTTTCCCAGACCCTGCCCCGCTCGAACCAGCGCAGTGTCACCTCCGGTTGGGTGCGTTGCAGTTGTTTAAAGGTCGGGACCAGGTCCTCGCGCTCTTTTGCGCGAAAGGACGTGGGAACGTTCCCGACAAGAATGACCCAGCAGCGATGGGGTGTGGACATGACTTACATTCGCTCCAGTCTCTTTAATTTTTCAATTAGCGTCGTGCGCTTGATGTGCAGCAGGTCTGCCGCCAGTCGTTTGTTGCCGCCGCTCTTGTCGAGCGCGCGCCGAATCAGTTCCCGTTCAAAGTCGCCCACCAGGCGATCGAATTCGATCCCGGCGTCGCCGATCGCCACGGCGTCGGCGGATGTGGCCACAGGCCTGGACCGGAGCTCGTCCGGCAGGTCATCGACTTCAATCTGTGCGCGCCCTGGCGACAGGGCAAAGGCGCGCTCCATCACATTCTCAAGCTGGCGCACATTGCCAGGCCATGCAAATGCCATCAGTGCCTGCTGGGCGTCCTGCGCGATCGACACGCGACCGCGCGCCGGTGTGTCGCGGCTGAGTCGATCCAGAAAGTGCTGCGCCAGCACCGGCACGTCCGCACGTCGATCGCGCAACGCAGGCACGTGCACTGGGATCACATTCAGCCGGTAAAACAGATCCTCACGGAACGTGCCGTCGGCCACCATCTGTTTCAGATCGGAATTGGTGGCGGCAATCACCCGCACATCCACCTTGATTGTTTGTGAGTCACCCACCCGTTCAAACTCGCGCGACTGCAGCACACGCAACAACTTCACCTGCAGCGACGGGCTCATCGTGCCCACCTCATCCAGGAACAAGGTTCCGCGATGCGCCTGCTCCACGCGGCCCTGACGATTGGCGATAGCACCCGTGAACGCACCGCGCACGTGGCCAAACAACTCCGCCTCAAGCAGTGTCTCTGGAATCGCGCTGCAATTGATCGCGACAAACCGCTGCATCCGTCTCGGGCTGGCGTCGTGAATCGCCCTTGCGGCCAACTCCTTGCCCGTCCCGGTTTCTCCAGTCACCAGCACCGTACTGTTGGTGGCGGCCACCGTTTCGAGCAACTCCAGCAACTTGAGGATCGGCGGCGTCTGACCAATGATGCCGCCCAGGTGGAACCGTCCCCGGAGCTGTTCCCGCAAGTACGCGTTCTCCGCTCGGAGGCGCCGTTTCTCAACTGCCGTCTGGAGGACGTGCACCAGCTCCTCAAACTGGAACGGCTTGGTGATGAACCCCTCCGCGCCCAGCCGAGTGACTTCCACGGCTTCTTTCACAGTGCCAAAGCCGGTGATTACGACTGCGATGATGTCGGGATACCGCTCGAACGCCTCGTTGAGCACCTGCCGGCCGTCCACACCAGGAAGTCGCAGGTCCGTGAGCAGGATGTCGAACGCAAAATCGTTCAGGCGCCCAAGCGCCTCCTCCCCCGTACCCGCCTGCGCCACCTTGTAGCCCTGTTCGGTCAGACGTTCAGCCACGACCTCGCGGTACGCGGCCTCGTCTTCAACGAGCAACAGGTGCAGGGGAGCGGGATCTTCTGGAGTCATCTACAGTTTCACTCAGTGCACGCCGATAGTCCCGAACGTATGCTTGAACGGAAGACGGTTTCCATTCCTCGCGCGTGTGACGTGGTCGGGGTCAGTCGACGCACCATCTATAACTGGATCGCCAGCGGCAAAGTCCAATACGTCCGCACCGCCGGCGGCTCGGTTCGCATCTTTGCCGATACCCTCTTCAGGGACGCCCAGCCCCCTGCTGATCTCGGTGCCATCAATCACTCATACGACCTGCACAAGAGCGCGTAGGTGTTCACCATGACCAACCCGCCAGAGACCTCGCGGGTCGACACGGACCTCACGGGGCTGTTTCACGCGCTGAACAACCACCTCGGCATCATCCTCGCCAACGCCGAGTTGCTTGAGCACCGCCTCGTCGAAGAACAGCACCGCGCCCGCGCCGGCCAGGTGGTGGCCAGCGTCCTGGACGCCATCCAGGCTACCAACCAAATCCGACAACTGACCGCCGCAGCCAACCAGGTAAAATCGTCAAACCATTGACATTATAGGTGTCAACGCTGTCAGAAGATTGACCAAATTCTCACGGTTCGGCACACGGTTGCACAGAACTTCACGCGCCAAAACCACACTTAAATAACTGCAAACAAAGCATTTGTTTGCCATCGTCCGCAGCGCCATGTCGGCTCGGTTGAACCCCGGATCCAGCTGGCACCCATGTTGCCATTCAGATAGGTGGACCGGCAGTAAGTGCCGGTCCCTCTGGAGGGGTTTATGGCACGCGCACAGCTGGCAAGTCACCAACACGAACGGGTCGTTGCGACCCTGCCTTTTGTCGAGTCTCTTGCTCGGAGGATGGCCTCCACCATGCCCCACTCGATCGATGTGTCGGACCTTGTTCAGGATGGCGTGATTGGCCTGATGGATGCGGCGCATCGGTTTGACGCCAGCCGCGGCATCAAGTTTGAGACCTTTGCCGAGCGTCGCGTACGCGGCGCCATGATTGATGCGCTGCGCCGAGACGCATGGCCGCGCGGCGTCCGCCGTGTGCGCCGCGAACTGGAAGCCGCGCGTGAATCGTTGCGCCGGGAACTTGGCGCCGAACCCACCCTGGCCGATCTGGCCAAACGTGTGGGCACCGACGAGGCGCGGCTCGAACGCACAATCCTGCGCATCACCACCATCGAATCCACCTCCCCACTCGCCAACCTTGAAACCATCGACAGCGCGTCACTGCCTGCCGTGATGGTGCCGAGTGCGCCACCCTCGCCCGACAGCGAATACGAACAGCAGGAACTCCGCACGCGCATTCGACAGGCGCTGGCCACCCTGCCGGCACGAGAACGCAAACTCATCAGCCTCTACTATTTCCGTGGCGCGACGATGAAGGACATCGGAAAAGAGATTGGCGTCAACGAATCCCGCGTGTCGCAGCTGCATGCACGCGCCATGTCGCGTCTGCGCAACGCGATGTCACCGCCCGCTCCCGCCGAGGTGGTGCCCTTCCAGCGGCGCAACGTCGCGTAAACCTGGGACGAAATCAACGACGTCTTTTTTAGCGGAGCAGTTCGCGGGCGGAGCGCACGAGGTCGCGCAGTCGGAACGGTTTGGCGAGCCAGCGACATCCGCTGCGCTCGAGAAATTGCTCGGCCTCCGTGCCAGCCACGTCGCCAGTCACAAACAACAATCGTCGCGTCAGCGCCGGGGCGGTCGTCGCCAGGTGGTTGAAGAACTGCATGCCGTCCACGCGTGGCATCTTCAGATCACACACAATCACGTCGTAGGCACGCGCCTGCGTCCGCGCGATCGCTTCTTCGCCATCGTTCGCGCGATCCACCTCAAACCCGGCGTCGCGCAGGGCATCTGCCACCGCCTCGCCGAGCGCCGGTTCGTCCTCCACCACCAACGCGCGCGTACCCACAGGGACGGTTTCCGACACCGGCGCGGCGGCCGGACTCTCCGGCGCCTTGACGACGGTGCCTCCCGACGGCAACTCGAGGACAAACACGGCGCCCCCGTCAGGCGCCGAGGCGACCGAGATCCGACCGCCGTGTTCCTGCGCGATCGCGTACGCGACGGTCAGTCCAAGCCCCGTACCCTTCCCGACCGCCTTTGTCGTAAAAAACGGGTCGAAGATCTTTTGCTGCACATCCTCCGGCACCCCGGGCCCATCGTCGCTCACCTCGATGAGGACCGCGTCGCGATCGGGTTCGTGCCACGACCGCAGCACCATCAGACCGCGGCCGTTGGCGCCAAGCATTGCGTGTTCGGCGTTGATGACCAGGTTCAGGAGGATTTGTTGAATCTGATGGGGATCGGCAAAGACGGGCGGCAGGCCCGCTGCCAGCGCTTCAACGATCGCCACGTTGGACACGCGCTGTTCGTAGGCGCGTAGCGCGAGTGTGTCCCTGACCACCTGATTGAGATCCACCATCGTGCGCGTCGTGTGCCGCTTGCGCGCAAACGTCTGGAGATTGCGGACGATGCGCGCGGCGCGTTCGGCCGCGTTGTGAATCGCATCAATATCGCGCCGAGTGTGGTCGTCGTGCCGACGACCGGCGAGGCGTTCGGCGCAGGCGAGAATCGTCGCGAGTGGATTGTTGAGTTCGTGTGCCACGCCCGACATGGTCTGGCCAAGTGAGGCGAGTTTCTCCGCCTGTGAGAGCTGGTGAAAGACGTCGCGCGCCTGGTCTTCGAGTTTTTTCCGTTCACTGACGTCGCGCATGACGGCCTCGATGCGCAGGACCTGCCGATCGGCCGCCACGGCTTCTGCACGAGCGGTCACCTCAACCCAGAAGCCGGCACCATCAGCGCGGCGGAGTCTCAACAAGTGATCGTGTGCGGCACCGTCGCGACGCAGGAGCGCCACGAATCCTTCGCGGGCCTGGGAATCCACGAAGCGGTCTGGATCAAACGGCCGGACGTCGCTGGTTGGCCGCGCATCCTCCCAGCCAAACATCAATCGCAGGAATGGGTTGCCCGCCAGCGTCGCGGAGTCGTCCGGGCCGACCAGTCCGATGTACAGACCAGCGCGCAGGCCCTGGAAGAAACTGAGAAACGCGGAGTTGCCGAGTGTGGAAGGCACGGGAAACCGACTACAACTTACCATCTCGCATTACACTCGCACTGTTATGTTTTCGACACGAGTGCTTCAAGGACAGACGGCCATCATCACGGGCGGCGGCACAGGGATTGGTCTTGCGATCGCGGATGCGTTGGGCCGGGCTGGTGCCAACCTGGTGATTGCGAGTCGCAATCCGGAGAACCTCGCGAAGGGTGAGGCCACACTCAAGGCCGCGGGCCATTCGGTGGCCACGGCGACGGTGGACGTGCGCAACCCAGAGCAGGTCGATGCGATGGTCGCCACCGCGGTTGCGGCGTTTGGGGGTGTGGACATCCTCATCAACAATGCCGCAGGCAACTTCATCGCGCGTGCGGAGGACCTGTCACCGAACGGATGGAACGCGGTCATCGGCATCGTGCTCACCGGCTCGTTCTACTGCTCGCGAGCGGTCGGACGACATCTGATCGCGCGCAAGTCTGGGGGCGCCATCGTCTCCATTCTTGCCAACTACGTCTGGACGGGGAGTGCGGGCACCATTCACTCCGCCGCGGCCAAGGCGGGCGTGATGTCGATGACCCAGACGCTGGCGGTCGAGTGGGCCGGGCACGGCATCCGTGTGAACGCCGTGGCCCCAGGACCGATTGAATCGCCCGGCGCCGCGAAGCAGTTGTGGGACTCCCCCGAGGCGATCCAACGCATCACCGACATGGTGCCGCTGAAGCGCTGGGGCAGGCCGGAAGAGATCGCCAATGCCGTGGCGTTCCTGGTGTCGCCCTACGCGAGCTACATCACCGGGGATGTCATGACCATTGACGGCGGCGCATGGCTGGGTCGTGGAACGTTTGGTTTTATGCCGGAGCAGAAATAATGGCGACACTGTCCCGCATTGCCGATCTTGACGGCTCGTCATCTGGATGGGGTTTTTTTCTGTGCGCACGCAAGGAAGTGCGCACGGGCAAAGGCGGCGCGTATCTCGCCATCGTGCTGCAGGACACCTCCGGCGAAATCAAGGCCAAGGTGTTTCAGGACGTCGAGATCATGCGCGAGGAATTCGACGCCGGCGAATTCGTCAAGATCCAGGCGCGTGGCAACCTCTTCAACCAAAAACTCGAACTGGTCCTCGACAAGATCCGCCGCGTCGACGCTCCGCGCGACGCACTCGACGGCTTCCGTGAGGAAGACTGCATCCCGTGTTCTCCGCGACCACTCGACGAGATGTGGCAGGAACTCCAGGGCCACATCGCCTCCATCGAGTCCTCCTTTATTCGCGAACTGCTGACGCGGGTGATGACGATGTATGGCGATCGGCTCAGGATCTGGCCGGCCGCACAAGCCGTGCACCATGCCTATCGAGGCGGCTTGCTCGAACACGTGCTGAAGATCGTCGACAGTGTGAAGTTCCTCGCGGAGTCGTACGACGCCAATCGTGATCTGCTGGTGGCGGGGGCCATCCTTCACGACATCGGCAAGCTGCAGGAGTTGTCGTACGGGGTGACCACGGAATATTCCGTCGAGGGCAATCTGGTGGGGCACATCACGATGGGCGCGCAGCTTGTGCGCGAAGTGGGGCTCGCCATCCCGGACTTTCCGGTCGATCAGCGCGTGCAGCTTGAACACCTGGTGTTGTCGCACCATGGCGCCAAGGCGCTCGGATCACCCGTCGAGCCGATGACGGTTGAAGCGTTCATCCTGGCGGCCGCCGATGACCTCGACGCCAAGATCCACCAGGTTCGCAAACACATCGAGACCGACGATTCGGATGGGCCGTTCACGGCCTACCACCGGCGATTTGAAAGGGTGCTGCTGAAGCCGGTCCAGAAGGCCAAAGGCGACAGGTCATAGGCCAAAGGTAAGGAAGGGTCACAACCAGGCAAATTTCTTATTATTTGTAATATATAAGAACTAAATTTATGTAATAGGCGTTTTGTGTAATAATACGACTGTGTATGACCTTAAAGACCCCATTGATGTCAAAATACTGACTCTCCTTCAGGAGAACGGTCGGGTGTCTCAGGTGGACATTGCCAAGGCTGTGGGTCTGGCACCGTCGGCGGTCCTTGAGCGGCTGCGGAAGTTGGAAACTCGGCAGGTGGTGCGGGGCTATACCGCGCTGGTGGATCCGCGCAGTGCCGGGTGTCCGCTGCTCGCCTTCATTGCGGTGCGCACCAACGAGGTGGGCGGGGAAGAGGACCGCGTTGGGGATGCGTTGGCGCGGGTGCCGGGCGTGCTTGAGGTGCATCACGTGGCGGGGGAGGACTGCTTCCTCGTAAAAATTCGCGCACGCGACACAGAACATCTTGGCGAGTTGCTCAAGGCCGGCGTCGGCCGCATCAAGGGCGTGCGCACCACGCGCACGACGATCGTGCTTGGCACCCACAAAGAAAGTACGCACCTCCAACTGGAGGCGGCGACTCCCGCCGTTGGCTGATGACACCCGTCGTTCGCCGCAACGCCTGGATTGCATTCCTCGCGGTCTGCATTATCTGGGGCACCACCTATCTCGGCATCAAGGTCGCACTCGAGACGATTCCGCCGTTTCTCCTGGGCGGCATTCGCTACCTCATCGCGGGGTCCCTGCTTGGCGCCATCCTTGTCGCGCGTGGCGAATCACTGCCGCCGCTCTCCGAGTGGGGCCATCTCGCGATGTTGGGCTTCCTCATGATCACGCTCGGCAACGGCGGCGTGAACTGGGGCGAGCAATATCTGGCAAGCGGGATCACGGCCGTCGTCATCGCGACCTCGCCCTTCTGGATGGTCGCCGTTGATGGGCTGTTTCCCGGAGGCGAAACACTCTCCGCACGGAAGTTCGCCGGGCTGGCCGTCGGCTTCAGCGGCATCGTATTGCTGGTGTGGCCCGACTTGACACTTGAAGGTGCCAATGGTCGTCAGGTGTTGCTCGGTGTGCTCGCGCTGCAGATCGCGTGTGCCGGGTGGGCCATCTCGTCCTCGTACACCAAACGACACGCCGTGACGCGGAACGTGCTCACGGTCGCCGCCGTGCAGATGTTTTTCGGCGGTCTCTTCATGCTGGGGATCGGCACCGCGGCAGGTGAGTGGTCGGCGATCAGCCTGAACCCCAGGACAGGTTCGGCGTTGTTGTATCTGATTGTGGCGGGCTCATTGGTGGCGTTTGCCGCGTATTCCTACGCCCTGCGCCATCTGCCGATTGCCACGGTGTCGCTCTACACCTACGTCAATCCGGTGATCGCGGTGGCGCTGGGGACATTGCTGCTGGGCGAACCATTCAGATTCACCATGATCATTGCCGCGATCGTGATCGTCGCAGGCATCGCCATTGTGCGGTCCAGGCCGCCGCTTCGCGCCCGCGCCTGAGAGTATTCTAGTGAGCGCATGAGCGCTTCCCGGTTCCGCATCCTCACCCTCAACAACATTTCACCGGTTGGACTGGCGCGGCTCGACGCTGCGCGCTACGAGACCGGTACCACGATCGTCGATCCTGACGCGATGCTCGTGCGGTCTGCCGACCTGCACACCATGCCGATCGCCGACACGGTGAAGGCGATTGGTCGCGCCGGCAGCGGCACCAACAACATCCCGGTCCCGGCGATGACCACACGCGGGGTGCCGGTGTTTAATGCCCCCGGGGCCAACGCCAACGCCGTCAAGGAACTGGTCATCGCGGGTCTCATCATGGCCTCGCGTTCCATTGGTCCCGGGTGGCAATTCGCGCGTGGTCTTGAGGGCGACGATGCCACGTTGCACAAGGCGGTGGAAGCCGGCAAAAAAGCGTTTGCCGGCTTTGAACTGTCGGGACGCACACTGGCCGTCATCGGACTCGGTGCCATCGGAGGCCGGGTGGCCAACGCCGGCGTTGCACTCGGCATGCGCGTGGTCGGGTTTGACCCGGCTCTCACCGTCGAGGCCGCGTGGCAACTCGATCCGCGCGTCACACACCTTCGATCACTCGACGAGTTGTTCACGGTGGCCGATTACGTCTCGCTCCACGTGCCGCTGATGCCCGCCACACGCGGTCTGGTCAGCGCGGGCCGTCTCCAGATGATGAGACCCGGTGCCGTCATTGTGAACTTTGCGCGCGAGGGCATCGTGGACGAGGCCGCGATAGTGGCCGCCCTGAACGCCGGCGCGCTCCACGCCTACGTCAGTGATTTCCCGACCGCCGCCACGACGCGCCATCCACGCTGTGTGACCTTGCCGCATCTCGGGGCCTCGACCGGGGAAGCGGAGGACAACTGCGCGGTGATGGTCGCGGATCAGGTGCGCGACTTTCTGGACCGCGGCGATGTGCGCAACTCGGTGAACTTCCCGCAGGTGATCACCGCAGGGCCCTTGGCACACCGGCTCGTTTATGCCGGGGCCTCCACATCCCCGCTCTCGTCAATGATGCTGGCGACGCTCGAGACCGCCGGGGTCACCGCCACGACATCAACAAGTGGCACGCGTGGCGACCTGGTCTACGGGGTGGTGGACACGGCTACGGAAGTGCCGGCCGCCGTGGTGGAGCAGCTGCGCCAGGTGGACGGCGTCTCGATGGTGCGGGTGATCCCGCCAGCCTAACGCGGGCCGAGCGCAAACGTCATGGTGCCGCGGAGCACCTGCGTGCCGTTCACCGTGGCCTTGCCGCTGAGCACCCCCATCCGGCTTCGGAGGCGTTTGACCACCGCTTCGATCTGCACGACATCGCCGGGATGGACGGGCCGGGGGAACCGTACGCGTTCGATGCCCATGAAAAAAATGAGTTTGTCGAGGTTTTCCGGCTTGGAGAGGATCAGGATGGCGCCGACCTGGGCCACCGCTTCCGTCAAGAGCGTCGGGGGGAACGCCGGGCGTTGTCCGGGCGCCGTGGACAACGACGCCTCGTTGTGCGAGATGTTCTTGATTCCGACGATCCGCTGGTCCGGTTCAAATTCCGTGATCCGGTCGACCAGCAGGAACGGATACCGGTGGGGGAGAATCCGCTCAATGGCGGCGTAGTCGAGGGGCAGCGTCAGGTCAGTCATTGCAGAGCGAACCAAGTATAATTACATGAGTCTGCCTTTGTCCGAACGTTCTTCCAGCCATCTGTCAGTCGGGTCCCACGAACGCGACATCCTGCTGACGCTGTTTGATCTGGGTCGCCAGGTCGCGTCGGTCATTGATCTCGACGAACTCCTGGAGAAAATTCCTGAACTCATCGGCCGGTTGATTCCGTTTGATGCGTTTGCCGTCTACCTCCTGGACGAAAAGCGCGGGGAATTGCGCATCGCCTATGCGGTGGGCTACCCCGATACCACGCACTACCACCCGAAGATGACCGAGGGGCTGGTCGGGCACGTGGTCACTCAACAGGAAACGGTGGTGGTCGGTGACATCGCCACCGAGCCGAACTACGTCGAAGTGGTACCGGGCATGGCCTCCACGGTGGCCGTGCCGCTGATTCACAAAAACAAGCCGGTGGGCGCACTCAATGTGTTGAGCCGATCGCGCGACATGTATTCGGAGCGCGATGCGGCGATCCTGCGCCAGTTTGGGGCGCACGTCGCCCTGGCGCTGGTCAACGCGCGCCTCTTTGAGCAGCAGCGACTGGACGCCGAGGCGTTTGAGACCCTCGCGGAGATCGGCCGCGATGTCGCGGCCCTCATGGACCTGGACGAGTTGCTCGCGCGCATCGCCCAACTGGCGCGGCGCGTGGTGGACTACCGGACGTTCGGTATTTTGCTGCTCAACGACGCAACACAGGAACTCGAGATCAAGGTCGCCGTGCAGTTTGGCGATCGCGTCGAACTTCCCAAAGTTCCGCTCGGCCAAGGGTTGGTCGGGTACGCCGCGCTGCACCGTGAGCCGGTCCTGGTGCCGGACGTCTCGAAAGACCCTCGCTACATCAATGTGGTGGACGACGTGCGGTCGGAACTCGCCGTGCCGATGCTCCTCAAGGATCGCTGTGTTGGTGTGTTTGACCTCGAGAGTCCGGAGCTCGACGCGTTCAGCAAGCGGGACGTCGAAATCCTCACGCTGCTGGCGAGCCAGGCTGCCGTCGCAATTGAAAACGCGCGTCTCTACGAGGAACTGACCGCGACCGAAACGCGGCTCGACAAGGAGTTGAAGTTTGCCCGCCGCGTGCAGGCCGCGCTGTTGCCGACGCAATTGCCCAAACGCCTGAAGGGTGTGGACGTCTCGGCGTCATTTTCGGCGGCGCGCGAACTCGGGGGCGACTTCTACGATTATCTCGTGCCCGAATCCAGCACGCTGATCGTCGCGCTGGGTGACGTCTCAGGCAAAGGCGTCCCCGCAGCCCTCTACAGCGTCTTCGCAGGGGAGTTGGTCCGCGGCCGCACCTTCCGTCGACGGTATGTGCCAGAGCGGTCCTCTCCTGCCGCCGTGTTGATGTCGATCAACACGATCCTGCATGAGCGGCAACTCGAGGAGTACTACTGCACACTCTGTTACACGATCTTTGACCTTAAACGCCGCACGGTCACACTGTCGAACTCCGGTGTGCCGTATCCCGTTCGTGCGACCGGTGACTCCTGCGCGTTGATTGAAGCGCCAGGTGTGCCGCTGGGCTCGTTTCACGGCATGACCTACGACGAAGTCACGTTCCCGCTCGCGTCAGACGATGTGTTTGTGTTTTGTTCGGATGGCGTGACCGAGGCGATGAATCGCCGGGGTGATGAATTCGGCAGCTCGCGGTTGTGTGAGGTGGTCGCGGCCACCCGTCATCTCACCGCCAAGGAAATCGTGCACTCGATCGTGGAAGCGGTGGATGCGCATCGGGCCGGGTTCCCGCCCAACGACGACACGACCGTGGTGGCGGTCAAATTCACGTTTCCACCGGCCGTCTGACGGTCCACTTACTTCGACTCATTTACGAAGCCGCCCGGACATCAGCCCACGATCCATGGGGTGCTTTGCGATGCCAGCGCCTGCCTGTCGTTACGTTCCGACACAAGTGCCGGAACAAGATAGACACACTCCATGTGACGCCGGGCGGCTTCCGTGTAGTGTGTAATCAAGAGCCGTGCCGTTTGAGGGGATCAAAAAAACAAAGGCTTTCTGGCGGGCCGAAAGTCAATGGCCAGGAATGGGGGCACGGTAGGCCCGTCGGCCCGACCTCTGGGGTAGGCAGTTAGAGGGCTTCGGCGGCGGGACGCGCAGCAACGACGGTGGCTGATGGCAGCGGGGTGATGACTGCGGCCAGTTGGGCAGCAATGACCCGGGCCAGGGGTAGTGTGGACCCGTCGGCAGCCTCGCCACTGACTTCCGCCGCGAGCACACCCACACACCCTGACGCGCCGATAAGCGGCACCGCGAGGGCACCTGAGCCGCCCGGCGTCGAGGCGGGGATCACCTGGGGCTGCATCGTCCGGCACGCCACCGACGTGACGTTATCTGCGCCGACCGCGATGGTGCCGAGGCGCTGCACCATGCGATCCGAGTAGCCGTGTGAGAGCGACAGCTGGAGCGTCTCCCGCGCCTCATCAATGACCCACAACACGAGGCCCTTGGCACCGATGGCCGTTGCCGCGCGCGTGAGCAACGCGGGCAGATCCCGCCCGTCAAGCAATCGCGCAATATCCACACACACGTCCGCCGCATCGCCGATTTTGAGCGCGGACCCGCCTTCGCCAAGGCTACGGCGGCCAAGCCCTGTCGGACTTTGGACCCCGAGGGGATCCTGAACCTCAAGGGGTGCCTCGACCACTGCCGCCTGCGGTGTGTCTACGCGTCTCCGTCGTCCGGCAAACAACACGAGTCCCAGCAGTAGGAACACGGTTCCGCCGACCACACCCGCCTGGTATTGGCGAATCGTCAACGCCTCCTGACGATTGGCCTGAATTTCGGCGTCCCGCGCGGTGGCGACTTCGGAGGAGAGGCGGACGAGCATCTCCAGACTCTCGACAAAGATCACGTCGGAGGCCATCAGTCGCTGCTCGTTGCCGACGTAGTTGCGCGCGCGCCGATCGGACTTTCGCAGGGCAGCCAGTTGTGTCTGCGCGGCACTGAGTGGCGCCACGGCATCGGGATGGCCCACGCGCTGGCGTTCAGTGAGCACTTCTTCAATCTGTGCCGTGACCTCATCTACACGCGTCATCCAGAAGTCCGGGCCCTGGCCAGCGGCCACATACCCGGCCTGCGCGGCGCGGACGTCAGACAGCGCCATCTCCAGTGCCGAGAACTGGCGGGCGAGTCGGTCTTCATTGGTGCGGAGGTCGAGGGCGTTTTGTTCGAACTGCCACGTTTGATACGTGGCGCCGCCGACAATCAGACATCCCAGGAGTGCAGGAAGAAGGGAGCCACGCATGGTCGGCATGGAACGTTACTATAACACCGCCTGCCATGAAGCCATCCCGCGTCGCGGTCGTGATCAATCCGATATCCGGTCGCACGGGTTCGTACCCCGGCGAAGCCGACCGTCGTCGCGCGTTGATTGTCGACACGGCTGCCGAGATGGGGATCGCGGTTGACGTGCACATGACGACCGGCTCTGGGCACGCGCGCGATCTGGCGCGCACGGCCCGCGAGACTGGAGCCGAGGTGGTCGTCGCGATGGGCGGTGACGGCACCGTGAACGAGGTGGCGCAGGGGCTCGTCGGCGGCGACGCAGCACTCGGGATTGTGCCGTGTGGATCAGGTGATGGACTTGCCCGGGGACTGGGGTTGCCGAGGGACCGTCGGGCGGCGTTTGAGGTGGCACTCACCGGAGTGACCTCCCGCATGGACGTCGGCTACGCCAACGACCAGGTGTTCCTCAATGTCGCGGGCGTCGGGTTTGACGCCGCCGTTGGGCAGTTGTTTGCCGCCAGAAAAACCCGCGGCGCGCTGGGTTACGTCGTCAAGAGCGTGTCGCTCGTGTGGTCGTACGAGGCACCTTACTATGAGGTGGCGTGCGACGAGGCGCGCCGGTCGGGCCGCAAATTTCTCATCGCGTTTGCCAATGCGCCTGAATATGGCAACGGCGCGGTGCTTGCGCCTGATGCGGACGTGCGCGACGGAGTGCTCAATGTGCTGATCGTGGACGCCGGCAACCCCGCGAGTCAGATTTGGCGTGCACGCCGCCTCTACTGGAATCGTCGTGCCCAGGCCACCGGGATGGAGCGGCTGCAGACCCGCACGGCGCGGATTACGAGCGACCACATCGTGTATCACCTGGATGGTGAAGTATTCACCACCGACGGAGCACTCGACATCCGTGTCGAGCGTCAGGCGTTGGCGGTCAGGCTTGTGGGTTCCTGAATTAGACGAGTTTGAGCGGGATGACGTCGGCTCGGGGAATGGGTCCGAAGTCGTCGCCAAACTTGATGGGCGGCAGATCCTGGAACATCGTGTCCCACTTGCCGCGCTCCATCGGGTTCGACTCGTCCATGTACTGACGGGCCGACACCGGTCGCGCAAACGCCAGATCCGCGGTGGCGGCGTAGCCGGGCACCGACGAAAGCTCGGTCGCGATCGCCTGCCGGACGGCGCTGGCCGTGGTCTGCGAGACGGTCGCGCCAAACGCCACCGCCACCTTCGAGAGAATCTGCCAGTCTTCGGCGGCATCTCCGGGCGGTGTGATCACGCGCGAGACCGGCTGCACCTGGCCGGTCGCGTTGATCATCGTGACATCCTTTTCAACAAACGCGCACCCTGGCAATACGATGTCGGCGACCTCCGTGAGGGTCGAATGCAGGACGCCCTGCACGATGAGTGTGCCGATCTTGCCCGAGGCCTTCGCCTCCACGATCCAGTCGGTGTCGCCGATGGATCCATCCGGACCAGGGTCGATCACATAGAGCAACTTCACGGCACCGGTGTCCACCGCGGCCCGGAGGCCTGTGACATCAGCGGGCCCATCCGTCGCGCCAAGCGTGAAGCCGAGGTCTTTGGCACCGCGCAGATTCGGCGCATCAACCGCCGGAATCGGGAACTTGGTGTTGGCTGGCTGCGGCTTCGGACGATGACGCCAGCTGAATGTCACGCCGCCGGTGAGACCGGCGAACTGCTTGAGCATGTAGAGCTCTTCGAGCGACGTGTGGCCCGACACCAGCACACGCGACTGCGAGGCGCCTGCCGCATCCACCGCGCTCTTGACCGCGATCAATGCGTCCGTCCATGGCGTTGCGTCGAAGCCGCGACTGGAGCGCACGTGCGGCTGCAGCAACCGACGGTCGCTTTCGATCCAGTGGTAGTCAAACCGGCCGATGTCACACATCCAGTACTGGTTGACGTCGGCGTTGAACCGTGGCGTCATGCGCACGAGTTGTGTGCCCTTGGCCCACTCGGGTTTCGCCTTGATCCACGCCGTGGTGTTGCAGCCCTTTTCGCAGAACGTGCACGTGGTGTCGACCGCCATCGGGTTGTCCCAAGGGCGCGACTTGAATCGGTAATCACGCGTGGTGATCGCGCCGACGGGGCACACATCAACCAGGTTGCCCGAGAGCAACGAGACCACGCCACGTTCTTCGAACGTCGCAATTTCGCTGCGCACGCCGCGCTGGAACACGCCGATCTGGGCGTCGCCGTCCACTTCCTTCATGAACCGCTGGCAGCGCGTGCACATGATGCAACGGTTGCGGTTGAGCAGCAGGGTCGGACCAAAATCCACGTCGGCCTTGACGCCTTCGCCGTCAAACACGCGGCGCGGGAATTCCATGCGGCTGCGTTCTGGACCGTACGAATACGAGTAGTCCTGCAGGGGGCACTCGCCACCCTTGTCACACACCGGGCAATCGAGTGGGTGGTTGACGAGCAGAAACTCAAACACGCTGGCGCGCGCCGCCTCAACCTCGGGTGAGTTCGTCGTCACCACCATGCCTTCGGTGCACATCGTCGAACACGACGTCTGCAACTTCGGCATTTTCTCGATCTTGACGATGCAGACGCGGCAGGAGCCGTCGACCTGCAGCCCAGGGTGATAGCAGTAGTACGGCACATGGCCGCCACCGGCATGCACCGCTTCGAGGACTGTCTTTCCCTTGGGAACCGTGACCGACTGGCCGTCGATCGTCAGCGTGACCGTTTCCATAGCCTTGCAATTCTATCTCAGCGGCGGACGGGGACGAGGCCGAGGTCGTCACGGGTATCGATCTGTCGCACTGGGCCCGGCACCGGGAGCCGGGCCTCGTGGACCGCGCCGTCCACGCGCAGCGACGCGTGGCCGGTTTGGCCGTTCTGAAACTGCATGGTGATGAGCAGCGGGAAGTCGAAGGTATCGCCCGTTTGCTCGATCCGCACAAAGACGTGGGCGCCGTCGGGGTCCATGCGCCAGCTCAGCCGGACCTGGGGCAGGGTGTATCCGAGGATCCAGCGCTCAAAAAACCGGCCAAGCGGGATGCCTGCCTCGGCCTCGAAGGCCGCCCGCAGGTCGTCGGTGCCCGCCTTCTGGAAGCGATGGGCCTGATAAAAACGCCGGACCCCCCGCGCAAACGCCTCGGGGCCGATCAGCCGCTGCAGCATGTGCAGGACCACGGCGGACTTGTTGTAGACCAGCCCTCGAAAAATGCGGCCATCACCCTGGATATGGCCAAGCCGGTAGCCCATGTGCACGGGACCGTGTTTGGAGAGGTCCATCGCCGTGGCGCGCATCTGGCTGAAGAGTTGCCGTTCCACGTCGGGGCCCCGGTCATGGCCGGCGTACATGGCCGCGAAGTATTGGGCGAGTCCCTCGCTCAGCCATTGCTCGTGGTAGTTCTTCCAGCCGATCGCCTGGCCCCACCACTGGTGGGCAACTTCATGCGCCAGGAAAAAAAACGGGTGCCCGTTGAGTGCCACCGGATCGTCGCGCCACGACAGGGTCGTCGGCAGCGTGGGCTGGTTCCAGATCGCGAAATAGGCCGGGCTGTGACCGCTGGGCAGTTCCGCGTCCAGTGTGGCCAGCGTAAAGTTGGGATACGGCGCCTCACCAATCGTGGTCGCGTAGAACTCCATAATATCGGCGACCCGATCGGGCAGTGGGCGGCTGCTGCGGAGCAATCTGGGAGTCGAGACGACATCCACCGTCACCGCTGCAGTGGCGTCCGCGCCGCCCTGCGCCATGTGCGCCATGTGCGCCATGTGCGCCATGTGCGCCATGTGCGACGGGGCGATCTTGGGTGCCGCCACCGAGCGGCTGCCCACCGGCACGAATCGACTGATGATCGCGCCGACGTAGCGGAGGGGGCGATCGGCGAGAAACTGCACGGTGCGTTCCGCGCGCGAATCGCCGCTGCGTCCAGGCCCTTGGGGGCTCGGCGTCACCGTGGAATTGATGAGGCTGCCGCTGGCGACCACCTGAAACTGCGCCGGCACGGTGATTTGAATGGCGGCCGTCGCAAAGTCGGTGACGGTGGCCTGCGGATACCAGAACGTGCGGTTGGAGTAGAGGAATCTCGGCTCTGGCGGAATGATGATGTCCTGGAGCCCGGCAGGGTTTGGTGCACCCTGGGCCTGCTCGTCTGCGTCCACCCTGAGGGCTTCGCGATCCACGGACTGGGACGGCAGGCGGCCCGAGTAAAACACGTCGAGCACCAGTTCGCTGCCACGGGGCAGCGCTCGTGGAAGACTCACGAGGACGCCACTTTGCCCGGTGACCCGCAACGTGAGCACGCGACCCAGGTCTGGTGAGGAGATGGACGATACCGACAACGACTCCGCGAGCTTGAGTGACAACGTGGCGAGGTTGTCCACCTTGGTGCGGAGGCGAAGAGATCCGCGGCCGCTGATCCAGTCGCGTTCCGGATCAATCTTCACGTCGATCGCATAGTGCTCGACGTCGTAGGCCGTCGCGTCATCTTCGGAGTAGAAGGGACCACGTGTCTCGAGGCGCTCAGGCGACGCATACACGGAGATGTTCCGACCCCGCTGCCGATCAAACAACGAGACGTCCTCCGCATCGTCGCCCGACCGAACGTACGTGAGGTTGCCGTGTCGGCGCGTGCGGAGTTCTGCAAGGACATCGCCCATGGGCGGCAACAGCGACCACTTGTCACCGGAGAGATCGCCCAGGCTGAGCGTGTAACTGCGCCGCCCGTATTCGTCGAACACCTGTCGTGCCCTGGCCACATCACCCGGGTTGACCGGCACGGGCGTGAAGTGTGCCGGCGCGATGCGTGCGTCGAATTCCGCCGGACTCATGCGAATAAAAAACGCTTCAAGTGGTGTGTCGATCGCAGGTGTGCCGCCGAACGCTCGAATCTGCACCTGCTCTGCCGGATCGGCCGGGGCAAACAACATTTCGCCCTTGCCCCGGAACACCAGTGCGGTGTTGCCGTCGTTCACCCGCCCAAAAAAAGCGATGCCCGAGGCGAGGCGGACCGTGAGCCCCGGGGCGGTGAACGTCAGATCCTTCACCTCAAACTGGTGGGCCACATCCAGCTCCAGTTGCACCAGGCCGTCGATGGACGCGATGGGGGTCGCGCCGGCGATTTCGAATGCGCCGTTGTCCGGGCCCGGTTGTACGAGCAGTTGCCAGGTCGCGATGCGGCCTACTTTGCCGCGACCCAGCAACATTTCAACGAGGACCAGGAATCCCGGACCGGTGGGCCGGCGATCCCGTTCGCGCACGGCGGCGAAGTTCTGGCCATCCGCGAACGAGGCGCCCGCGAACATGGAGCTTTCCGACGGGGCAATCGTGGTGGCGGTCAGTCGGCGGAATTCGTCGATGTTGTTGCCCGCGAGTGCGTTTTCCAGTTCCACGAGCAGGCGCACCACGCCGTCGGCCTGCATCGGTCGTTGGGCGGGTTGTTGCGCTGAGGCCGTTGCCGTCAGGAGCAGGCCACACGCCACCAGCAGGCGCAGCGTGTTCACCGGGGAATCCTTGTCAGCACCGCCACGGTCAGGTCGTCGGCCAGTCGCACATCACCGGCATGCGCTTCCACCGCCGCGATCACCGCACGCGACAGCGCCTCCGGATCCCCCTCGGATTTGTGATGGGCGAGAATCGCTTCCAGTCCCGTGTCCTCAAACGCCCGACCGCTCCGATTTTCCGCCTCGGTGATGCCGTCGGTGTAGAGCACGACCGTGTCGCCTGGCGCAATCGTCACGCGACGGGCTTCGTAGGTTGCATGGTCAAACATGCCAAGCGCCATGCCGCCACCATCAAGGCGATCGATCGCTCCAGACACCCGTCGCACCAGTGGCGGGAGATGCCCGGCGTTCACGTACTCCAGGGCGCCCGTCGACGAGTCGTAGAGGCCGTAAAAAAACGTGATGAACCGCGAGCCCGGACTGTGTCGGCAGATCTGCACGTTCAAGCGTGTGATGAGCCGGACGGAGTCGAACCCTTCGTCCACCAGTGTGCGCAACATGGCGAGCAACAGGGCCATCAGGAGTGCGGCCGGACTGCCTTTGCCCGCCACGTCTCCGACCGCAATCATCAGGCGGCCATCAGCCAGCGGCATCACATCGTAAAAATCACCACCCACCGTATTGGCGGGGCGTGTGGTGCCAAACACGCGCGCGTCACCAGACGTATGTTCGCCGCGCGGCAACATCGCGATCTGAATGTCGCGGGCGATCTCGAGATCACTTTTGAGCGACAGCCGGTCGGCCACTTCCATCAACACCAGCAGGTGAATCGCGATGAAGGCCAGGATCATCCACGACGTGCCTTCGACCCATTGCGGCACCCACAGGTTCAGCGTGAAGGGCCAGAACAGCACCCGCACGGCGCCAAACCCGTCAAACAGATCAAGCAATCCGAACAGCAGTGAGACCACGGCGAAGCCGTAGAGCACACGACGGCCGGGCGAGAGGCGCATCGCAAACGCGATGAGAAACAGGCGGGCGTGTGTGGGCCAGCGCCGATACCAGGGCGCTTCTGCGAGGGCGGCGAGATCCAGACCGCGGGAAAAGTAGTGGTAGGCGTCGGCGGTGTCGCGCGTGAAGAGCCGCTGGAACTCGGTACGGTCGAATCCCCTCGTGTATTCGTCGAAGAAACTCCGCGGCCTGCCCTTGTCCGCCATCAGATCAAGCCCAGCTCCGCGCCGACTTTCCTGAACGCATCCAGCGCGAACTGTAGTTCGTCCTTCGTGTGGGTGGCCGTCACGATCGTGCGAACACGTGCCTTGTCTTTGGCCACGGTCGGGAACGCGATGCCCTGCGCGAAGACACCCTCTTCGAAGAGGCGATCGGACAATTTCATCGCGCGGCTGCCCTCACCGGCAAACACCGGCGTGATGGGGCTTTCCGAGATGCCCGTGTCAAACCCCATCGCCACCAGGCCGGCCTTGAAGAACCGGGTGTTGTCCCACAACCGATCGATGATCTCCGGTTCCTGTTCGAGCACATCAAGCGCCGCGAGACACGTCGCCGCCACCGACGGCGGGTGCGACGTCGAGAACAGGAACGGACGCCCGCGGTGACAGAGAAAGTCGATCAGGTCCTTCGAGCCGGCGACGTATCCGCCTAAAGCTCCGATGGCCTTGGACAACGTGCCCACCTGGATGTCCACACGGCCGTGCATGTTGAAGTGGTCGACCGTGCCCCGGCCATTGCGGCCAAACACCCCACTGGCATGCGCATCGTCGACCATCATGATGCAGCCGAATTCTTCGGCGAGATCGCAGAGCGCCGGGAGCGGTCCGAGGTCGCCGTCCATGCTGAAGACGCCGTCGGTGATGAGCAGTTTTCGCTGTGAGGCAGGCAGGTCCTTCAGGATCGCCCGGGCCGCGTCCACATCCTTGTGCGGAAACACCTTGATCGCCGCGCGGCTCAGTCGGCACCCATCGATGATGCTGGCGTGATTGAGTGAGTCGGAGATCACGACATCCTCCTTGGTGAGGATCGACGACACCGTGCCCGCGTTGGCGGCAAATCCGCTCTGAAACACCACAACCGCCTCCGTCTGTTTGAAGACGGCGAGTCGGCGTTCAAGTTCCATGTGCAGAGTCATTGTGCCGGCGATCGTGCGCACAGAGCCCGATCCGACACCGAAGTCGCGGATGGCCTGGATCGCAGCTTCGATCAGTTTCGGATGTGTGGTCAGTCCGAGATAGTTGTTGGACGAGAGGTTGACGACCGATCGACCGTCGAACTGCGTGGTGGCCTGCTGCCGGCCTTCCAGGATTCTGAGTTTTCGGTAGAGACCCTGTTCGCGCAGCGAGTCGAGTTCAGTGGTCAGGTAGGCAAGCGGATCCTGGCGCATGTAGAGCAGTCTAACCCGTCGCCGCAGTGGCTATTGCGTCTTCATGCGGAAGAGGTGGTCTGAGCCATCCTGCAGGATTTGCTCTGCGCCGCGTGCACGCAGCCAGTCCGAGACGACGGTCCGTCGGCTCGGAATGAAGGCTTCTTCCCGCACGAGGACGTGTGTGGCGCGTGTGCCGATCAAGGCGCGCCAGGCGGTATCCGGGTCCGACCCGACCATTGTGAATACATTCGAAAGCGTCCGTTGGCTCTGGGGGAAAAACCCTGAATATCCGTTCACAAGCGAACGCTTGTGGTATCCCGCGTAAAACACGGAATGGAGATCCCAAGCCGGTGACCCAAAGGGGAACTCCACGAGGACGACGGGATTTGGGTCATCCCGCAGGACCTTGTAGATGGGGGGCAGGTCGTTGGCCATGTGCAGGACGCGAGGCGTGGCCTCGTATCCTTCCGCCACCAGCTGCGTGTTGGTCTGGAACGGCCCCGTCCACGACTCAAGCAGGAGTACAACGCCGGCCACCACAAGCACACCGAAAGCCGCACGCGGACGCCATCGGAGCAGGGCTGCCGCGCCGTATCCAGCCAGGCACGCCAGAAACAGCGCGACGAGCATGAGGTATCGCGCGGGCACACGCACCCCGTCAAAGCCCGGGACATACGCCACCAGCCAGGCATACGGTCCGGTGCCAATGAGATGGCCAGCGGCGGAGATCTGTGGGCCCAGTGTCAGCAGGGCCGCCAGAAGGGTTGAGAGCACAAAAAACCCCAGCAGCGAGTTGGGCACACCTTGGAAAAAAGTGCGCACACCCGGGGACACGATCACCAGGAGTGCCGCCAGCCACAGCGTTCTGAGCATGACCCCGTCCGCGTTCCGGTGAATCGCCCACGCGCCGTCGTAGGGAATCGGCAGCCCCCCCGTGGCCAGAAACACCAACACGCCGATCCCGTGCGCGACGACGAGCAGCGCGAGCATACCGACCAGGCACTGACGCCACGGCGGCAGCGCGGCCATCGCCCTCCTCTGGCCTTCCCGCATCGCGCGCCAGATGCCGACACACACACCCAGCAGCGCCAGGAGCGCGATGGTCACGCCTGGGAATCCTTCGCCCTCGGGGCGCGGTATGCCCGGCAGACGCTCGCCCCACAACCACGACCAGCCCGACGCCGTGACAAAGGCGTGCGTGTCGGCCGAGAACATGACGATCTCACCCGCGTCGCGGACACCCACATCGCCCGACTTGCGTACTTCGAAGTACGGATCAAGGAACGGGTAGGTAGCAGCCAGCGCGAGCAGGCCGGCCACCACCCACGTGCGCCACATCTGCCAGTCACGCAACCGACCACGCGACGCCATTTCGTAGACGACGTAGAGCCCGACAAAGGGGGCAAAAAACAGCAGGTAGTACCCGCACGAGAGGTTCTGCAGCACCAGTGCTGCCGTGCCGCCGACCAGCGGGGCCCGGCGACCCGTCTCGAAGTAGCGCCGGTATCCGTAGATCACAAACGGCATCCACTGGGCGGAGAGCACCTGCAGGTGCGAAAACTGCGCAATGCGGTACGGAGCAAACGCAAACGCCAACCCGGCCACAAACCCGGCCGTCGCGCTGCCGGTCAGCGACCGCACCAGCAAGAACACGCCGAGACCCGACAACACAAACGTCGAGAGGAACAACAGGTTGTAGGCGAGCACCACATTGTCGGTGGCCGCAAGCACCGGCAGTGCCTGCACCATCTGCGGCACCAGATGTTCGGAGTAGGCGATGGTCAGTGGCTCGGGGTAGAAAATATTCCCGTCCCAGAATCGGTTCAGGGCGGAGAAGTCCCCAGAGAAGAACGACAGGACCTGACCTCCGGTCCACATGAGCACCCAGCTGTTAAACAGCGGGTCGCCCATATCCCACGCGATCTCACGATGCATGACCGTGGCCAAGGGCCACGTGATGATCACCGCCGCGACCAGGTACAGGGCCGCCGCGATCCAGGACGTGAACCTACTGCGGTGACCAGCGGGCATATCGCAGGATGGTCCACGCTGCCTGCACGGCGTCTTTGAGACCGATCTTCTTGCCCTCGGCATACGTGCGGCCGTGATACGAAATCGGCACTTCGTAGATGCGCGCACCTAGCCGCGCCACCTTGCACGTCATTTCGGGCTCGACACCAAAACGCTGCGATCGCAGATCGAGGCGTTTCGCCACATCACGGGTGAAGGCCTTGTAGCAGGTCTCCATGTCCGTGAGGTTGAGGTCGGTCACCGCATTGGACAACAACGTCAACAACTTGTTGCCCACAGAGTGCCAGAAGTACAACACCCGATGACCGTGCTGTGAGCCCAGAAAGCGCGATCCGTACACCACGTCCGCATCACCGCGGAGAATTGGGCGCAGCAGGTTGGCATATTCAGACGGGTCGTATTCAAGATCGGCATCCTGAATGAGCAGGATGTCGCCGGTGGCTTCCTTGAATCCGCGCGCGACCGCCGACCCCTTCCCTTGGTTGGGCGACTGCGTGAACACCCGGATGCCGTCGCGTCCATCCATCGTGGCCAGGATCTCCCGCGTGCCATCCGACGAGGCGTCGTCGACGATGATGAGTTCCTTGGTCAGGCCAGGGATTTCGACCGCAAGTACGCGTCGAACGATTTCCTCGATGGTGCGCCGTTCGTTGTAGGCGGGCATGATGATCGAGAGCTTCATGCGAGAAAGTCTGCCGTGAACGAGGCGATGTCATCGTAGATGGTGGACAACACGTCAGGTCTCGCGAGAAAGACCACGCGGAAGAAGCCCTGGTCTGGGGGCAGACCAAACCCGGAGCCATAGACACACAGGATGCCGGTCGCGCGCAGGAGTGCGAGCACGTAGTCCTGGTCGGTCACACCCGGGGGGAGCTGCACCCTGGGCATCGCGTAGAACGCGGCCTGTGGTGCCACGCACGTCATACCAGGAATCGTGTTCAGGCGGTCGACCGTGAGGTTCGCGCGCGTTACCAACTCCCGCACAAACGTCTTCTGGTACGAACGGTCACCGGTCAGCGCCGCGTGAATGGCGTATTGCATCGGTCCCGTGCTGCAGAGGCGTCCGTCGGCGAGCTTTTTGATGGCGGCGAGGACGTCGTTGAGCCGTTCCGATCGACCCACTGCGAGCCAACCGGCCCGCCATCCCGGCGCCACGTACGCTTTCGACAACGAGGAAAACGACAGAATCGGCGCATCCGGCGCGAGGCTGCCCAGCAGCGGCAGCGGACCGTCGAATCCGAGATCGCCGTAGACCTCATCGGCCAGAATCGGGACGCCCGACTTCTCCGAAAGATCAATCAATGCTCGTCGTGTGGACTCCGGGTAGACCGCGCCCGTCGGGTTGTTCGGATCGATGACAACGATGGCGCGGGTGCGGGAGGTAATTTTGCTGGCGAGGTCCTGGAGGTCGGGCTGCCAGTGATTGTCGGGATCGGTTTTGTAGAAGACCGACTGGGCGCCGAGTTTGCCCAGGACCGCGGTGTAGAGCGGGTAGGTCGGCGTGGGCACCAGGACTTCGTCGCCCGCGTCGGCCAGCGCGCCGAGTGCCAGTTCGATGCCCTCAGAGGTGCCCGCGGTGAGGATGATCCGGTCGACCCCGACCGGCATGCCGCGCCGTTCGTATTCGGCGGCCACCGCTTCGCGGGCCGGTGTCACTCCCACCGACGGCGTGTAGCCGTTGTGACCGTCCCGCATCGCGCGCTCGACGGCTTCGATCAGGTGCGGTGGCGTGGTGAACCCGAACGGGATTGGGTCGCCGATGTTGAGATACCGGACCGTGCGGCCCTGTGCTTCCACCTTGCGGGCTTCCGCCACCACGTTGCGGATGGCGTAGGTGAACCCGTGAATACGTGCGGCAACTCGCACTTGCGCCTGCGTCGGCATGTTGGGGATCTTATCAGGGGTCCAGGGTCCGACGGGGTCCACGGTTCATGGCTCCCTTTAGAATCAATTCTTGGCTAACTTCTCCATTGCGCCGATGAACGTATCGACTTCATCAAGTGTCGTGTAGACATTTGGTGTGACTCTAACGCCCGCATATTCCGGCTTCTCGGCCGGACCCACGGTGATGGGCGTCGCGATAATGCGGTGGTCGGCCCAGAGTTTCGACACGATGTCGCCGGGTTTGATGCCGTCGATGCCGACCGTGGCGATGGCGCAGGAGTGAGCCGGGTCGAGGCTCGTGTGCAGTTGAATCCGCGCATGGGTCGTGAGCCGTTCCGCCCACCGGGCCTTCAGGTATCGCAGCCGGGCGGCCTTGCGTTCGATGCCGATCCCGCGATGGAAGACGAGGGCCTCGGCGATCGCGTTGTGGTTGGCCGCCGGGTGTGTGCCGATTTCCTCGAATTTCTTGATGCTGGTGTTCATCGACACCGGCGGCGGCTGCAGTGCCCAGGTCGGGGCGATGCGATCCGGCCGGACGTACAACAACCCGGTCCCGACCGGCGCGAGCAGCCATTTGTGCAGGCTTGAGCCGTAGTAGTCGCAGTCAAAATCCGTGATCTTGAAGGGGAAGTGGGCGTAGGCATGGGCGCCGTCCACAATGGTCAGGATGCCGCGGCGACGGGCCAGGTCACAGATGTCTTTGACCGGAAAGATGTGACCGGTGAGATTGGTGATGTGGCAGAAGTGGATGACCTTGGTGGCCGGCGTGATCGCCCGCTCGAAGCGTTGCACGAGATCGGCTTGCGTCGGCGGCACGGGGAACGTGATCTTTGTGAGTTTGATCCCGTCGCGAGTGACCCGTTGTTCCCACGTCTGCAACATGCGGCCGTAGTCCTGATTGGTCGTGAGCACTTCGTCGCCGGGTTTGAGATCGATGCCCAGTTGGGCCGTCTGCAATGATTCACTGGCGTTGCGTGTGATCGCGATCGTGCTCGGGTCGGCACCAATATCCTGCGCCAGCGTACGGCGCACACTCTCCATGTTCGGCTCCAGCACCTGCCACATGTGGTACACCGGCGCCTGGTTCGAGATGTCGAGATAACGCTTGAGCGCCTCATGCACGACGCGCGGGCTCGGGCAGACTCCGCCGTTGTTGAGGTTGATGATCGTGCGGTCGAGTGTGAAGCCCTCCTGCACCTCGCGCCAGAAGTCTTCGTCCTTGGCGAGATCGACCGGTGAGCGGCCGTTTTGCGCCGCGCTGGCCTCCAGGACACGCGGGAGCGCGGCGAGGTTGTAGGAGGCCAAGGCGGCGAAGCCCGTGGCGTGACTCGTCCGATGAAGGAACTGGCGTCGGCTCAACATGAGGTCTCCTTCGAATTTTGTGCCCAAAAACACGCGGATCATAGCCCGGATGGTGGCACAATACCCTCTGAAAGAGCCGACCAAAGGGGGCAGTGTGAACGGACTTGGCCTGATGGCGCTTCGGCTGGTCCTGGCCGCAGTGTTCATCGCCCACGGCGCAAATAAGCTGTTCGGCCTCTGGGCCGGGCCTGGGATAGGTGTCGGTGGTCCCGAGACGACCGCGCAGTTTTTCGCCGCTGTCGGCTTGGAACCCAACTTTGCGCTGGCGGTTCTGGTCGGGGGCGTCGAGTTGCTCGGCGGCGTTCTCCTGACCATCGGCTGGTTCACCCGGGTCGCCGCACCCGCCCTCATCATCGTCATGGGCATCGCCATCTGGAAGGTCCACATGCAGTGGGGCTTTTTCCTGAACTGGATGTCTGCGCCGGACCGTGGGCAAGGGATCGAGTTCCAGGTCGTGCTGATTGGCGCCCTCTTGTGCCTGACACTGGCCGGGGCCGGGGAATGGTCGATTGACGGCACCCGCGAAAAAAGCGCGGCCTCCAGGGCTGCGGGCAGAGCGCGGCTCCGCGGCAAACTCTAACGGTCCGCGGTCCGACAGGGTCCACGGTCCAGGGTCCTTCCATGAATCTCACAAACAAAGTTGCGCTCATTGTCGGCGCGCGACGGATGGGCGATGCGATCGCGCATGCACTGGCGTCGCGCGGGGCAGATGTGGCCATCTCATACCGCCGCTCACAGACCGAGGCCGAGTTGGCATCCGGCCTCGTTCGTGGCTTGGGACGACGCTCGTTTGTGCTGCCATGTGACATTGCCGACGCCGCTGCGGTCCAAGCCATGGTGGATCAGGTCGCATCCGACATGGGCCGGCTGGATGTGCTGGTGATGCTGGCCTCGCGGTATGACCACGTGCCGTTTGACGAGCTCACCGTTGAGTCCATGGACCAACAACTGGGCGTGGATATGCGCGGAACGTTTCTCTGTATGAAGGCCTGTGTGCCACACATGCGCGCAGCCGGCGGCGGCCGGATGATCACCTTCAGCGACTGGACCGCCGCAAGCGGACGACCACGTTACACGGGGTTTACCGGGTACTACGTCGCCAAGGCCGGCGTGAAAGCGTTGACCGAAGCCTTTGCGCTCGAGCTGGCCCCTGACAATATCCTGGTGAACTCGATTGCGCCGGGTCCGGTCCTTGCCCCCGAGGCGTTCACCCAGGAGGCCCGTCAACGGGTCGAGGATGCGACTCCGCTCGGCCGCTGGGGTGGCACCGAAGAAATTGCCAAAACTGTGATCGCCCTCGTTGATTCAGATTTCATGACCGGTGAAACCGTCCGCGTCGATGGCGGTCGTCACCTGCGGTAGAATCCAACACTCTCCAAGGAAGTCTTGATCATGTCAACTTCCCGCATTGTTGTAGGCGCGCGCCTCCGGCGAACTGCAGTCGGGATCCAACATGGGCAAGGGGGAGATGGTGGCCGCCGACATGGTGCTCACGCCCTACGTGCAGTTTGCCGACAACAACGCCGGTGGCGTCGGGGCTGCGGCCGGCGGCATTGGTCGTCGCCTGGGTGTCGGTGTATGGGCGGCCTCGGAGCGTATTCAAGTTCCGCGGAAGGCAAGGTCATTGCGGCCAGCCTCCTCGATAACTTCAACGGCATCGTCGTCAAACTCCGCGCCAATGCGTCGATGCGACCGATGTCGGCAGATGCGGTGGCGGCCCTCACGGGTGGCGCGCCTGCGGCAGGTGCCGGTTTCAACGAAGGGGATGTCGTCAACGTGAAGGTCGCGCTTATCGCGAAGTGAGTCGTTACGCGGTGAAGGCCGCCTCCATGGACTCGAGAGCGCCTTCGATTTCCTTGCGGTCGCGCGCAAAACAGAACCGCAGGTAGCCTTCACCGCGTGCGCCAAAATCGACGCCGGGGACCGAGCCGATTCGCGCCCGTTTGATGAGGAACTCGGTCATCGCCCATGACTGCGACTCCGGTGCGTTCGGCAGTGGCGACGTCCACGCCGGGTCGATCTTCACAAACGCATAAAACGCACCGGCTGGATGTGCACCGGTCATCAAGCCCTTCGACGCCTTTGGCAACTTCTCATAGAAGATGTCGCGCCGCGCCGCGATCTCCCGACGGAATTCCTCGATCACGTCCTGCGGTCCTTCAAGCGCGCCGACGGCGCCGTATTGCCCGATCGACGAGACGTTCGCCGTCGTGCAGAACACCACCTTCTTCGCGCGATCACGAATGACGGGATCCTTGATCGCGAGATATCCAAGGCGAAGTCCCGTGATCGCGTAGGTCTTGCTCAGGGTGTACATCGCAATGGTGCGCTCGTACATGCCCGGCCACGACGCGATGCTGAGATGCTCACGCCCGTCGAACAGGAAGTCCTCGTAGGCCTCATCCGAAAAGACCCAGAGATTGCGTTCGGTCACCAGTGCCGCAAGCGCGTCAAGATCCTCACGGGTGAACACGCCGCCCGTCGGATTGCAGGGGGTGTTGATCACGATGGCCTTGGTCTTGGGAGTGATCAAGCTCGCCAGTTCCGCCATGTCCGGGCGCCAGCCGCGATTTTCGTAGAGTGGATACGGGACCGGCACCGCCTGCGCGGCCAGAATATTGCTGACGGTGGGCGGCCAGGCCGGATCGGGTATCAGGACCTGGTCGCCGGGCTCGAGCAACGCGAGGCACGCGATGTACTGCGCGTGAATGCCGCCGTTGGTGACCATCACCTCGTCAGAGCCCCCAATGGGGAGCCCGTTCTTGGTCCGCATTTTCTCGACCAGCAGGTCCAGCAACGGAGGAATGCCCGTGGTCTGCACGTAGTGCGTCCGATTGTCGGTAATGGCCTTCTGGAGCGCGGCCTTGACCGAGGCCGGGGCATCAAAACTGACGTCTCCCTGGTCGAGCCGGAAGGGGCGGTCAACCGAATACATCATGTCGCGGATGCGGATGATGCCGGAGAAGGGAACCGAGTCGAGAAACTGAGCCATTCGGGAGATGATAACGTGCGATGGCTACTCCGCACCCGAAACACGCGACTGCTGATCATCTCGTGCTGGATGTGATCCGCGAACGATGGAGTCCGCGTGCCTACGACTCCTCGAAAACGATCCCGCACGTCGAACTATGGCGGCTCTTTGAAGCCGCGCGGTGGACCCCGTCGTCACGTAATGAGCAACCGTGGCGATTCGTCGTCGTGGACAAGATCGGGCACCCGGCCGCCTACGCGGCCATTGTGGCAACGATGACACCCGGCAATCAGGCGTGGGCGCCTTTGGCCCCCGTCCTGATCGCGGTCGCCGCAAAACTGACGGTGGGAGAGTCGGCAGACGTCAACCGCCACGCCCTGTATGACACGGGACAAGCGGTGGCGTATCTGACCATTCAGGCCCAGTCACAAGGACTGGCCGCGCGGCAGATGGAAGGATTTGATCGGGTCGCGGCCGCACAGGTGTGTGAGGTCCCCTCGGACTACGATCTGGCCGCCGTGATCGCGCTCGGGTACCTGGGTCCACCCGACGTGTTGCCCAATGAAAAACACCGGCAACTGGAAGTCACGCCCAGGGTCAGGCGCGCTGCGGCCGATTTCGTCTTTGCCGGCACCTGGGCGACTCGTCTGTAAACGTCAACAGGCGCGCCACATCAGATTCCCAGCGAGGCGTGGAGACATCAAGACGACGGGCCCCAGACCTCATCGCCATGGAACCCCATGGTCTCCATGCTGAAAACAATTCCCTGTTAGACGAGCGCGAGTATCCGCTCCAGCGTCTGGCGGGTTCCCTGAATCGGCAGGTTGGACAAATACAGGTGTCGGGCGCCGGCCCTGCGCAGCTCGCGGATTGATCGCGCACAGATCGCTTCCGCTGAATCACCCGCGCCAAATTCGGCGGTCAGCGCCTCTGCCGGCACCGTCAAAAACTGCTGCAGGACCGACAGGGTCTTTGGATTGGCGCTGCGGTAGTAGAACACGCCAAAGATGCCGGGAATGGCCACTCCCGCCGCCTGTTGCGCCGTCAGAAACGCGTCGACTTTCGGCAGGTCGTGGTGGGACACCACCTGGGTGAGATACAGCTCGCCTGAAAAACGCGGATCGCTGACGTACCCGACCTGCGTCTCGGCCCTCTGATGTGGATTTGCCCATCCCCCCAGTGTCAGTGCCGGGACGTGTGCGCGGATGTCTTCGCGCAGTTGCCAGGCGTGTTCTACACAACGCGGCGGACCAACGGACTTGTCTCCACCCAGCACGACCAGTGACGGAAATCCCTCGTGCAGGGCTCGTTCGGCGTACCCGATGCAGTACTCACGGGTGTGTTTGGTCGTCAGAAACGGAATCACGTGGCTGCGGGCCACGTCAGTGCCGAGGTTATTCACTAGGTGCCGGAGGTTGTTCTCCTCCTTGGCGCCCACGGCGCTGTCGGTCAGGTAGACAAACATCCCCTGCCGGACCAGGCCTCGCACCGCATGGTAGGTGTCAATCCACGCATCCATCCCGGCCGCGGCACCGAGCTCGGCGCGGGGCGGCCGAAGTTCGACGGAGAGGACGTTCGGGGTGTTGGCGAGGGCTTCGAGCAGCGGATTCGGCACCACTCAAGAGTATAGACTTGCTGGCAATGGCCACCGCGTTGGCAACACTTCGCGCACTCGCGTGTGAGTCGCTCGCCCCACATCCCACGCCGGTGGATCGCCTTGACCGTCTCGGTCAGCGACTGGGTCCGGACACGCCTGCGCTCCTCATGAAACGTGACGACCTCCTGTCATTCGGGATGGGCGGCAATAAAGTCCGCAAACTCCAGACCGTGCTCGCCGACGCTCGCGCCGCAGGCGCCGACACCCTGATCACGTGTGGCGGTCTGCAATCCAATCACTGCCGCGTGACTGCCGCCGCAGGCTCGGCACTCGGACTGCGCGTCGTCCTCGTCGTCAACGGCGAGTGTCAGGCACGACCCACCGGCAACGCGCTCCTTGATCAACTGTTTGGCGCAGACGTTCGCCATGTCGCGTCGCGAGAGGCCCGCGCGACGACGATGGCGGCGGTGGCGGAAGAATTGACGACTCAGGGCCATCGGCCGTTTGTGATTCCACTCGGAGCCTCGACGCCCACAGGTGCTGCGGGCTTCGCGAAGGGTGTCGAAGAACTGCTCACGGCCGGCGTCTCTCCCACCGTGATCGTCCACTCCACATCGTCTGGCGGTACTCAGGCCGGACTCATCGCGGGGTGTGCGCTGTTTGGTCTCAAGGCCAGGATCATTGGCATCAGTGCGGACGAATCCACCGACACCTTGTCCTCGATCGTGCGGGGCCTGCTGGAGCAGATGGGATCACTGCTCGGCGCGTCCGCCTCGGCCATCGGGCTCGATCGTCCGATCGAAGTCCTCGATACTTTTGTTGGCGACGGCTACGGTATTCCCACACCAGCATCACGCGAGGCGCTGGAGCTGACCGCGCGTGCCGAGGGTATCGTGCTTGATCCCGTCTACACGGCCAAAGCGATGGCGGGGCTGATTCACTTGATTCGTTCACAACAGGTTGCGACCACGGATCGCGTGCTCTTCTGGCACACGGGTGGTCAGGCAGGATTATTTGCATGACACTGACGTTTTTTGGTGCGGCGCGCACCGTCACCGGTTCCAAATATCTCCTGCAGGCAGGCTCCATTCGCGTCCTCGTCGATTGCGGCATGTTTCAGGGACTGAAGTCGCTGCGCGAACGCAACTGGGAACCGTTCCCGGTGCCGGCGTCCTCGATCGACGTGGTCGTGCTCACGCACGCGCATCTCGATCATTGCGGACTGCTGCCACGTCTTGTCGCACAGGGTTTTAAGGGACGGATTTTCTGTACGGGTGGCACGCAAGAACTGGCGCGCATCGTGATGGAAGACGCTGCGCGACTGCAGGAAGAGGACGCCGAGCGCGCGAATCGCAAGGGCTACTCCAAACACAAACCCGCGCTGGCGTTGTTTACCGAGAACGACGCGGTCCAGGCCACCCTTCAATTGCAGCCCACCGGCTACGACAGGCCTATTCCGATCGCACCAGGCGTCGAGCTGGAGTTTCACAACGCCGGCCATCTTCTCGGTTCGGCCTATGCACGAATTACGGTCGCCTCCGAAGGCAAGACGATTCTGTTTGGTGGAGACCTCGGCCGGTATGGCCGACCCGTGCTGCCAGATCCAGCGGCGCCGCCGGATGCCGACGTTGTGCTGGTGGAATCCACCTACGGCGATCGCGTGCATGATCCCGATGACGATGGCGTGAGGCTGGGACTGATCATCAGCGAGACCCTTGCAGCACAAGGTAAAGTGGTCATCCCGTCATTTGCGCTGGGCCGTGTTGAAGAACTGCTGTACTGGGTTCGTCGTCTTGAAGAACGCAAGGCGATCCCGGAAGTTCCGGTCTATGTCGACAGTCCGATGGCGGTGGAAGTCCTGGCCGAATATCGCGATCGCATGCACGAACTCGATGAGGGCTTGCGCAACTTCATGACGGCGCGTCTCCGCGTGATTTCCACGATCGCCGAGTCCCGCACAGTCCAGGAAGATGACCGCCCGAGCATCATTATTTCATCGAGCGGCATGGCGACCGGTGGCCGTGTCTTGCACCACTTGAAGCGCCTGCTGCCGTTCGAGCGCAACACGGTGCTGTTTGCCGGCTACCAGGCCGTCGGCACACGTGGTCGTCAGATGAAAGAGGGCGCCAAGGTCACTCGCATCCACGGGGAAGAAGTACCGGTGCGTGCGCGCATCGAAAGCATTGACTCCATTTCCGCCCACGCCGACAGCAACGAAATCCTGCGGTGGTTGAAGGCCTTCAAGAAGGCGCCATCGTTGCTGTGCCTCGTGCACGGCGAGCCCGGCCCCATGGACGTCCTCAAGGCCCGCGTCGAACAAGAGTTGCAGTGGACGGTGAAGACACCCAATCACAGAGAGACGATCACGATCTGATATGGAACGCCAGTACCTGCTCGAACAGATAGACGAAGCCGCCGTGGTGCAGTTGTATGCGGATGGGTTCTCCGCCTTGCCGCTGAACGAGAAGATCCTGATCTGGCACCTGTCGCAGGCGGCACTGGCAGGACGAGATATTTACTGGGATCAACGGTACCGGCACAACCTCGAGATGCGCGGCTACCTCGAAGCCATCATTCGTGCAGGTCGCAAGGACGCGGCCGCGTTTGACCCGGACACCCTGGCCGAAATTCGGCGCTACACGAAGTTGTTCTGGATCAACTCGGGTCCCTACAACAACCTGACGGCGCGCAAGTTTGTGCTCAAGTGTTCCTTCGAGGCCCTCGCGACTGCCGTGTCCGTCGCAGAGGCCGCCGGGGAGATCGCCGACGAGCCGGGGATGCGCGTCGCCCGACTTGGCCGGCTGCGCGCCGCATTTTGTGACGCGACATTCGAACCCCTCGTGACAAACAAATCACCGGGTGAAGGCAAAGACATTCTGGAGTTGAGCGCGAACAACCTGTACGCCGGCGTGTCCATGGCTGACCTGGACGGTTTTGAGGAACAATACGGACTCAACTCGCGGCTGGTAAAAACGAAGGATGGGCTCGTCGAAGAGGTCGCCCGCGTCGGTGGCCTGTACGACGACTGCATTGGGCGCATCGTTGAACACCTCAAGGCCGCCTTGCCGTTTGCGACCTCAACCATGCGGACCGCACTTGAGGCGCTGATCACGTTCTACAAGACTGGCGAGGACGCCGATCGCGTCGCGTACGACATCGCCTGGGTGGCCGACAAGGAGTCGCCGGTCGACACGATCAATGGGTTCATCGAGAACTACATGGATGCCCGCGGCGTGAAGGGCGCCTGGGAGGCGTTGGTGTTCTACGTGAATCCGGGCAAGACCGAAGGCATTCATCGGTTGGCGCAGACCGCGCAGTGGTTTGAGGACCGCATGCCGTGGCCGGCAAAGTGGCGTCGGACGAAGGTGGTGGGTGTGACCGCCCGCGCCATTGATGTCGTGATGGAATGTGGCGATTCGGGTCCGGTGACGCCTATCGGCATCAACCTGCCAAACGACCAACTGATCCGTGAACAACACGGCAGCAAGTCGGTCTCGCTCGCCAACGTCAATGAGGCGTACGACAAGTCCCTGCCGGCGTCCTATCGCCAGGAGTTCTGCTGGTCGCCTGAAGAAGTGGCGCGCGCCCAGAAGTGGGGGTCGCTGGCGTCGGAGGTGACGACGGCGATTCACGAGGTGCTGGGTCACGGCAGCGGCGTCGTTGAGGCGCATCTGGGAGGGCGACCCGAACTGGCGCTCAAGGAACAGTACGCCGGTCTCGAGGAAACACGTGCAGATCTGGTGGCGTTGTACTTCGTCGGCGAACCCAAAATTGCCGAGATCGGGATGGTCCCGGCAGAACATCAGACCGAGATCGTGCAGGCCGAGTATGAAGCCTACGCGAGGAACGCGTTGGTCCAGCTCCGGCGGATTCGCGAGGGCACAACCATCGAAGAAGATCACATGCGCAATCGTCAGATGATCGTCCACTGGCTCATCGCCAACACGAAGGCGATCGACGTGCGTCAACGCGACAGCAAGACGTACTACGTGATGGTGGATGCCGCGGCGTTCTACGAAGGAGTGGGTCGTCTCCTTGTCGAAGTACAGCGTGTGAAATCCACCGGTGACTACGCGGCGGCCAGGGCGATGTTTGAAACGCACGGCATCCACTTCGATCCCTCACTCCGTGACGAAGTCGTCGCTCGTGTCGACAAGCTCAATCTGCCGTCCTACACCGGCTTTGTCCAGCCGGACCTCTCGCTGGTACACGACGCGTCGGGCGACATCGTCGACGTCGCGATTTCGTATCCACTGAGTTTGGAAGACCAGATGTTGAGATGGAGTGCAGCCCGATGAGTGAGAAGTGCGACGTGCGTGGTGCGGAGAAGCAGACTCACAAATGGAGGCCAGGGGCTTCAGTCCTTGGCATGCTGGTCACGGTTATCTGCGCCGTGTCACTGCACGGTCAACCGCAGGATCCCGAACCCAGAGTCCGCGCCGAACTTGCTGCGGCGCGCAGGTTGTCGCCGATGCTTGTGTCAGCCATCGAGCCGGTGATCGAACAGGTGTGGCGAGGCTTCTCCGGAGCCGAGGCCATGGCGACGGTCGATCTGGCGTCGAAATACTGGCGGCTGCCCGGGAATGAAGGCTACGAGGCCACGCTCGATCGCGTGGCCTCCCGCGTGGGTTCTCGTCAGTTCGAGGTCGCCGACGGCGTCAGCGCGGGGTGGGATCACTCGGTGGGCACGTTGTCACTCGTACGTGCGGGACAGCCGGATCAGGTGATCCTCTCGAAGGCACGTGAGCGACTGGCGCTGGCGATCAACTCGTACTCGACCACTGGCCCTGTCCAGGCGCCACTGGTGGACGTCGGTCGAGGGCAGGCGGCGGATTTCGAGGGCAAGGACGTCAAGGGCGCCGTGGTCATTGGCGACGCCGATCTTGGCGGACTCTTCCGACAGGCCGTGGTGCAACGGGGCGCCTTGGGCGTGATCTCGACATCGATCGCTGGGTACATCGCCAACGATCCAGACATTCTGCAGTGGGGCAGCATTCCGAGAGACGCCGAGCGCAAGGCCTTCGGCTTCAAGGCGTCACGTCGCGCCAACGAAACACTCAGGGCCGCGCTCAAGACCGGCCCACAAACCGTGAAGGTCGAGGTTGTCAGCACATTCGCTGAGAAGCCCGAACGCACACTGGTCCACGAAATTCGCGGCAGCTCGTTGCCCGACGAACGCATTGTGATCGCCGCGCATGTGCAGGAACCTGGCGCAAACGACAACGCCTCAGGCGTAGCGACACTGCAGGAAATGGCCTACGCGCTGACGCGGGCCATCGAGGCGCGCCAGATTCCGCAACCGGCCCGCACCATCACCTTCCTCTGGCTCAACGAGATCAGCGGCAGCCGTGCCTGGTTGCAGCGCAATGCCAGCCAGGTGCCCGGCGTGAAGTACATGTTCTCGATGGACATGACCGGTCAAGACGTCGCCAAAACGGGCGGCAGCTTCCTCGTCGAGCGTTGGCCCGATCCCGGCGCCGTATGGAGCCGCGCCTGGGACCCGAACTCCGAGTGGGGTCGCGGCAATGTCCGCAAAGAGAGCCTCAAGGGCGACCTGATCAACGACCTCCACCTCGCCGTCTGTGAACGGGTCGCGACCCGCGCCAACTGGGTGGTGAAAACCAATCCCTATGAAGGCGGCAGCGACCACACGGTCTTTGGCACCGCGGGGATCCCGTCGCTCCTCAACTGGCACTTCACCGACAAGTATTACCACTCGAACATGGATACCCCCGACAAGACCAGCGCCGCCGAGATGCGCAACGTGGGTGTCGCGGTCGCCACGACCGCCTGGCTCATGGCGTCGTCTGATGAAGCGATGTCGATGGATGTGGCGGAACTTGTGGCGCGGGCAGGACGGACGCGCGTGGCCGTGGAACTGCGCGACGGCGCCACCTTGCCCGATCACACCGAGGCGCTGGCGGCCTGGCGGACGTGGTCGGCCGAGGCGGTGCGCAGTGTGACCCGCCTGATCACCACGCCCGCGTCGGCCCGGTTCACCTCGCGGGTGGAAAGTCTGGCGACGTCACTCATCAGTTCGGAGCCTGTGCGGTGAGACACACGACGGCGGCGATCGCCCTGGTGGCGCTCGTGGCCGTTGTAGGGGCGGCGGGACTTGACGCGCAGCGTCGTACTCCTCCTCAACCTCAACTGCAGTCTTTTCAGCGCCAGCGCAACAAGGCGGCGATCACCGTCGAGTCCGTGTGGCTGGCCGCCGATCGAATTCGCGCGGATCGCTGGTATCCCGCGGGCACCATCTTCGAGGGCGCCCGGGAACTGAACCGTGCGGCCGACATGGATTTGCTGGTCCTGGCCAGTGAGTCCGAGCAGCCGGACCTTCGACGAGCAGCGGTCCGCGAATTTGGCCGGTTCGAAACGGCCACCAATGCCCAGTTCATCGGCCGCTATCTTGCAGACGAAGACCCTGACGTGCGCATTGAAGCGGCAAGTGCCCTGGTGCAGACCATCATCGATCGGCCCGACGCCGTGGCCGGTGCCGCCATTAATCCGATCCGGGCGCGACTGCGCCTGGAGATCGAACCGAAGGTCATTGCCGCCTTCTGGAACACACTCACGCAGCTTCCGCTGAGCCAGCAAGTGTCGGCCGATTTGGAGGCTCAACTCCTCAACGAGATCCAGCAGCAGAGCCCGATGCGCATCGAGGCGGGGCTGGCACTGGTCGAACTGTTGTGGAACCTCCGGGGACGTCCGGCGCTGCCGCAGACCATGCGATCACTGCGTGAATGGTTTCTGCTTGGTGTCGCGCAGGGTGGTGCCGTCATGATCGGCACCACCAATATCGGGACGGCCGCCACATTTTTCGAAGGACTGCAGGCCGCTCGCATTGATGACGACTTGATCCTCGAGCGGGCGGATATTTCATTGAGTGGCGTCATCAGGCGGAGGGCCGTGGAGATGTCCAATCCATTCAACCCGAGGCATCGCACCCGGCTTGAGGACATGGCCCGGCGCAGCGATCTGGCAACCCGAGACCCAGCCATCCTTCTGTTGTTGACCAATCCCGAGGTCCCCTTGTGCGATCTCGTGCCGCTGGCCGTCGACCCGGAGGTGGAGCGCAAGATCATTGAAGCGCTGGCGGCATCAACAAGCGCCGCTGAGAGTGGATGTGGCGACTGGTCCCCCGAACGGGCGCTTCTGCTTAAGGCAGAAACCCTGCGCGAAAACCCTGGACCTCGCGCGTGGCAGGGGCCGATGCTGGCGCTGGAACTCGTGGCGCCAAAACTGCCGGCCGAAGCCGGTCCGCTCGCGCGCGTGGTCGCAGCCAAACATCCGCATTGGCTGGTTCGGGCCACAGCCGCGAGAGTGGCTGCGGTCACCAAAGATCCGGAACTCGCGCTGCAGCTCATGGAGGACGTTCATCCGAACGTACGCGCGGGTGCCCTCCGTTCACTCGCCACCATGCAGCACCCGTTGACGATGGCCCTGGCGGTGACGGCGTTGGAAGACAAGGACTATCACCTCGTGCGGACGGCCGCAGCCGTGCTGGAAGACGCGCCCGATCCCCTCGCGCTGTTACCGGCGGTGATGACCTCATTTGAACGGCTGACGACCGAGCGCAAGGACACGTCTCGAGAACCGAGACTCATGCTGCTCGCGAGAATTCGGGAGTTCGGCCTGCGGGTAAAAGAGCAGACCACTGATTGGTCACTCACGATGCTTGCGCACCTGGAGGATTTTGATCCGGTGATTGCGCAGCAGGTCTCGCAGGTCATTGTTGACGTCACTGGGGAGGACCAGCCGGCCACACCAAAACATCGACCGGCCCTACAGCCGACAGAAGCCGATGTCCGCAACGCGCCCGCGTGTGTGATTATGCAGTTTGATCAGGCCGACGCCTGGAAGGTGTTGCTGGACCGTGATCACGCGCCGTTGGCGGTCACGCGGTTCTGGGCACTGGCCAGCAAGGGGTATTACACCGGGCAGGATGTGGTCCACGCGGACACAGCTGTGGCGCTGACGGGCAGTCCTGGTGGCAACAAATTTGTGACGGCCGACCGGTTCATTCGAGACGAGATGGGTGGCGTGGTCCGAGCGGGTTCGCTGGTGATGCTGGGGCATGGACGCGACACGTTGGACGGCCGCCTGCAGCATGTCCGCCTGGATCGACGCGATCGCACACGTCTGGACACCGTGATCGGATGGGGCCCCCCGCCGGTGGACCCAGACAACCCGACTCCGACTCGTCTGGATCGGCCGCCGCTGCCGGGCAACCGCATCATCCGCATCGTGGAGTGCGACGACGACAAATGAGCCGCCTGGGATCCGCGCTGGTGGTCGTACTTGTGTGTGTGGGCGTCTGGCCGGGGCACGCGCAGCAGGGTGGGGTGCAGAACACGCCGCCACTCCAGATCACAGTGGAGGAAGTGCTGCTCGCCGCCGACCGCATGCGCGCGGATCGGTGGTATCCCGAGGAGTCGGAGGTGGGCGACGAATACGGCGGCCGGCTGAGTCGTGCCGCCGACATGGACCTCCTTGTGCTGGCGTCCAAGCATCCGCAGCCCACAGTGCGCTACTTTGCCGTGCGCGAGTTTGGTCGCTTCGAGACGCCGGCCAACGTCACGTTTCTGGCGACCTTTCTCGATGACCCTATTCAAATTGTCCGGGTGGCCGCCGCCGATGCGCTTGTGCAATCGGTGATCGACCGGCCTGAGGCGATCAGTGAAATCACCTTTGCAGTTGCGGCACTGGAGGAGCGACTCACACGTGAGGCGTTGTCACGCGATCGGTCCTACCTGTGGCTGCGACTCGCCGAGCTCCCCTTGCGGCCGGCGATCGCCTTGAAATATGAACGGGAGTGGATCTCGGAGATCCATTACATGAAGGATTTTCGGGTGCCGGCGGCGGAGGCCCTCCTCCGAATGCTGCAGACCCATCCTCGACAAGTGGATGCCGGTTCGGAGGTCGCGGTTGAGCACTGGGCACGCGCAGGGCTTGCGCAGGGCGACCCGGTGGTGAAGGCCGGATCCCAGGAACGGGGAAGCACACTGCGGTTCCTCGAGATTCTGCAGGCGATGCGCGCGGACAACGACCAGATCGCCGCAGACGCCGCGCAGTTCACCTGTCGTGTCGACGCCGGTCGGAATCCCGTCGCCTGTGCCGCGCCGATCCGCGACCTCGGCGTGCGCCTGCTCAATCCTCACAACCCGAGTCACCAGTTTGCGCTCGACCGTGCCGCCAAAGACCGGCTGCATCCGATCCCGGCGTCCACGGCCATTCGAAAACTGATTGCGTCCACGGAGATGCCGATGTGCATCCTGCTACGAATCGCCAAAGGACTCGACGCCGAGCGCGACGTGATCGAGGCACTGGAGAAGGTGACGCCGGACCGCTACGAGGCCTGTGTGGATTGGGATCCGTCCCTGTATCTGCTCAACGAAGCGAGGATGCTGGGTGGTACAACGACGGGACACTCATGGGCGGTGCCGGTCACGGCCTACGAGACACTCGCCAAACGTGTGGCAGTCAGCAAGGGAAAGGATGTCTGGCGACCGTCCCTCATCCGACTGCACACCGAAGTCGGAGTGCGCCACGTGCGCTGGGAGGTCCGCGCAGCCGCCGCGCGTGTGGCTGCGACGATGGAGGATGTCGAGACGCTCGCGACCCTGGCGATCGATGACCATCACAACGTCAGGGCTGAGGCGCTGAATGGGCTCGTCGCCCTCAAGAGCCCGCTGGTGTTTGCCGCGGCCATCGAAGGACTCGAGATCCCCGATGACCACTTGACCATCACTTCGGCCAACGCCCTTGCGGGGATGCGTGCTCCCGCGGCCGCCGCGGCGGTGTACGGCGCACTCGATCGCCTGACCAAGCAGCGACGCGACACCAGTCGTCGTGCGCGCATCGCGTTGTTGGACCGACTGGCGGAGTTCATCACGCCCACCTCCGTTGACGCAGACATCTGGACAAACAAGCTCCGGCCGCTCCTGAATGATCTCGATCCCGTCGTTGCCTCGGCCACCGCATCGGTGATGGCGAACATCTCCATGACCCAGACGCATGCACGACCAACCCGCCGAACAGGCTCTCAGCCGACCGTTGGGCAGGTCAACGCGATTCCTCCATGTATTTCGTTCAAATTTGAGGGGACCGTCGAGGACGTTCCAGTGGTGCTTGATCGACTGACGTCGCCATTGGCCATCGCTCGGCTTGTGGAGTTGATCAACGCGGGGTCCTACAACGGCACGGTCATACATTCTCTCGACGAGAACCTCGGGATCGGCGGAAGCCGGACCGGCAACGACGAGGGCGGTCTCGAGCGCGTGATTCGTGATGAGGTCGGCAATCGGGAGACAGGGCCCCAACTGGTGTTGATGGCTCATGAGCGGGACCAGGCAGACGGCCGATTGGCCATTCGGTACCGGGACAACCCAGCCCGTCATCGACGCGAAACCGTGCTCGGTCGGTTCGTCGACTTCAAAGGCATGACAACGGGCGTGACGATCAGCCGACTGTGGGTCGGTTCAGCGGAGGCCTACAGACGTACGATATGTGACCCCACACAGTTCGGGATCCCTCCGATCACTTTGGGGTCAGTCGGCTCCCAATGAACTGACGCGGTAAGATGCCGCGCATATGGTCCTCCTCAAGATCGGCGCGGCGGTTGTTCTGCTGTCACTTGGCGTTCCGCAATCAGCCACGACTCCTGCTCCGGTCCAGACGTGTGGCACCGATCAGGAACGCGCTGCCGCAGAGACACTCTCCCGCGAAGCCATCATCCTGGCTGCCGATCGACGACTGTTCAGTCCATGCAAGGCGGGCGAACATGGGCCGACACACCTCGAGCAGCGTGACCTCGCATTGCTCGATCAGGCCGCCGCGTCGACCGACGCGGAGTTCCGCCGATTGGCGGTGCAGGCCTTCGGACGTTTTGCCGCGCCATCGATGGCTCCACGCATTGTTCGCAGGCTTGATGATGCCGCGCCAGTGGTTCGGGCTGAGGCCGCCAATGCCATCGGACAGGCGTTGTCCGGAACGCGCTCGGATCTGCGCGATGACGACCCTCCGACTGCCGCCGACGTCACGGCCGGACGCCAGAGTCTTGAGGCTCGTTTTTCACATGAGAAAGATGACGCCGTTGCGGGCGTCATCCTGGCGACCCTTGGCCGCATGCGACACGACGCCGCTGAACTCGATGGAGTCGAGGCGTTTCTCCTGTATGCGTCGACCGGGTCTCCCGATCGTCTATTGGGCGCCGCCGAGGGATTCGAGGCGTTGGTCCGCCGTAATCCACGCCGACCGTTGACCGAACCCGCCCGCGTCCGCCTTCGTGAACTCTCGGGCCTTGGGCGATCCACGCCTGGCCCCACCGGTGAGACCCTCGCGCGCCTGCGCCGACTGGTGATGATGACGCTGCAGGTGGCGAGGGATACCGAGACGGGCACCATGCTGGAGTCGGTGGGGGATCCGGATTGGCAGGTGCGACGCGTCGCCGTGCAGATGATGAATCCGGCGATCGATCGCCTGCGTCCTTCGGTGGTCGCCGCGCTGAAGGACCCGGCGATGCACGTGCGCATCGAGGCGATTCGGAGTTTTGCGCGCGGCCTGCCAACCATTCGCGACTGTGGACCACTGGTCACAGCAATGGGCGACACCGTCACACTCGTCGCCCTTCAGGCGATGGACAGTGTCACGCCCGGATGTGCGGACGTGCCGGCAGTGGTGGCGGCACTCACGCCGCTGGCCGATCACCTCCGCGATCCCGCGCGTGTCGCGATGTGGCACAGGCCGGCGCGGGCGCTGACGACGCTGGCGCGCCTGGCACCTGATGAAGCGCGCACGCGTCTCCCCGCAGCCACGGCGCATCCGGTGTGGCAGGTGCGCGCGACTGCGGCAACGGTTGCCGGCGTGATCAATGACGCGGCGGTGGCGACGGAGTTGTCAAAGGATCCGGTCGCCAATGTGCAGACGGCCGCCGTCGACGCGCTGGTCCGCATGAAGAACCCGGACATCGCGCCCGTAGCGCTTGCCGCGCTGCAGGCCGAGGATCATCAGTTGGTGCGCGCCGCAGCCCGGGCGTTGCAGGCGTCGACGCATGCCGAGGCGATCCCGGCGTTGTTGACCTCGCTGCGACGGCTTGGCGCGACGGGCGCAGACACGTCCCGAGACCCGCGCGTGGCGATCGTGGATCGCCTCGCCGAGTTGCTCGGGCCGACGCGTGTCACCGCACTGGCGGAGTGGACGGCCGACTGGGACACCGCCGTGCGGACCGCCGCGATTGGCGCGTTTACAGCGGCCAAGGTCGACGTGCCCGCGCGGCCGCGTCAATACCGCTACCCGTCGCAACCGTCTGCCGCCGAACTGCGCGACCTGCTCACCGCGCGCCAGGCCGACATCGTCATGGCCGATGGCGGTGTCATCACGATGGAGTTCATGGCCGCTGACGCGCCGATGACCGTCGCGCGTTTTGTCAGTCGCGCCCGTGCCGGCGCGTACAACGGCCTGACGTTTCACCGCGTCGTGCCCAACTTCGTGGTGCAGGGCCTGAGCCCCGGCGCCAACGAATACGTGGGCGACCATCGCTTTATGCGCGATGAGGTCGGCCTGCAGTCACACATTCGTGGCGCGGTGGGGATTTCGACGCGCGGGTACGACACCGGCGACGCGCAGATCTTCTTCGACCTGGTCGACGTCCCCCGGCTCGACCACGATTACACCGTCTTTGCGAAGGTGGTGACCGGTCTCGAACACATGGACGCCCTCCTGGAAGGCGCCCTGGTGCTCCGCGTGGTAATCCGCTGAAGCAAAAACGACCTCAGAGGTCGTTCTTTCTCATTGCACCGTCGGTCCGCGCCGCGTTGTGGGAAACTGCCCCGGACCTGACGCATTGTCATCACCGGCGTCGGCCCTGCGGGGGTAGCTACGACACAGCCGCTTCGTTCATGGTGACCGTGCCGGCCGCGGCGTCGATCGTGACGCGTGCGCCGACGGGCAGGGTCCATTGTGCATGGCCGTGACCGATCATGGCTCCACTCCAGGCGGGAACGCCGAGCGAGGCAATGTGGTCCTTGAAGATTTCCTCTGGCGTGAGCGACGCAAACCCTTCGCCGGGACCACACTCGGAACAGGTGCCGAAGACGAAGCCGCGAATGTTACCGAGAATGCCCGCAAGCTTCAGGGACGTCATCATTCGATCCACGCGATACCAGTCTTCGCCGACGTCCTCGAGGAACAGGATCGAGTCGTCAAAGTTCGGCACGTACGGCGAACCGAGAATGGCCGTGAGCACGGTGAGGTTGCCGCCCAGCAGACGTCCCGATGCCGTGCCTGGCGTGATCACACGGATGCGATTGTCGGTCTGCGTGAGCACGTTGCGATCACTGGTGCCCTTGATGTTTTCAAACATGACGGACTCGCCGCCAAACAACACGCGGCGCACGTAGTTGACGGAGAACTCGTCCCAGCGGCCACCGGCGTTGGGGCCGTGAAACGTCACCAGGCCCGTGCGTGCATGAATCCCGTTGAGCAAGGCGGTGATGTCGCTGAAGCCCATCAGAATTTTTGGGTTCCGGCGAATCAGATCAAAGTCGAGCAGGGGCAACAGGCGTGACGTGCCCCAACCGCCGCGCGTCGGCAGGATGGCCTTGACGCTGGTATCGGCAAAAAACCGGTTGAGGTCGGCCGCGCGGTCCGCGTCCTGACCGCCCAGTGACCCGTGCCGGTCCCGCACGTGCTGGCCCACCTTGACCTTGAGGCCGAGCCCTTCGAGCGATTCGCGGGCAATATCGAGCTCTTCCTGCTGGTAGGTGGCCGAGGCTGGCGCCACGAGTCCCACCGTGTCACCCGCCTGCAAACGAGCCGGCTTGATGAGGCGTGGCGTCTGAAGGGGAGACCCGGCGAGCAGGTGACCAGTGGCAGGCACGAGCAGCGGGGCGGAGGCGGCGGCAAGAAAGGTGCGGCGATCCATGACGCGTGAAAGAATAGACCCTATTGCCATGAAACACCGCGTCCGGTCCCTCGCCCTCGTCGCCGCCCTGGCCATCGCCGGGTCAATGGCGTGTGGCGGACAGGCACAGACCGGCTGGCTCAGCGCCGGCGAGACCATCGCGCCGGGCGTGACGTTTCACACCTCAACCGATTCCACCCTGGTGGAACCGTCAGCGCCCGTCCAGGTCTCGCTCTTGCGCCTCGATCCGGTCCGTGTCCGCCTGACCAGCCTGCTCTCCAACGATCAGGTGATGTACGCGGAGCCGGTGCTTGAAATGGCCGCGCGGGCCAATGCCGTAGCGGCTGTCAACGCGGGGTTCTTCAACGTCAACAACGGTGAACCCGTTGGCCTCCTCAAAGTCGCCGGCGTGCTTGTGAGCGATACGCCCGTCACCAAGGGCGCCGTCGGCATCTGGTCCCCCACAGCCGGTCGCACGGAACTGGCCTTCGATCAAATGAGCGCGCGCATCGACCTGCGGATTGGCGACGACGCGACCGCGGTGGCGATGGGGGTGGATGGTGTTGATACCACGCGAGCGCGCGGCAAGTTGATGCTGTACACCCCGAAGTATCACGTGCACACCGATACCGCCGGCAACGGCGTCGAGTGGGTGTTGCGAGGTGCCCCGTTGAAGGTGGTCTCGGTGCGTACCGACCTGGGCAGCACGCCGATCCCGGCGGATGGGTTTGTGTTGTCGTTTGGCGGGCTTGAACTGCCCGAAGAGCTCAAGCGGCTCACACCCGAGACCACGGTGACCCTCGACACACACTGGACGACCGTGAATGGACTGGAGCCTGAACGCATCAGCACCGCCGACCACGTGGTCAACGGCGCGGGGCTCCTTCGCGTGAAGGGTCGTCAGATCACGGAGTGGGACACGGAGCGGTTGAGTGGCCCGAACTTCATCACCGCGCGCCACCCGCGCACGGTCATCGGCCTTGATCGCCGTGGTGACATCTGGTTGATCGTCGTCGATGGCCGACAGACCAGCAGCGCTGGCATGGCGTTCAGCGATCTACAGCGCCTGGCTGATCGTCTGCAGCTCACAGATGCGCTCAACCTCGATGGTGGCGGGTCCACCACGATGGTCGTGCAGGGGAAGGTTGTGAATCGCCCGTCGGACGCGAAGGGGCCACGCGCCGTCAGTGATGCCATTGGAGTGACCGTGCGATGACTCGGATCCGGGTGCGAGCAGCCGGGGCCTCCGCGCTTGTGGCGCTCATTCTTCTGTCGGTTGGATTGCCGCAGGCCCAGACGATCAGCCTGACTGCGCTCATCGAGCGCGCGCGCACGTCGGGCAGCCTTCCTGCCGTCGGCGGCGCAACGTTTTCGTCAGCGGGCACGCCGGAGTTGGCGGCGGTCGGTCAGCGCAAACTCGGAGACGAGACGCCGGTGACCACCGCCGACCTCTGGCACATCGGATCGATCTCGAAGTCGTTCACCTCCGCGCTGGTCGGCAGGTTCGTCGAGCGCAACGAACTGTCGTGGACCGCGACCATGAAGGAATTGGTGGGCGATCGGGCCGGCGCGTTTGGCGGCGTAACGATTGAACAGTTGCTCGGGCATCGCGCCGGCATTCCGGCCAACGTCACCCCCGCCATCATGGGACCCGCATCGCAGGGTGGGCCATCAGTGGTCGAACTGCGGCGCCGCCTGCTGACCGAGACGTTCAAGGGCACGCCCGCGGCCGAGCCCGGGGTGGCCTTCCTCTACGCCAATCTCGGCTACGTCATCGCCGCGTCCATTCTTGAAGAACGGACCGGTAAGCCCTGGGAGGAGCTGATTCGGACGGAAGTGCTGGACCCGCTCAGCCTCAAGACCGCCGGCATGGGCCCGCCAGGAGTCCTGAACGAGTTGACCCAGCCTCGGGGCCACCGAAACGGCACAACACCCGTGGAACCAGGGCCGTTTGCCGACAATCCGCCGTATATGGGCCCGGCGGGCCGTCTGCATATGTCTCTGACGGACCTGGCTCGGTGGGGGCAGGAGCACCTGCGCGGGGCTCGGGGCCAGGACGGGACCCTGCTCAAGGCAGCCACTTTCGCCCGCCTACACACGTCCCTTCCGGGCGGTTCG
>ENA-ORBV01001428-ORBV01001428.1-microbial-mat-metagenome-genome-assembly--contig:-NODE-1428-length-53146-cov-7.569673_pt1 | contig 53146 bp, 118 predicted proteins | sample MGYA00237777_ERZ505514 | MGnify/ENA primary metagenome ERZ505514 (study PRJEB26160, sample SAMN06269048) | microbial mat metagenome | isolation source: Oligotrophic lake microbial mat | place... | reverse complement strand
GGTCTGGGAACGGGGACGGGTCCGGGGACGGGTTCGTGTTCGGGTCCAGGTAAATACCGCCTGGTCCGGCCGGTAATAGCCGGACCCCAAACACAACCGCGCAAAAGCGCACTAAGAGAGAGAGAGACCAACATGCCCATCAAATCTAAGCCATTTTTCGCCATCGTGCGTTGCCGCAACGCAGGTGTCCATGCCGGGGAGGTCGTCAGTCGCAAGGACGGCGTCTTGACGCTGCAAAAATCCCGCCGGCTCTGGCGGTGGTGGAGCGCGGGCTCCCTGTCCGCCCTCGCCGTGGAGGGCCCCCTCAAGAGCAAGATCAACGAGCAGAGGTATGCGGTCATGTTGCCGCTCCTGTACCTCACCGAAAGCGACGTGTGCGAAGTCATCCCGTGTAGTGTTTCGGCAAAGAAGGCCATCCTTGCCATCCCCGAGTGGCGGCAGTCGTGAGCGGGTACGGGTCCGGATACGGGTCGGGGTCCGGGGACGGGTCGGGGTCCGGGTACGGTGACGGGTCCGGATCCGGATCCGGTGACGGGTCCGGATCCGGGGACGGGTCCAGTTCCGGGTTCGGTGACGGGGAAGGGGACGGATTCGGTTACGGTTACGGGTCCGGGTCCGGGTTCGAGGACGGGTCAGGGTCAGGGTCAGGGTCAATGGAAGGGTCAGGTGACGTGTCCGGGTAAATACCGCCTGGTCCGGCCGGCAATAGCCGGACCCCAAACACAACAGAGAGGGAGAGACCAACATGCACATCAAAAGCGGGGAAGGGTCCGTGGACGGGTACGGGTCCCAGGAGGAGGCCGAAGAAGCTGCCCTCGAGAGCGCCGTCGAGGACGACGTCGAACGCAGCTTCATGTCGGTCGACGAGCGCTTCGTCTCCAAGGTCACCCGCTTGGTCAAGAAGAAGAGAACCTGATGCCGGTCTTCAAATACCTCGACATCTCGACCGGCCACTTACCGGCCAGCGACCGCCTCATGATGAATTACGGTGAGGCCCCGGTCATCTGCCGCCTGTACACATACGGCTGGTTGGTCTATGTGCCGTCGGATGACACGGAACTCAATGAGGCGATCGCGCTCGACATGACCCACTGCGCGGTGGCAGCCAGTCCTTACTTCTTCCAGCTGCTGCGCTACGCCCGCCAGCTGGACTGCAACTGGATCATGCTTGACCAGGACGGTGAGATCGAACACGCGCTGCCCTGGTTCGGAGACGGAGACGGAGACATACCAATTACGGCCGGAAAAGGATAACCCATATGGGTACCAGCTACTTCCACCAAGGCCACTACGCTCAGGAGAACGCATGACGATCCGCCAAGTCACTGTCGAGATGATACTGACCGCGCTCACCAGCGCCCAGCAGGCCCTCGAATTCCGAGTCGACGACTGCCGGGCCCGCGGCAGCGACGTTGAGGCACAGGACCTCTGCGAGGAGCGCAACCTGATCTGCGCTCTGCGGTCGGCCCTGCGCGAAGCGCCCATCGACCCGAAACTGCCGGCGCACGTCGAGGCCGAGCAGATCGAGAACCGTGCGGCCGAGCAGGCCTACCGGGCCGAACTGGGTGTGAGTGAGTGGGAGGCCTTCCTGACCGCCACCGAACGCGTGCGTCTCAATGGACTCGCCGATCTCGGGTGTGGGACCTGGGGACGTGAACGCCCGAAGGGCCTGCTCAAGTGAACGAGACGCAGCACGGATTCCCGTGCTGCCCCTGTATTCGTACCAGTCAATCAACCCATGTTAATCAAAGGCGGAACTACCATGTCGAAGAATGAGAACAAGATCGCGACCACCGAAGCCCTCAAGGCGGCGGCGCCGGCGAAGATCGAATACCTGAATGCCGAAGAGGAAACCCGTCGCGTTGCTTTCCGGGCGGCGTACTTCCAGCACGGCTGGTCGACCGCCCCGAGCGACCGCCCCACGGCCGAAGCTGCCATCGTGAAGCTCTACGCCCGGCTCGGGAAGACCGCGCCGGCGTTCGTCTGGTTTGACTCGCCCGCCGCGGCCTCGGCATGCGTCAAGGAAAGCACCGGGGAGGACGTCCGCCTCAGTGGCACCGATGGTTGCCTGGACGCCCCCTGGGCGTGCTTCTACATGTTCGGGTCCACGCTGCGGGATGACATCTACGGGGCGAACCTCGAGCACCTGCTCGAATGGGACGCTTTGATCAGGTCCACCGGCCCCTGCTACTCGTACGGGAAGTTCTGCCTGATGACCGAGCGCCCCATCAAGGCGTCCTTCGACGACCGGGAACTCCTGCACGCCCTCGACGGGCCGGCCCTGCTGTACCGGGACGGTTACAAGATCTATGCGGTGAATGGCGTTCGCCTCGCTGGCGGTGTCTCGGACGCCGTCGCGGAAGATATCGTCGAACGCCCCTGGGTACTGACGGCGGAGCTGATCGCGGGGGTGGAGTCCGAAGATCTCCGCAGCATCATGCAGGAGCGCTGGTGCTACGAGCACATGGACAACGCGGGTGACCGTGTGGGCTCCGGGGGTGGTCGCTGGCTCGACGCAACCGGGGCCGTCTCGATCCACGAAGACGTCTACCGGGCGTACACGAAGGCGGACGGCGACGACGCCATCCTGATGCGGGCCTTGCTGCGGGCGACCGACGGCAAGCAGTACTTGTGCTGCTCGGACAGCAGCACGGATCGCGTGTACTACATCCGGGTCAGCTCGGATGCCAAGACGTGCGAAGAGGGGCACATGTCGGTGAACGGAGGCGTCAAGGATTCGGACATCGTCGCCTCGTCGTGAGACTCGACCTCGGAGAGAAGGTCGACCTCGAGGGCAGCGGGGCTGCCCTCGGGGCCCGTCTCAAGACCATCCGCGACGACAACTTCGGGGGCCGCCTCCGGTTCACCTTCCGGTTCGGCCTCCAGGACAGTTACCGGGACAACCTCCGGTTCAGCCTCGGGGCCAGCCTCGGGAGTACCGAATGAAACTCGACCTCGGTGAGGAGGTTAAGCTCGGGGGTAACCGCTGGGCCGGCATCGGAGACAACCTCCGGGTCACCCTCCGGGTCACCCTCCGGGACAACCTCGGGGACAGCCTCTGGTACAGCCTCAGTGACAACCTCAGTGTTGACCTCTGGTTCAGCCTCGGGAATAGCCTCAAGGACAGCATCGAGTTCAGCCTCGAGACCGGCCTCCGGGCCAACCTCCGGGTTGGCATCAGGCGTAACGAATGAAACTCGACCTCGGTGACAAGATCAACCTTGAGGGTGACCTCGGCGACAGCCTCCGGGGTAGCCTTTGGCTCAACCTCGGGGACAGCCTCTGGGACAGCCTCCGGGCCACCCTCCAGGTCACCCTCCGGGACAGCTTCTGGGACAGCCTCGACGGCAGCCTCGGGGGCAACCTCTGGCTCGGCCTCGAGGACAGCCTCCGGGTTGACCTCAGGCGTAACGAATGAAACTCGACCTCGGTGGAAAGGTGGACCTCGAGGGCGACCTCAGTGGCCGCCTCTGGGACAGCCTCCGGGTCACCCTCCAGGTCACCCTCCAGGTCACCCTCCGGGACAGCCTCTGGGCCAGCCTCGACGACAGCCTCGACGACAGCCTCCGGGACAGCCTCTGGGACAGCCTCGGGGACAGCCCCAGGGGTAACGAATGAAACTCGACCTCGGTGACAAGATCAACCTCGATGGTGGCCTCGTGGACAGCCTCGGAGACAGCCTCCGGGTCGACCTCTGGGACAACCTCGAGGACAACCTCTGGCTCAGCCTCTGTTTCAGTCTCCGAGACAACCTCTGGGACACCCTCCGGGGCAGTCTCAGGGCTAACCTCCGAGGCAGCCTCCGGGCTAACCCCCGGGTCGACCTCAGGAGTAACAAATGAAACTCGACCTCGGCGAAAAGATCAACCTCGAGGGTGTCCTCGGGGTCGTCCTCGAAGACAACCTCTGGGGTAACCTCGGAGACGACCTCTGGCTCATCCTCTGTTTCAGCCTCTGGGCTAGTCTCGGGACCAGCCTCAGGGACAACCTCGGGGAGAGCCCCGGGAACGGCCTCAGAGGTAACGAATGAAACTCGACCTCGGCGAAAAGATCAACCTCGAGGGTGTCTTTGGGTTCACCCTCGAAGACAACCTCTGGGCTGGTCTCGCAGACGACCTCTGGTGCAGCCTCTGGTTAGACCTCCGGGAAGGCCTCGCGGACAGCCTCTGGGATAGCCCCGGGGACAGCCTCGCAGACAGCATCAGGAGTAACGAATGAAACTCGACCTCGGTGGAAAGGTAGACCTCTGGGGTGGCCTCCGTGCTAGCCTCTGGGCCAGCCTCCGGGACGGCCTCGGGGACAGCCTCACGGGCAGCCTCGAGGTCAGCCTCAGGGACGACCTCTGGGACAGCCTCCGGGTTAGCCTCGAAGACAGCCTCTGGGCCAGCCGCTGGGGTCGAGCATGAAACTCGACCTCGGTGAAAAGGTAGACCTCGGGGGTGGCCGCCGGGATGCCCCCGGGGACAGCCTCGGGGACAGCCTCAGGGCCAACCTCAGGCCCAACCCCGGGGTCCCCGGCATCAGGCACAATCTCTGGCTCGGCTTCTGTGGCAGCCTCCGGGTTAGCGTCGAAGACAGCCTCAGGGCCAGCCTCAGGGACAGCCTCAGGGCCAGCCTCAGGGACAGCCTCAGGGGTCGAGCATGAAACTCGACCTCGGTGAGAAGGTAGACCTCGATCGCCGCCTCGGTGTCGTCGTCAGGTCCGACCTCGAGGTCCACCTCAGGGTCAGCGTCGGGGCCGACCTCAGGGCTATCCTCGGGGACAACCTCAGTGTCAGCCTCTGGGGCAGCACCGGGGACAGCCTCGCGGACAACCTCAGGGTCAGCCTCGGGGACAGCCTCTGGGGTCGTTTCTGGCGTCGAGCATGAAACTCGACCTCGGTGAAAAGGTTGAACTCGGGGGAGACCTTGGGGTCGACCTCCGTGACGACCTCAGGGACTGCCTCTGGGATAGCCACTGGGACAACCACGGGGCCAGCCTCGGGGACAGCCTCTGGCGCAGCCTCGGGGCTGGCCTCTGGGTCAGCCTCAGGGCCAACCTCAGGGCCAACCTCGAAGACAGCCTCCGGAGGATCAAATGAAACTCGACCTCGGTGACCAGATCGACCTCGATAGCCGCCTCGGGGACAGCCTCAGGGGCAGGCTCGAAGACAACCTCGAAGACAACCTCAGAGGTGGCCTCAGGGACAGCCTCGGGATCCGCCTCTGGGGTAGCCTCGCGGACAGCCTCGTGGCCGGCCTCGGGGACATCCTCTGGGATGGCCTCGGGGACAGCAACGGGGACCGAGCATGAAACTCGACCTCGGTGAAAAGATCGACCTCGGGAGTGTCCTCCGGGGTGACCTCGGGGACAACCTCTGGGACAACCTCGGGGTCGGTTTCCGGGACAACCTCTGGCTCAGCCTCGGGGGTCGCCTTGGTGTCAGTCTCTGGCTTAGCCCCTGGGCCGACCTCGGGGACCGAGCATGAAACTCGACCTCGGTGACAAGATCGACCTCGGGGGCAACCTCTGGCTCAGCCTCGAGGACAGCCTCGGGGTCACTCTCCGGCTCAGCCTCTGGGACAGCCTCCGGGTCAGCCTCCGGGCCAACATCAGGGACAGCATCAGGACCATGCACAGGACCAGCTCCCCAGGGACCAAACATGAAACTCGACCTTGGTGAGAAGGTTGACCTCGAGAGCAACCTCCGGGGTCGTCTCTGGATGTGCCTCGGGGACACCCTCGAAGACGGCCCCACCCGCCTCAGGGACAGACTCAGGCGTAGCCTCGAGGTCAGCCTCTGGGTCAGCCTCTGGGACAGCCTCTGGTCAAGCACCTGGGACAGCCTCACGGACAACTTCAAGAACAACCGCAAGAACAACCCCGGGGCCAGTCTCGGGGCCTACCTCACGGACAACATCGGGAGCGACGAATGAAACTCGACCTTGGTGAGAAGGTAGACCTCTGGGCCGCCCGCCAGGGTCAACTCTGGGACGACCTCCGGGGTCAACTCTGGGGGAGCCTCGATGCCAACCTCGGTGAAAGGCTGGGAGCGAGGTTGATCTGGGCCGTCTTCCGGGTCGACCTTGATGACCGCCTCGGAGAAGCCCTAGGGGCAGCAGCTGGGACAGCAGCCAGGACAGCCTCAGGAACAACGAATGAAACTCGACCTCGGTGAACCGGTCGACCTCCGGGTCGACCTCGGGGCTAGCCTTTTGGACAACCTCGGGGACGACCTCGAGAACAACCTCAGCGGTGACCTCAGGGTCAGCCTCGACGACAACCTCGCGGTCAGCCTCTGGGGCGACCCCGGGAACAGCCTCAGGGACAGCATCAGGGACAGCATCAGGGACAGCCTCTGGGGTAGCCACTGGGCCAGCCTCCGGGCCAGGGACCAAACATGAAACTCGACCTCGGTGGGCGGATCGACCTCGGAGGCGGTCTCCGTGGTGGTCTCCGTGGTACACTCAGGCGCGCCCTCCAGGTCAACTCCGGGAACAATCTCGACGTCTACCTCAGTGTCGGCCTCTGGTTCAGCCTCGGGGACAGCCTCGGGATCAGCCTCCGGGACAACCTCAAGGACAGCCTCCGCGACAATCTCAGGAGAAACGAATGAAACTCGACCTCGGTGAGAAGGTTGAGCTCTGGGGTGCCCTCGGGGTTGGCCGCTGTGGTCGCCTCGGGGTTAGCCTCGAGAACAACCTCAGTAGTGGCCACTGGCTCCAACTCGGGCCCGGCCTCAGGGACAGCCTCAGGGCAAGCCTCTGTTTGAGTCTCGGGGACAGCCACTGGACCAGCCTCAGGGACAACCTCTGGGCCAGCCTCCCAGACAGCCACAGGAGCAACGAATGAAACTCGACCTCGGCAAAAAGGTTAACCTCTGGGGTGGTCTCGGAGTTGGCCTCTGTGGCCACCTCGGGGGTGGCCTCGAGAACCACCGCGGTAATGGCCGCTGGATCGACAACGGGCCCACCCTCCGGGACAACCTCTGGGCCGGTCTCCGGGACAGCAGCTGGCCCGACCTCCGTGGCGACCTCCAGGCTAGCCTCTGGACCAGCCTCTCGGACAGCCTCTGGGGCAGCCTCCGGTTCAACCTCAATGGCAACCTCAAGGGCAGTGAATGAAACTCGACCTTGGCGAAAAGGTTAACCTCGGGGACGACCTCAGGGACGGCCCCCGGGACAACCTCCAGGCCGGCCTCGGGGGCAGCCTCTGGGCCAGCCTCAGGGCCAACCTCAGGGCTGGCCTCTGGGTCAGCCTCAGCGACAACCTCAGGGTCAACCTCAGGGACAGTCTCGGGGGCAACCTCGGGGATGCCCCCTGGGACCGACGAATGCAACTCGACCTTGGTGGAAAGGTTGATATCAGGGGCAGCCGCTGGAACAGCCTCGGGGACAGCCTCAGGGGCCACCTCGGGGAGAGCCGCGTGGTCAGCCTCTGGGGTGGCCTCGGAGTCAGCCTCTGGAACAGCCTCGGGGCTAACCTCGGGGTCATCCTCGGGGACAGCCTCAGAGGCAGCGAATGAAACTCGACCTCGGTGACGCAGTCAACCTCTGGGCTGACCTCGGGGCTGTCCTCTGGGACGACCTCGGGGCTGTCATCGCGAACAACCTCAGCGGTGTCCTCATGATCAGCCTCGACGACAACCTCCGGGACAACCTCGGGGACAGTCTCTGGGTCAGCCTCTGGACCAGCATCAGTGTCGGCCTCGGGGACAGCCTCAGGGGCAACGAATGAAACTCGACCTCGATGAGAAGGTCACCCTCTGGGCCGACCTCGGCGACAGCCTCGGGGGTGACCTCGAGGGTGACCTCGAGAACACCCTCAGCGGAGCCCTCAGGGTCGGCCTCAGGGTCAGCCTCTGGTTCAGCCTCGGGGACAGCCTCGGGGCCAGCCTCGGGGCCAACCTCAGGGACAGCCTCTGGGACACCCTCGGGAGCGACGAATGAAACTCGACCTCGGTGAGAAGGTCACCCTCGGGTTCAGCCCCAAGGGCAAACGCAGGGACAACCTCGAGGTCGGCCGCTGGAGTGAACTCGGGGACAGCCTCATGGTCGACCTCACGGACGAACTCTGGCACCATCTCTGGCGCAGCCTCGGAGACAGCCTCGGGGTCAGCCACAGGGTCAGCCTCTGGGCCAGCCTCCGGGCCAGCCTCGGGGTTAATCACAGGAACAACGAATGAAACTCGACCTCGGCGAGAAGGTTGACCTCGAGGGCGAGCTCGGGGGCCGCCTCAGGCTCAGTCTCGACGACAACATCAGGGCCACTCTCGACCACAGCCTCTGGGTTACCATCGCGGACAACACCAGGGCCACCCTTTGGCTCAGCATCGGGTCCAGCCTCGGGGCCGGCCCCTGGACCAACCTCTGGACTGGCCTCTGGGACCTCCTCTGGGACAGAGACGTAGGCAGCCTCCGGGACAGCCCCAGGAGTACTGAATGAAACTCGACCTCGGTGACAAGATCGACCTCTGGGGAGACCTTGGGGGTGGCCTCAGGGACCACCTCGAAGACAACCTCCGGGGTGACCTCTGGACCGACCTCCGTGGTGACCTCCGGGCCAGCCTCTGGACCGGTCTCTGGGCCAGCCTCCGGGACAGTCTCAGGGTCAGCCTCCGGGCCAGCCTCCGGAGGATCAAATGAAACTCGACCTCGGTGACAAGATCGACCTCGATTGCCACCCCGGGTGTGACCTCAGGGACCGCCTCGAAGACAACCTCAGGGGCGACCTCGGGGCTGGCCTCATGGCTAGCCTCGGGGCCACCCTCCGGACTAGCCTCTGGGCCAGCCTCGGGGCCAGCCTCATTAGCAACCTCGGGGCCAGCCTCTGGGCCAGCCGCAGGAGGAGCAAATGAAACTCGACCTTGGAGACAAGATAGACCTCGATGGCCGCCTCGGGGAAGGCCTCAGGGATAGACTCGAAGACAGCCTCAGGGATTACCTCGGGGACGACCTCAGGGGTGCCCTCGGAATCGGCCTCTGGGTCGGCCTCGGGCCCAACTTCGGGGACAGTCTCTGGGCCCACCTCGGGTTCAGCCTCAGGGGCAGCCTCTGGATCAGCCTCAGGGGTAGCGAATGAAACTCGACCTCGGCGAAAAGGTTGAGCTCGATGGCCACCTCGGGGAAAGCCTCAGGGATAGACTCGAAGACAGCCTCAGGGATGACCTCGGGGGCGACCTCAGGGGGGCACTCGGAATCGGCCTCTGGGTCGGCCTCGAGGGCGGCCTCAGGGTCAGCCTCGGGGACAGCCTCGGGGACAGCCTCTGGGGCAGCCTCGAAGACAGCCTCAGGGGTAGCGAATGAAACTCGACCTCGGTGACAAGATCGACCTCTGGGAAGACCTCGGGGACTCCCTCTGGGCCAGCCTCTGGTTCGACCTCGAGGCCACCAACGCAGACGACCTCCTGACCTACATCGGGGACGGCCTCGGGACCAGCCTCCGTGCCATCCTCGTGGACAGCCTCTGGGCCGACCTTGCGGGCACGAGTAGGAGCAACGAATGAAACTCGACCTTGGTGTGAAGGTTGAGCTCTGGGGTAACCTCGGGGTCGACCTCCGGGCTGGCCTCTGGTCCGGTCTCAGGGACAACCTCGACGACAACCTCAGGGACAACCTCAGGGACAACCTCAGGGGTAGCCTCGGAGACAGCCTCCGGGCCGGCCTCTGGGCCAGTCTCGGGATCAGCCTCAGGGGTAGCCTCAGAGACAGCATCAGGAGTAACGAATGAAACTCGACCTCGGTGAGAAGGTCAACCTCTGGGGTGACATCGGGGACAGCATCCGGACCACCCTCCGGCTCACCCTCCGGCCCGTCATCCGGTTCAGCCTCAGGGACAGCCTCTGGGACGGCCTCTGGGACAGCAACCTCCGGGACAACCTCCGGTTCAGCCTCAGGGCCCGTTTCCGGGACAACCCCAGGGACAGCCTCGAAGCCAACCTCAGGAGTAACGAATGAAACTCGACCTCGGTGAAAAGGTTGAGCTCTGGGATGACATCCGGTCCACCCTCGCGGACAGCCTCATGGACAGCCTCGGGACCAGCCTCTGGGACAGCACCTGGGACAGCCTCCGGGGCAGCCTCTGGGGTGGCCCCGGGGCCAGCCTCGGGCTCAGTCTCGAGGGCAACCTCAGGGCCAGCATCGAAGCCAACCTCCGAAGTAACGAATGAAACTCGACCTCGGTGAAAAGGTGGAGCTCTGGGGTGAACTCGGGGTCGACCTCCGTGCCGGCCTCTGTTCCAGTCTCAGGGACAACCTCGAAGACAACCTCAGGGACAACCTCAGGGGCAACCTCGGGGGCAGCCTCGGAGACAGCATCCAGGACAGCATCTGGGCCAACCTCTGGGACAACATCAGGGACAACCTCAGGGTCAGCCCCCGGGCCAGCCTCTGGGCCAACCTCTGGGCCGGCCTCAGGAGTAACGAATGAAACTCGACCTCGGTGAAAAGGTTGACCTCTGGAGTGACCCCTGGGCCCGTCTCGGGGTCAACCTCCGGGACAACCTCAGGGACAACCTCAGGGACAGCCTCGAGGTCAGCCTCCGGTTCAGCCTCTGGCTCAGCCTCGGGCTCAGTCTCGAGAACAACCTCAGGGCTGGCCTTGCAGCCAACCTCAGGGACAACCTTCAGGACAGCCGCTGGAGCAGACGATGAAACTAGACCTCGGTGAAAAGGTTGACCCAGGGGCTGGCCTCTGGGTCAGCCTAGGTACTAGCCCTGGGGTTAGCCTCCGGGCCAACCTCGGGGCCAGCCTCGGGGCCCTCCTCGGGGACAGCCTCATGGTCAGCCTCGAGGACAGCCTCTGGGACGGCCTCCGGGTCAGTCTCTGGGACAGCCTCAGGGCCAGCCTCGACACCAACCTCAGGGGTAACGAATGAAACTCGACCTCGGTGAGAAGGTTAACCTCTGGGGTGGTCTCGGGGACAACCTCTGGTCCGACCTCGAGGTCATTAACAGGGACAACCTCGGGGCCGCCCTCGGGGACAACCTCAAGGTCAACCTCCGGGGACACCTCTGGCTCAGCCTCCGGGATAGTCTCCGGCATAGCCTCCGGGCTAGCCTCGGCCGCAGGTACAACGCATGAAACTCGACCTCGGTGAGAAGGTTGAGCTCGAGGGCGTCCTCAGTGCGGGCCTCAGGATCAGCCTCTGGGATAGCCTCGAAGCCAGCCTCGGTGGTCGCCTTCGGTCCAACTTCCAGTTCAGCTTCCGGGTCAGCCTTGGGGACACCATCCGAGACAGCCTCGAAGACCGCCCCTGGAGCAGACGATGAAACTCGACCTCGGTGAAAAGGTTGCGCTCTGGTGGGACCTCAGGAACAGCCTCAGGGACAACCTCAGGGACAACCTCAAGGACAACCTCGAAAACAGCCGCTTGGCCGCCCTCGGGGGTGACCTCATGACCACCCTCGAGGACAGCCTCTGGGGTAGCCTCGGGTTCAGCCCCTGGGCCGACCTCAGGGGTGGGCCCACAGACAGCCCCGGAGCAGACGATGAAACTCGACCTCGGTGAAAAGATTGAGATCTGGTGGGGACCCAGGAACAGCCTCCGGGGCAACCTCCAGGCCAACCTCGAGGACAACCTCGAGGGCAGCCTCCGGGACAGCCTCTGGGACAGCCTCGAGGGCAGCCTCTGGCGCAGCCTCTGGGCCAGCCTCGCGGACAGCCTCGGGGGTGGCCCCGGAGACACCCGCAGGAACAGCGAATGACACTTGACCTCGGTGAAAAGGTCGTCCTCTGGGACCGCAACCTCTGGATCGACCTCAGGGTCGGTGCCAGGGACATCCTCGGGGACAGCCTTGCAGACAGCATCAGGGACAGCCTCAGGGACGGCTTCGGGGGCAGCCTCAGGGCTAACCTCGTTGACAGCCTTTGGGACGACCACGACAACCCTGTTGAACGTGCACCGCTCGTTCAACGACGTAGAACGAAACCAACAACCCCCTAGAAAGGGATACCATGAAGAACATCGCTGAAGCCGTCAAGTCGTCCGCCCGCGTCGGACAGAGCCCCGAAACCCGTGTCATCTTGAAGGAGAGCCAGTTCCCGTACGGGAAGCTGATCCGCCAGGGTGACATCATGCTGAAGCGGCACCCGCTGGGTACCAATCTCGGCACCGGCGCCAAGGCTCCGCGCCAGCTCGCCCCCGGAGCGGAGGTCGGCTCCCGGCACATCGTCCGGGCGGGACCGGAGGTCCTCCTGCGGCTCAAGGCAACCGAGCTCCAGGGCCCCGTCATCGTGGCGCCGGACGGGTTCTACCTCGAGCACCCGAAGCACGCCGACTTCGATGTTCGCCTGCCGGGCGAATACGAGGTCATCTTCCAGCTGGACCTGAGCGCCGCTACCCTCCAGCGGCGCCGCGACTGAGTAGGCGCATCGCGCCCACACCACGGCAGAAGTAACGACGAGCAGACCGTTCGTCGAAACGATCAAAGTGACGAGAGGCAAACGCCAGGTTCCCAGACGGGGACCTGGCGTTTGCCGTTGCATTGGACTGGCTCGACCGTGGCGTGACCTAATGGATGGCACGCTCCGTCGTACGGAAGGAACCAATCATTCATATTACAAAGGACGACGAATGCACATCGACTATGACAACACCTGCGAAGCGATAGGCCTCCGGGTCATGCACTCGGATAACCTCGTGCGTGACGCCATCGGACAGTACGCCGCGTGCGCGACCTATGGGGCGGCCCTCCTCCTCGCGGAGTCCCTCCGCCAGGAAGCTGCGGCCGCTGGCCGGTTCATGCAGGCGCTGATCCACGACACCATCATCAGCCAGCTCGAGACCGCGGTGGAAAACGAAGGCGCAGACGGTGAGTAAGCCGCGGAAGCCACCGGGTAGAACCCTCGACGGCTTGCTCGATGACGCGCTCGCCGGCGTGTTCGACTTCGGCCGTGCACCCAAGAAGGAACCCAAGCTCGCCGACCTCGACGCCGGGCTCGAGGCCTACGGGGTCGTTGCGGTCGGCCAGTTCCACACCGGTACCCACAAGGACATGAGGCTCGGTGACATCACCGGCCTGGACGGCTGGTTCGCCGTCGTCAGCGACTGCGGCGTCGACGCCTACTTCAGCACCGAGACCGCGGCATTCCGCTGGCGGCTCGCTGAGATCAACCGACGGCTCAACGCATGAAAGTCAGCATCACGATTTCGTGCGACGTCCTGCCCTGCGGCGAGGACGACGCACACAACCAGATCATCGACCTTCGTACCTACACGGGCGAGCTGCGCGAGCAGATCGCCTACCGCATCCATGAGGAGCTCGCCAACGGTGGCTTCTCAGGTGACCTGCCGCTCGCGCTCAGCTTGCTGGGCTTCGAGACCGAGTTCACCACCCCGTGAACCTCACCATCGACATCGGCGCCCCACCGGCGCGCGGCAACCTGATCCCTGAGCTCGGCCGCCTGCTCGAGCGAGGCTACCAGGAGCGAGCGATCGACCTCGGCAACGAGGAGGCGGTCCAGGCCAGCTTCGAGATCGTCCTGAGCGAGGCGGCCGACCGCCTCGACCTGACGGTCACCAGCTGGGCACCCATCCGGCTGGTCCAGAAGGGCTACGCATGAAAGTCAGCATCACGATTTCGTGCGACGTCCAGTTCACCGAGCTCGACCCACCGACGACTGAGAACCGCCCTGCGTCTCCGACGAGTATCTCACCGTAACACGAATGGACTCACATGAAGACCTACTACCGCATCAAAGTCGAGCACGACGCTAACCCGCAGAACCCGCGCGAGGACGACAACCTCGGCACGATGCTGTGCTGGCACCGCCGGTACATCCTCGGTGACGAGAATCAGTGGAAGCGCGGCGAACCCGCCGACGCCATCACGTGGCTGATCCGCGAGGTCAACCCGGGCTTCGAGTACCAACTCCAAGACTGGTACGATGAGCAATGGGCACTGCGCTGTGAGCCACACAATGAACCGCAGCGACGGGCCGCGGAGCGCGAGTTGATGGCGGACTACGACGCGCGGATCGACGACGAGATGGACCGGCACTACACCCGCCTGCCGTTATTCCTCTATGACCACAGTGGTATCACCATGAACACCAGGCCGTTCAGCTGCCCGTGGGACAGCGGCCAAGTCGGCTTCATTTACCTGAGCCACGCCAGGGCCAATGCCGAACTGGGTGGCCCTGAGTTCACGGGACAGGACAGGGCCTGGAATGCGGACAAGGAGCGTCGCGTCATCGAGGTGCTCACGTGCGAGGTGACGACCTACAACCAGTACATCACCGGCAATGTCTACGGCTTTACGGTGGAAACCTTCCACTACGAGTTTGAGATCCCCCTGGACACCGAGGTCGACCCCAACGACGACGGGCTGGACTGGACACACCACGACAGTTGCTGGGGTTTCCATGGCACCGACGCGGAGGTATCTGGCCTGTGCGACCACGTGGATGGGTTCCTGAAGGCCCCCGCGAAGGTGGCCCAGGGTTGTCTCAATGAGTGGGTCCTCGTCACCCAGGACACCGCGGAGGCCCCAGCCAATGGCTAAGTATATTCGTCACCCCATAACGGGCGAACGCGTCCGCATCAAGCCAATGGTGCAGCAGATGGGGGACTACCCGAAGACGAAGAAGTCAACCACTCACACCAAGGGAACCGCACCGGTGAACACCAACGACATCGCTCTCATCAAGTGGCCATGCTTGCTCGTGGTGGGCAAGAGCATCACTGAGCGACAGGCCGCGGAGATCCTGATCCGTACGGACAGGTCGCTCCCGGATTATAGTTATGCCGGCAACGACCAGGACCACGAGCGCCAGCTCAGTGCCCTATTCGGGGCCCCCACCGACGACCCCGACATGACGGACGGTAGTGACATGACCGAACCCGAGAGGCAGACGGCCGTACGTCACCGCCACACGCACTGGGCCGCCATGGAGGAACTCGGGCGTCGCACCGGCAAGCTCGAGCTCGAGTACCTCACGAACAGCCAGATCGTGAGCAGCTGGGTCGGCGGGCCACACGGCTGGTGTTCCTGGAGCGGTGAGATCGGGTGCAACACCTTCAACATCGGCAAGTGGCCCAGCGTTGAAACCGTCCACGCGGAGTGGCAGAGGATTGCTGCGGCGTTCCCATTCCTGGAATTGCAGTGCCAGCTCCTCAACCATGAATGCGGCTACCCCGCCACGGATCGCATCAACGGGCCGGTGGTGAAGTTCGTCATCGGTAACGGTAAGGCGGAGGCCGTCGTCCAAGACCCCAGCAAGGATTTCATGATTGCCGGGCCGCGCGAGGAGGACTTTATGGCGACGCACACGCTGGACGACATGCACCGTGAGCAGGGCATCACCGTCGAAGGCCTCGCAGCCAAGCTGCGGATGGTCTACGGTGAGATCCCGCAGTACCGGGACGGCCGCGATGACCGTCCGGGGAAGCCGTGATCTACTGGTACCCGACGATGAACGGTTGGGGCGACCAGACCGGCATCGCGCATCGCATCACTGACGACGGTAAGCCTTCCTGTGGTGTCCTGCTTGTCCGTGCCACACTCGGCGGAGGTGGCATCCCGGACCCGTACGACATGAATTGCCATCCCTGCCGGCGCTGCACCAAGCTCGGCGATACCCCGAATGACCTGACGAGAAATGTGCGAGCCCGCCAGCGCCGGCTCTACGAAGAGCTGTACGCCCTCACACCGGAGACCCCACCATGAGACCCCCAACCGTTCAAGTCGAACTGGAGCGCACCCGCGCCGCCCTCCAGCACTTCCTTGCCTCCCGCACCGCGCTCCGGCAGGCCCAGCGTGACCTGCTCGCCGAGCTGGCCGCCCATCCGCCGGTGACGTTCCGCCTCCAGGAGGCCTACCGGAACCAAGACAGCACCTTCTCGACGCCGCATTGGGACACAGTCGGCACCTACGAAACGCAGGGGCTGATCGACGGCGAGGAGCTCGACGAGCTCATCCTCGACGAGGGCAACTGGACGGATGTCTCGTGCGACGTGAACGACCGGGCGCTCTACCGACGCGTCATCGAGGTGGTGTGGTGAACGCCCCGGGGGACTCCGACAAGCCGGACGGGCTCACCTCGGCCGGTGAGAAGGCCTGGGCGATCATCGAGGCCTGGCGCCAGAAGCGCGGCCTCACCTACTCGGGTGGCTGCCGGACATACTACTCGCCTGCCGAGTGGTGTGCCCGCAACGAGCGGTACGGCACCAGCTCACTCCTGGTGGTCGTGCACGACGGCGGCGACCTCTCGGCAAGCGGCGAGCACGGCATGTCGATCCTCGACCGAGACCATGAGCTTTCGGAGACCCTGGCCGCTGCCGGCTTGTACCTGGAATGCTGTACCCACTGGTATCATGCCGTCTACCTGATCTGAACCACCACGGCAACCGACGACCTCATCGCAGTCACCCCAACGAGCGACCCATAACACCAATCTAGGAGAACCAGCATGCCCAAGAAGTACTTCAAAGTTTTCGAGAATCGCGCGAAGCTCCGGAGCTCCGACCAGATGTACGAGTTCCAGACCAAACTCGAAGCGCTCATCCGGGAGGCGGCGGAGCAAGTACACCCGCGGGACATCTTCGCGCTCGAGGCCATGTGTGTTCACTCGGTGGGCCTGGCGGTCGCCACGGCCAGGATCGATCTCGGTCTCCGCACCCACCTGCAGAAGAAGAAGAAGAGGAAAGGCTAACATGCCCACGAAGTTCAGCGTCGACATCCAGTACACCACCACGCTCACCTACCAGGTCGAGGCCAAGGACATCGACGATGCCGAAGCTATCGCGATGAAGCGCTACGCCAGGTATCCCGTGTGTCCCGCGCACACCAAGATCGGCCCCGTCACATCTATCGCGGTGAAGCCCGCCGCCGGTTATCCCGTGTGCCCCGAGCATCCCGAGACCGGCCCCGCTGTCATCACTGCCCCTATCGACGACACCGACGACCTCGACATGACCCCGGTCGGCCTGCAGACCCAGGACGGCATCCGCCGCGTCAACCGGGCCATCAAGGCCCAGCAGGACGCCACCAGCAGGGTGGCCGACCTGCTGACCGAGATGAGGGAAATCCTCGACTGGAGCTACACCCAGATCCGCTTGGAGCTGATCAGCGCCGGGCTCGACTCCGACGAGGCGTCCAGCCGAGCCGACGCGATCGTCGCGGCCACCGCGGCCCGACGCGCCACCCAGGAAGAACTCCTGCGGGCGATCGCGGGCGCCCCGCCCGAGGAGGTCCGCGCGTGAGCCACCCCCTCCACTCCGACGATCAGGAGCAGGACATCCGCACCAACCTGGCCGCGTTGCCGGCCCACGCCTACAGCGTCCACCCGAGCGACGACTGCCTGGCGATCATCGTCGAGGCCGGCAGGGCTGGCTACAACGAGGTCAAGCGCTTCAAGCGTGCCGACCAGGCGCTCGCGTACGTCCTCGACATGAACCGGGTGCGCGACGTCACCTCGGCGCAGGAGCGGGCGATGGTCGCCGGCTCGATGTTCGGCTGGCATGTGCCGGGGGCCCACCCGGACACGTACGCGGGCGAGGAGCCGGCCAAGCGAAAGCCCACCAAGCGGGGGCCCGCGGCGGCGAAGAACCGAAAATGACACCCGACGCTCTCTGCAAGGGTTGCCACAAACCCCGCATCCAGGCCACCAGCGATACCACCGGGTGCTGTGAATACGCCCGTCGCCTGGACGGATATGGGAGCCCACGGCTCGCGCAGTTTGCGATCCCGACTCCGCTTCCGCTCGTCATCCACTGCCCGACGTGCAAGCGCCAGCACGTCGATGAAGGTGAGTGGGCCACCCGACCGCACCGCACGCACCTGTGCTCCGGCTGCGGTTCCACTTTCCGGCCTGCGCTGATCCCCACCGTGGGTGTCCTCGCCCTGCCGCTCCCCAAAGGCAACCATGTCTGACCCCGTCCACACTGTTCACGTCCTCACCATCGAACACCGCCACGGTGACAACATCAGCGCTCACGCGAGCCACGCAAGCGCCCTGCGGCACTTGCACGACTATGTGACGGAAAACTGGGCCACCGAAATGGCCACCGAGACCCAGCCAGCGGTGCCAGCGGACGCGATTGCGGTGTACTTCGGCAGCATGGACACCGAGTTCTATCACATCGACGAGTGCGAGGTCCTCCCGTGACCGCACCAACCCTGAAACAGCGTAACATAGCGGAGCACACACCATGAAGCTGGAACAGACCCAGGTGAAGTCACTGACTTCAGACGATTTCAAGAAGATCGCGTTCACTGTTGACCCCAAGACGGCGCAGCTCTTCTTCCGTGACAAGATGTACACCGCCGACGGTCGCCTGCGGGTCATGGCCCAGGAGTACATGGCCAACGCACGGGACGCCCACCGCGAGATCGGCAAGTCGGACACCCCGATCGAGGTGAGCCTACCCTCGAACCTGGCCCCGGAATATGTCGTGCGGGACTATGGCCCCGGCATCTCCCCGGAGCGCATCGAGACCGTGTTCAGGGTCTATGGGAAGAGCACCAAGGATGGCAGCAACATCGAGAACGGCGGCTTCGGCCTCGGGGCGAAGTGCGCGTTCAGCTACTGCAACGCGTTCGCGCTGACCACGATCCACGAGGGGACCAAGTACACCTACTCGGGCTACATTGACGACAGTGCACTGAACCAGCTCGTGCTGATCCATACGGGTGCCACGACGGAGCCCAGTGGCACGGAGATCAAAATCCCCATCAAGGCCGAGGATATCCAGCGGTTCTGCAAGTGGGTCCACGAGGTCACGCATTACTGGGCACCACGGCCCGTGTTCATCGGCCGTGCCGACCAGTATGCCACCCGCGGGGCGCCCGTCGACTCCGGGACAGGGTGGGTCATCCGGGCCGACGTCTCCATTAGCTACCTGGACCCCCGACCCGGGGTCTGGGTACTGGCCGACGACGTGCCCTACCGGATCCCCGACGAGGACGTGAAGTCCTGCGGGCCGATCACGGCCCGTGTGCACGAGGCGCTGCGGTCCTGCAACCTGGTACTGGTTCTCCAGTTCAAGGTCGGCGACCTCACGATCTACCCGAATCGTGAGATCCTGTATTACGGCGACAAAACCACGCGGGCCATCGAGTCCCGTGTGGAGGCTGCACACAATGAGTACACCAAGAAGTTCGAGGATCGCCTCGCTGCGGCCAAGGACATCAGTGAGGCCATCGATATCTGGTTCAGCAAGGACAGCTTGGTGAAGCTCTCGCTGAAGACCCACACACATACCTTCAACGGCGTCGATGTCGCGCGGTCGTTCATACCCAGTGAGATCGGCCTGGAGGTCTACGAGGCCGACGTCGAAGGTCGCGGTGGGTCAGGGTATGCCGTCCGGCGCTGGGACGCCCCTCGGCGCCTGGAGCTCTGGGATTTGTTCCGAAAGGACAATTACCCAACGCGCCGGTGGTTCGTGCTCGACGAGAGCAACGGGGTCCTGTCCGAAACAGCACTCAGGGCGGCGGCACGAACCGGCGGGAAAGGCCGGGTTGGGTTCATCCGGTTCACGGACGCGGCTCTGGTGGCAGCTAAGACTGCCGTGACGCCGGAGATCCTGCTGGCCGCGGGGCACCGCCTGCTCGCGAAGCCACCGAAGCCCGCACGGGTGCCGGCGGTCAAGCAGGCAGCCGTGTTCCTGACCTCGGTGACCGCTGAGCTGAGTCTCCACGGGAACGTGTTGCTGTCGCGGTGTCGGATCCGTGCAGACTTCAGTAGCGTCGCCGGCAGAATGTTCGCGTACCGTGCAACCGAGAAGCTGCCGGATGGTTCCTTGCGCGACTCCGTTGCCTTCATGGGGGCCGCGGTAAGCCCAGAGGCCTACTACGTACGCACAACCATGACTGCGCTGCTCCTGGCGGGCCTGCGGGGCCGCGCCGCCCCCCGGGTGACGGTGACGGCGACCACATGGGAACCTCGCTTCGCGAAGTACATACCCGCGGGGACGCAGGTCCGAACGGCAGACGACACCGTCAAGGAGCTGCGCACTGCGATCATGGCGGCGACGATGCCCGAGATGCTGAAGCTCCTGGCCAGCGGCTGTCACTATACGGACATCGTGGCACCACCACGCTGGTTCTTCGACGAGGCCACGTCCCCGAACCGACTGGCCCACGTGGTCCTGGCCTTGAGTGGGTCCACCCGGTTCTCCGCTGCGTTCATGGGGTGCGCCGGAGCGTACATGCGTCTCTTCACGGACGGAAACGAAGCGACCCGCCCACGACTCACGGCATGCCCTGCCGTCCTCGACGAGATCCTCGGCGCCGCGTGCGTGACTAAGGTCAATGCCGCGGTCGCCTTCGCACACAGCATCGGTGACGAGTTCATGCACTTGTTCACAAAGGTCCCGGAGATCCCCTACCTCTTTGAGGCCCTGGCCGAGAGCAGCCTCACTGGTCAGCGTGGGGCCACCACTGACCTCGGAGCATTCGTCGCGGGTGTAATCGCCGACAAGTACGTCGCGTCACTCGCTTTCTCGTCCATCAACGACACCAAGGAGACATCCAAATGAGCGACATCAAATTCGCGATTTCAAACTTCGACATCATCCTCGTGGTGGACGGCCGTGCCTCCACTGTCGGGCTCTCCCACCCCAACTACCTGGAGATCTGCCGGGCACTGCAGTCCGGTGACTTCGAGAGGGGCCTGGCTCTCCTCGATGTGAAGGCCACCATCGAGAAGGTCTATGCCGGCAAGGGCCTCGGGGCCACGATCACCGAGAACAAGCATGGTGACGTCGAGTTCACTATCGCCGGCCACACCCTCACGGGTGAGATCGCGAACCTCATGCTTGGCTTCAAGAACGCCAAGTTGCCGATGACCGCGATCGTGAAGTTCTGGACGAAGTTCATGTCCAACGCCCTGCTCGGTGGCGAGGCGGACTACGTCCGGCGGCAGGACCTCCTGCGCTTCCTCATCGCGAACAAGCTCGTGTTGACCCCCGAAGGTAACTTCATCGCCTTCAAGGGTGTCAGACGCAATATGTCCGAGGACGGTCCCCGTGTGTACCGCTCCTGGCACGACTCCCGCTTCTGCTACGAGATCGACCAGGTCGCCACGGAACCGGCGGCCCGGAAGATCAGTGATATCCACGTGGCCTGTGGTGTCGGCCTCCACGCCGGCGCCATCGGCTTCGCCAAGAGCTACGGCGACCTGCGCCTCGCTGTGGAGATCGACCCGTCGGATGTCGTGACGGTACCGTCCGACAACGATAGTCATCTCCGGTGCTGGAAGCTGATCCCGCGCGCTATCAACCCCAACGACGAGGTTCCGGTGGCCAGCTTCTGGCGCCTGGGGACCCCGGCGATCATTCACCGCACGGGTGAATCCGAGACCGCGGTGTCACCCGCGACCGCGGTGGTGGCGCCCATGGGACCGATGGTGAGCAAGGAGAGTGTGAAGATCCGCGTGGAGTCCCACGGTGGCAACAAGATCCAGGTGATCAGGGTCTTCAGTGAGCACATGGGTCTGAGCCTGCAGGACGCCGTGCTGTGGGTAGATGCCCTCCCACAGACCTTGGTGGTGCAGGGCGCAGACACGGCCCAACGGGTCCTGGCATATGTTCGCGGGCTCCCTGGTGTGGTCGCGACCGAAGATGTCCCCGTGCCAGCCAAGAAGAAGCGCAGCGGTGGGCGGACCCCGAAGGCCATGTGGTACAAGGTTGTCGCCGGTAAGCTGATCCGTCAGCGTAAGGTGACCTGCCCGGGTACCGGGTGGGCGTCTGATATCCCCAAGACCACGACGGCCAAGGGCGCACAGACCAACGTCAAGGCGGCGGTACCCAAGGGTGTCGGCATGCAGCGGACGTACTACAAGGTCGCCGCGGACGGCAAACAGGTCCGCACCGTCCGCGCGACGACGCGGCCCGCTGGGTACACCGGGACCCGCCCGAGCTGGTTCACGAAGAAGAGCTGAGCGCGAAGACAGCCCCGGGGACGGTTCCCCGGGGCACCCGCACCACCATGACGGAACCAACCATGCCTGACCATTCCCGACCCGGTACGCTTCTGTGACCCGGCCCGCTGACGCCTTCGTGGCAGGCTTGGGGGTTGGCATGCTCCTACTCTTTGGCATCGTCACACTCTTCCCCACCCCCACACCTGAAAGGGAACCGATGGCAGCCAAACCCACTAAGCTCGTCTTCCGCCCTGTCATCGATCATGTGATCCGCGTCAAGGACGGGGACACGGTCGACCTGATGCTCGACCTCGGCTTCGACACCTACCGGAAGCAGACCGTTCGCTTCCAGGGCGTCGATACGCCCGAAATCTCCACCGAGGCGGGTAAGGCCGTCGCCGTGTGGTTGACCGCGTACCTTCAGCGCGAGGCGCTGAAACATCCGCTCTATCTCGACTCCCGTGATTACGACAAGTTCGGCGGTCGCGTGCTCGGGGACATCTACCTCGGCTCGCCGACGGGGACCAGTGTTGTGCTCACCCTGCTGCATCACTCGCTTGGGCGCGCGTACAAAGGCACCAAGCGTCAGCCGTGGACGCCGGCGGAACTCGATGCCGTCCTCGCCGCGGTGAAGCGGGCACCGAGCGAGGGCCCGTGATCCCACTTGGTCGCATCGTCGTCCACCTCATCGTCGCGCACCCAATGACCGCGGTGGCCGCTGATTTCAACGGACCTGTCACCTTCACGGCCGGTGACGCAGAGGGGACCATGACGCTGCGACCCTATGGTGCCACGTTCGTCGCCCAGTATGGCCTCGACCTCATGCTCGTTGCTGACGACGCGACCCTGACCACGGACACCGAACCGGTCGTCCTCGCCCCCTACCTGGCCGGGCGCGCCCGCATCCTGGTGACCGTTCCGACGCTGGCTGCGCCGGTGCCGGGGACGGTGATTACCTTTCGACCCACCGACACGCCACAGTTTCCCGTTGATCTCTGAACGGCGCTGACCTATGACGCCCACCCAACCGATCGGGCAACCGATCACCACCGTCTCGCACCGCGAGACACCGAAAGCAGCATCCCATGGCCAAGGCCAAGACCGTCATCGAGACCTCCAAGAAGCCCGTCAAGGCCGTCGCCCCTGGCAAGCGCGCCGCCAAGGCCGCCCCCGCGAAGGTCTGACCATGATCGGCCCTCTTCAGTGGCGAGTGTTCAGCCAGCTCTGTGCGCTCGGTGGTCCGTCCACCGTGGCAGAGATCCGCGCAGCCCTCCCACTGGAGGGGCGCTTTGCGCCGCGCCCGACCACCGCGGCGATCCGCAAGGCGCTGTACACGATCACCGGCGGTGAGCAGCCTCTGGTCGGCGTGACCGTGAGCCGGCACTCGACCCGCTATGCCGCGCTCTGCACGCTCGGGGCGGCCCGCCTGCATCTGCTCGGACGCTTCGCTGCCCTCTATTACGCAGGAGACTACGACGCGCTCACCGACGCAGCAGCTGAGCTGGACGCGACGGTATGATCCCGCACGTCCCAGCCGAGGTCGTCGAAGCCGCGACCCGGGATTCGTGGCGTGCCCTCTTCGCCGACGTGCCCACCAGGCAGTGGGACCTCGTCCTGCAGATGAACCCCGAGTTCATCGCAGTCCACCGGCGCCATGTCCACGCCTTGCTCGCCTTCAACGGCGACGTGGTCAAGTCGGTCCTGGCCGTCACCGGCCAGCCGTTCGGTACCATGTTCGACGGAACCAAGAACTTCCAGCGCAAGCTGGCTGCCTATCTCGGTGAGTGGAACGTGCGCCACGGACGGTGATGTCCCATCCATTGCGCTTCACCGGCCCAGGCACCTGCCTGGGCCTTTTCGTTTTACGGGGTACCCATGCAGGCATCACCACACCAACAAGCCATCCTCGACTCCCTCAGCACCGGCACGCGCAACAGCCAGATCCAGGCCACCGCGGGCAGCGGCAAGACGACCACGCTGCGGCTCATCTGTGAGCTCCTGCTCACCCAGAAGCCCAAGCCGAGCATCTGCGCCCTCGCCTTCAACAAGTCGAGCGCAGAGGCCTTCGCGGCCAAGCTGCCGGCTGGGGTGACCTCCAGCACCGTCCACAGCCTCGGGTTCGGGATCATCCGTGCCAACGTCGCCAACGTCAAATTTGACCCGGCCAAGCAGGACCGTCTGTTCCGGTCCGTCTTCGGTCGGGAGGCGACCCCGTTGTCCAAGCTGGTCCGGAAGACGGTGCCTCTGTGCATGCACACGATGACCGACCCCACCAACATCGCCGCCTTCCGGAGCATGTGCGACCAGTATGACATCGACCTCGATGGGGTGGGGGATGACCTGCCACACGACGCCCTGGAGGTCGCAAAGCACACCTCCCTGCTCCTCGGCCTGGGTCGCGAAGAGACCAGGGCCATCAGCTTCGACGACATGATTGACCATGTCGTCACCTTCAAGCTGAAGGGCTCCGCCCATTACGATTACGTCCTCGGTGACGAGGTGCAGGACTGGAACAAGCAGCAGGCCACCTTCGTGCACCAGCTTGCCTCCGGTAGCCGTGCGTCGGTCAGCACCTTCGTCTCCGCGGACCTGATGGCACTCCTGGGTGACCATGCGCCGGCGCCCATCCCGCAGCGACGGGACCGGCCGACGGTGAGCCGGGTGATCACGGTCGGCGATTGCCGGCAGGCCATCTACCGCTTCCGGGGGGCCGACGACAACGCCATGGTGAATCTCAAGGCCATGTTCGATTCGGACGAGCTGCCGCTCTCGGTCTGCTACCGCTGCCCCACCTCGGTGATCGAGATCGCGCAGGGTGTGGTCGGTGTGGAGAACATCCAGGCGGCTCCGGGCGCTCCAGTGGGCCAGGTCATCCGTCGGCGTGCCGGGGATCTCTCGGACACCCTCGCCGGCCTGGTACGGGGCGACATGGTCATGTGTCGCACCAATGCACCGCTGGTGCCGGGTGCCCTCGCCTGTATCGCGCGGGGCGTCAAGGCGACGGTCCGCGGCCGTGACATCGGTGTCGGCGTCACCGGCTTTGTCGCGGATACCCTCCGGCGGACCAAGCCGACGTCGCTGAAGGACTACGTCCAGAAGCTCGGCGACTGGGTCGGCATCCGCATCGCCGCGCTGGTGTCTGCTGACAAGATCAAGCCGGCCCAGCTCCTCGAGGACCAGTACGGCTGCGTGGTCGCGGTGGCCGAGCGGTGCACCGAGGTCTACGAGATCGCGCAGCAACTGGACGGAATCTTCGCCGACGACGGTGACGGGGTCGTCTTCAGCTCGGTACACAAAGCCAAGGGACTGGAGGCCGAAACCGCGGTGATCCTGGCACCCGAGCTGATGCCGCACCCGATGGCTGCCAAGGCCCGGAACTTCGAGGCTGCCATGACCCAGGAACGGAATCTGTACTACGTCGCGGTAACCCGTGCGATGAGCACGCTCATCTACCAGCCCATGGGGCGCGGTCGTAGCGACTTCCCGGCGCTCAACGCCGTGTACGACCGCGCCCAACGCGAGCACCCAACCACCGCCTTTAGTGAGACACTCAATGCTTGAAAAGACAGTCGAATGGACCCACATCCCGGAACTGACGGCACATGCGCTCGAGCATTATGTGCTGACTGGCGCACCGGTCGGGGGCTTCCTCACCTCCGTCCTTGAGAACAACCTGTTCGCGGCCGTCAGCAACGCGGACAAAGACAACACCGTGGCCTTGCCGCAGCTCGTGAAGTACATCTACAACCGTTGCCCGGGTGGTTGCTGGGGTTCACCGGGGCACGTTCAGGTCTGGCAGGAACACCGGGGGATGGCGGGTCTCGGCACCTGACCGTGCTCATCCGCCTGGAGTCGGCCGTTGGCGACTCGACCGCTGAGCTGCTGCTCGCTAAGCCCGAATGGGGTAAGGCGACGCAGCGCTGGCTTATCGCCGACCCGTTCGGACAGACCACCTTTGATGGTGACGCCGCCGCGGTACGTGCAGAGATGAAACACCGCTTGCGCACGCGCGGCACAAATAGTGACGACATTTCCTCATTTTAACGGAGAACCCAATGTCCCTTGATTTCCAATTCGGTAAGACGGGTGACCCGGCCTGGCAGGCCCGCTGGGAGAAGCTGACGAAGAACGAACAGAGCTTCGTCTATAACTACCTCCCCTTCGCGCTGATGGCGACGGAGGTCGGCCAGGTCACGGACGCGAGCATCCCGCATATCCTCCAGCGATCCAAGGTCGTCCTCGGTGACATGGAGGCCAGCATGATCGAACTCGAGATCGAGAGCACGCACGGCAAAGCTGCGGCGGTGGCGTACAAGGATGCCAAGCAGCAGGCGGCCGCTCTCATAGCGGCAGCGACCCCGAAGGACTTCGTGCCAGACCCCACCGCCTACATGCGCCGGTTCATCGGTATGCGCACGAACGTCGTCACCCTGACGGCCAGCGAGTTCGTCAAGCGGCGGGTCGCCTACAAGGACCGCGACGCGCTCGTACCACCGATGTCGAAAGCACAGGCGACGGCGATCGCGACCACCAAGGTGGCACTGTAATGCCACTGAGCGTCATCAATGAGCGCCTCGTCATCAAGGACGGTGTCATCGCCTGTCGCGACGGCACCCCACTGGCTGAATACCTCAAGCAGTTCTTCCAGGAAGGTGACTCGGTGAACGTCCTTCACCACGATGAGCTGCTCAGGCTCAACAGAGAGGCTGCGCTCTGGGACGCGCGCGCATGCTGACGTCGGCCAACGTCACGGCAGTGCGCGCTCAGCCGACCTGATCAAGCCGACGATGAACCCGACACACCCAGCGGTGACCCCGCTGGGTCCTTTCGTATCTACGCCTCAACCATCTGAGGGTGTCCATCATGCGTACCGTCCTCCCTGCTCACCATTCCACCTCCATCGGTAAAGACGGCGCCTTCAGCCGTCCAATCAACGGCAAGCTCACCCGCAAGGTTCTCTCCTCGACCCGTATCCCGCGTCGCGGGAAAGGCCGGCTCTCCGCCATGGAGAGCGTCAAGGGTATCCTCGCGGAGAACCCCGGGTTGATCTTCACCAGCCTCTCGCACGCGGTCGTCGAAGTCTACCACCAGAACGAAGGCCTTGGCCCCCTTGCCGCGATCATCGGCGGCCCCGACGCGGCGACCAAGGCCCGTGCGGTGTTGACCCATCTGGCCGCAAACCAGTGGATCGGTAGCGTCGCCACGGCGTTCAGCACCATGCGGAACCACGACGAAGACCTCCGCCAGCTCCACATCACGGAGATCACCGAATGGCGTGCGCTACACAAGCCGGTGGGTGACGTCATCGGCGTCCCGGGGACGCAGCGAGGGCACGGCAAGAAGGGCAAAGGCCTTGACGTCGACGTCCGCGACACCGACCGTGCGGCCGCGCTGGAGACCCGGATGCGCAATCAGTGCCATGCCCAGATCCAACTCGCCATCGACCTGACCAAACGCGTCAACAAGGCCAATGGCGACCACGCGCTCCGTTACGCGGAGGTGGCGGTCGCAAAGGTCCAGGGTGCGCTCTTGGAGCGCATGTTCGACGCCACCGACCTCACCTCCAAGCACTAAGGAACCTCCCATGCCTGCAAATAAACCCAAGACCCGGACCAAGACCAAACCCACGACCAAGCAGAAGGCTACGACCCCGACCAAGCGCGAGCGCAAAGCCGCCAACCGCTGGGCCCACCAGGACGTGGCAGTCGCCGACATCGTGACGGGCTTCCGGACCCACGACCGCGGCCAGTGCATCATGGCCTGTGGCACCGGCAAGACGATCGTCGGCATCCGGGTCCACCAAGGGATCGGTGCCGGCCTGACGCTCGTGCTGCTACCCTCACTCAGTCTGGTCAGCCAGACGCTGCGCCAGTGGCGTGAGCGTCTGCCTGGCCTCGCCATCCTGGCGATCTGCAGCGATGCCACCGTGGGTGCCCGTGCAGCCGTGGAGGACGATGCGGACGAGGAGGCCGACGAGGCCGACGAGGACGACCTCACGGCCCGCCAGGTGGAGGAGGAGACCGGCCTGGTGCCGACCACCAACGCGACCACGGTCGCCACCTGGCTGCGCACCACCAAGCGCGGCGTGGTGTTCTGTACCTACCAGTCGAGTCCCGTGATCGCCCTGGCCCAGAAGGCCGACCTGCGTTACCCGCACGACACTCCGGTGCCGGCGTTCGACCTCGTGGTCGCCGACGAAGCGCACCGTTGCGCTGGTCGCATCCACCAGGGTCCGTTTGGTACGATTGTGCGCAAGGACGCAATCCTGGCCAGCAAGCGTCTGTTCATGACGGCCACCCCGCGCATCTTCCGTTCCACGACGGTCGAAAGTGCACAGGGCAGCATCGAGATCGCCTCAATGAATGACACGGAGCGTTTCGGTCCGCGCTTCCACTACCTGTCGTTTGGTGAGGCGATCCGGCGCGGTCTCCTGTGCGACTACCAGATCCTGATCTGCCTGGTGTCAAACGCTGATGTGCTCGAGTACATCGAGAAGCAGAAGAGCGTACAGCTCGGCGGCGCTGCCTTCGACGCCAAGACGCTGGCGGTGCACGTCGCAATCGACAAGGCGTTCCGCGAGCAGCATCTCACGAAGGCGATCACCTTCCATAGCCGCATCTCCGCGGCGCGCGACTTCAGCCAGCGCCACCCGCTTGCGGTGCAGCTGATCAACGGCAAGGCACCCAAAAACCTGTGGGTCCAGCACATGAGCGCGGCGTTCCCAAGCGAGGAACGCCTGCGCATCCTCGAGGCGTTCGCCAACCAGGACCGCAAGACTGCCGCGATCCTGACGAATGCGCAATGCCTGACGGAGGGCATCGATGTTGCGTCGACCGATGCGGTCGTCTTCGTCGATCCGCGTGAGTCCATGGTGGCGATCGTGCAGGCGTTCGGTCGGGCGGTCCGCCTGTCGCCGGCGACCGGCAAGAAGATGGGCACCATCGTGATCCCCGTCTTGGTGGCCGACCAGGAGACCGTCGACCTCAATATCCTGGCTGGCACCAACTTCGCGACGGTCCGCAAGGTCATCGCCGCCCTTGAGGCGAACGATGAGCGGCTCGGCGACGTGCTGTCCAAGCTGAGCGTGCGGGGTACCACCGGCACGACCTCGACCGACAGCGGCGAGGTGGCACCCGCGTTCGTCACCGCGGCTGACTTCAAGAAAGGCCTGAAGGCTGGCACCATGGTCGAGTTCACCGACGAGACCGTCGTGCACACGGTCAAGGCGGGGCGCCCGTACGACGCGAAGGGGCGCCAGATCGTCGTGCCGCTGCCTCCGCCCATTCTGGTCTCGTTGCCAGGCAAAGGCCGGGCGGCAGACATGGGTGCGCAGTTCGCCGCGGCGATCTGCAACCGGGTGGTGAACTCGAAGACACCGAACGGCACTCCATCACTGAGCGTTCAGGCCGAGGTGGTGCACCAGGCCATCACCAAGAAGGGGCGCCTGCCTGACCCCACGAAGCCCGGGGAAGCGCACCTCGCCAAGATGGCCGATCGCGTCCGCGCGGCAGGCCCAGGGCGCGGGTACAGGAGCAAACGCTAATGGACGGCTTCGCGCTCCTGGACACCAACCCGTTGTGGTCCTGGCCGGCCAACCGAGGGACCGGGCGGGACCGAGACATCCAGCTGATTGGTGAATTCGCCAGGGTGAATGGCTGCCTCCCCAGCGGGAGCGCCAAGGACCCGGACGAAAGGCGGCTCGGTGGGCAGGTGGCGCAACTCCGTATGATGTTCAAGGATGACACGCTGAGCCAGGAACGGATCGACGCCCTGAACGCCATCCCGTTGTGGTGCTGGGTGGTCATAGGGGTCGGGCTGAATCGAGACATCCAGCTGATTGGTGAGTTCGCCAGGGTGAATGGCCACCTCCCCAGCGGGAGCGCCAAGGACCCGGAAGAAAGGCGGCTCGGTAAGCAGGCGATTGGACTCCGTGGGATGTTCAAGAACCGCACGCTGAGTCAGGAACGGATCGATGCCCTGAACGCCATCCCGTTGTGGTGCTGGGTGGCCCTTGGGGTCGGGCTGAATCGAGACATCCAGCTGATTGGTGAGTTCGCCAGGGTGAATGGCCACCTCCCCAGCGCGGGTGCCGAGGACCCGGAAGAACGGCGGCTCGGTGAGCAGGCGTCGAAACTCCGTATGCTGTTCAAGAACCGCATGCTGAGCCAGGAACGGATCGACGCCCTGAACGCCATCCCGTTGTGGTGCTGGGTGGCCCGCGGGGCCGGGCTGAATCGAGACATCCAGCTGATTGGTGAGTTCGCCAGGGTGAATGGCCGCCTCCCCAGCGCGGGTGCCGAGGACCCGGAAGAACGGCGGCTCGGTAAGCAGGCGTCGAAACTCCGTAAGATGTTCAAGGACCGCACGCTGAGCCAGGAACGGACCGATGCCCTGAACGCCATCCCGTTGTGGTGGTGGCCGGTATGAGGGACGACAACGACGAGTAACGACGCACTGATCAAACAACAACAGGAATGAACATGGACACCACCAACCTGAATCCGCTTTTCACTGGTATCACGGTCACCGTCCAGCGCGCCGTCCCGGTTGACGACATCGCCGAGATGGCCGACTTCCTGCTCCGCTACCCCGACGTCTTCGGTACCGGCTACATCGGCTACTGGGCGTATGGCATCCAGTTGCGGGACCTGGACCGTACGACGGCCGGTTGGCTGGTGTGCGAGATGCACGACGAGGAGCAGCCCACCGCGAACGAGGCGAGAGCGATCGAGGCACACTTCACGGCCACTGGCGAACGCAAGTTCGGTTACACGGGCAAGCGCAACTTCACCGTCTACCTGCTCGACGAGATCGCAGTGATCGAGATCTGCAAGCAGCTCGCGATCGCCAACATCAACGGCACTGGCGGCCCGCTCGACTACGACGGCCACTCGCTCGACTATGCCATCCAGGTAGCCCTGCTGGGTAGCCAGGTGTACGGATGACCACGCCTCCGTACCCCGTCCTGCGCCTGACCCTCGCCACTCAGGAGCTGCGGCGGCTGCTCGACGAAAAGAAGAAGACGCCCGTCAGCAAGCGGAGCGGCCTCTTGAACGAGCCTACGCTGGAGGGTCTCACCTCGTGCTTCCGGCACCGTGGCATAGACGCTGCCATCGGCGCCCTCGCCGCAGAGGTGCGGAAGATCCTCATGGAGTCCACCGACATCCCACTCGACGAGCGGAACGCAATCATCGTCGACTGCGCAGAGCGACCACTGGTCCAGTCCGAGATCACACTGGCACTGGCCGGCGAATCCCTGGCGCGGTCGGGGGTCGGGTCACCGGTGTATCCCTGCCTGATCGAGTGGGGCGACGAAGAGAGCCGGGGCTGGATCATCGTCGCTGACGACGCCGAGCGCACTGCCGCTGAACAGTGCGCCGAAGCGACCGACCCAGACGGCTATCGCTGGACGCCCGCGTCCTACACCGCCCACTGGAAACGCCTGCCCGGTGCCATCCTCGCCTGCGGCGGGTACGCGAATGATCGCAACGAGGGCGCGATTGTCGCCGGCATCCTCGAGGGCTCGCTCCTCATCGACGTAGATGACCCCGAGCTGCTCGCCATGCGCCTGGCCCCACATAGCGCGGTCGCGTCTATCATCGTGGTCGCGCTCTCCGGTAACCCCCGGCGAACCCCTGCGCGGCCTGTCCCTCCCCTCGACGACGAAGGCTGAACCATGAGCACCCAGATCATCCCAACCACATCATCCCACCCATATTTCGTCATCCTGCTCGGTGGCGCGTGCGATGGACTCCGGTACCAGTACGAGACTCTCTACCGGGCCAGGAAGGCGGCCAACGAGGCGGTAGCTAGCGGAGACTGCGATGGGTTCAGCGTCAAAACGGTACCCAAAAAGGACCGCACCACCGACGCCTGAATAATTTACACTCACCTATACTATCCTGGAGATCAAACCATGGACAATACCCGCCTTTTCACGGTCACCCTTCGCGAACGTTGGGTGCGGTCCGTCTTCCCGGCCGAGGGCCTGCCGGCCTACGACGACATCGAGAACGCCACCGGTCTGACGGTCGAGGCACACGACGGAGACCAGGGCTCCTGTGACAGCGCGACGTGCTGCTACTTGGTGCGCGCGGAAAGCGCCGACGAAATCCGCGCGGCCCTGGCCAAGTGGCGCGAGGACGTGCTCGCGGACTGTGACGACGCTGATGACATGAAGGACAGCGCGGCGGCGCTCGCTGGCGCGCTCGATCTGCCCGTGGTCGTGGAGGCGAACGACGGCGACAGGTGGGCGGAGCAGGGCACCATTCGCGGCGGCCACCTGGTCGGCGACTTCGACCCCACCGAAACCAACGCCGAGGGGGATTACCGCGTGTTGGAGGAGACGCTCGCCAGCCTGCGCCGGATGGTCAGGCGCCTGTCCGCCATGCCGTCCAATGCGGACACCTCATTCCTGCTCGCCGTCGCCCGCGCCTCCTGCATCAACATCGTCGCCATTCACCCCGACCTGCGCGAGGGCTGAGCCATGGGTGCCTACCACACCATCACGACCAGCGGCTTCTCAGTTCAGCACGGCGACGATGCGCGCGCATGCGGAGGCGTGACCCATCTGGGGGTCGCGCGGACGACGGCCGGAGAGTACCGGATGTGCAGTACCGACACCAACGGCCGCTATCAGTCGTCGGGAAAATCGTACCGCGTCACCCCGCGCGAGGTGGTCGCCGCGATCGAGGGATCGATTGCGCGCGGCGCCAAAAATGGCGGCATGTCGCCGAAGGAGGCGGCCGCGCTCGTCGATCGCCTGCATCTCCTTGCCTGGCTCTCGGCAGCCTCGCCGATCCCGGATAAAGTGAAGGTCACCCGGCGTACCCCAAAAGTGAAGGACTAAGACATGAGCGAGTATTCCTACTCGGAAACCGACCCCCTTGGGTTCGGCGATATCACGGCGACCGTCGGGGTCGCCGCTCGGTCGCCCGGCCTCACGTTAGGGCTACGTGTCCTGCTAACGGCAGTCGGCTCTCGCCGTGCTGAGTTAGTGGAATGGCTGCCACGTCTGGCCACCGAGGCTGACCAGCGCGCAGCCTGCCGCGCCGCGGTCGAAGCCGAGGTCGCACGGCGGGCAGCGCTTATCCCGAAAGTGGAGGACCCATGACCTTTGCGATCGTGACGACAGACCGCACCACGGGCTACGACGCCTCGAACCAGAGGTGGACGGCGACCCGGGCACACTGGACTCGATTCCCGTCCCGGCACGCCGCCGAGGGGCATGCCAAGATCATCCCCGGGGGCGGGGAGGTCGTGGACACCACGTCGTGTGACGAGACCACCCGGGTCACGTCGAGCGCCGGCCGCCCGGTGCGCAGTTTCGGGGCCTTCCTGGAAGACTGTTACGAGCGCTGCGGCGAACGGAGCACCCGGGTCCTCGACGCAGCAACAGCGGAATGGGACCTCGGGGACAAGCAGGTGACGCGTGTGGCCACCCGGCTCGTGAAGATGAGCCGATGATCGATGACCTCTGGATCTCTGATTCGCTCGCGCGACCCGACGACTTCACCTCGGATCTCGACGCGACCTGGGCCCTTGGGCCGGTGGTCGACAGGCGTGGTGGGCTGTCGCTCCTCGACCAGGCGAACGCGAACACGCTGCGCTCCCGTCTTGCTGCCCACCCCGAGTGGGTGCACCAGTGGGGGATGCTCCGGGCACAGCATTGGGCTGTTGGCTGGGTCGACCACCTGACCTTCCAGGTGCTCGAAGCCGGACAGGTGACCGCGGTCGCCACGTTCATCGAGCACTTCTTCGACGGCCTCACCCGCTATCCGGTTGCCGACGATGATGAATACCTACGCCTCGAGGGCCTCAACCATGCTGAATAGTATCGAGGACAACATCGTCACGGCGATGGCGCGCGCCATGTTCGTCACTGTCTGGGCCGACTGGGCGGAGCTGCACGGCGACGGCTACCCTGCTGGGTGCGAGCTGCTGGACGTGGCGCCGGAGACCCCGGCCTACGTTCTTCGCGTCGCTCACGTGTGGGCGGGTATCGTCGTCGGCATGAACAATGACACGATCCCCCGTCGCTCGCTTTTCTTCTTGTTCCGTGAGGCCCTCGCGGCTGACGAACACGACCCAGACACCTGCCAGGATGATCCCAGCTTGCAGAACGACTTCGGGCATTACCTGGCGATGGAGATCATGGGTCACGGTGTCAGCTGGGCAGACGACCATGCGGAGCTGCCATTCCGGCTGCCGTACATCGAGTACAGCTACTTCGACCTCGACGCCACCACCTACCCAATTTCGGACACACAGGAGCCGGTATGAACGACCAAACCAAAGCCGTCATCGCGTCGATGCTGTGCGAAAACACCGGTCGCCAGATGTGCGACTCCGGTGACGCCTACGGGCGCGCCTGGCAGCGCAACCAGGGCAAGACGGTGGCCGATTTCGAGAAGGAGCCGGAGGCCACCCTCGAGATCGACCGCCACCCCTACGACGTGCCGACCGAGATCAGCTTCAACGTCACCCTCAGCGCCTACCACTGGCTGGTCGCCCGGGTGACGTTCGAGGGCTGGCTGCAGGAGGCGTTCGACGCCTTCGTGGAAGCCAGCGACCGCGACACCAGCTACTTCGGGCTGGCCACGGCGTTCCTGACCGAGTACCTGCCGACCCAGTACCTCGTGTGGGATCAGGGTCCGCGCCTGGCGACCGCCGAGGAGATCGCCAGCCTCACCGGGCCGGCGGTCGACGAGGACGCCGAGTGGCAGCTCAACGAGGACCGCCGCCAGCTCAACTTCGAGCCCGTGCAGGTCGGCGGTCCGTGGCGCGACCACGACAAGCCGATGACGGTCAACACCTACAACGGTGAGGACAGCCTGAGCACCATCCTGCAGTACACCCTGTTCACACTCGGCGAGGACAGCGAGGTCTACTGCGCGCTGTTCGTCCACGGTGGCTGTGATGCGCGTGCCGGCTACACCGCCCCGAAGTTCTTCGGCCTGGGTGGGCGCCAGCAGGAGTGGACCGGCTTCCTCGACAACGCCCGCTACTCGATCGGTGCGTTCGACATAGCCACCGGCACCAGTGCCCGCTGGGACTACGCTGGCAACCGGTTCGAGTCCGGCGAATGGAACTGCCATGGCCAGCCGACGCAGATGCTGATCGGCGGCGGCGAAGCGCCGCAGTACGGGCGACTCAATGCGCTCGAGAAGACGCCGTTCCGCCTGGTCGACCGCCTGCCAGCCGAACCGGAGGGTGGCGTCCTGTACGTGAAGGTCGACTACATGGAGGCCTGGTGCCCGCACACGCACCAGCCGCTCGTGGCCTGGCCGTGCCCCGCCGGGTGACGAAGGTCCGGCCGTTGTGGCGGAGCATCCGGCGACCGCCGGCGCACCCCACCGAGACGATCCCAGACAAGAAAACGCGGGCCCGGCGCAAGCCGGCCCGTCCAACCGAGGAATAGCCATGACCACCAACAAGACCCTGCTCGCCCGCGTCGAGCGCACCCTGCAGATCATGCGCGCGGTCGACCTCGAGTCGATCCGTACCGGCGAAGGCTACGACAACATCGCCGCCGTCCGCGGCCTGCACACTGTCGACGTCGTTCAGCTGCTCGAGGAACTCTTCGTAGCCCACCTGGCCGCCAAAGAGCTGTGGGAGGGCACGTGACGCAGAGCAAGGGTCAGCTCGCCTGCGCCAGCCGGTACGCCGCCTTCAGGAGCCTCGCGGGCGCGACCGAGCTCAAGCTCATCTACGACGACGCCCACGGGGTCTGCTACCACAAGATAGCCCAGACCGGGAACCTGGAGTTCTACGACTACGGGACCGGGTACCTGAACTTCGAGATCGCGACCCACCAGGACCATAAGAATGCGGGCAAGTACGTGATCCGAACCTGGATCGCGACGATTGACGATGGCGACATGGGCGGCTGGTCGTCAGCACTGGAACCGCACAACGCGCGGAGGATCGTTCACGAGCTGGCTCAAGGCTGGCTGAAGCCCCTCGTCACGTTCCCGGCGCTGGCGAAGATGAACGCGGAGCTACGGGGCTTCGGTCTCTACATCGCGCGCGAATAAGGCCCGTACCGTCGCCACCACAGAACCACACAGCCCCAACGGAGACACCATGCTCAAGAGCATCACGACCGAACTAGAGGCGGAGAACATCCGCACGCGTGACCGGATCAAGTCCTCGGACGAGTTCGACGACACGGTCAGGGAAGAGCTGCTCTCCTACCTGGACAGGCGGACTTTCAGCGAGCCGGCCCCAGGGGTCTACCTCGGGCACCTGAACCTGAGCAACGACATCGAGGAAGCGCTCCCGGCCTTGGAGTACGAGCGTCGATACCCCAGCATCCCGGGCGAGAGCGAGAGCGACCTGTGCTGTTACGGGGTCTGCGACAGCGTGGCGCAGTTCCTGGAGCGCGTCGTCACCAAGCTCGCGGCCGACCAGGAGCGGACCTACGTCTGTACCCTATGCCACATCGCGAAGGTGCCCGGGGAGGGCGGCTGGCGCTGGCACAAGTGGGGCCCGTACATCGGGGACCACGCCTCGGAGTGCGAATACCTCGCGAACGAGACCGGATTCGACGACGGGGTCTACGTCTACAGCATCCTTCAGATCGAAGGACCGATCTTCATCACGGAGTTCCAGCGCCGGCTGCGCGAGGGCGCCGCGGCCGGCGCGGTTAGCCGCACATGAGCTGGGTCGTTTTCGTCCACAACGGCGAGGATTGGGGAGACCAGAGCCGAGAGTGCGTGGCGGTCTGCGCCACGCACGAAGACGCCGTGGCGCTCAAGCGGCTAGTGCAGGCCTGGCTTGACGGCCGGCCGCGCGACCCCGAGAACCCACGGAAACTCCACCCGCGGTGGGCGGGGTACTCCTACGGGGGCCTTGCCCACACCTACCGCTGGCCGTTCCGTCCCGACGGCCTGGTGCCCGATGAAGCTCAACGCGAGGGGTCCTTGGTCGACACGTTCGAACTCCCCGACTGGCCCGCCCATGACCGAGCGTGAACTGAGTCCCCTCGAGGCCCTGCTGACCGGCAAGCTGGTCGCCCCCACGCCGGCTTCTGAGCCGGCCAAGCCGCGCCGGCGTGCCGACCAGGGGCGGATCAAGGAACTGCACGAGATGGTGCTGAACCGCGATCGCCGGCTCAACGGCCGCAGCCAGCGTGAGTTCGAGCACCAGCTCGAGCTCGACTGGGTCGACATCAGCGCGGTCTTCGGGGAGTACCCGGAGGTCATGCGCTTCAACCAACATTCCCGCCTGTGGAGCATCCACCCGGATGCGGAGAGCTAACATGACCGACAACATCAAGCCGCTGTCCAGCCGCCTCACTTTCCTGGCTGACCTGGCCCGCGTCCATGGTCACCACAGCTACGCCCACGAGATGGGCGCGCTGCTGGTCGAGCTCGACGCCGCGTTCAGCTACGAGCTGGCGATGTACGAGCAGATGAAACTCAGCCACCCGAACACCCGCTGCGGCTACGTGCTATGCAGCACCACGGCGAAAGGCCATTTCAGCAAGTGGTCCAAGGTCCTGGGTGGCTACGCGCCCGAGAACGGACCACTGGGTGATTTCCTCGTCTTCGATGAGATCGAGGCCGCCCAGGCGGCGCTCGTCCACCTGGACCCCGCGGTCCGTTCGTGCTTCCGGATCTTCCCGATCGTGCTCTCAGCCGGCTACAACGCAGTGGCGCCCTGACGTGGTGATCACCACGATCCCCGGTGGCTACGAGATCGCCGCCATGCACGACGGCTACCGAGTCCACCGGCGGTACTTCGGCTACACCAAGCGCGAGGCCACCAGCTTGTTTCGACGGGTACTCACGGCGACCCACTAGTACACCTGCCTCTAAAAGGACACCCGATATGAGTGATGATTTCCCCACGGCTGACGACCTGATGAAGCAGTGGGCCAAGGAGCCCACCGAGAAACCACCGGAGCCCGCAGAGAAGCCAAAGCCCGGAGTTGCTCCGGGTAGCGGCGCGGGCCGGCCGCAACTGAACGCGGCCCAGACCAAGGCGATCAACCTGATCATGAGTGGTCTGCCATTCGTGACCGTCGCGATCCGCCCGACCAGTGAGACCGGCCACGACTTCTTCGTGTCCATCGACGGTAACCACGACGTCCTGCGCCTCGCCCAGAGCGAGCTGCCACGCGTCATCGACCGGGCATTCGCCCGGGAAGGAATTGTGTAATGACGCTGCCCCTGCCCCCTCCGACACCACTGAAGGAAACCGGAACGGACCTCGAAAATACGACCACGCGGGAGGCCTACCGCGCCGCCGGCGGTGACTGCGACGGCGAAGAGAACCAGCGCATCATCGCCCGCCTGATCGAGCGAGAGGTGAGCTACAACGTCGGCAACCTTGTGTCTGGCGTCTACCGGCTGGTTGTGTCGACCGGCGACCCGGACGGTATCTTCAGCGAAGACGATCTGCGCGACCTCATGTGTCGCTCGGCGACGGCGCAGGATGCCGCGGAAGACAACGGTATCGCCGTGGTGGAGAACGACTGCAGCGACTGGTACTGGTATACGACCACGCGCGCCAACAGGGACGTCAACCTGAAGGTGCCCCCCAAGGGCTACACGATCCACCAGACGGACACCGGGTGGGTAGCCCACGATGCACTGGGCGACGTCGTTGCCCCGGAGGTGAGCGAGGAAGCGACCATCCTCGAGTGTTGGGGCCTGGCTGGTGTGTCTCTCCACGGTCCCCACACCGATGCGGACGCGGCGTGGGAGGACGCGTGCGATGAGGAGAGGATCGATACCGGCTCCTATGACAGCGAAGTCTACGAGCACTGGATCGTCAGCCGTTTCGCCGGCGGCAAGCTGAAGGAGCAAGGCGAGGTCGTCGGTGAACTGGCTAACCTCACCATCTGGGGGCGCACCTGCACCGGGCAGGCCATCTCCCTGGACGGCACCTGGACGCACATCGCGGCGGAGATGCAGATCCTCGCCGGCCAGCGGTACAGCTGGGCCGAGGCACCCAGCCCGGGGCCGGTTGAGTCTCGCCGGCAGACGAAGAAGAAACCCGCGAAGAAGAAGAAGAAGAAGACCTGATCCGGTCTGCCGACCCTTTGCCGGGTTTTCGCTTGTGCGGGGCCCTGCCCCGCATGGGCTCAGCCGGTCTATCACCCCCGGAGGCAGCGACATGCTGACCATGGCTCAACCACCCCTCACCCAACTCCTTATCGACCTTCGTGCGAACTTAGGCGCGAGCGATGCCGACATCGGTATCAATGCGATCGCTGAGTTCCTGTCTCTCCCCCGTCCCGATCAGGTCCCGCGTCCTGGCACCGCAGCAAACTGGACACGTGATGATTGGGCCGAGTGGGCCAAGCCATTCGGTCTCGTGCACGACGACCGCACCAAGCACGCCCACGTGCTGCGGCATCCGGATTTCGCCGGGCTCATCATCGCCAAGAGTTCGACATCTGGTGACTTCCGATCCGGCATGGCCCTGACCACCGAAGTACGGCGCAACGTCACGAAGACCCTGCTCGTCCTCGTCGACTGCGCCAGAGCCCTCATCGACACCAGGATTCGCGGCGACGCCTGGCCCCGCATGGACGGTGCCGGTGACTCACCAGAGGAACAAGCCAGGGGTCTGCTCCGTAACCCAGGCATGCTGGCAAAACTGAGCGAGGCCGTTGAGAAGACACGCAAGTTCACATTCGACCCCGCCCAAGAGGACCTTCTCCGGATCCTGAAGAACGTGGAGAAGGAATTCGACCTGTCGTGGCGGCGTCAATTTGAGAACATCGGCGTGTCGACGGACGTGGCCGAGCGAACCGTCACCGTGATCAAAGCAGTCGGCCTGGACAGCCACTGGGGCGTCGACAGTCGGTACTACCTTCGTCTGCTGCGTGACCAGCTGGAGGGGCTCCGCGAATCCGAGCGGGCCGAACGTGAGCGCAAGCAAGCCGAGCGCGAGGTCAAGCAGGCTGAGCTAGCGGCGAAGAACGAGCCGTCACCCCAGGAACGCTTCGACCAGGAACAACGGAAGCGGCGGACCATTACGGCAGCCGAGATGCACGCGGTCGGTGATGTGATCAACGCGGCACAGGCACGCCTGGCCCGTGCTGTGCAGTCGCTGGCCAACGCGCCATTGCTGCCCTTCCCCGGGCCAGATGCCGCACAGGTGGCGACGTTCACCCAGAAGGTCGCCGAGCTCGAGTCCCGGGCCAACGAGCTTGACGCTGAAATGGTCACCACGGCCATGAGGCTGCAGACCGTGGACCAACTGAACGCGGAGCTCACGGTCGAGAACACGGCGATGCAGCACCTGCTCGACGACGTGAAGGATGCCCAACCCTGGAAGCAGGCCTACGAAGACCTCGTGCGCTTCCTCGACGCAGCGACGACCGATGCGTCGTTCATGGGTGTCGCCAACGGCATCCAGCAGGTGAAGAACCTGATCCCAAAGGCGACCAAGGCGCTGGAGGACAACCGTCCGTTCGAGGTTCTCCCACGCAAAGCCGGCACTTGAAATCAGGTCTCTGTCGCCATGATACCCGACTTGAGCCGTCGCTCTGGTCGGGCTAGCCCTCCGACATCGTGCCCCTGCCGGGTTTCCGGCAGGGGTTTCTTTTTGGTCTTGTCCCTGCACTGGCTCCATCACCATGCGCGGCCAAACCTTCAACCAAGGATCCCTATGATCGACCCCACCACCGGCGACGACGTCGTCGATGTCCTCTCCCTCCTCAACCCGAGTCTGCTCAACCAGAAGGTCCTCGACCACGGCTTCGTCCGCATCCTCGATTGCATGCCGCGTCTCGTCCCGGCTAGGGACTGTGACTTCGCGCTCGCTGATGCAGCGCGCATCAGCTACCAGAAAGGCACACGGAAGGTCAGTGCGGACGCGGGTCTGGTCGACCACCTGATCCGCAACCGGCACACCAGCCCGATCGAAATGGGTGAACTGAAGTTCCACCTGCGCATGCCGATCTTCGTGATGCGCCAGCATGTGCGGCACCGGATGGCCAGCATGAACGAGGAAAGCGCCCGCTACAGCGAGCTGGCGTCCGACTTCTACATCCCGTCACCGGAACACTGGGCGGTCAACACCGCAGCCAACAAGCAGGCGACGGTACAGGGCAATGTCACGCCGGAACAGGCGAAGCGCCTGCATCAGTGGCTCCTCGACCACAACGAGCAGAGCTACGCGCTGTACGAGAAGCTCTTGGCCGGAGACGTGTGCGAATTCGACGGCATCCGCACCGACATCCCCGGCATCGCCCGTGAGCAAGCGCGTATGGTCCTCGGGGTGAACATCTACACCCAGTGCATTTGGAAGATCGACCTCAAGAACCTCCTGCACTACTTGTCGCTGCGCTGTGATGCGCACGCGCAGTTCGAGATCCGCGCGCTTGCTGAGCCGATCCGGAAGGTGGTCGCCGCGCTGTTCCCTGGGGCCTGGGCGTCCTTCCAGGATCACTTCATGGACGGCGTCAATCTCGGCCGCAGCGAGATCGAGATCGTCCGGGCCCTCCTGGGTACGGGTGATGCCCTCAGCATGGCCCGGGCACTGGGCTGGACGGGCCGCCGCGCCGGCGAGTTCGCCACCAAGGTCAGGCGCACCCAGCTGGTCCCGGACGCAGCGCTGCATGGCTTCCTGCTGGCCATGCAGACGCCGTAGTGGTGCACACCAAGAGCAAGACACGGGCCGCCGCCGACCAGGCGGCCCGCAGGACCAACCCCAGCAACTCAGAGGAAACCACCATGCCCAAACTCAAGCCCAAGCTCAAGCCCAAGCTCAAGCCCAAGCTCGAGCCCAAGCCCAAGCTCAAGCCCACGCTCAAGCCCAAGCTCGCACCCATCCCCGCCGGTGCCTCCCGGCGGGACATGGACACCATCGTCGCCCGCAACAACGCGGCCTTCGCGACGATGACACTTCGCCAACGCGGCGTAGCCGTGGCCAAGGATGTCATCGCCATCGCCACGGCGACGGATACGCGACTCAATGTCACCACGGGCGACTACTGTAGCTTCCCTGGTCGGGACGCTATGGTCGACGAGCTGGCGCCAATACTGGCGCAGACCCCTTGCACTGTGTGCGCCAAAGGTGCGGCATTCGTGGCACATGTGCGCCTCTTTGACGACTGCACGCTAGGGGATGCCATGTTTATCGGTAGTAGCCAGATCGAGTCTAGGTTGGTAAACGGCAAACAAGCCGTCTTCGACGAGGTGACCTACCACCTGACCGAGATCGCATTCGAGTGTTCGATCCGAAATGGTAGCGTCGCGGGGGACTTTTTCGTCAGTGAATCCTGCCCGGGCTTCACCTATCAGGTGAGCGACGAACGATTCTCCAGTGACGTCGACGACACCTATGGCGTCGACCGCAACGACCCAACCTACTGGCGTTCAAAGGCGGAAGCGGATAGCGCTCTCCGCGCACTCCACTTCGGTGCCCACTTCGTAGGCGAACTGAACCGCCTGGTGGCGATCATGCTCAACATCATCGCGAACCGTGGCATGTTCAAACCGACCAAGCGGCTCTCGGTCGCGTTCCTCGAGCGAGTCTACGAGCTGACCGGGTACGAAGAAGACGCCGCGGAGATGATCGTGCGCGCGCGAACCCGCCAGTTGCCGTGGGCGTGACGGTGCGCACCAAGCCCAAGACCAAGCGCGCGCCGATCGAGGCGTGGATGACCGTCAGTTGCACAAGAGAGCCCTACACGCTGCACCGTGACATGGACTCAGCGACAAAGGAGCGTCGGCATTCAGTGGTCCACCTCACCGAGGACCGGCCTGACCAGCGCGCCGAGGTGCGGCGGCTGCGGGGGGCGCTTGGGCTCGCGCTCGCGGACATCGATGCCCTTCTGCTCAAGGGGACGCCGATGTCGAACATCTGCTTCAACCTCAAGCAGCACCAGACTAACCCCAACGCGAAAACCATGGGCGAAGCCCAGGTTGAATGGGACATGGCGGTGGGGCGGCTCCGCCTACCTGACATCAAAGCTGCACTCAAACCCCGCGCTACGCGGAGAGGGAAGAAGTCATGAACAAAGACAGCATCTTGGATTATCTCCGCTCGCTGAAGGTCGGGGAGCGGGTCATCGAAACCGGGAATTCCTGCATGACCGGCAAGTGCGGCGTGGTCTACATGTCCGACGACCCCGAGCATGGACTGTGTGTCCTGTGGGATGGTCCGGAAAAATTCGGCACTGGCGTGACGCACGGCACCCGCCGCCTTCGTGAGACGATAGCCAAGGTAGTCGGATACGACGAGATGGAAGCCGCACGGGACAAGCTGGCCCTCCAGGTCAAGCACATGAAGTCCACCGAACGCCTCTGCGGCGACTGCCGGGACAAGTGCGGCAACGGGTGCCCGCGGTGCGCGCAGCAGACGGCGGAAAAGCAGCGCGACCGGCTGGAAGATGCACTGAAGGAACTGGTGGAGTGCAAGAGGCTCCTAGGTGTTTTCGAGCGCCGCGATGACGACAACGAGGCGGCACGCGCATACCGGGAATTGCAGACCCGCGAGCCGCTTGCTTGGGCCATCGCGCAGGCAATCGTCGGCCAGGCGCAAGCGGACAAGGGAGCGAAGTCGTGACCCCGCAACGATACGACACCTACCAAGGGAGCCTGGAGGACGGCTACCCGATCATGATCGAGGCCAGCAAAGGCAACGGCGACTGGCTTCGCGCCGAAGACTTCGACGCCATGGTTGTCGAGCGAGACCGGCTGGCAGAGGCGCTGCGGGGCCTGGCGCTGGCCATCCATGGGATGGACCCTGTGGCGGTGCGGCGGGCGCTTACTGCCGCTGATGCTGCCCTGGCACTGGTGAGTGTGGCGAAGCCATGAGCGACACCGTCCACCTAAAGGCGGTCGCCACCCAGGCCGGTCTGGTCAGCAACCAGACACCAGACAGGGACGTCTCGATTTACCTGACAGGCAATGATCCGCCGAACCAAGAGCCGTGCGTGGCCACCGCGCACTGCGCTGAGTGGGGCGCGTTCCTGGCGGCATTCACACCCAAGCGGTGCCTCGCGCTGCTGGCCGAGCGGGATGCGCTGGCGCGGGGACGGGATGACGTCATCGGCAACGTCAAGCTATACCGCCCTAGTGGCGCGAACGGCCAGATGGAGGAGAGCACGAATGGCACGGCCGGCACCTACATGCGCGCCACCGACATCGCCGACCTGCTCCTCGCCAACTTGCGCGACCGGCAGGCCCTTGAAGATGGAGCCGCGAAGACGTGCGCGGCGCAGGGGGCGCGCGAATCCGAGATGCAGGGGCAGATTGAGGCGCTAGACGATGAGCGGGATGCGCTGGTGGAGGAGCGAGACCGGCTGGCGGTGGCGCTGCGGGACGCCCGCGCGTACCTACACGCCCGGCAGACGCATGGCACATTGTGTCTAGCGTGTGGCATGCGGGGTGGGCACACGACACACGACAGGTGGAGCGTCGGCATCTGCATATTTACCCGGATCGACGCAGCCCTGGCGCCCGCGAACGGGGAGAAAGCATGAGCCGGCCCACCATAATTGTCGACGCCGACACCAAGGAGCTCGGGACACGGTTCATGGGGTTACCGGAGCGGTGGATGGACGCCAAGGACAAGCTTTGGCGCTGCGTTAACGGCCACGTTTGCAGCAGCTACATTAGCTCCGACAGCCTCGACAGGCCTCGGGCGGGATGCCGCGTCTGTCGCACGGCGGTCTGGTTGACCTTTCCCGAGGACGTGGACGACGTGGCGCCCGCCGGCAACGGGGAGAAGCCATGATGCGCTGGCTCCGTCGCCTGCTTTGCTGGCACGCCTGGGACGGGCACACTGACCATCGTTACTACCCCGCCCCACGCTGCACGAAGTGCGGCAAGTGGCATCACCGCGACGGCTTCAACAGGGATAAACCATGACACGAAAATACGACGAGAAGGGCTACTGCGTCGAAGGCGTAGGCTCCGAAGGCACCGGTGCTCTTATCTTCTGCGCCGTCCTGTGCGCTCTGCTCCTCTCAGTTTTCTGCTTCTTTGCGGGGTACGTGCTCGGTACCGAACAGGTTCGCAGCGCCGCAGAGAAGGCAGACGTAGGCGAGTTTTACCTGGATGGCCGGCGGACGATCAAGTTCCGCTGGAAGACGGTGACCCCCGAGAAAGTTAGCGAGCCGTGAGCAAGATGTGCGGCGGTATCGACATAATGTGCGACATCTGCACGGGTCACTGGGAAAACGGAGGAGGGGAAGTGACGATGCGTGGCGCGCGCCGTGTTCTGCGTGCGGGTGGGTGGTCCACCACCCGCAGGGACGGAAAGGTCATCGACGTCTGCCCGAGGTGTCAACTCAAGCCGAAAGCGAGCAAGCCATGAGCCTCATCCAGGACAGCATCCTGAACCTCCTCGGCCTCCTCAACACGCCTGCGGTGAAGCTGGCCATGGGGAAGCAGTGGCAGCAGATCCACACCGATGCGGTGGAGGAAGCCGCCCGCCACGCGGTATCGACCTGGCATGACGAATGCTTGCCGCGCGCTAGCGTGGAAGACCTCCTCAACGCGGTGCTCCCGTGCGGGCACCCCAGCAAGTGTGGGTACACGCACGACCGCGGTGCGAACATCGGATGTCGGTGGTGTGACGAGGTCCGCGCGGTCCGCGAGGGCAAGGCGGCGCTGCACCAACCACCGCGTAAAGCAGAGGGTGACGGCACGACCACGGAAACCGAGGAAGTCTGTGATTGGTGTCAGGGCGCCGGCGAGGTGCAGATCATTCTGCGTGGTGGGGCACATGAGGTGGCGGGGTGCCCAAAGTGCATAGAGCACGAGCACGACTGCGCCGAGCGGGTGGTCGCGCCGACCAAGGAGGCGTACGCGGAACTGCTCATGGCAATCTCGCATAAGTATGTGGGGGAGACCCGGCATCAGACTGCGCTGCGCTACCTCCGGGAGAAAAGCAGAACGGTCGAGGGCACGGCCATGTCGATGCACATCATGCAGTCCCTCGTCGACTCGGGCATCTTCCCCCTTCCGGCCGTCCCTGTGCCGCCAGTGGAGGAGCGTACGTGACGGAACACTGGAGACCGGTCAACGGCTGCGACCACACCCGCGTTGGGCCGGTGTGGAAGGCCACTGGGGAAGCTAGCTGTTGACATGGTCGTACTCATTTGTATGAGTATGTTATCATGAAGCTGATGCAATGGGCGCGACAAGAGGGTCTTTCAAGGGCAACGGCCTACCGGCTGTTCCACACCGGGAAACTGCCCATTCCGTCCAAGCAGTTGGACACTGACACCATATTGGTGTACCCGCCCGTACAGAGCGAGGCTCTGTACGTTGTTTACGCCAGGGTTTCTTCAGCCGACCAGAAGAAGGACCTCGACCAGCAAGTCGCCAGGGTGATGGCCTTCGCGGGTAAACAGAAGTTGCCAGTCGTCGATACTGTCACCGAAATCGGCAGCGGGTTGGACGGGCAACGTAAGCGGCTTCAACGCATCCTCAGTGCTACGCCGCACCACATCATCGTGGAACACCGGGACCGACTCTGCCGTTTTGGGTTCGACTATATTCAATCCTCGCTGAGCCAAAGCGGACGATCAATAGTCGTCACGGACGAGACAGAACTGACCGACGACATCGTGCGGGACTTGCACGAGGTAATCGTGTCGATGTGCGCCCGGCTCTACGGCAAGCGTGCAGCAGCCAACAAGGCGGCTCGCGCGCTGGCAGAGATGCAAAAGTGATTCGTTCTCACGTCATTAAGCTGGATCCGACGCACAAGCAGGAAGTCTTCTTCCGGCAATGCGTTGGTACGGCCCGGTTTGCTTTCAACTGGGCGCTGAAGCAATGGCGTGATCAATATGCGGCAGACCAGAAACCCAGCGAAGGCAACCTCCGTAAAGAGCTGAACGCTGTCAAAGCGCAAGAGTTCCCGTGGATGCTCGACGTACCCAAGACGGTTGTTCAGCAGGCAGTCAAGAATCTCGGCATCGCGTATCAGAACTTCTTCGATTCGCTGAAAGGTAAGCGGAAGGGACCGAAGATGTCCCCGCCTGCCTTCAAGAGTAAGCATGCGTCCAAGCAGTCCGCACGCCTGGACAACGGTCCAGGAACGTTCAGCTTCGATGGCAAGCATGTGAAGCTGCCGAAGATCGGTACGGTGAAGACTCACGAAACGCTGCGCTTCGACGGCAAGCCGTTGTCCGCCGTCGTTTCGTTCGTCGGTGGCCGTTGGTGGCTGTCGGTTCAGGTTGAAATCCCCGATGTTGCCGACGAATCTCCACGCCCATCGGTTGGCATTGACCTCGGCATCACAACAGCGTTGGTGTTGTCTGACGGCACAACCTTTGATGCGCCCAAGCCGCTGAAAGCGGCGCTCGAACGCCTGCGGCGTCTCTCCCGTTTCGTCTCTCGTAAAGTCAAAGGTTCAGCGAACAGAAAGAAGGCTGCGGCACGTTTAGGCCGTCAGCACTGGAAGGTAGCTCAGATCCGCAAGGACTGGATCAATCGGGTCACTACGTCGATAGCCAAGACGTATGGACAGGTCGGTCTTGAGGATCTGAACGTCAAAGGCATGATGTCGAATCACTGCCTTGCCCGCGCTATCAGCGACATCGGATTCAGTGAAATCCGAAGACAGTTAGAGTACAAGGCACAGAAGGTGGTCGTCATCAACAGATGGCTACCTACTTCCAAGGTCTGTTCCAACTGCGGCTGCAAGAAAGATGCCCTCGCTCTGTCGGAGCGCACCTTTCACTGCGAGCACTGTGGCTTCGATATTGATCGAGACCTCAATGCCGCACGAAACATTCATACCGCGAGTTGCGCGGTAATTAACGCCTGTGGAGATGGAAGCTCTGGTCCTGGTGCTCGCAAGAGAACCCGGACGAAACTACCGTCGACGAAGCAGGAACTAGACCGTACTCTGCAAATGAGTACAAACTAGACAACGGTATCCGTTGCTTTGTGACGCCGCTCGTTATCCCGTTCTGCCCGCGCTGAGTAACCATCCGCCACCACCAACCCGGAGGACTAACCATGAACATCACCACCGTCATCGACTATCTGAACTCGGTCCACGCTGCCGACCCGGCTGCCGTCCATTCGCTCCTGTGCAACTACGTGCCGACCACCTTGGCCATGGAGGAACACCCCCACGCGGTAATCATCACCCTGGGTGCGACCGGAACTCGCGCAATCGGCATGCTCGGCGTCCTCAATGGGCTGCTGACCTCCCTCGAACTGCCGAGGGTCGCCGCAAAATGGGAAGTTGCCTCAGCCCCCGACAAACCGCATCGGTTTGTCGGGTTCTGTGTTGCGGCTGCCGAGTGTCAGTCGTTCCTTTTCACCGTCCCTGTCCCGGCCACCGAGCCGAAGGAGTAACCCATGGTCACCATCGCCGTCAAATTGTGCCCGTTCCCGGTACCGCTCTCCGTGATCCAAGAGGTCTCACCACGGCTTCTCCCGTCGTCGCCGGTCTATCGGCTGCCGGACATGGACGCGCAGGTTTTGAGTGACTTGTGTGATGAGTTCCGGTGCAATGTTTTCCATCGGGCAAACAAGCCCGACCCCGCTGCCGGTGTGGCCGCTGGGTCAACCGGCCAGGTGCCACCCATGTTCCCCGATGACTCATTGAAATGGGCCGGAAATCTGATCCGCCAACTCCCGGTGGATCACGACGGCCGGAACTCCTGGCTGATCAACTACGGCCACGGCGCCGATGTGGAGGCGCTGCGCGATAAGCATTCAACGTACCACGGTACCCCGGTGCCCCCGTGCAACGGGGAGCACGGGAAGTGAAATACGCGGTCCGCCTAGTCTCATGCGTCGGCCTCTTCCTCGCTGGCTGGATGCTGGCCGAACTCGCCAAGCTCTCGCCGCACGCGGGTGTACTCGCCGCACTGCTGGCCGGGTATTTCACGGGACGGTCCGAGGCGCGCGCCGTCTACATGAGGCACAACGAGGAAAAGCAATGACCGAACCCACAACCGTCGCCGCGCGCAGGCTCGTGGCCCCGGGGCCGTACGCCCAGCGCCCCGCGTACCTCCAGGTGGGGCAGGAGGTCGTCATCCGCCACGGTGCAGGCTGGGTCCGTGTCACCGTTGACCGTGCCGCAGGTGACGCCGGGTACGTCGTCAATGAGAAGAGGGGCATCGGCAAGTTGGTCCTGCTCGTCGACATGACGATACCGGTGTACACGACGGAACCCACGAAGCCCCGACCACTCAACCACGAGGTTGAAGAAGGCCGTGGCCTGTGACCGACCCGGCAACCCACGCTGCGCTGGACTACCTGGCGCGCGCCATCCAGGAGTGCCGCTACGTCCCACTCACCCGTGACGCTCCTGCCCGGAGCGCGGATAGTCTGGATATGGCCAAGCGTCTGTTTGCGCTCGGGTACACCCGCGTCACCCCGCAGCCCAGCGCGGAGACGATCATCGACGCGCAACGTGGCCTGCCGTGCACGGACCAGTCGTCGACTCCGCTGACGATGGTGCCTCCTGACCAGCGCGCCCCGTCAGATGACGACCTGCGCCGACTTTGGAAGGACGCAGGCGGCGGTTTCTATGGGCCGAAGGTGGAAACCGGAACCATGGTAGAGGCGAAGCTGTTGCCGTTCCTGCGGTCCATGGTGGTCACCCCGCCGCCCAGTGCCCTGGTTATCGGCGTGGACATGGGAGAGGGGAAGGATGTCACCGTGGTCCTGCCGCCGGCGCAACTGGCACGCTTCACACACGGCGCCCACTGCGGGACGATCCCGGCAACCGCCGAACAATTGGCGGCGATTGCGCAACCCAGCGCGACAGGTGGGTGGGTTGCGTGCAAGGATCGGCAGCCCGAGGTCGCTGACTGGTACCTGGCGCATATCGACTGCAGCAGCTCCAATAGCCCGGATTTTGACGAGGTGCTATTCTACGGCGACGGGCGATGGGGGCGGCGGCAGCACGCATACCTCCCGCTCACACATTGGCAGCCAATCGCGAAGGTGGTGAAGTCGGGCGGGACGTGAGCCCGGAGCTCGCCCATGGCATTCAGGTCCAGCGCCAGATGGTGCGGGACCTGCACACGCTCGGCTGGGGACACCCCTGCGGACGCCACGCGGACGGTTCCGCCCGTGACCTCGGGGCGATGTTTGACCGTTACTCGCTGGCCTTGCTTGTACTCACCGAAGTTGAAGCCAGGAACAAGCCATGACCGAACCGATCGACAAACCCGTGCTCCTGCCGTGTCAGTGCGGGAGCCGCGACGTCGACATCTACGACTACAGCGACGCCCACCAGAACCGGATAAAAATCGCATGCCGGCGGTGCAGTGCCAGCGTCCTGGGCTCCGGCATGTCAACGGCCATGGCCCGCGCCATCGTGGCCTGGGACGCGCGCGCCGATCCAAAGTCCGGTGTTACATGGGCCGCCGCTGTGTGGGTGGCTGGCTCTCTCAGCAGCGCCAGGGCCCTCCGCGACATCATGCAGAAAGATGGCGGTCGGGGTGGCTTCCCGTACCGGGGCACCCGCACCGCCCAGATTGACAGCGGCCCCTCCTGTCCGAGCCTCGACACGCGCGGTGCCCCCGGCACCGAGCCTCACCCGGACGCGCAACCGCGCGCGAAAGACACATGAAAACCCACGAAGCTGGCCCTGAGCTCGACCGCCTGATCGCCGAGACGGTGATGAAGTGGTCGATCTACCACTATGACAAGGGTGGTCCAGGCGACGAATACTGGAGCCTACTGGACGACCAGGCTAACCCGGTTCTGCCACCGGGTTGGCGTGTCCACCAAGACGGTGAATTCGACAGTGAAGCGCAAGCGTTCGCGTGGTTCCGGCCGAGCACCGACATGTTGCAGGCGTGGCAGGTGGTGGAAGCCTTCATCGGCCGTGGCCGCGGGCCGACGCTCTACACACCGCACAGTGAAACCGATGAAGGACTCAGCCACGGTACGACCTATGCCTGTTCGATCCCCGGCACCCAGGTGGTCAACGGCCCCGACCCGTGGGATTATGAAACGGTTGGCGAGGGCTACGGTGTCGCCGACACCGGCCCACTCGCCATCTGCCGTGCTGCGTTCGCCTCAACCCGACCCCCCTGGAAACCCAATGACGAAAAATAAACCACCCAAGAGTGTCACCAAAGCCAGCCTTGCTGCGCAGATCTCCTGCGACCTCGGCATCTACCCAGGCGTGGCCCGAGACGTGATCGAAGCTTTCATCGCCGGCGTGACCGCGGCCCTCGTGGCCGGAGAGCGCGTCGAGTTCCGAAACTTCGGTGTGTTCACGACCAAGACCCGGATGGCGCGCACCGCGCGGAACCCGAACACCAACGAAGTGGTCAGTGTTCCCGCATGTCGCAGCGTCAGCTTCAAACCCGGCCTCGCCCTCAAGAAACTGGAGCCCACATGAGACACCTCGTCATCTACCACGCCCACTGCACCGACGGCTTCGGTGCCGCATGGGCGGCCTTCCACTCGCTTGGTGCGACGGCCGACTACCTGCCCTGGTCGTATGGCGACCACATCCTGAACGGCCCTGTCGAGCTCGAGGAGTACTACGACGTCTACATCGTCGACTTCAGCTTCGACCGGGAGACCCTGGTCGAGATCGGCAATCGCTGTACCGGGCAGGTCACCGTCCTCGACCACCACCGCACGGCCGAGCAGGCGCTCAGCAACTGGGTCGACCGACCGAGCAACGTCAGCGTCCTCTTCGACATGACCCGCAGTGGTGCCGCGATCACCTGGGACTTCTTCCACTCCGTCCCGCGACCGAAGATCATCTCCTACATCCAGGACCGTGACCTCTGGACCTGGGCACTCCCCGACTCCAAGAAAATGAGTGCCTACCTCAGCATCCTCCCGCACACGTTCGGTGCCTACGACGAGGCGACCGCGCTGATCGAGAACAGCACGAACGTCGCGACCATGATGGGCACTGCCGTTCTCGCCTACCAGGAACAGACGGTGGCGAAGCTGATCGAACGGGTGACTCCGGTGACCATCCGGGACCACCGCGTCGTCGCGGTGAACTCCAGCGTCCTGGGTAGCGAGGTCGGGCATGCCCTCCTCATGGCGCACCCCGAGCTGCCGTTCGTCGCCATCTACTTCGATCTGCCGGGGAAGCGCGTCTGGTCTCTGCGCGCACGCACCGGTGGCTTTGATGTGAGCGAGGTGGCCAAGTCGTTCGGTGGTGGTGGCCACGCCGCGGCCGCCGGCTTCACCCTGCCGGTTTCACCGCTGGCTCTGGAGTCCAACCTGTGACCCCGTCGCCCTGCCTGTACCCGACCACCGAACAGGTGCGGGTTGCCACTGCCCTCCTGTCCTCGGATCTCGCTCCCCACTCGGCCCTGTTCCAGGTCGCCCTCGGTACCGTCATGGGAGCACTGACGCACGCGGGCTGGACCGGTGGCCCGGTCGTTATCCCGGTCGTTGGCCCGGTCGTTGCCCCGGTCGTTGTCCCGGTCCCGGACGACGCGCGCCTCTGCCCCGATGAGAACGGGGTGTGTGCACTCGGAATGCGTGTGCTCGAGTTGGTCGCGCAGCGCCATGTCACCCCGGAGGGTGCCCGCCTCTTCTACACGGACGAAGGCATCATGTTCGACGCTGCAGTCACCGGTGGGATGGTCGTCTCACGAACGGAAATCCGGTCGGCCATGGCTACGCTGCCTTTGCGCGAACACCGAAAGATGTCGAAATAAACAACCAACAAGGACGCACCATGACTATCGAAAAGAAAGTCTCCGTCCGTGACCTCGTCTTCGGTGCTCTTGCGATCCAGCACCGCGCGCTGACCGTCGCGGAGCTGATCGACCTGCTCCGTGGGCCGCTAGCTGAGCTGGGGATTGCCGAAGCCAAGTTGCCCGCTGCCGTGAAGGCGCCGCTGGTCGCGAGCTGGCAGAAGGGCGCGCTCCTCAAGCGCGTGGCAGAGAACGACGAAGACGCGGCCTATGGCCTCCCCCGGGATCTCCCCGACGGCCTGGCCTACGTGGACCGCCGCAAGCAGCAGATGCTCGAAGCGGTCCGCTACCTGTGGCTGCAGCAGTCAGTCTACCTGCGCCGCTTCTGCACCCGGGAGAACATCGACCACGCCAAGCTGACCCAGAAGCTCGGCGAGGCCCTCCGCTACGCCCTGGACCAGGCGGAGACCGAATACGGCCGCACCCTGCTCACTGACGACATCCTTCCCGCCGTAGTGGTGGGGGATCTGGACGGGTTACCGGAGCTGCCGACGTGACTCGGTTCGGTATCCTCACCGGGCTGGCGCTGCTGTGCATCGGGACGGGGGTGGGTATTGCCGCGATCGAATTGCAGCACCACGCGGCGCTGACAGCGCTGGTGGCCCCGCCAGCCCTCCCAGCGCCTGCAGCCCCGGTACCCCTCCCGGTCGTACCCACCCCAGTGCCAACCC
>ENA-ORBV01001427-ORBV01001427.1-microbial-mat-metagenome-genome-assembly--contig:-NODE-1427-length-53213-cov-19.387891_pt1 | contig 53213 bp, 44 predicted proteins | sample MGYA00237777_ERZ505514 | MGnify/ENA primary metagenome ERZ505514 (study PRJEB26160, sample SAMN06269048) | microbial mat metagenome | isolation source: Oligotrophic lake microbial mat | place... | reverse complement strand
TTTACTGCTGTATGAATTTTCCATCCACAAAGATGGAGATTAATCCTTTTTTCAAATATTTGGCTGGGAAATGTCGGCAATTAAATTATTAACTCTATTTTTTATTATCCAAATCAATTTGGGCAATGCCCAGTCCGCCGCCGAGCGCAAAGCGCAGGAACTGATTGATGCCTTGAATAAAACAGAATTTGTACAACAATACCAAGAATACAAAGCTGGTATTGAACTGGATGTAGCCGAATTCAAACTCGTGCAAGCCGACCTGCAAGAACGCGACGTGAAGCGCGTACAACTTTACTTCAATCAGAGCCGCCTGAAACTGGACGCTATTTTGACGAAACTGGAAACCGACCTCACGAACCGCACTACCCGCAAAACCATTGCCCAGAACCCACAACGCTACACGAAAACTTTACAAACCGACCTCACTGCCGCCGTGAATTATTATAATGAAAATTGTAAAAAACTCATGGAAACCCTCACCGAAAAAGACAGCGCGATGGATATGGAAACCGTACAAGGACTTTTTGACAGTGTATTGGGATTGGTACAACTCTTCAAATCTAATGGCGAAAATGCCAATCAACTCTCCGCCGCTTACTTGGAAAAGGAATTTATTCAGCCGCTGCGCCTCAAGAAATGGGAGGAGATACTGTAATCATTCAATTATTTAATAACTAAAAAATTAAATCCAAATTATGAAAACGCAACCCTTTTCAATCCTTCGTTTTGCGCTGGTAGCCCTGTTGCTGCTGTCGCTTGGCACTGTATCTGCCCAATCCAGTACTACTGTTTTTGATGAAATGCTGCGCTGGCTCAATACCGACCCGCTGATGAAAGCGGGCGATTGTAATAATGGATTTGCGGCACTGATGACGAATAACACCATCCGTACCAACAGTACTGGAAAAATCTATCAGTATGCTTCTTTCGGGCAAGGCAATGTGCAGGGGCGCTGTCGCTGTTTCAATCATCCAAATGCTACGGAAATGAATCTGGGGATGCAGCAATCCTTCAGTGACCGTAATAATTTTCAAGGCGGTAAAGATAATATTGGTTATCGCATTTTCAAGCAAGGTACGCAAATCAATATAGAGACAACGCTCTACACTTGGGGTAACGCCAAGTCCACCGTTCGAAGCGTAGAAGTTATCAAAACCTCCCTCGGCTACGGCATCCGCTGGCGCGCTGGTGATGGCTATCAGACGATTACCTTTATCAAAGCTGGGCAGAGTAGTAGTGATTGTATCGGATAACCGATTGATATCCTGCATTTTAAAAATGGGGCATAAACAAAAAGAGCTACCTGAAAATCCTTACAAAAGAGTAGGGCGCGGCTGCCGAAAAGCGAGATGAGTAGGCGATTTTATCACTTCTAAATTTCATAAAAATGAAACTGATTGTAATTTCTTTGATTTTATTATTTTTATTTAACAATAATCTTTCAGCTCAATGGCAAAGCGTAGGTGGACAAGCCCGCGATGTAGGTGTTGGAGCCAACGGAACCGTATGGGTTATTGGCTGGACAGCAGTCCCCGGCGGATACAACATTGCTCGATGGAATGGAAACTTCTGGGAAGAAGTACCAGGAGGCGCAGTTCGCATTGATGTTGACCCAAATGGCAATCCTTGGATTGTCAACGATGCTGGGCTTATATTTCGTTGGAATGGTCAGACTTGGGAAGGTATTGGTGGACAGGCTCGCGATGTAGGTATCGGTGCCAACGGCACAGTATGGGTTATCGGTTGGACAGCAGTGTCGGGTGGATACAACATTGCCAGATGGAATGGAAACTTTTGGGAAGAAGTCCCCGGAGGTGCCGTTCGCATTGATGTTGACCTAAATGGCAATCCTTGGATTGTTAACGATGCTGGGCTTATATTTCGTTGGAATGGTCAGACTTGGCAAGGTATTGGTGGACAAGCTCATGATGTAGGTATCGGTGCCAATGGCACAGTTTGGGTTATTGGTTGGACAGCAGTGCCTGGTGGATACAACATTGCTCGATGGAATGGAAACTTCTGGGAAGAAGTGCCTGGAGGTCTGATTAATATTAGTGCAGGAAGAAATACTGTATGGGGCGTGAATGACGCTGGCATCATTTTTCAACAAAAAATTAGCACTTCCACTGGCATCACCATCACCCTCAACAACATTGACGAATGGCTCTGCCCTTCAAAAGTTTTGCGGGGCGACCGCGAGTTTGACGGGCATGGTCCGCGTGTGAAGTGTGAGGTAACGTTGAAAATTGGCGATGCTGGCAGGGCTTTGTATGCTGATATTTACATTTGGGCGCAAGAAACGACTTCTGATTGGTCCACCACTGAGCGCCGTTGGTCAAAGAAAGTATATGATGCCCCTTATGGGAAAACCATTACGGCTATTAATTCCGACAAGGCTTCTCGTACACAGTTTGTTAGTCCGAAGGCTGGTGCAGAGATTGGTTTTCCAGGTACCGATGTCGCCGCTGCCGTCAATGGCTTTCTGGATGGTGCAGGAGGTGCTATCACAGCTGCGGTGTTAGCTAGCTTTGGTATTCCACCGGGCGAAGTGCAGGCAGTCGCCAGACTTATTACGGGTTACATCAATAATGGCGATACTGTAGTGAAAGTCCCTGCTATTGAAGGCACTTTAGTCAAATTTTTCCACATTGTGGGCGATACGGGCGGTGCAGACATCAGCGATGATGACAATTGTAATGCGGATACTCGCATTGTAAAACTCGAATTTAACCCGGTGAATGTGACCATGCGGTAAAATAAAAAATTGGTAAGGTGTCTAGTGAAGGGATGTCATCGCTTCAAGCGATGACATCCCTATTTTCCCGAAAAGCTTTTTGTCTATGTTTATATTATCGTCGAAACCCGCTCTTCTATTTTCGCTTTTTTCAAATTGAGCGATTCATCATACACATTCAAAGCTATTAAATCGCCAATTTGCGCGCAGCCACACTCCACTTGGGGTTGAATTTCTGGCGTACCGATACCCGCTTCTAAAATTTTAGTGACCGAATCCCGCACTGAATCTGCTTCTTCGTGCAAGCCAAAATGTTCTAACATCATCGCTGCCGACAAAATCGCTGCCATCGGATTGGCAATATCTTTTCCAGCCGCTTGCGGATACGAGCCGTGAATGGGTTCAAACAAAGCCGTTTTTGCACCAATGGAAGCCGACGGCAACAAGCCCATCGAACCCGGCAGCACACTCGCTTCATCCGACAAAATATCGCCAAACATATTCTCGGTCAAAATCACATCAAACTGCGTCGGGTATTGAATCAACTGCATCGCGGCGTTATCCACAAACATACAGTCGAACTCAATTTCGGGGTATTCTTTGGCAATTTTCGTCACAAGTTCACGCCACAAGCGACTGGTTTCCAATACATTGGCTTTGTCCACCAGCGTCAATTTTCGGCGGCGGGTCATCGCATTTTCAAACGCCAATCGTGCGATTCTATCAATTTCAAAATCAGCATACGTGCAATGGTCATACGCTTCCGTTCCCGCTTCATTTCTACCTTTTGCACCAAAATAAATACCGCCTGTGAGTTCTCTATAAATGACCAAATCCGTGCCTTTCACGCGCTCCTCGCGCAAGGGCGAGAGATGCAGCAAGGATTCATACGTCTTCACCGGACGAATATTGGCAAACAAACCCAAGCTTTTGCGCAAGCGCAGCAAGCCCTGTTCGGGGCGTACTTTGGCAGTCGGGTCGTTATCGTATTTGGGATGACCGATGGCGCCGAAAAGAATCGCATCGGCATTTTGGCAAGCTTCGAGGGTTTCCTCGGGGAGTGGGTCGCCGGTGCTATCAATGGCAGCCGCGCCCACTTCACAATAACAATATTCAAAACGATGACCGAATCGGTCGGCCACCGCGTCCAAGACTTTGATGGCTTGTTCTACTACCTCCGGACCAATACCGTCGCCGGGCAGCACTGCAATTTTACGTTTCATGGGAGTAAAAATTAACACTTGTATAATATTCAGATTCTATCAGGTAAATACTTTTTCAAAAAGGTAAATGATTTAAGATCAAAAAAGTCACAAAAGTTCTCCTTAAATAATCAATATCATTAGTTCTGTCAATTACTTGAGTAACGGCGGGTTATTAGCACATTAGCAAATCGGCACAAATTGCCCCGTAAAGCGGGGTTAGCACATCCAATTATAATACAATTAAACCTGCGCTTGTTCAAATGCTTGAATTTTATCTTTCATACTCAACAGGTAGTCAATATCGTCGTAGCCGTTAATCATACAAACTTTTTTGTACAAATCAATATCAAAGGTCTCCGAATCGCCACTTTCCAATAACGTTATCGTCTGTCTTTCTAAATCTACGTGCAATTCCGTTTTTGGATTCATTTCGATGGCAGAAAAAATCGTATGTAAGAAAGCATCTGACACTTGAACTGGCAATAGCCCATTATTCAACGCATTTCCGCGAAAAATATCTGCAAAAAAACTCGAAACCACTACTTTAAATCCAAAATCGTGAATTGCCCAAGCGGCGTGTTCCCGGCTGGAACCACAACCGAAATTGCGACCTGCCACCAAAATCCGTCCGGTATAAATTGGGTTATTCAGAACGAAATCTGCCTTGAGCGTATTGTCTGAGTTGTACCGCCAATCTCGAAATAAATTATCGCCGAAGCCTTCGCGCGTAGTGGCTTTCAGAAAGCGTGCGGGAATGATTTGGTCGGTGTCCACGTCTTCCATTAGAAGTGGGACGGCGGTGGAAACAAGAGTTGTAAACTTTTCCAAGATTATAATTTTATACGTTTTAAATTTTAAGTAATTAATGCAAGTTGGTACTGGTCAAAAAACGTTACAATTTAGGGTATTTACATTCTAATAAGCGGTATTAATAGGTCATTTTCGCAATTCTATTTTAAGGTGTAATCTTTTTCATCCATCAGGCGCGTACGCTTGACCATAAAATCTCGCACTTCTTCGTACAAACCACCTTGATTGGCTTTTTTGGTGCGGAAACCCTAATTGAGAGTAGAAGCTTCCGCAAATTTTCCTACTGTTCCAAACCAGAGGACGCTTCGCTTCACCGTTTCGTTTTAAAAAACGTCGTTATCAACGCCCCGCACTCTTCCGATAAAATTCCATACTCCACCGTCGTTTTTGGATGTAATAAGCCTTTCCCAAACCGCATAAAACCTCGTTTTTCGTCTTCTGCGCCGTACACGAGTCTGCCGAGTTGCGCCCATGCGAGTGCGCCCGCACACATCACGCAAGGTTCGAGCGTGACGTACAAGGTACATTCATCCAGATATTTGCTACCAAAATAATTGGCAGCAGCGGTGAGGGCGATGATTTCTGCATGGGCGGTCACGTCGGTGAGTTGTTCGGTTTGGTTATACCCTCTGGCGATGATTTGATTTTGGCATACGACGATAGCGCCGACAGGGACTTCGCCTGCTTCGTAGGCTTTTTGTGCTTCTTTGAGAGCTTGTTTCATGAAAGAGTCATCGCTATAAATGGAAAGTGTCATACTTCAAAGGTACGAGGTTGGAAGTAAGAAGTACGATTTCTCGCCCTACTTATTCAACCACAAAGGTCACAAAGTTTATTCACAAAGAACACAAGGTGAGCAGCATAGTACCCTTTGTGCAAACCCTTGGTGTCCTTTGTGGTAAAAATTCTTACCTCGTATTTCGTACTTTATAAATCTTCCCTATCTTTGCACATGGAAACACAAAAAATCGCAACGGATAAATTTTTGGACGACGCGCTCACTTTTGATGACGTGCTGCTCGTCCCTTCTTACTCGGAAGTGCTGCCCCGAGAGGTGGACACGTCCTCCCAACTTACCCGCGACATTCGCCTCAATGTACCCATTATTTCTGCTGCAATGGACACCGTGACCGAAAGCAAATTGGCAATCGCCATGGCACGGCAGGGCGGTATCGGCATCATTCATAAAAATATGAGTATTGAGCAGCAGGCGGAGCAAGTTCGCTTTGTAAAACGCTCGGAAAGTGGCATGATTCTCGACCCCGTGACATTGCACGATGATGCAACAGTAGCGGATGCGTTGAATTTGATGCAAAAGTTTAAAATCGGCGGGATTCCAATTGTAAATGCAAACAATAAACTGATTGGAATCTTGACGAACCGGGATTTGCGTTTTGAAACGGATAAGCGACGCCCCGTGTATGAAGTGATGACGAAAGAAAACCTCGTGACGGCTCCGGCAGGTACCACGCTCGACCAAGCGCGGGATATTCTACAAGGTTATAAAATCGAAAAGCTGCCGGTGGTAGATGACAATCGGATTTTGGTAGGATTGATTACATATAAAGATATTTTGAAATTACAGGATTATCCCCATTCTTGTAAAGATGTATTTGGTCGCTTGGTGGTCGGCGCGGCAGTCGGCGTGACGCGGGATTTATTCGATCGAGTAGAAGGATTGGTGAAAGTAGGCGTAGATGTAATTTGTGTGGACACGGCGCATGGGCATTCGCAGGGCGTGTTGACCGCGATTCGAAAAGTGAAACAACGTTTTCCTGATTTGCAAATTATTGGTGGCAATGTCGCTACGGGCGCAGGCGCACGCGCACTCGTGGATGCAGGCGTGGATGGCGTGAAAGTAGGCGTGGGTCCGGGGAGTATTTGTACAACGCGGGTCGTAGCAGGTGTCGGAGTTCCACAGTTGACCGCTATTTTTCAAGCGGCGGATGCGATTAAATATTCCGGCGTTCCAATTATCGGCGATGGCGGCATTCGCTACACCGGGGATATTGTGAAAGCGATAGCAGCAGGTGCGGATACGATTATGGCGGGGAGTTTGTTTGCAGGGGTAGAAGAAGCGCCAGGCGAGACGATTATTTTTGAAGGGCGGAAATTTAAAGTGTATCGCGGCATGGGTTCGCTCGGCGCCATGCAAGAAGGCTCCAAAGACCGTTATTTTCAAGATGTGGAAGACGATATTAAAAAACTCGTTCCAGAAGGAATCGAAGGTCGGGTTCCATTTAAAGGGACAATTGCGGAAGCGATGGTGCAGTACATTGGCGGTTTGCGGGCGGGCATGGGATATTGTGGAGCGGCTACGATTGAAGAATTGCAAGCGGCGCAGTTTGTACGTATCACCAATTCCGGCATTCGCGAAAGTCATCCGCATAATATTACGATTACAAAGGAGGCACCGAATTATTCCCGTTAAAATGTTTGATTTTTGCGAAATGGCACACTGATTTGTTAAGATAGTTATGATTTGAACTGATTTTTATCATAATAAATCTTGGGCATCATAAAAATCAGTGTACTATTCATTTATAACAAAAAATGATTTTACCAAGAGCATTTTATTTACGTGAAGATGTGGTACAAATTGCCATAGACCTGCTGGGGAAGTATTTAATTACTGAAATAGACGGCGAGCGCACCGTCGGAAAAATTGTAGAAACAGAAGCGTACCGCGCCCCGGAGGACAAAGCCAGCCATGCCTACAACTACCGCCGCACGCCGCGCAACGAACACATGTACGCCGAAGGCGGCACGGCTTACGTCTACATTTGCTACGGCATTCATCATTTGTTTAATGTAGTGACGAATGTGCGAGATATTCCGCACGCGGTTTTAATTCGAGCCGTGGAGCCGGTAGAAAATGTAGAACTGATGCTATTGCGAAGAAATAGGAGCGTTTTACAACCCAAAATAACGGCGGGTCCAGGCGCAGCAGGGGTGGCGATGGGGATTCGAGTTGGACATTCTGGTTTGGATTTGACGAGTGTGGATAGTCCGATTTGGCTGGAAGATAGGAATTTGAAATTGGAAGAAAATGAGATTATTGCGAGTCCGAGAGTAGGATTGAGTACGGCGGAAGAATGGACCGGAATTCCGTGGCGTTTTCGAGTGAAAAATTCTATTTTTACAAGCAAACCGAAATAAGGTTGAGGTTGAGATCAAGGTTGAGGCTGAGATTAAGGTTAAGTTTGATATTTCTCGTTTGGGATTTCTAAAGTCTATTGTCTAACATTTAGCATCTGACCTCCAGATATACTACATTATAATTTTAAACGTTGAACCCCTTGAATTAAATTGGACTATGAAAAACTTACTGTTGCTTTCATTGCTTTTCATAACGAACCTTTCGTATTCACAAGATGAAGGGTTGCGTTTTTATGATTATAGTTACAAACCCAATATCAAGACGGTACAATTTCATATTGAAGGGCGATTTACCAGCTATCCGATTATGGATTTGAAGGCGAGCAAGCCGCTCGTGCTGTCGTTTGATGACTTGGATGCAGATGCCAAAAATTATACCTACGCCATCGTCCATTGCAATATGTATTGGGAACAATCGAACTTGGCGGAGATGGAATACATGGATGGCTTTATGGAAAATCAGGTCAATGATTATGATTATTCTTACACCACGACGAGACCTTTTACAAATTATCGGATTTATTTACCAAATAACAACCTCACCTTTCGGAAATCGGGTAATTATTTAATAAAAGTGTATGATAATCAAGGGAAGAAAACCCTTGCGTTGACGCGTCGCTTTGTGATAACCGAGTCGCTGGTGCGCATCTCGCCGCAATTCGTTCGCCCAAGTAATGTAAGTAAAACGAGAACACATCAGGAAATAGATTTTGCGGTGAATCATGAGAATATTAATTTAAAAAGTCCGCAGCAAGAGCTTCGTGCTACGATTTTGCAAAACGGAAGATGGGACAATGCCATTACCAATATGTCGCCGCTGCTCACCCGCATCAATGAAGTGGTGTTTGATTATCAGGATAAAATTGTTTTTCCGGCGGGGAAAGAATTTCGGTTTTTTGATTTGCGCAATTTGAATTATCGGTCTATGAATATTGCCTCTATTGAGCCGACGGATAACGGTATAGAAGTGGCGGTGGCAAAGGATAAGAAGCGCTCAGAAATGGTGTACCTGCAATACACGGATTTGAACGGCAATTTTGTGATTGGAAACCAAGATGTACGCGTGTCCCAATTTTTAGAAGATTCTGCGGCGACGCAGGTTGCCAAGAAAGTGTTCTTCGGTTCGACTTTGTCCAGTGACTATGCCAATGTGCTTTTTTCATTATATAATCCAGAGCCTTTTTATGATGATGAAGTTTATTTGTTTGGCGCATTGAGCGAATGGCAGTTGAAACCCGAATTTAAAATGCAATACAATACTGCCGTCAACGGCTACGTGGTAAAAGTGCAACTCAAACAGGGTTATTATGACTACGCTTACGCCACCGTGCCGCGCACCGGCAAAGTGAAAACCGCTAATATGAGCACCATCGAAGGCGACGCGCAAGAAACTGAAAATACGTACACCATCCTCATTTACTTCCGACCCTTTGGCGAGCGATATGACCGCGTGATTGGTACGGCTACTTTTACATCTAATCAGTAATTTGGTACTTGGTATCCAGCATCCAGTATCCAGCATCCTAATGGGCGAAATAGTGCAAAAACAAGCATTCATCCAGATAAATCCGCTTTTGATAGAATTTTTTCTACCATAAAATGACAATTCAGTAATATTGTACAGCAATTATTCAAAAATCACCGACTATGCTTAAAAATATCACCCTAACGATTTTCGTCACTTTTTTTATAATTACACTGGTTTCCGCGCAAGAAACTTGGTCACTGGAACAAGCAGTGCGGTACGCACAGCAGAATAATTTGGCTGTAAAACGGGCGCAAACCGCTATCCGCTCCACTGAGTTGCAACTCATGCAAGACCAATCGAATCGCATTCCGACTTTGAATGGTTCGGCAAGTTATGGCTACAATTTTGGACGCTCCATTGACCCAACCACCAATAGTTTCAATAGTCAAAGTATTGGATTCAATCAGTTTTCTTTGAGTACAAATGCTACGATTTTTGCTGGTGGTCAAATTAATAATAGCATTAAGCAAAGTAAAGTGTTGGTAGAGGCTTCCAGATTGGATGCTGCTGATGCTGCCAATACGTTAGGATTAGATGTAGCAACTGCTTATTTAAATGTATTATTAGGAGAAGAACAACTGGCAACTGCTCGGCAGCAATTAGTCTTATCGCAAGCCAATTTGGACCAAGTAAATCGGTTAATCCGGGCGGGTTCTCGACCAGAAAATGACCGATACGATATTTTGGCGCAAATAGCTCGAAATGAACAATCTATCATAGATGCTGAGAATACCATTGCCAATTCTTATCTCAATCTGAAGCAATTGATGAATGTAGACCCTAATTTGGATATTCGCATTCAACGCCCAGAGATTACCATTCCAGCAGAGGTGAATCCCGATGGATTTTCATTGAACGAAGTTTATTCTACTGCATTGAATACCCAGCCGCAGATTAAAGCGAACGAATTGCGTTTGCAGGGTTCACAGTTGGGTGTCAATGTGGCGAAAGCAGCTTTATTTCCAACGCTCTCTGCATTTGGTAGTCTGGATACGCGTTATTCCAGTCAAGGACAAGTACCGTCAGGCACTAATTTAGTGCGGATACCACAACAAGTTTTTATTGATGGAAATCCAGTCACGATTGAAACGGATCAAACTATTCCTACTTTTACAAATAATCCGTACTTCGATCAACTCAATGAAAACTTTGGGCAAGCTGTCGGTCTTAGTTTAAATATACCCATTCTGAATAATTTTAGAAATAGAATCAATGTCCAACGCGCACAAGTGGACATATTGAATACGGAAGTGACCAATGACCAAGCGCGGCAGCAATTAAAAACAAATATTCAAACCGGTATTTCCAATGCCCGTGCTGGACGGCGTTCCTATGATGCAGCGCTGCGTTCGGTAGAGGCAAATCAGATTGCATTTCAAAATGCACAACGACGCTTCGACCTCGGTGCAATTAATTCCTTGGAATTTACAACGGCTCGTAACAATCTCGACCAAGCACAAATCAGTCTGATTCAAGCAAAATATCAATATCTTTTTAATGTGAAAGTGGTGGAATTCTATCAGGGAAAGCAGATTAGTTTGGATTAAGGGATTTATGAAACGGGATTTGTGAAATGTAAATTGTGATTGGTGATTTGTGAAAGGTAAGACGGGAAATCACGAATCCCAAATCACTATTCACGTATTATATTGAGAAAAACTTATTAATTATAAACAACAATGGCAACAAAACGAAAGCGCAGTAATTGGCTCTTATTCGGTCTCATCGGTGTCATCGCCTTATTGGTGGTAGTGGCGGCAGTGCGGCAGCGCTCTAAACCCAAGGGCGAAACCGTGACGGTGGAAAAAGTGACTCCCCGCACCATCAAAGAAAAAGTGGCTGCCAGTGGCAAGATATTTCCACAAAAGGAGATTAAAATTAGTTCGGTCGTATCGGGTGAAGTCGTGGAATTGCTTGTGGAAGAGGGCGACTCCGTCGTGCGCGGACAATTGCTGGCGCGGGTAGACCCAGAAGCCGTGCAGTCGCAGGTAGAACGAGGTGTAGCAGGTGTAAATAGTGCCAAAGCGCAGTTGGCAAGTTCGCGCTCGCAGGTAGAACAGCAGCGGGCAGCAAAAGAACAAATCCAGGCACAACTCGGCAATGCCCGCGAGATTCATAAGCGCAACGAGCAACTTCGCAAAGAAGGCGTTATTTCACAAGCAGATTATGATGCGTCGCTTTCCAGTTTGCAAGGATTGGAAGCCAACCTACGCGCGGCAGATGCCAACATCCGTGCAGCGCAGGAAAACGTGCGGGGTTCCGAATTTTCGATTCAAAGTTCGGACGCTACGCTGAAAGAGTTGCGCACCAGCTTGCGGCGTACCACGATTTATGCCCCTTCTGGTGGGATTGTTTCTAAACTAAGCATCGAACAAGGTGAAAGTGTAGTAGGAACCGCTCAAATGAGTGGTACAGAAATCATGCGTATTGCCAACCTAAACGCGATGGAAGTGCGGGTGGATGTGAGTGAAAACGATATTCCAAGAGTGACCGTAGGGGATGAAGTAGAAATTGAAGTGGACGCTTACATCGGACGGATTTTTAAAGGAAATGTGACACAAATTGCCCGCTCTTCTACCAGTACAGGCACCTCTACTTCGCTGACCAGCGACCAAGTGACGAATTTTGAAGTGCGGATTACGGTGAACCCAGATTCTTACAAGGATTTGGTCGCGCAAGGCACAGTCTATCCTTTCCTGCCGGGTATGTCCGCTTCTGTAGAAATCAATACCGAAACCGTAAACAATGCAGTCGCAGTGCCTATTCAAGCGGTTACAACTCGTGAAAAAGACGAAAACAAGAAAAAATTGAAGGCAGACCGAGCTGGTGGACAAGCGGTAACTGCAAATAACACGACCGAAAACACGGTAGCAGAAGAAGATTTGAAAGAAGTGGTCTTTGTCGTATCCGCTGACACGGTGCGCATGGCAGAAGTGAAAACGGGCATTCAGGATGATGAGTATATTCAGGTGTTGTCTGGCTTGAAAGTAGGAGAGGAAGTGGTGAGTGGACCGTACACCGCCATTTCTCGCAAGCTCAAACAAGGCGAGCGCATTCAAAGGCAAAAAGAAGGCGACGATAAGAAAAAAGCCGACACCGACGAAAAGGAAAATTAAAATTGTGTTGGTGTGTTAATGTATTTAAGTGTTGTTGTGTTAAAGTCGCGCATCACATTGACACACCAACACATTAACACACCAACACATTAACACACAAACACATTAACACATTAATCCTTTTCATAAAAAATCCAGCCCTCGGCAAAGTAAAAACCCGTATCGCAGCTACGGCAGGGGAGGAGCGTGCTTTGCAAATTTATTTAGAATTAGTGCGGCACACGCGTGAGTTGGCGTTGGAAGTGGAGGCGAATCGCTTGCTTTTTTATAGTGATTTTGTAGATGAAACCGATAATTGGTCGCCCACGTATTTTCAAAAAAAGACACAACAAGGCGCGGATCTTGGCGAGCGAATGCAACAGGCTTTTGAAGTGGCGTTTGCAAATGGCGCGACGAAGGCAGTTATCATTGGCAGTGATTGTGCGTCGCTGACGGCTGGTTTTGTGGAAACGGCTTTTCAAAAATTAGAAGCATTTCCTTTCGTAGTTGGCCCGGCTACCGATGGCGGTTATTATTTATTGGGTATGAATTTTTACGCGCCAAGCGTTTTTTCAAATATCGAATGGAGTACCGAGCAAGTATTTTCAACTACGATCAAACGCATTCAAGCCTTGCAAAAAAAGTATTTTTTACTCCCTGAACTCCCCGATATTGACTATGAAGAGGATTGGAATCGGTACGGCTGGGCTATTTAAATGAAAAAACTAATAATTAAGGTATTCATTATTCATTATTCATTATTCATTATTCATTATTCATTATTCATTATTCATTATTCATTATTCATTATTCATTTCCAATAATCCGGTCGAGGAATACCAGGTCTACAAACGCAGCAGTCTTCAGGAAAGGGATTAGAAAATATACCCGGAATGCCGCAGTAAGAACTCAATTGAAGGGGTGCAAAATCGGCCGGAAAGGTTTTTACGTAAGCAATCGCCTCATAAGTGGCATAAAAAAGTCCTAACACCAACTCGTTCGGATTGTCAACATTTATAATATTGCCTCGAATTTGTCCCGGCGGCGCATCAAAAATACTACCCGTTTGTGCCAACAACCGATTCACTTGTTCCCAATATCGAAAGGTTGAAAGTGTGAGTGCCTCTTGATAAATGGTATAAAAAGTAATTTCTCCAAAAATGCTGTCTATCGCCGGTGTTGCTATAATAGGAGCCTGCACGACAGCTCCGCGTGCCAACTCACTGCCGTCGAGCAAGAGTACGAGTTGATTATCCGTAGCGCGATTCAATTCATAGTAGCAAGTTGTAATATTGTCTGGAAAGCCACAATATTGGTCTGTGTGCTGATAAACGTGCCGAATACGCCAGCGCAAGTAGGGTCCGTCGTCATCAGTAGGAATCGCCACTTGAGTAAAAAGTTTTAAATTACCATCATATATAACATAAGCAGAATCAATCGGTACGGGCTGTGGCACAATTTCCGGTTGAGAGGTATAATGATTTTTATCACTTAATTCAATATCAATTCGGTACGTATTGCCCACCTTAGGTGTAAAATTAAATAATTTGTAAATGCCCGGTTCTATTTCTACATAATCATATCGCTGGCTTTCATTTTCAATCAAAATCACCGTCGCACCTACTTCTGGTGGGAATCGAGCACTGCGCCCCACCACATCGGTGTGCGTGAGCAGCACAGTTTGAACAGTATCACTGGCATTCACTTTACCATCTATCACGAGCAAATCTGCTTTCTTACCGCGCTCAAAGGCAATCGGGTCTTCGCAAGTCAGCAATAGCATGGAAATGCAAAAGACGGGTAGGATTTTATAAATTAATTTAAAATAATTCATATTTGTAGTTTAAGAGGACACTGATTTTTAAGATTATTAAGAATGTATTGTAATTTATTTAAGCGCATTTTAAAATCATAAAAAACCATAATCATTTTAAAAATCAGTGTCCCATCTCAAAATATAAAATTCCAAGAAAAAGCCGGTATCGCCGTGCCGATTAAAGCGAAACGATACGCCTGTTGTTGATTAAAATTATTACGCTTGAAATAGACCGAGAAAGCGTTTTTGCGAAAATATAGATTGTACATAGAAAAGGTAAAACTACTGCGCAATCCTTTGTCTTTCACGGCAGTTCTATCCACATTAAACGTAAAATCGAGCCGATGATACGAAGGAATACGCCCTTCGTTGCGCGGCGAATAATTAGAAACTACAATACCCCCCACCGAATAGTTGGAGGTAGGCAAGGTATACGGTCGCCCGGTTTTGTAAATAAAACCAAGCGTCAATGAAGTTATCGGACTCAGTTGCCTTTTTACATTTAGATTCACTTGATGCGGCTGGTCGAAATTGGTTGGAAACCACTCTCCGGCGTTGACAAGTTCAGTAGGAAATACGCCCGTCGTGCGCTGGAGTGTGCGGGAATACACATACGAAAGCTGTCCGGTCCATCTGCCCGTTGTTCTTCGAGCTGCCACTTCTAAGCCGTACGCTTTCCCTTCCGATGAAATTAATTCGGTTTCTAACTGCTTATTTAATAATAACTTTGGCAAATCTTTATATGTTATCAAATTTTCTAACTGTTTGTAATAAACTTCCAACGATAACTGCCACGTATTCTTCTTCAAATTTTGAAAATAACCCACCGAAAAACTATGCGTAGACTGCGGCGGAATGTAGCGCGTACTTACCTGCCAAACGTCCACGGGCGTAGCAGCAGCCGTACTCGACACGAGGTGAATGTACTGCCACAGGCGATTGTAGCCGATTTTCAGCGAACTATTTGGACTCAATTCGTACTTGAGCGACATACGCGGTTCCCAGCCATCGTACGTTTGCACGGCTTTTCCTTGGGTGTAGCCAACGGTGTCAATCGTGGTAGTGGGCGTTTGTGGCTCATTGTCCTTGTATAAATAAACGTCTCGTGGTCCTAATTGTCGAAAAAATGCGTAGCGCAAACCTGCCGAAATTGACCAGCGTGGACTGATTTTGATTTCTGCATTGGCGTAAATCGCGCTTTCGTCGCCGAGGTCTTTTTGTACGCTTTGCGATATGGCACTGGAAGTTTCGTTGTATGGGAGCAGCGTTTCCGGTTTTGCCTCGTAGCGCGTCCATTCCGCACCAGCATTCAATTGCGTAGTAGAATTAATTTGATAAAAAATATTTTCTTTTATTACATAATATTTTAAACCATTAGACAATTTGAAAGCGGCAGCGCTACCAGGTTCAAATAATTCACTTTTATAATCACCGGAAATGGCTTTGAAAGTCGAAGACAATTTATCAGAGTATAAATAATTCCAACTCAGAGTGAATAACTCCGTCTGCCATTCATACCCAAAATCTTGCGCATACCGAAAATAATCATTACTGTGAAAACCGGATAAAGACAAGCTGTGCCGCTCGCCCAGCCGCTGCGTGATTTTGCCTGTAAAATCGCGGAAAGAAACCGCACTGGTATTCGTTTTCTCGTTGCCCGACAGGCGAAGCAGCCAATCGGAATACGACATCCGCCCGCCGATGATGATAGAAGTTTGATTGCGCCAAATCGGACCTTCCAACGCCAGCCGACTATTCGCCAATCCCAGACCGCCCGCACCATGCCAGTTTTGAAAATCGCCGTCCTTGATGCGCACCTCTAGCACCGACGAAAGCCGCCCGCCATACTGCGCCGGAATGCTGCCTTTGTACAACGAAACATCACCAATCACATCAGGATTGAAAGCCGAAAAAAAGCCCAGCGCGTGGGCTGTATTGAAAATGGGAGCGCCATCTTGTAGCACGAGATTTTGGTCAGTGTTGCCGCCGCGCACGTTGAAGCCCGATGCGCCTTCGCCTACTGTACTCACGCCGGGCAAGGTTTGCAGTGCCTTTATCACATCCGCCTCGCCCAGTGCAGTGGGTAATTCTTTGATGCTTTTCACCGTCAGATTTTCTACGCCCAATTGGGTGGAACGGATTTTGATGTCATCGGCTTTGGCTCTCACAATGACTTCCTCGAGGCTCGTCTCCATCGGGTCCAGAGTGAAATTTGCCTGCCCATTTTCATACAAAGCCAGTTGTAATTTAATCGTTTGATAGCCAATAAATTGAATGTCAATAGAATGCGTGCCTAATTCTAATGGAAATTCAAACCTGCCCGCGCCATCCGTATCGCTGCCACTTTGCGAATTCAACTTGCGCACAATCACGCCAGCTACGGGTTCGCCCGTAATGCCGTCTGTGACTTTGCCTTTGAATGTAAATTTTTTATCAGACGTGACTTTATTTGGATTACCGAATGTGAGTTGCATTTCTTTGAACAGTCTACGTTCGGGATATTTTAAATTACCTGCTTCCCATTCCGCTACAATTTTGTTAGAATATTCCCGCGTCAGATTCGTTTTTGGAGCGATGATAGCAGCGTCGGGCATTATTTTGGCAGCTACTAAATTCGTCCCATTTAATAAATTTTGCATTGCCTCCAGAAAGATCTCGTCATTAAATTGAACATCAATCGGATAATCCGGCAGCAAATCCGGTTCAAAATAAAAACGAATGCCATAGCGGTCGCGCAGGATTGCCAGTACATCCACGGTTTTAATGCCTCGATAATCGCCGGTGAGCCGCAGCGTCGTCAGGTCAGCGATGGCTGGAATGCTGTCGGTGCGCTGTTGCGCCTGCAAACTGGGGAGCGCGATGATGAAGCAGATTGAAATCAAAAGGTTTTTCAGCATTTGTATGGTAAATCGGGTAAATTGGTCAGACGACTTCAAGTCGTCTGACCCATAGAATCAATATTTTACAAATTCTCTTTGTCCGTTGATATTATTTTTACCGCTTACTTTTATGGTGTAAACGCCTGTTGCTAAATTGGTTAGATTAATTTCAAAGCGATTTGCACCTTGCGTTGCGGTTTCTTGTCCTTGACTCATTTCGCGCCCAAGCGCATCGTATACGCGCCACGTGACGCGGTCGCTGAGTTTGGTGTCAATATCAAGATAAATGCTGGACGTAGCAGGATTGGGGAACACTCGAATGTCAAAAACTTCGCCTGCCGGAATTTTGGGCAAGCGGTCTGGAAATAATTGCGTGGTCGGAATGACCTGTATCGGCAATTTATCGCTACTCCATTGCAGGCGCGCGACGGCTTCGCCACCCGCTTCATAAAATTCCATCCGAATCGGATATTGCTTGCCGGCTTCCAGTGTAATCGTGCCTCTATATTCGGTTGCTGCTTGTGGAATCCATTGATTGATAAGCAATTGGTCGTTTACAAAAAGGCGCACGCCATCATCGGTTAGGGTGTAAAAAGTGAACGTGCCACTCAAGGGTGCTAACACTTTGCCCGTCCAACGGACTGTGAAATTATTGTTTGTCAACTTAACATCTGGCGCATTTTGACCCCAATCAAAATTGATAACGGAATCCAATCGCGTCAATTTGGGGATGGAATTAAAAGCACTATCTGGATTTGTATTGGCGGCAAATTGGTAATAATTTCCATTCAAACCGGTGCCATTGCCGATTGCTAAATTAGCAACTATGTAACGAGCGGTAATGTTGGTCATTTCGCCAGCCAAAAAGGTGAAAAAGTCTTCCTTCGAGCCATTGTGCCATTGGTCGAAAAAATATAATTTATTGCCAACGATTTGAGTGGCAGGTGCGGAAATCGTGCGGCGAATGCCTTCCACACTTGTGACTGTGAACGGTGCTGCTACCGTTTTTCCATCAATATTAATAGGCAGACCAGCAGGTTCTGTAGCGACTGTAAATTGCGTTTTTATGGGAACAATATCTCGAAAGGTTGTTTTAGAAAGTCCGCCTTTATCGGTGGCTGTTAAATAAATTCGATAAAAAACATTGTCATCAATCTCCCCGATTTGTGGCACTCGAAACGAACCGGAGGCAATTCCATCCGTCGGGTCAAGCGCGGGGTGGATATGTTCATCATGGTGAAAATCAATGCGCCAGCTCAATTTTTCGGCATTCAAAGCACCATCTTCTGTATCGGTCGCATTTCCAGCAAAGTTAACCGTTTCGCCTGCGCGATAGGTCGCGTTAGTTGCGGGTTGAGTGATGACGGCGGTCGGACGCGTATTAGATGTTACAAATAAAATGGCTTCCATGCTGATGACTTCGCCTTGGGCGTTGGTTACGATGGATTTTATTTTTTTGCCGTTATCAGTTAGTGCTGCACTTTTAAAAACGAAGGTTGGGTCGTTCAAATTCGCTACGAGGATTTCATTCACATACCATTTATAAGTCAAAGGTGGCTTGCCGGATGCTTGGACTCGAAACGTCGCGTCTTCGCCTACTGGAACCGTCACGGATTGGGGTTGTAATGCAATAAATGGTGCGCCGCTTCCTTCGTAAAGTACGCGCCAAAGGCTACCGTTATTTGTGCTGGTGTTGTCTTGCATAGAGCCGCCGCCTATTCCAGATCGGATGAGATAATACAAATCGCCGTCGTTGGAAACGAGTATTTGTACCGGCTGATTCAAACCAGTGAGGAACGTAGATTCTATTTTACCGGTTTCGGGATTGAGGACTTTCATATATCCTTGGCAGTAGTCGGTGAAAAAATATTTGCCGACGTATTGCGGTGGGAATGTAGCAATTTGAGGATTGTAAAATGCTGCGCCAATGATAGAGCAGCCTTCGTTGTGACCGTAAGAATAGAAAGGTTCTTGATAATTATCTGGCGGAAGCTGACCAGCGCGATAGCCCTCTATTCTATCCCAACCGTAATTGCCGCCTTTTACAATCTGATTGACTTCCTCAAAACGCTCGCCGCCTACATCATTGGCAAATAAGCGTCCAGTGCCGGGTTGAAAGGCAAATGTGAAGGAATTGCGAAAGCCGAGTGCCCAGATGGAGCGGTACTTGCCGGTGGTTTGATTATAAAATGGATTATCTTGTGGAATGCTACCATCGGAATTAATTCGCAATATTTTACCGGAAAGGCTATTTAGATTTTGTGCCGTAGCTCCATTTGCGCCATCGCCCACCGAAATGTACAATTTGCCATCGGGACCGAATTGCATCGCCCCGCCATTGTGAATTGTACCTGCAAGTGGTTCTAAGTCTAAAATTATTTGCTCGCTGCCCGGAATCGCGTAATCGCCATTTGCGGTGAAGCGACTGACTCGGTTGTGATTCAAACCGGGAACGGTGTAAAATAAGTAGCAATAATAGTTTTGGTCAAAATTGGGGTCAAGTACGATGCCGCCTAAGCCGCGCTCATTGAAATTGTCTACGGCGACAGTGACAAACGGGTCGGGGAGTAATTGTCCATCTTTTACAATGCGGACTTTGCCATTTTTTTCGGTGATGAAAATGCGTCCGTCGGGAGCTATGGTCATGGCGGTGGGGTCGAGTTTTTCTGCGATGCGTACTTGGGCGAAACCTTCTGGGAGTTGCGCTATTGCTTTGAATGTGAATGCGTTACAAAGCAGGAAACAAATGCTGTACAACAGGAATTTTTTCATGTTATTACCAATTTGGATATAAGACTAAATTTAGAAAGGGCTGCGTTATCCACTAAATAAGTGGTAATGTACCTAACAATGTAAATGTAGTGAACTAACCAAAGGTTGGTAGTACGAGTGCCTTCTTTTTTCAAAAATTGTCGGTAAGTAACAACTTTAATGATCGGAATGGTGGAAGGTGGAAATTTGACAATATATTGAACTATTCTGCCGATTGGGTGTATAATTTTTGTTCAAGCATTCGATTGTAGGACTTATCAAAAAATAAATAATATATGTATCCGATAGAATTAACCACGCCGATGGCGAGAGAATTGACAAGTGCAGGTTTTGAGAGCCTGAAAACGGCGGACGCCGTGATAGAGACGCTCGAAGCGGAGGAAGGAACGGTGTTATTGGTCGTAAATTCTGTGTGTGGTTGTGCGGCTGCTTATGCGCGTCCGGGCGTGAAGATGGCATTGCAAAATGAAAAAAAACCCGCGAAGATGGTGACTGTTTTTGCGGGGGTAGACCAAGCGGCTACTGCTAAGGCGCGCGAATTCTTGCTGCCGTATCCACCCTCCTCGCCGTCTATTGCGCTGTTTAAGGAAGGTAAATTGGTACACATTTTAGAAAGACATCATATTGAGGGGCGTTCGGCAGAAATGATTGCTGCGAATCTGGAAATGGCGTTTGACCAATACTGTTAGATGATGTTGGAGTGTTTATGTGCTTATGTAAGCGTCATGCGCGCCATGAACACATAAATACATTAGCACATAAATACTGTGTTAAGGCGCTAACCGCTCTATCTTCCAGCTTTCATCTGTTTGTAAAGTATACTGAATCCGGTCGTGCAGCCGGCTGGTACGTCCTTGCCAAAATTCGATTAAAGTAGGCAGAACGATATAACCTCCCCAATGTTCTGGGCGGGGTAGGATTTCCTTGTCGGCATAGGTTTTAGTGAGTTGTTGCACTTTTTCTTCTAATATGACTCGGTTAGGAATGACGGTACTTTGCGGCGATGCCCAAGCTCCGATTTGACTTCCTTTGGGGCGACTTTGAAAATAAGCAGTAGATGCTTCCGCACTTATCTTGTTGGCTTTACCTTCTATGCGGACTTGCCGTTCCAATTCCAACCAACTAAAATTGAGCGCTACGTAGGGATTTGCTTCCAATGCAATGCCCTTGCGGCTGTTATAATTCGTGTAAAAAATAAAACCATTTTCATCAAAACCTTTGAGGAGGACGACCCGAGTGGTAGGTTTTCCATCTGTTGTGGCAGTTGCCAGTGTCATGGCATTTGGTTCTAAGAGCTGGGCATCAAGCACTTCCTGAAACCATTTTTTGAATTGTAACAGCGGATTTGCAGCTACATCAGTGCTGTCTAAGCTGGCGAGTTTGTAATCTTGGCGCAGGTTTTTTATATTGGGTAGCATCAGGAATTGTTAATTGTGATTTATTAGTCGGTAATGGCAACAAAGATAAGACACTTTAGGATGTGCTTTTGTAAGCATACTGGCATGACAGGCTTTTTTACAAAAAAAAACCCTGTCGTAGATTGCTCCAGACAGGGGAAAACAAACACTATGAACAACACTAAATCTTTATTTAAAAACCTGATTCTCATCAGGAGAATAAAATTCTGTGGATAAATGATTTTTTGTTTGAGCTGAAACTATTTGCTTGGGAGTGAAAACCGTCTCTTGCAATACCGATAACTTAACTTCTTAATGCAAAGAAGGAGAATTAGTAGAAAATAATCTTTCTAAAAATATTTTTTTTGTGACATGGTAAAGTAGGATATTTTTTTTCGAATTGCCTTGCATGAAAGAGAGAGCGGGGAAAAACTATAAAATAATACGTATATTGTTTGTTGTAAATGTGTATTGCAACATATTGGCAATAAAATAATTACTTTGTATAAAAATAAATTATTTAAATTATTTTATATGCGATTTTACATCAGGATATAAGTAGGAAAATTTTCTTTTAAATGGGAAAAGAGGAAACTTTATGACAAAAAAGTAAGAACAGCGTAAAAAATAAATTGCGCTCGCATTTTGAGGTAACGACGGCAAATCCCTTGTTATGAGCGAATTTGAAGAAAACGATACCCGAATCTTTTACAACGGATAGGTGAAAAAAATGTTCAAAAAAAAATTCCAAACTATTTCGTTAAAAGCAAATAAGCCGCTGCGAAAGGCAGAAAAAAGATAAAGGCATCAAAACGGTCTAACAAGCCACCATGCCCAGGTAAGATGCTGCCGGAGTCCTTGATTTGTACGCTGCGTTTGAACATTGATTCTACCAAATCCCCTAAAGTGCCAAAAACGATGACAATCATTGCCAGCACCAGCCAATCCGCTGCCCGTAACTCAGGAAATAAAAATCCCATACCCCAGCCGGATAATAATGTTGCCACCATCCCAGATAACGTTCCCTCCCACGTTTTTTTGGGGGAGATACGCGGTAGGAGCGGCGTCTTACCGATACGTGAACCAATGAGATAAGAAGTGGTGTCATTCGCCCAAGTGAGCAAAAGCAATCCACACACCAGATTCGGGCGATAATCCGCGTCCAGCGCAATCCACTCCAAAAGCGTAAATGGAATACCGATGTAGACAATGCCCATTGTGGTAGCTGCAATATTTTGAAAGGGTTTTTCGGAGGCGGCATACATTTCAAAGAGAAAAAATAAAAATATGAGGGGAAAAAATAATAGGAGTAGCGCGATTAAAGACGTGACCTCTGCATCCAGTGTAGTCAATTGAAAAATAGCCACGACCGTATAAGTGGTCATACCTAACATCACGCTGAGCACACGCCGCACCAATCCTTCCAGATTCGCCATGCTGTAAAATTCCCACAAGCAAGTAGCAGCAATGCCTCCAAACAGCAACACAAAGGTATAGCGACTCACGTATACGCCAGCCAACATGACTAATACAAAAAATATAGCAGTAATAACTCGGCTTCTCATGTAATCATTCAGCAATGTAAAAAGTGGGTAAAGTTAGTCATACTTTCACGCAAAGCAGCAAAGGTTTTGCGCTTCTTACAGCCCTCGCAGCGTTTTTTTCGCTAAGGACGCAGCGTAGGTTACTTGGTCTCCCATAAATTTTTTCATCCCGCCGCAACTTGTCCCGTCGAATGGCGGGATGGCGAGACAAAGACGCAAAGTTTTCTCTCCCTAATTAGTGGTTGAATGCTTTCATCCCGCATCACCCTATGACCCTTTCACCTCATCACCCTTTCTCCATAAATAACGCCCCACGGCTACCGCGAGAATTAACGAACCAATCCCTAATAGCCAATCGCTCATATCCAATTGCAGCGTTTCTTCTTTTGTCAACGCGCCGCCGGTGGCGTATTGCGCTACTATTTGTAATCCATTCGTCAAGAAATGCGCCAAAATCGGTACCCAAAGACTACGCGACCAATAAAAAACATATCCAAGCGCAGCGCCCAACACCACACGTGGCAGAAAACCAGCAAACTGTAAATGAATGGCACTGAAAATAATAGCGGTGACCCAAATGGCGAGTGCCGGTCGGCGGAAAATGCGCTCCAATTGTTGTTGTAAAATGCCTCTAAAAACCAACTCCTCTCCGATGGCGGGAACTACGGCTATGACGAATAGATTAAAAAATAATTCCATAGGAGAATTCATCACCAATATCCCTTTCAGCATTCCTTCGGTCGCTTGTTCCATCTGTGCAGACCAAGTGGGCAGCGGAATTTGTTTATTGAGCCAGTATGTAATCTGAGTAAATGGAAAAGAAGCAATTACAAAAAATAAACTTGCAAACACTAAGATTGCACTTGGAAAGCGGTCGAGTTTGAAATATTCAATCCAACGATTTCGATATAAAATCAGCCCTAATAAAAGTGCTGGTAATGTAAAAGCGGCGACGTGATTCAGCAAATTCGCCATGCGTACCGCGTTGCGCTGTACCAGCGGACTATTTTCATTTAGACTGAAAACGACGGTTTGAAAATCCATTCCCTGCGCGGCTACCCAGCCGTAAGCCAAGCTGCTGCCCACGATTGTACCCAGCATCGTCGCCAATAAAAGCCATAATAAGACCATCCAAGGTACTGGTGTTTGGGGCATAGATGTAGCCGTTTCTTCATTCTGAAAATTCATTCCTACGTTTTTCGTAAATTTACTTTTATTTTTTTTGGTGTTAAGGCGTTATTGTGTTTCAGTATTATATTCAATAACGTCCTCGGACAATAACACTAAAACACATGACTACCAAACTCAGCGTCAACATCAACAAAATCGCCCTTATCCGCAACGCACGCGGCGGCAATCTACCGGATATTTTACAAATTGCAAAAGACTGCGAAACTTTTGGCGCACAAGGCATCACCGTGCATCCACGTCCAGACGAACGCCACATTCGCTATGCCGATGTGCCTTTATTAAAGTCAATCGTCACCACAGAGTTCAACATAGAAGGCAATCCAGAGCCGACTTTTTTACAATTGGTATTGGACAATCTCCCGCACCAGTGCACGCTTGTACCCGATGCGCCCGGCGTACTCACCTCTGACCAAGGTTGGAATACGATTGCAAATAAAGACTTTTTGACGGATATAGTTGCACAATTACAAGCAGCAGGGATTCGAGTCTCCATTTTTGTAGATGCAGTAGAAAAAATGGTAGAAGGAGCGAAAGCCATAGGTACAGATAGAATTGAATTTTATACCGGACATTACGCGCAGCAATTTGAAATAAACCCAGCAACAGCCGTCGAAGCGCACACGCGTTGTGCGAAATTAGCAAATGAAATCGGCATCGGCATCAATGCTGGTCACGACTTGAATTTGCAAAATTTAAAATATTACAAAGAAAAGGTGCCGGGGCTACTCGAAGTATCCATCGGGCATGCGCTCGTATGCGATGCGCTTTATTTTGGCTTAGAAAACACAATTCAACTCTATCTCAGGCAGCTAATTGGATAAACAAACGTTATCTTAACGTAAATTTTGCGTAAACTGCTCTATTCCAGCTTCGCGTAAAAAATGATCTGATGACTCCAGTCACCAGATCAATAATATAATTCCATGCACATCTTTGCGGCTCAAACAGAACGGTTTGAAGGGGTAACTCTTTTAATCATATCTCCGATTTCTATTTTTAAACCAAATGCTATTCTCAACATGAAGCAATTTCTTTTACTCTTTGCGCTAATCGTTGTGACGGTAAGCACTGCTTTCGCACAACGCGCCATCAGCGGCAGGATTCTTGCTGACGACGGCGAGGCACTCATCGGAGCCACGGTGCTTGCAAAAGGCACTTCCGTGGGTACGACTACAGACTTGGACGGCAACTACTCGCTCGAATTGCCCCAAGGGGTCACGAAGCTGGTGGTTAGCTATACGGGTTATCGCACGACCGAACTGGCAGTAGGTGCCAGCAATGTATTAGACATCACGCTTGACACAGAATCTTCTCAATTATCAGAAGTTTTGGTAGTTGGCTACGGCACCCAGATTAAGTCCACACTAACCGGCAACATCGCCAAAGTAAGCGGCGAGGAAATTCAAAACCTGCCGGTAGCCAGTGTAGAACAAGCCTTGCAAGGACGCACTGCTGGTGTTTTTATAGAATCGGTCAACGGAAAACCGGGTAGCGCCATTCGGGTGCGGGTGCGCGGCTCGTCTTCCATCGGTGCCAGCAATCAGCCGCTTTATGTGGTGGATGGTGTGCCCATTACCACCGCTTCTCAAAATATCACCGGTGCAGCTTTGAATCCACTTTCTGACTTGAATTTTAATGACATTGAATCGGTTGAAATTCTAAAAGATGCCTCTGCAAGTGCTATTTATGGCTCTCGTGCCGCCAACGGCGTTATTTTGATTACGACCAAACGTGGTAAAGAAGGCAAAACTACGTTTGATGTGGATTTTCAGACGGGTTTTAGCGAACCGACCAATAAACGCGAATTTTTGAATGCCGACCAATACGTGACTTATTTTACAGAAGCTGCAAATAACTCGGATGACCTCGAAGGCACCCCTTACGACGATAGGGGCTCTTGGACTACTTTTGTGAAATCTCGTTTCCGGCGCTATTCCGGCTTTTCCAATAGCTGGGAAACCCGCGCTATCAATACCGACTGGCAAGATTTGGCATTCCAAACCGGTCAATCCACCCAAGCTGGTATCTCTGCGCGCGGCGGTACCGACAAGACGAAGTTTTTTGTAAGTACCGCTTATAGCAAGCAGGACGGTATTCTGGTCAACAATAATTTTGAACGCATGAGCGCTCGCTTGAATCTGGACCAGACCGTAAGCGACCGCATTACTTTGGGTTTAAATATGAGCATCGCTCGTACGTTCACCGACCAAGTTTCGGATGACAATGCGTTTTCTACGCCGATGCAGTTGGTCGCAATGGCACCTATCACACCGCCGCGCGATTCGCAAGGCGTGTTGTACGACCGTCCGGTGACGACCTATTACAATGGTTTGATAGATGTAGAAGATGCACAGCGCGAGGTGGTCTCCTTCCGTACTTTGGCAAATGGCTATCTGCGGATTAAATTGTTAAGTAACTTGACATTGAATGGAGACTTGGCAGCGGATATTTACAACCTGCGGGACAACACATTTTTTGGAAGCCGCACCGATGCTGGACAATCCACGAATGGTTTCGGACAGGCATTGTCCGCGCAAGTGGTGAATTGGAGTTCTCGCGTGTTTGCCAATTATAACACTGAATTTGGCGATGTACAACATTTGGACATCGTAGGTGGAATGGAATACCAGAATTCACAAACCAATTCGAGTCAAGTAAGCGGTCAGCAATTTCCGGGTGATGACTTGAAAACCGTTGCCAGCGCTGCCGATATTTCTTTTGGTACGTCTACTATCAATGAATTCAGTTTCCTTTCGTACTTCTCGCGTATCAATTATGATTTCGACCGCAAATATTTACTCACTTTGAGCGGTCGAGTGGATGGTTCTTCTCGTTTTGGCGCCAACAATCGGTATGGGTTTTTTCCAGCGGCTTCCGTAGGTTGGGTATTGAGTGAAGAATCATTTTTGCAAGGCAATAATTTGTTGAGTTTCTTGAAATTGCGCGCCAGCTACGGCTTGACCGGAAATGCAGAGATTGGCAATTTTAATTCTTTAGGTTTGTTTAACGCCAGTGTGTACAATGGTTTAGCTGGTTTATCACCGAATCAATTATCCAATCCAGATTTGGAATGGGAAAAAACGACGCAGACGGACATAGGTATTGACTTTGGCTTATTCAACAATCGTTTAAATGGTGAAATAGATTATTACATCAAAACGACCACGGATTTGCTTTTGGATGTACCAGCACCGGCTACCTCCGGTTACACCACTATCACTCGCAACATCGGTTCGCTGGAAAATAGAGGCGTAGAAGTAGTGTTAAACAGTACCAACTTCACGGGCGATTTTACTTGGAATACCAGTTTTAATATCGCTTTCAACAAAAATAAAGTAAAAGAACTGTCGGAAGGGCAAACGATTATTGATCCGGGTAGCTCTCGCAGCATGAATGTCGTGCGCGTGGGCAACTCAATCGGCGTGTTCTATGGCGCAGAATATGCGGGCGTTGACCCTGCCAATGGCGATGCCCTTTGGTATTTGAACACAGCAGGCAAGGAGCGCGAAACGACTAATGATTTTAGCGAGGCAGAATTTGTAGTGCTTGGCGACCCGAATCCCGATTTTGTAGGCGGTCTTACCAATAGTTTTGGGTACAAAGGCATCAGCTTGGACTTCACGTTTCAAGGCGTTTTCGGAAACGATATTCATAAAACAGGCGATGTATTCATGGCTTGTAATGCTTGCTGGTTTGATAATCAGACAACCGACCAGCTCGACAGTTGGAAAAATCCGGGCGACATCACCAACGTACCAGAAGCGCGTTTGGGCTACAGCAATGGCGATGCCGGTCGCTCCAGCCGCTACTTATCGGACGGCACGTACCTGCGTTTGAGAAGTCTTACTTTGGGCTATGAAATTCCAAAAAGTGTAGTGAATAAGTTGCGTCTGTCTCGTTTGAGAGTATACGCTGTTGGACAAAACCTACTGACGTTCACCGATTATGATGGTTGGGACCCAGAAGTGAGTTCCGATGCGTTTGTAAATAACACCTCGTTTGGTATAGATTTTTACTCCGCACCGCAGCCCAGAACGATTACGTTCGGATTGAGTATTGGGTTTTAATTGCCGAATGGCGCATTTCTAAAATGTGCCACACTTATCGGAGCCATTATTTTAATTTGGCGAAATCTTTAAATTATTAAAAAAATATTGACAATGAAGCAATTGCTTATAAAATATAGTTTCCTCCTTGCGCTGTTTGCGTTCGCTCTCACGGCTTGTGATGACGAGTTGGACATACAGCCTGGACAAGGTTTGGATGAAAATATCGCACTCGACACAGACAAACGGGTGAAAGCCGTATTGCTGGGTGCTTATGACGGCTTGAGCAGCGGTAATCTATTCGGTGGCAACACTTTGCGCAACGCCGAACTATTGGGTGGCGATGATGAATTGCAGTGGGTTGGTACGTTTGAAGGTCCAGACGAAATTTTCAACAAGCGCATGATTGCCGAAAACTCAGATGCACAAACGACTTGGATTGCGGCGTACAACACGGTCAACCTGACCAATAACGTACTGAGTGCCTTGGATATCGTCATTGAAGACGACCGCGCAACCGTGGAAGGCGAAGCAAAATTCATTCGCGCCCTGACTTATTTTGAATTAGTGCGTTTCTATGCAAAACCGTATGAAGCTGGTCAACCCAATGCACAGCCGGGCGTACCCCTCGTGCTTGTACCGACACGTGGCATTGATGAAAAAAATAATGTAGCGAGAAACACGGTAGCCGAAGTGTACACGCAGGTCATCAAAGACTTGACGGAAGCCGAAGCTGCCCTGCCCGAAGATAACGAATGGCGCGCCAGCACTGGTGCTGCTGCTGCTTTATTAGCTCGGGTATATTTGCAACAAGGCGATTATGCCAAAGCAAGAGACGCCGCGAACCGCGTGATCACCTCCGGTAATTATGAATTGTTGGAACAATACGAGGATGTGTTTGGTCGAGATGAAAATTCTAATGAGGATATTTTTGGCATTCAATTGACGACACAGGATGGCGTGAATAACATGACTGTTTTCTTTTCCATCCCTGATTTTGGCGGGCGCGACGGCGATATTGAAATCTTGGAAGACCATTTAGCACTTTATGATGCAGGTGACGACCGACTCAATCTCTTTTTTGAAGCAAATGGCGGCGTGACCTACTCTGGAAAGTGGAATAATCAGTTTGGAAATGTCACCGTGATTCGATTGGCAGAAATGTACCTCATCCGCGCAGAAGCAAACGCTCGGCTTAGCACTTCAGTAGGCGCCACGCCGGTAGCCGATTACAATATTGTGCGTACCCGTGCGCTACTGCCTGCCGCTGCAACTGTCACGCTGGAACAAATCCTCTTAGAACGTCGCCGCGAACTGGCGCACGAGGGCTTCCGCATCCACGACATAAAGCGTACGAAGGCAAGCATTGGCGGATTTGCTTACAATGCAGACGAGCTGGTGTTCCCAATTCCATCGCGGGAATTAGATGCGAACCCAAATTTAACACAAAACCCGGGCTACTAATTATTTTGTAGAAGCCGTCTTTGACCAAAATAAAATAAGCTGGAGTGCCTATAATTTGTACACTAATTAGGCAGTATTGCAAGGAGAAGATATAATTCTATATCTTCTCTTTTTTTTTAGGCAGCATTTTTATTAAGAATTCGTTAAGAAGATATACCTTTGTGTTAAATCTTTAAAAGAGTCTACGTTTTTAGCCGTCAATATCTCAAACAAGAAAAAATTCCTCCCCAAAAGAAACCTTGAATATCGTAAAAACAGTCGTTTTTTAGTACGCAAAAATGGTCAAATGACATACTTTTGGTTTTAAATCACTTTTTTCGCAAAACAAAATTGGATTCGTATGAAAAAACTCTTACTAGTTGTGACACTGGTCCTTTTTGCCATGGGTATATCCCTGGCGCAGAGGAATGCAAGTGGTAAAGTCACAGACTCCAAGGGCGAGCCGCTCATTGGAGCAAGTATCTTGGTGAAAGGAACTTCTACCGGAACAGTCGCTGACATTGATGGTAATTATTCCCTCACCGTGCCCTCTGGCAGTGAGGTGCTGGTAGTCAGCTACACTGGTTTCACCACACAGGAAATCACCTTGGGTGCTTCCAATCTTTTAGACATTACGATGGCAGAATCTGATGCGACCCTTTCGGAAGTATTGGTAACGGCGATTGGTATCCAGCGCGAGAAAAAAGCCTTGGGGTATGCCGTTACAGAATTGGGGGGTGATCAGTTACAGCAAAAATCAGAGCCCGACCCAGTGCGGGCGATAGCTGGTAAGGTGCCAGGGGTATCTATTTCTGGAGCAGGTGGTGGTCCCGGTCAATCCACTAAAATTAACATTCGTGGTTTCTCTTCGCTCACCGGCAATACTCAGCCGCTGTTCGTAGTGGACGGTATTCCTTTCGACAACTCTACCAACACCAGTAACCGCGACGCGCAATCAAGCGGTAACGCTTACTCCAGCCGCGCATTCGACATTGACCCGAACAACATCGAGTCTATCACGATTCTCAAAGGCGCTGCTGCTGCTGCGTTGTATGGCTCGCGTGCAACCAATGGTGTAGTGGTAGTAACCACCAAAACTGGCGGCAAAAGTACGCGCAAAGGTTTGGAAGTAACTTACAACAGCTCTTACCAAATCGAAGAAGTGTCGGGGTTGCCAGACTATCAGAATTCATATGGACAGGGGTCTGGTCAAAACTACAATGGTGGATTCATTGGTAACTGGGGTGCTCCTTTCTCTACGGAAGTGGATCGGCTTAACGGGCAATACGGTACTGCTTACAACAAAGTAATCGTAAACGGTTATCCAGAAGGTACGGTGCCTCACCCATTAGTTTCTACCGGTTTTGCATTGGCACAAGGTTATGACAAGGTATTTCCCAATTTATTGGATGCAAATGGTAGAGCCATTGCAGTACCTTATCGTCCTTATGACATCGTAGGTGGATTTTTTGAAACAGGTAAGATGTGGGAAAACTCTCTAAGCATCAGTGCTGGCGGTAAAGAAGCGGGCTTGAATGCTGTAATCTCACGTATGACCAACGAAGGTATCGTACCGAATGCCGGGGCTTCGCGTACTTCCTTGAGCTTTGGCGGTAATGCCAATCTTGCAAACGGTTTGAAAGTATCTGGTAATGTAACGTATGTAAATACGACGCAACAGACGCCACCAACTGCGGGCTCCATTGTAGGTGGTAACTCTTTCACTGCTACCGATGGTTCTATCTTTACCCGCTTGTTCTTCTTGCCACGTAACTTCGATTTGAACGGTAGCAATCCAGAAGGTATTCCTTATCCATTTGAAAACCCAGCAGATGGCTCGAATGTATTCTACCGTGCGTTGGATAACCCACTGTGGTTGACCAAATACAACCGTTATTCTAGTAATGTAAATCGAGTGTATGGTAACTTGGCGTTGAGCTACGATGTGTTGCCTTGGTTGAACTTAACGGGTCGCGGTGGTATCAATAGCTACTCGGATGCGCGCAAGAGTGTGGAGCGTCAGGGTGGTGTTGCCGACCCAGATGGAGAAGTTTGGACAGATAATATCGACAACACGGAAATTGACTTGAACTACCTCGCTACTGTTAATACGACCTTAGGTGAAAACTTTGATATTCGTTTGATTGGTGGTTTCAACTGGAATCAGCGTTCTTCCACGAGCCGCTACGTAGTAGGGGATCAGCTGATTTCCATCGGCTTGAACAACACGGACGCTACCGCCATACAAAACTCGAATGAAAGCATCCGCAAACAGCGTTTCTATGCTGCTTACGGTGATTTACAGTTGGGCTACAAAAATTTTGCATACCTAGGTTTGACGGCTCGTAACGACTTCTCTTCTACGCTGCCTGAGCAAAACCGCAGTTACTTCTATCCAGGTGTGAATGCTTCCTTGGTATTGACAGATATGTTAGGTATTGCAAATAATTTCTTGGGTTATGCAAAGCTCAGAGGTGCATGGACGCAAGTAGGTAACGAAGCGAGCCCTTATCAAACAGTTACGAATTACCGTCTTGGTATTCCTTTCGTGACAGCTGGCGGTGCAACCCGCAACCGTGCTACGCTGGAAAATACCTTGCGTAATGCCAATCTTGTAAACGAATTAACCACTGAAATCGAATTTGGTACAGATATACGGTTGTTCAAAAACCGAGTTGGAGTGGAAGTTACTTGGTTCAAGCGTAACTCCGTTGATCAAATCACTTCTACGCAGGTGGCAAGCTCCAGTGGTTTTAGCTCTGCTGTTGTAAATGCTGGTGAAATTGAAAACAAAGGCTGGGAAGTATTGCTAAACCTGACACCAATAAAGATGGCAAATGGTTTTGAATGGAATACAACCTTCAACTTCACGCGTATCCGTACGCTCGTGGTAGATGCTGGTGAGGGTAGGGAAATCTTTATTGGTGGTTTGACCGACTCTGGCGGTGGTGTGATTCATAGAGAAGGCGAGCAGTATGGCCAGATTTTTGGCTCGAAGAATGCACGTACACCAGAAGGCGATATTCTAATCAACAAATCATTGGGATTGACAATTCCACTGCCGACCCTTGAAATTATTGGTAATCCGAACCCTGATTTCCAACTCGGTATCATCAACACCTTCTCTTTCAAAGGCTTCAGCTTGAACACATTGATTGATTGGAGACAAGGCGGTGATATGTACTTGACTACTGCGGGAGCACTGTTGCTGCGTGGTCAGTTGAAAGCTACTGAAGATCGGGAAGGCGTACGCGTTATTCCAGGGGTATATGGCGATCCACAGACGTTCGAACCAATTACTGACGAAAATGGTCAGTATATCAAAAATACGACTGGTATCACTGCATTTGACTATCACTTCAGCGATGGTTTTGGGGTATATGGTGCAGACGAAACGAACGTGTATGACATTACCAACATCCGCCTTCGAGAAGTAACGTTAGGTTATACTTTCCCTAAGAAGTTATTGTCAAAGACGCCAATTGGTTCGGCTCGTATTACGGTCTCAGGTCGTAACCTCTGGTGGAGAGCACCCAACATTCTGGAAGGCGTAAACCAAGACCCAGAAGTTTTGGCGGAAAACCCATCTAACAACGTACAGGGCTTGGAATATGGGGGCTACCCGACCACTAGAAGATACGGTGTGAACTTGTCAGTAACGTTCTAAAGTTGAAAAGTGAAAGTTGAAATAAGAAATGTAATATCTAAAGGATAAAATTTCAAATTTCTTATTCAAATGGATGATTGTACCCCATTTTCTTTTTGTAAGCAAAAAGAACAGGTACGCCACAATTCCATTCAAAAACAAAAAAGATTAACAATGAAGATTAATTATAAAATTTTTGTAGCCATCGCGCTTTTCTTCGTAGCGAGCAGTTGCGACGATATGTTCGATCTGGATATTAATACCGATCCGAACAACCCAGCCCAGGCTTCCAATAACCTACTGTTGACGCAGTCAGAATATACCCTGCTCAATAACTTGGCAGGCGGGGTGAATAATAACCAGATGGGCTTTATGGGCATTATTGGAAGCGGTGATAGCTGGAATTTGGCGCAAAGCTCTTACAACGGCTTTTGGACGGACATGTACACGGGTCCACTCAAAGACCTTGATGGATTGATAGCTGCTAATACGGGCGCCACTGGTAGTCCTCAATACTTGGGCATTGCTCAGTTACTCAAAGCTTATGGCTATGCTACGCTGGTAGATTTGTTTGGCGATGTTCCTTTCTCGGAAGCGGCGAAAGGCGATGCTGCGGACAAAATAATCAATGCTAAATTTGATGATGATGCGGCGGTTTATGCGGAGTGCCTTAAGCTCATTGATGAAGGGATTAAAAATGTGAATACAGTTTTCAGACCACTGCCTATTACGGGTGATATCATCTATAATGGCAACACCGAGCGCTGGGCAAAATTTGGGAAAAGCTTACGCATGAAAATGCTGCTGAATACGCGTTTGGTCAATACCAATGCGAAAGCCGATATCCAAGCTTTGATTACCGAGAACAAAATGATTGCTGCGGATGTGGAAGACTTTACCTTGCAGTTTAGTAGGACTTTTAGCTCCGCTTTTGACCCACGTCATCCATGGTACCGTGCTTCTTATACCGGTCCAAACGGATTCACCTATGTCTTGCATCAGCCAATTGCAGAAATGCTAGTTGATAAAGATCCGCGCATTTCTTACTATTTCAGAAGACAGACTAAAGTGGTGCTCAACCAAGCAGACCCGTCTGACCGGAATACGACGCCCTGCTCACAGGTAGCAACTTGTCAGTATGGTTATTTTGTATTAAGCCCTACGCTTCCGCAGCAGTTGTACAGTACTGCTACTTTGACTACTCCGCAAAAGGATTATTTGGCGGGCTTCTTCGGTCGTGATCGTGCCGATCCATCCGGTGTTCCATTGGATGGTGGGTTCCGTACGATGCCAGGTGTTTATCCTGCTGGTGGTTTCTTTGATGTAACTGCTCCAGGTGCCTCTACTACCGGTAATGCCAATTCGGCTCCAGGTGGTGGTATCTTCCCAGCAATAACGAGTGTGAACGTATTGTACTACCAGATTGAAGCCATCCTAGCTTTGGATGTAAGCGGTGACGCAAAAGCTTTGTTTGAAAAGGCAATGCGCGATCATATTAAAAAAGTGGTTGATTTTGGGGCAAGAACCGATGCAAACTCCACGCGCCCACCTTACACACGCCCGGACGGCGTGCAGGTTGATATTGATTCTTACGTAAATCTGTGGCTGAAGCGCTTTGACGATGCACCAAGTGTAGATGCTAAAATCAACGTGGTATTAAAGCAGCTTTGGTTTTCCAGCTGGGGCAATGGTTACGATATTTACAATGCGTTCCGTCGTACCGGTTTCCCGAATACGACCCAGATTCCTATTTTGACGCCCCGTAAATTCCCATTACGTTTGCCTTATCCGCAAGATGAATTGACCGTAAACACGAACGCAGCTGCATTGAAAGATGTAATTTATGACCGAGATGCTATTTTCTGGGACAAGTGATAAAAATGGATAATTGAAACGAATTCGTTTTAAGTTCTCCTTAGATTATCAAATTAAAAATAAAAGCGTTTTATGACAAAGTTTAAATCTTTTCTATATCTGTTGGCCGTCGTATTTTTAATGGCTTCTTGCAAAGACGAGAGCCTAGTTCCGGTACCCGATTGGGAAACCGCTGTACACGGCTATGCCAAACTTACCGCTGCTTCTCCTATTAATTTTGCGCCTAGCGATAAAACAAAGGCAATTGATGTGGACTACCAGTGGGTCTCTATTGATGGTTTCAATACCGTTAACAAAATCGATTTGTTTGTAAGATTCAATGAGTCTTACAAAGACAAGGAAGGCAACCCACGGGTCGCTGCTCATGGTATCAAAAAGTTGCGTACGATTGAAGGTGGTAACGTCCCTGCTAACCGGGTCAATACCAACTTAAAAATCTCGCAGGATGATATATTTGCCTTGTTTAAAGATGCTAAGTTTAACTATGGCAACGGTGAAGTTTTGGTATTTGCTGACGCAAGTAGAACAGCTGCTGGACCTTTCAAAACAACGGATAGTTTCGTATTAAGCTGGGGATTAACAACCGCAGATGGTCGCTACTTCGACTCTTGGTCAACCACCATGTGTACGGAATTCCAGACATACAGTGGTGCAAAAGTGAACAATGGCGGTTTCAACTGCTTCGTAAACTGGGCAGTGAAATAAACTTACAGTGTATTTTTTTAGAAATAATTCGACGGCGTCTTCCACATCTGTGGAGGACGTTGTCGTTTTACAATCAGGATAAAAATGAAATGGCTTCCTTGTTGGGCATTCGGGCTTCTCTTTTTGCAGCAGGTGGGCGCTCAAATTTCGCCGCCACCATCCTTGAAGGAACTTTGCGCTGCTGCTCCAGTTGTAATGATTGTTTTATCAACTACTTGCCCTATTTGTCAAAAATATGCAGGGATGCTACCCGAACTAAGCCGGCAATATCCATTAGTACAGTTTGTGGGGATTTTTACGAAATGGGAAACCGCCACCGATATTCAACAATTTTCAAACGATTATCAACTAAATTTTTCCTTATATTTGGACAATAAGCATCGTTTGCTGCGCCAACTCAATGCTACCACTACGCCTGAAGTTTTTCTAGTTGATAAAAATGGCAAAGTGCAATACCAAGGCGCGATTGATAATTGGTTTTATGGCCTGGGCAAATATCGCCCGGCCACCACTGAACATTACCTCACGGAAGCTTTAGATGCTTTTTTAAATGGAAAAGAAATTGTAAACAAAAAAACGAAATCAATCGGATGCGAAATAGGAAAATAGGAAAATTGGAAGGTTGGAAAATAGGAAGATTGGAAGATTGGAAAATTCCATCTTTCCGCTATTCCGTCCCTCTGCTATTCCTTCTTTTCTTCCTTCCAAAATTTTCATTTTCACAAGAAATCCCCACTTACTATGACCACATCCAGCCGATTTTGCAAAAAAATTGCCTCGCTTGTCATCATACAGGAGGAGCTGGACCGTTTTCGTTGGAGACTTATGAATCCGTGGAGCGGCGCGCTGATTTTATACAAACAGTGACGGAAAGTCGCTATATGCCGCCCTGGTTTGCTGACCCTAATTTTAACCATTTTCGTAATGAAAAAAGATTAACAGATACAGAAATTAAGACCATCGCCGCTTGGGTGCAAGGCGGAAAAAAACGCGGCAAAGCCCCCAAAAAATTAGTTAGTCATCAAAAAATCGAGTATCTCCAACCGGATATGGTCATCCCGATGAATAAGCCTTTTGTGATTCCTGGTGACCGGACAGAGCAATTTCGGCTTTTTGTAATGCCCACCAACATCGAGGAAGAATTATACGTGCAGGGCATTGATGTTCGTCCCGGCAATCTCCAACTGGCACATCATGCCCGATTGATGATTGATACTACGCATCTTTTTCGCGCAGATGATGGAGCATCGGTAAGCGATACAGTGATGCAACGCACGAATTGGGGCGTACAAATGGTAAATTACTTCTGGCATGGCTGGGTGCCGGGCAATTTTCTCACGCTTTACCCGCCGGGCATTGGCAAGCGTTTGCCCAAAGACAGTGATATCGTGATGAATATGCATTATTCGCCATCTTCTAAGCCAGACACCGACCAATCGCAAGTGTTATTATACGTGACTAAAGAAAAGCCTCGCCGACTGATTGAAACCTTTATTTTGGATGAAAGCTGGGTAGTGAATAAGCCATTTAGGATTCCAGCGAATCAAGTTGTCAAATTTTACGTGCGTTCGCCGTTGGTGCCTGCCGATATTTCGCTCATCAACGTGCTGCCACATATGCACTTTTTAGGTAAAAGTTTTAAAGCGTATGCCATCACGCCGCAGGGACAGGTTATTAATATTATAAAAATAGATGATTGGAATTTCAATTGGCAAATGACCTATCAGTTTGAACATTTGATAAAATTACCAAAAAACTCGGTGGTCTATGCGGAAGCGGTTTATGACAATACTTCCAATAATGGTCGGAATCCGCACTTTCCACCGCAGGACGCGACGCTTGGCTGGGGCACTACGAATGAAATGATGAACTTGATTTTTGAATATCTCGATTTTGAACCCGGGGATGAAACCTTGGATTTGTACCAACAACCTAAAAAATGAAAGCTATGAAAAAGTTTTATTTTTGTTTTATTTTGATAGTCAATGCTTTAGCTTTACTTAGAGGGCAATCGGAAATGACCCAATCCACGCGGGATAACTTGAATTATGGCAATTTCGTACCCAATCCGCAGCGCTCCGCAATTTATGGCATAGAACAGCCTAAAGGTAGTGTGAAAGGCGATGTTTACCTCGACTCGGCTTGGCACATAGCGGAGATTTTTTTTTACCCGGAGGTGGTGCGCCGCTACGACGCTAATGCCAGCGACTCCGTCGGGGGCTACAAAGTACGGGTGGAAGTGGTGGATTACACGGTTGAATTTTTAGTTGATAGTAAAGGGAAAGCCGTGGAGGAAAGCGCCATCCGTAAAGTAATATGGAATGATAGGAAAGAACAAACAACGCTCGTAAATACCCGTCAATATGGCATTTCTGATGATTTAAAAGGTTTTTTCGAAGTTTTGTCAGAAGGACCACTCACCGTTTTGAAATACACCCGTATAACATTGCTCAAACCCACTTACAACATCGCGCTCGACGTGGGCGAGAAGAATTATCGCATTTTGAAAAAAGCAGATTATTATTATTTGCGGGAAGGAAAAGGCGCAAAACCCGAAAAATTCAAGTATTCCAAATCAACTTTATTAGAATTGATGAAGAACAAAAAAGCGCAGGTGGAAAAATATGTGGAGGAAAATAACTTGAATCTGAAACAAGAAGCGGATTTGCGTAAGGTTTTGAATTTTTATAACCAGGAGCACTAAAAAAAATCTGCCGCTTTTAAAGTTGATAAATTCCCTAAGTTTTATTATCTTTGCAGTCCAATCGAAAAAATCATAAACAAAGGGAGTTCATTTATGCTAATTATTGATGTAAATTCAAGCGAATCCATTGACAAAGCGCTCAAAAAATACAAGCGCAAGTTCGAAAAAGCGGGCATTCTAAAAGAATTGCGAAGCCGCAAACATTTTACAAAACCTTCCATAAAGCGCAGGACTGCGGTTTTGAAGGCGGTGTACAAGCAAGAGACATACGGAGAGAACGCGGTTACGGAATAATAATATTTTTTGCGATCCGCTTGACTTTGTCCTGTAAAAAGCTTATTATTGAAAGTGCATTCCGACGCAGAAAATCGGTTGTACAGAAGGGACATGAAGCAAGCCGTTTTTCAGCAATATTTACAGTACGAGAAGCACTTTTCTACGCACACGATTGTAGCTTACAACAAAGACCTCGAGCAATTTCTCGAATTCATCAACGATATACATAGCCTTACTTCGGTCGCCGAGGTAAGGCATTCTCATATCCGCAGTTGGGTCGTCTCTTTATTGAATGATAAATTGACTTCGCGCTCCATCCGCCGCAAATTATCTGCACTCAAAACCTATTTCCGCTTTTTACGCAAGCACGGGCATCTTACCCACAATCCGATGCTCAAAATTGTAACACCAAAGCTGGGCAAGCGCCTGCCCATGTATGCCCAAACCAATGAAATGAGCCACTTGCTTGACGACGTGGAGTGGGGGAGCGACTATCCAGACCAGCGCAATCGCCTACTCTTGCTGCTATTGTACCACACCGGTATGCGCCGCGCCGAGTTGATTGGTTTAAAAATTTCCGACATTGATTTGCAACAACGCATAGTCAAAGTGCTCGGCAAAGGCAACAAAGAACGCTTACTTCCTTTCGGAACGGAAGTAGCTCAACAATTACAAGGCTATCTTTTATTGCGAAAAGCGACTTTTCCTAACCCAAGCACTACGCATTTACTACTCACAAACAAAGGTTTACCGCTCTATCCAAAATTGGTTTACAATATTGTAAATCGTTATTTATCATTAGTTACCACTATCGAACAACGCAGTCCGCACGTGTTGCGGCATTCCTTTGCCACGCACTTGTCCAACAATGGCGCAGACTTAAATGCAATTAAGGAATTATTGGGACACGCAAGTCTCGCGGCTACGCAGATTTATACTCACAATTCCATCGAGCGACTCAAACAAGTCTACCAGCAGGCACATCCCAAAGCGAAAACAGAGTAAGCAGTGGGCAGTTGACAGTAGGCAGAACTCCAAACGTCGGACATTACAAACTAAAATAAGATTTTCGTCCACATCAAGTGCGACTTGAACACATGAACACCAAAACACACAAACACAATTATTTTTTCACCAAAATTTACATCGTTATGAGAGTGTACACCGAATCAGTACAGTTTAAAGCGGACAGCAAATTGTTGGACTTTATCCAGCGGAAATTGCAGAAAATGGAGCAGTTATTCGACCAAATCATTGAAGCGCGCGTCGTGTTGAAACTCGAAAACACCGGGCAGGTCAAAGACAAAATCGCAGAAGTACACTTGAGCGTACCTGGAGAAATGCTACTCGTAAGCGAAACGAGCAAAACTTTTGAAGCCTCGATTGACTCCGCTGTAGACATTCTCAAACGCCGATTGATTAAGTATAAAGAGAAAACGAGGGAATCATAACGTTGTTTTTTACAAAGGGAAAAGCCCGGCTGCTGTAAGTAGTCGGGCTTTTTTAATTGTATAATTAATGCAATAACGTTGCAAATACCAAAAGTATTATTAAATTTGCAACATTGTTGCATTGGCATAATGTTTTGGAGGCAAAAAGATGGGCGTTTCCTATCTTCTTGACTTGTCCCGCATAGCAGGATCCTCCCATCTTCCAATTTTAAAAACACCTAAAACCTATGATAGAAGCAATTGGCTTGACCAAAGCATACAATGGCACGACTGCCGTTGACCAGCTAAATTTGACTGTAAAACCTGGCGACATCTTCTGCCTGCTGGGTGCGAATGGCGCAGGTAAAACCACGACTATCAACATTTTCCTGAATTTTGTACAACCGACGGAAGGCAAAGCCCTCATCAACGGCACGGATGTAACGCAGGACGCCCTGAAAACCAAGCAATTCCTCGCTTACATTCCCGAAAACTTGATGCTATATCCGAATTTGACCGGTTTGGAAAACCTCGACTACTTTTCAGGCTTGGCAGGTAAAAAGTACGAAACGGGAGAATTTGAAATGTTTTTGAGTGAAGCAGGTTTGCAGGAAGAAGCCTACCGCCGCCGCGTCTCGACCTACTCCAAAGGTATGCGTCAGAAAGTAGGTATCGCTATTGCTATGGCAAAACAGGCGAAAGCACTCTTGCTTGATGAACCCACTTCCGGTTTAGACCCAAAAGCGAGTAACGAATTTGCCGCCTTGTTACAAAAATTGAGTCAGCAAGGTGTCGCCACGCTCATGGCAACGCACGACCTCTTCCGCGCCAAAGAAAGCGGTACGCACATCGGCATTATGAAAGACGGAAAATTATTACAAACACTAACTACCGAAGAAGTTAACCACACCGATTTAGAGAAATTGTATCTGCAACACATGAATTAACCAGTTGTGTTCAGGTGTTAATGTGTTTTTGTGTTAATGTCCCTTATTATTTGAACACAAGAACACGCGAACACAAGAACACAATTTCAACACCAAAACATCATGATTTCCAGAATTGCCCAAAAAGAATTTAAAGAAATCCTGCGCGAAGGACGATTTCGCACAGCAGCTATTATCACCATTGCATTATTGCTGATATCGGTTGTAATAAGTCGCAGTTATTATCTTTCGATAAATGAACAACACCAACAAGCGCGGCAAAATGAACGCAACGTGTGGGTCAGTCAAGATGCCAAAAATCCGCACTCGGCGGCGCATTACGGCACGTATGCGTTCAAACCCAAATATCCACTTTCGCTCATTGACCCCGGCGTGGACAAGTACACCGGCATTTCTATTTACCTCGAAGCCCACAAACGCAACGAGGCGCAGTACATGGCGGCGCAAGACCAGACTGGCTTGGCGCGCTTCGGCGACCTCACGCCCGATTTTATTTTGCTCTTCCTCCTTCCATTATTAATTGTTTTATTGGGTTTCAACGCCTTCACGCGCGAGCGCGAGCAAGGTACGCTGGCGTTGCTGAAAAGTCAGGGTGTTTCGCCAGTGAGTTTGGCGCTGGGCAAATGGCTGGGCGCATACATTCCGATTGTGCTGTTGGTGGTGCCGACTTTTGCGTTATCGGCGGTGCTGCTGACTTCCATCAAAGATTTTGGACAATTCAATGTCGGTGCGTTGGCGCTGCTGCTGTTGGTGTATCTGATATATTATGCCATTTTTACGAGTTTGACGTTGACGGTTTCGGCGGTGAGTAAAAATTCAGGTATTGCATTGGTTACGATGCTGGCGGTCTGGATTGTGAGTGTGCTGGGAATGCCCAAAGTGGCGAGCAACCTGGCAGATGGATTATACCCATACCCCACGCGGCAGTCCTTTGAAGCGAGTGTGAATGAAGACAAAAAAAAGGGCTTGAATGGACACGAGCCGTGGAGCGATGAAGCCAAAAAACTCGAAAAAGCAGTGCTCGTGGAATATAAAGTAGATAGCGTGCAACATCTTCCCTTCAATTTTGACGGTTACCTGATGCAAAAAGGCGAAGAACACGACGCGGAGATTTTCTTCAAACATTACGCCCTACTGCGGGAACGATTTCAAAAACAAACGAATGTGTACCGTTGGAGTGCCATCCTGTCGCCGTTTTTACCCACTCGATTTTTGTCTATGGGAATTGCTCGTACCGATTACCAAACCCATTGGAATTTCGCGGATGCTGCCGAAAAATACCGACTGGGCATGATGGATAAATTAAATATGTATTTTGCAAAAAACACCACTTACGGCGATGCCGCTTGGGATTATGAAGCCGACCCGACGCTTTGGAAAGATGTACCCGAATTTAGTTACGAGCCACCCACGTATGCGACCGTTTTACAACAAAATGTAAGTAACTTATTGATTTTACTCGGCTGGTTGGGCATTTCTTTCATTGGATTGATAGCCGTTACCAAAAAGATTTAATCGTACACTGATAGCTATGATAATTATGATTTTGACTGATTTTAGCACATAATCAATCTTAATTATCATAAAAATCAGTGTACTATTTCATAATAAGGGTGTTGTTATAAAAAATAAAAAAATGTTTAGTCATAATTTCAAATTTGAACTCAAATCCTTACTCCGCAGCGCATGGATTCAAACGCTTTCGGTGTTATTGCTGGCGTTGTGCTTATTTGGAGCCTACAATGGCGCACAAAAAGTAACTGACCGCCAAGTGACCATTGACAAAACCAAAATAGAATCCGACAGTGCTTTCACCGCGATGCAAGTGCTATTGGATTCAGTAGAACAGGGTTTGAAAACCGACCTTTCGCCGTGGCTGAATCCGCAAACACCTACCGTCATTGCCAATCGCTATCCACGCTTGGCAGTGCTGGAAACGCAGCCTTTGGCACTTTTGTCCACGGGGCAGAGCGACCTTTTTTCACACACCGCAAAACCGATTTTGTACGGCGAGAGTGCTTTGCTAAATTTTACCGAATTATCCAGTCCGGTGCAATTGCTGTTTGGCAGTTTTGACCTGAGTTTTGTGTTCGTTTACTTACTGCCGTTGATTGTCATTGCATTTAGCTATAATTTGTTATCCGCTGAAAAAGAGCAAGGTTCGTTGCGCTTATTGATGGCGCAGCCGGTGCGTTTGTTGACGTGGTTATTCCAAAAAGCGGCGATACGTTTTTTGATTATTGCAACGGTAGCGACCGGAAGTTTATGGCTCAGTTTAGCTTTGAATGGAGTGAATGTGTTTGCAAATGCCGGAAAAATTGGGCAGTTGACGCTTTTGACTTTGCTGTACACCGCGTTCTGGTTTTTAGTAGCGACTGCGGTAAATCTGGCGGGAAAATCTTCGGCGCAAAATGCAGTGACGATGCTGGCAATTTGGGTCGGATTGGTATTGCTCGTGCCATCCGTGGTAAGTCAACTTGCCAATAATTTGTACCCAGTGCCATCTAGAGCCTTGTTAGTCAACGAAGTACGCATCGTCAACGCCGAAGCCGCAAAACAAGCCGATACGATTCTCGCCTCGTACTACCGCGACCATCCCGAACTCATGCCCGATTCCTCCAAAGCTGAAACCTACATTTTTTATAAGCAATACTTCGCGTCACAAGACCTAATTCAAAGCAAAATCAAGCCCTTGGTAGAAAAATACGACCAGCGTTTGGCACAACAACAGGCTTGGGTGGACAATTTCCGTTTCACCTCGCCCTCGATTTTATTGAATGATAGTTTTAACGACTTGGCGGGTACATCTAATCGGCATTATCAGTCGTTCCGCGAGCAAGTCATTGCCTTTGCAGGTATGTGGCGGGAGTATTTCAAGCCAAAAATTTTTAAAGGCGACGTGTTGGACAAAGCGGCAGTGGCAGGTTTGCCGGATTTTCGTTACGATGCTACTTTGGTACAATCGCACAACACCGCAAATTTGCTGTTTTTACTAGCTTATAGCTTGGGGATTAGCTTTTTCATCATAATTGGGTTTAAAGCGAGTACTTTGGAAAAAATCGCTTTTACCTAACTTTTACATTAATAAGGATAGTAGGAATGCCCCTGTTTCTGTAGAAATCGGGGTTTCTTTTTTTGGCTTAAGTTGGTTTTCAAACTTTATAATGCGATTTTCAAGGCACAATGACGTATATTTATTTTTACAACGCACTGTTTTCCAATGTGTTCTGGTATCTGGCATCTGACTTCCGGTATCTAAATTAGTATAAGTATGCGTTTCTGCTTTATTTTCTTTATTTTTCTGCTGTTTAGGTTAACTTTTATCGTATCAGAATTTTGAAGTAAAGTAACAGTAAAAGAAGTAAGTTCTTTGTCCCTAATTCTTTACCATTTGTTGCTCTAACACCACCTGCCCAAACCGTCCTGACAACTGTCTGCGTCTCTGTTTTTGGACAGTCACAACCTGCACCTTTTTCTTTGTAAGGATAATTTTTGTCAAACGAAAAGTATTCAGCATAGCTTATAACTGGACCCTCTTCCAAAGGTGTTACTTTGATTTTTTGCCCTTTTAAATGCTGCCCGTCTCTTGTTTCCAAGTCACCTACAATTTCCACTTCCATGGGTTGGTTATCAGGTGCATTTCCAAATTCGCCAATAAGTAAAATGGTTCGTAATTCAAATTCTTCAATAGCGGGTTTAAAAGTGGAAAACGCAACATTGAGCTTATCTCCTTTTTGCGTAGTGATTTGAAACACATTTGGATTTAAAGTTATTGGATTTATCTCGTGCGAAAATACCAAAGGCATACCATCTTTCCCGGGTGCTTCCGACCAAATATTCATGGCTCTTGGAGGCAGTGCATTATCCAAACCGAAAAATGCTGACAATAACTCCGCTTTTCTGGTTTTGTTGATTGGTGGATTTTCTTTTGATAATAAATAGTTTGGAAGTTGTTTGCAACCAACAACTAAGAATGATGCGGAAATCGTCCATAAAAATAAGTTTCGTTTCATGGTCGTCTTTGAAGTTGGTAGAGGTCACAAAATAAGCCACTAACGGGAGCATCTACGCTGTTTGCGGCTGCGTTGGGTTTGCAGGTGGGCTTTGCGCGGCAGGGACGTATATGCGTTATTCGTGGCATTTTATGTTTCATTGATTTCATCAGTCGTTAACCCGGTCATTTCGGATATTATATTTATATCCATATCTTTACTTTTCATCTGCCGTGCTATTTTTATTTGTTCCTCCTTCTTAGCATCAGCCCTTGCTTTTTCAAGCCTCAACCTGTCTTCGGTTTCTCTCAACCCAGCATAGTCGTATGCCTCCAATTCTTCCTGCGACCACGTCTGAATATTAGCTTCTTCAAATGCCGTTCTCAACCCAATATCATCAATGCCTTCTGGTATGACTTCAATGTTTTCTGCCTCCTTAATAAAATATACCCATTTCTCGACCAGAGTTTTTAAGTCTCTTTTCTCCAAATTAAACTTTGGCAGTTCGATGAAGTTGAACTCCATATCCGCCATTATCCGCTCGCCGGTCTCCACATCCAAAATCCGATGCCTATTGAGGTACTTTGGGTTCTTTGATATTGTAAAATCCAAAATCCCGATGAAAATAGTCGGGTTCAATTGGTCGTAAAATTCTCCACGCTCAATCTGACTGACGTAGCCCTGCGAAGTATAGTAAAGCACGCGCTTACTAAACCCCAGAGCATCAGCTACTTGCATCTCCACGATGAACTCCCTCCCGCTCTGGTCTTTTGCTTTTACATCAATTATCGTTGCCTTCCCGTCCCGAAATTTTGGTAGTTGGAAAGGGTTCAGGATAGTCACATCCATGATGGTATGCTTGCCCTCAAAGTCAAGCACGGCGTTCAAAAAGGAAATCAGCACTTCCTTTTTGTTTTGGTTGCCAAATATCTTGCGGAATGCAACGTCGTTCTTTACATCTACAAATTTCATTTTTTAAAAAACTTTAAAGCAAAAATACAGCATTGGAGCGCAGGATGCAAGGATTTTTTATTGGACTTCAAAACAAGGATTCGTTTGGAAAGAGGATTGGTGTATAATGACCGCTAACGCTTGCATATGCACCTGTACCACACGTCGAGCCTTTGCGGGCGGGCTTTGTACGGCATAGGCGTTTATTTATTCGACTGCCTCTCGATGATTTCAAACACTTCCAATTCAGTTAGATTGAACGATTTGGCAATTATTGAAACGGAAACCCCATTGGAATAAAGACCAGTTATACCATCAACTTTGCCTTTCATTTCAGCTTTATCCAACCTTGCCCGCTCGTCTTCTTCTCGCATGAAAGCATATTCGTAGGCATCCAGTTCTTCCTGCGTCCAAGTCTGAATATTGGCTTCTTCATAAGCCGATTTTAAACCCTCGTCGTTTATATTTTCAGGCACGACTTCCAGGCTTTCCGCATTTTTGATGAAATACACCCATTTTTCCGTAAGCGTTTTCAAGTCAGCCAATTCTTTGGTAAATTTTGGTAACTCGATAAAAGTGAACTCCATATCTTTTATGATTTGTTCTCCCGTCTCGATGTCTCTGACTTGGCTACGGCTGATATAATTTTTATTTTGGGTATGCTCAAAGTCAAGTATGCCAATGAAAATTACGGGGCGCAGTTTTCGGTAGAAATCTGCCCGCTTGATTTGGTCGGAATAACTTTTGGAAGAATAGTAAAGCACCCGCTTATCGAAGCCGTCAATATCAGCCACCTGCATCTCCACGATGTACGTCCGCCCTGCTTGGTCGGTAGCCTTCACGTCAATAATTGTGACTTTCCCGCCTTTGAGTTTGGGCAGTTGATACGGGTTCAGGATATTTACCTGCGAGATGCGCTGGTCGCCGTGAAAGTCCAAAATGGCGTTCAGAAATGAAATGAGCGTTTCTTTCCGGTTTTCGTTACCGAAAATCTTCCGAAACGCAACGTCGTTTTTTACATCTACAAATTTCACTACTCAAACTTTATCGCAAAAATACAGCACTTGACAGCAGGATGCAAGGATTTTTTATTCGACTTAAAAACAAGGATTCGTTTGGAAGAGGATTGGTGTATAATGATCGGTAACGTCGTTTGCGGCTACAAGAAGTTGGCGTTTTTTACCACAAATGTTGATGCGGAGAACCAATGTTTGATTAACTACAAATGTGTCTACGGAGCACTGAACCGCCAATTTCTTGTAGGTGCTGTTAGCGGTTGGGCATTTTGAATTGCTGTCAGTACATTGTCTCATATAAATTAATGTATTCCATGAAATACTAGTGATTATGCAAATAAATTCCGTATTATCCGCCGTTAATTTTCAAAGTTTATTGGGACAGCCTATTTTTCAAAATCGCGCACGTACAAAATTTTTCCAAATAATCACTACTGTATAAGTATGTAGGTTATGAAATACTAAAAATATTATGGAAGTCAAAATAAAAAGCCACCGCCTATAAGGTAAATTGAAATAGAAGGAGTCTCCAATAAGCCCAATTCCAATTAACCAAAAGAAAGGCGTATAGGCTGGTGCCATAAATCCTAAAAGGGTATTACTCCATTGACTTTCCGAAAAATAAATCAAAGTAAGCCACGATAAAATATATAGTAACGTCCCGCCTAAGTATAGAAGAAGTCCTTTTTTTTGGAGCGGTGTCGCTATACTTAGAGGCATAAATAAAGTTAATGCGAAAACGATAGCCCGGGAAATGTTTTCTCCATATGTCAAAAATACTGGTATTTTGTTCCAAAAAATATCAGGTTGAAATGCTTTAGGCAATTTATTGGTCAGAAAAATGTTCCACACTAAAATTGGAAGAGTCAATAAAAAACAATTCAGCAAATATTTATAAAAAGGGTATGATTTCATTTGGTCATTAGTCTCGTTTATGTCTGTCATTGCCTTACCGCCAACGTTTGGATGTACGAATGTGCGACGTTTAGGAGGCATTTTCGCACATTCTTTGTTCTCGGTATTTATTTATCTTTTTGGTTTTCAATTATTTGCCTTATTTCTTCCTCTGATTTATTGGCTGATCTGGCAATAATCCCGATAGGTACTCCATTGGTATGTAGATTTAAGACTAATTCAACAAGTTGCTCAAATTTTGCTCTTTGTTCAGCCAATTCGATTCTTCCCCTATCGTCTTGGTCTCTTATGCCTGAATAAATATACGCGTCATACGCCTCTCTCGTCCAATTGTGCTGTGCCGCTTCTTCGTATGCCTGTTTCAATCCTTCATCATCAATATTTTCTGGCATAACTTCTAACTCCTCTGCGTTTTTGATGAAAAAAGTCCATTTATCTATTATATTTTTTAATTCATGTACCTTTTTATTATATTTTTTCAACTCAATAAACCGAAACTTCAAATCTTTGAACGAACACTCTCCCGTTTCTTCATCAACAATCAGATGAGAAGATAAGTAGTCCTTTCCCGAAAAGTAATTAAAATCCAATACGCCAATGAAGAATACAGGGCGTAGTAGGGGATAATCTTCGCCACTGTTGATTTGTCCTGCATAGTCTTTGCTTGTGTAGTATAGCACCCTTTTGGCGAACCCGGCTGGTTCAGCTACCTGCATCTCAACAATGAAAGTCGAACCTTTTTCGTCGGTAGCCCTGACATCAATGATGGAGGATTTCTCGCCCGCAATGCGAGGAAGTTGGAAAGGATTGAGCAAGGTCACTTCCTTGACTCGATTTTGACCTTCCAATCCCAAAACAGCATTGAGAAACGAAATTAATATGACCTTTTTGTTCTCATTTCCAAATATCTTTCGGAACGCAACATCGTTCTTTACATCTACAAATTTCATGGCTCAAACTTTATCACAAAAATACAGCATTGGAGCGCAGGATGCAAGGATTTTTTGTTGGACTTCAAAACAAGGATTCGTTTGGAAGAGGATTGGTATATAATGACCGAGAACGCGGAGCGGCTTTGCGAAGTTGGAAAAATCCGCGAAGCGGAAAATTTTTTTCAATTTTGCAAAACCGTTGTTGTACGATGGGCGACCGTAGGGAGAACTTCGTGCAGCAGCGGTGCAGCCGCTCCGCGTTGTACAGAAGGCGAGCGCAGCGAGCCTTTTGTACAACGTTAGCACTGCTGACGTGGCCGCGCGTAGTCGGCTATGAAAAGTAGTGCATAGTTGGGCGATTTCTATTTATTTGTATGATTTTCAATGATTTGTAAAACTTGTTCCTCGGTAATTTTGAGTGATTTTGCAATAACTGCGATGGGAACATCATTTTCATAAAACCCAATCACTGCTTCAATTTCTTTGTTTCCCTCGCCCTTTTTTATCAGGTCTTGCGCATCCGCCATTTTAGTATGTTGTTCACTCGCTACATCCCGCAATTGCTTTAGATACCTTTTATAGTCCTTTGCATCTTTTTCCTTTAATTTCATTTCATCCAGTCTCTCACTTACCTCTTTCAAACCCTTGGCAGTGGAACCACTCTTTATTTCTGCGTTTTTGAAAAAATATATCCACTCGTCTAATTTGTCCTTAACCCGATTGTGGAATTTCCCAACCTTGATGACCCAGTACTCAGGGTAGATTTCGTGAATAGTAGCCTTTTTGTATAGTTCTATCTGCTTGTCAGCGAGAGTCAGTATATCGTTCTTATGTAAACCCCTGAATACTGTCGTGCCGTGGTAAACGTAATCTGCTCCCTGTCCCAAATCAAAGTAGGCAATGGTGATGGAGATCACCTTTTTTACCGCTGCATAGGCTTCCCCTTCTTTGATATGTTCGGTGATGGCTTTGGATGTGCCGTACAGCATCCGGTGAAAATAGTCATACTCGTTGCTGTTTTGCACTTCAATGATGACCAATTCATCCTTGGAGTTCTCTACCAGGATGTCCACCCGGTTGTGCTTGTCGTCTTCGGTCTCCTTATTGCTTTCGCTGTCGAGGATTTGCTTGATTTTCACTTCCTCGCCCAATAACTCCGACAGGAAGCCTTCGAGGATGTCGAAGTTTGCCTTGTGGCGAAGCATTTTCTTCATCGCCCAGTCGAACCGGACTAACTTTTTTGCCATTTTGCGCGATTTTAGAGACAAAAATACGGCAAATGTTGCGGGTTGGCAACATTTGCTGTATCTGAGAAGTCGGCGGCAGGAGTCACCATTAAGCATTCGCCATTTCGAAGATGAACGCTGGGGGGCAATTCTGATTTCACGCCGATATGCGTAGGTGGCTTGACACAGTTATTTCAAACTATCTACTTGAATGAGATTTTTATAATCCCAAAATGCAGTGACATTTACAATTTTCCACTTTCCATTTATTTTTTCCATTATACGGGTTTCTTTGCTGTGCGTGTATTTTTTCATTTCCTTGTCCATATTATATTGGTCCCAAATCATATACGCTACGTTCCCACCATAAAATTTGGTCATCATATTTCTTCTTTCCACTTTTGGGTGACTACTTCCACCGCTATGTACAGGGTTCTCTCGAATGTACTTGCCAATTTTTTCATCGACTTCTTTCCAACCAACCTTCGCATCGAATGTACCGTCCGGATTACTCCAACATTGAAAAGCGTAATCGGTTTGGGCATAAGTCTCTTTCCAACAGTTATAGTCTCTTTTATAAAAACATTCAGTTTCTTGCTTAATAGTCTCCATTATGGCTTGCTTCTCGCTATCTTCATCAAAAGAAATAGTAGTTGACGCCGATTTGTTATCACCTGCCTGATTGCAGGAAGCAAATAAACAAAAAAGGAGTAAAAGGGAGAAAAATGAAATCTTCATCGTTTTGAAATTTTATGTTATTGAATTTAATTATTTCTCGTGGTTTCGCATATCAACGTGAGCATACACGGCGTGGCGGTGATTAACCGCCATGATCGTTATATGCGGTGTTAGCGGTTCGTTGTTTCCTTTTTTTTCGTTGCCTGCCTGTTCAACGTTCGATGCCTTGGTGTGGACGCAAAAAAAACAAAAGTAAAAAAAGAATGACGGTCATACAATTAAGCACTTCCGTCCTTCTTTCACTTACCTTTCGCTGCATGCTGATGCAACTAGATTTTGTTCAGAACCTTTACTTCTGGTGCACTTATTACACCAAGTGCTTCCATTGTAGCTTTCAATTCTGGACTTGACATAAATTCATTTAACGCTTCTACGCTTGCAGCTTCACCGATGACGGTTACAACATTAGGGTTATCGACAGCGCGATATAATCCGCTCATTTTTAAACCTGCTTGTTGACGACGAGCCTCATCTTCATCATAACCTGCTTTCCATTCTGAGAAGTTTTTCACTTCGTGTGTTAAAATTACAGTTACCATTGTTTATTGATTTTATTTTTTTCCTACTCGTTAGGCTTTTCGGATTTAGCCCCGTTTTTTGAGTGGGTTCTGGTCTCCACTTTTTTTGTTTGAAATATTACAAAATTCAGATAAATAATTGTAGTGTGTTCTGTCAGTCGTTTATAGTTGTTCTGTCGATTACAATGACCGCTAACGCGGAGCGGCTTTGCGAAGTTGGAAAAATCCGCGAAGCGGAAAATTTTTTTCAATTTTGCAAAACCGTTGTTGTACGATGGGCGACCGTAGGGAGAACTTCTTGCAGCAGCGGTGCAGCCGCTCCGCGTTGTACAGAAGGCGAGCGCAGCGAGCCTTTTGTACAACAACGGCTTCGCCGCTGTTTTTCTGCATAAGAAAAATGGTCGGTGAACGTGAGCACTGCTTGCGTGGCCGCGCTTAGCGGCAATGAAAAGCAGTGCAGAGTTCTACATTATTTTCTCTTTTATTTTTCTTTCAAAGTGTGAAATATTGAAACAACCGAAGTAATTGCCCAGAATGAATTGACTAGCAAAAATGGATATGCTTTAAATACAAATGCATTAATAGCAAGCAATAAAGCGGAAAAAAAATTGATTAAATGGTATACTAAACCTTTATTGTCTAACTTCCCGAATGAAGATAGAACAAAGGCAAATAGCAATCCGAATGCTCCAACCCAACCAATTACATTTACCATAAAGTTATAAGTTGTCAAATAATTTAGGGTTATCATCAAGTAAATTGCAAAGGCATCTTATTATTTCTGGGTGGTCCCTGCTATTATCCCAATTAAAATTCAATTTGCTTTTTTCATTTATTAATTCAGTTATTTCCTTGAAATTGTATATTTTATGGTGCTTTGGCTTTTTTTCATCTTCCGCATCCAGAAAATACCCCTTTTCGATCCACCAGGCCTTGGTTTTAATATCCCTTTTTAGATTTAGTAACCCAAAGCCATATTTTTCTTCATACATTTTTTTGTCTGAAACAATTGTGTAAATATAATATACATTATATCTGCGAAAATCTGTAACTAGATTTATTGATTTCCATTGATAATATTGTTTCCCATTACAAAAATAATTAACACCATTATATTCAAACTCTAATGTACTTTCATTATATGTAAACTCTCCAACGCTAAATATTCTTTTTGATTTTATTTGTTCATGTATCAACTCGAGCCAATATCCTTCTAATTGTTTCAATATTTTTGTATCAGTTTCGTTGTCATAATATTTAGACTTTTTTATTACTAATTCTAATCTTTCTATTTCTTCTTTCTGTTTTTTATTTTCCTTTATTATTGAATTTAAATATTCTCTGTCATATAAAGGTTGAATATCATTGTCTGGAATTTTATTTATAATTTCAATTGCAGCAGATCTAATTTTATTACATTGTTGGGAATATTCATTGTAATTTATTTCACCTTTTTTGTAAGTGCGTTCAACATCCGAATACCGACCTTTTGTTAATACTAAATCATCAAACAACTCGGAACTAGGGCTAACATTTTGTAAACATATTTCAAACGCAGATTCTAGCTCGCTTTCAGAAAGTTTGTGAATAAGCTGTTTTTTTACATTGTTTTCTTTCATATATTATATTCTTTAATTGTGGAGAACAACGGCTTCGCCGCTGTTTTTCTGCATAAGAAAAATGGTCGGTGAAGTATAGTTGGTGGCAGTCAAGTTTTAGA